>Ga0315905_10000091_pt1 | contig 93082 bp, 96 predicted proteins | sample LakEriMetagenome_5_FD_203522 | JGI IMG/M metagenome (GOLD analysis project Ga0315905, IMG submission 203522) | Freshwater fungal communities from buoy surface, Lake Erie, Ohio, United States - Buoy 4 MA121 | ecosystem: Environmental > Aquatic > Freshwater > Lake | place: USA: Lake Erie, Ohio...
TCGCCCACCACGGCGGTGCGCTGGTGATGGCCCACGACGCGCTCCGGAAGAGCAGCAACCCCACGATCAGGAGGCTGGCGCGCGAGATAATCGTGGCCCAGCGGCGCGAAATCATTGAGCTGCGCCGCATGCTCAGGCATGACGGACTCAACAAACCCGAGTACCACCAGTTCGATGCCCTGTTCTCGTTCTGATCAACGCCTGGCTGATCAACGCCTGGCGCTGGCTGCGGTGGCGCTGCTCGGCGTGCTGCAGCTGCCCAACCCGGTTCTCGCTCACGCCAAGGGCCTCTACAAAACCCAGGCCGAGGCAGAGCAGCGTGCCAAGGAGCTGGGCTGCAAGGGCACCCATCAGAACAATGGGCTGTGGATGCCCTGCAGCGGTGAGGCGATGCTGCACAAGGAGCTGAGGCAGGAGTGAAACCGATGCCGCGAACCCTCAGTGCTCGCTTCCGCCGGGCCCATCGCGTCGTGGTTCCCCTGGCCGCCGCGCCGCTGCTGCTGACGGCGGCCAGTGGCTCCCTCTACAGCCTGCTGCTGGAGCGCGGCATCGATGCCTTCTGGCTGCTCAAGCTCCACACCGGCAAGTTCGGCCCCATCAACCTGCAGCCCTATTACTCGCTGCTGCTCGGCGTACTCACCCTGGTGGTGATCGCCTCCGGACTGGCCCTGCTGCTCACCAGCGGCCGGGCCCGAGCCTGAGCCGTCTCAGCCGCCGGCCACACAGCCACGGCTCCCACCAGCTGGGTAGCCGCGCTGTGCTCGGGTCGGAGCAGCATTCCGAGGCCCACCAGCAGTTCGAGGCCGGGATAGAGGCGTCCCCAGGATCAGGGTTGGCACCTGCCACAACGCCTCTGTGGCAGCCGCCGCAGCTGATTACAGCTGTTTAGATGCAGTCGTTGTACCCATAACCGAGAAGACTGTGAACACAGGCAACCTGTGAACACAGGCAACCAGAACCGCCATGAAGACCAACGGATCGATCAGCACAGCCAGCTGCCTTGGCCTCACATGCCTGAAGTGGAGAGTTGACGGCGAACTCTCGGCGTTTGATCTCCGCCAAGTGATCGAGCGCTTGGCGCGTGTCGATCAGCACGTCGTCGCCCTCTGCTGGAAGAATCTGGATCTCGAATGCTGTCCATTGATCAGCTGAGCGCTTTTCCGGTGCGAACCAAGGATGAGCCTAATTTCTCTTGTTAACTTGCTGATTGTCGTCGGCAGCTGTGCAGTTCACGGCGGCATTATTCACGGCGGTTGATTCAGGAAATCGCGACGGCCCATGCAATCCCAGCTACAGACTAGGATAAGCCATGATGGTGAGGTACAGATAAGGCGCGAATCCACAGCAGTCAAGCCCCTGTCTCAGGCCCAGATTGAAAGGAGAAGCACTGGCGTGACAAGCGAAAGGATCTGCCCTTGAAGCGATCCGGCCGCTCCAGATGCTCTGACATGGATCCCAGACCCTTGCGGACCTGATCATGAACAAGCTCGAGTTCAAAGGTGAATGGCATGAGCGAGCTGATTAACACGCCTTAGGAAGAACCCGATCATGCTGAACTAATCGATCGCGGTCTCACATGAATTGTTACCCAAAGTCAAGCCTCATTACCCCCTCGCCATTCTCACCATGAATCACAATCTCCGTTCCTTGCGCCAGCTGGCCGCTACCTGCCTTGGACTTGCCTTCAGTCTGTTGGTGTTGATCGCCGCGCCTGCCTTAAGCGCTCCCGCCCATGCCTCAGGAGCCTTCACCCTTAGCGCCCCATCCCTGCCCTTGGCCGCCGCCATCGCAGGCCGTGTCAAAGCAGAAGCCAAGGAGTTCGAGGGTAAGACCCAGGAATCGATCGGCAACGTCACTGGCAACCAAGGAGATCGCCTCGCCGGCAAGAAGAAGCAGGTCGAGGCCAAAATCCAAAACACGGTCGAAGACATCAAGGAGAAGGCCGGAATGGGCTGAGTCAAGATCAGCGGCCCTGCCATGCATCACACTGGACTATGCCCGGCAGGGCCGCATACATCGTTGAACTTGTTGGTCACACCCTCACGTTCGCTGTCATAGCAAACTTCTCGCCATGCTTGAAACAATTGCCATTCTTTTCGTCGTCCTGTGGCTTCTTGGTATGCTCACCTCCTACACATTGGGAGGGCTGATTCATTTACTGCTTGTCATCGCCGTGGTTTCTGTCATCTTGCGTCTGATCAGCGGTCGTCGTGTCTGAGTCATCCGTTGTGCTGAGAGATGATGCGATCAACCCTGCAAAGCATCCCCCCACTGCCGTTGATCCCTGGGAACTCCACCTGCTTCTCGTGGAGCTCCAGGACTGGGAGCTCACTGGAGATCACCATATGCACAAGAGCCAGCAATTCCAAACCTGCCAGCAGGCGTTGCGATGGCATGGCTTAGCCCAGGTTCTCAGTGAGCATCATGCGCGCCATTGCCTGTTTTATCTGGGCAGCGTGGGTAGCGGCAGAATTGGGACAGATATCCTCAGCCCGATTCAAGGGCATCTCAGTAGAGCTGATCTGGATCTAGCCGTCAAGCTCAATGCTCTTGAAAAAACTGTGAGAAGTCAGCATCTGTTGCTGTGATAGCACCAGCCGCTTCACCCCTGACGAACCACTCAATGCATCTATCTTCAAGAAAAAAATGATGGCGTGATGACTTCCGCCATCATTGGATAGCTGAGACTATAGCCCACTCAACTGGATCCACTGAAAAGGAGCAGGAAAGCTGACGTCGCGCATCAATTTGCAGCGAATCGATGATCGTGTTCCTGAGCAGACTTACAGGACACATCCTTATCGCTTGGATGTGCACACCCGCAAAGGAGTCAATCATGGGTTTGGTAGATGACATGAAAGCCACCGCCAAGAATATCGAAGGCAAGGCTCAGGAGACCGCTGGCAACATCACCGGTGACAAGGCGGATCAGCTGGCCGGCAAGGCCAAACAAGCCCAGGCCAGCGGAGAACATGCCGTGGAAGACCTGAAAGACGCAGTGCATGACGCTACCAACTAGCAGTCAGTTTATTACTGGAGCGGCTCTTTACTCAGGGGTCTGAATTGAGCGCCCCATGAGAACTGGGGCACTCTTTTGATGCAGGCAGACCATCACTTCCAAGACTTAGCGAGCAAGAACATTTCTTCTCTGCACTGATCACGTCTTTTGCTGAACAACTTGAGCTTTTAGGAAATGCTGGTGAGGGTCCTGGCACTGATGCTGTTGCCGATCCAGACGGGCTAATGCATGCCCTGTTATCGGCTGCATCAACGTAAGCAACTGTTCGGCGACGAGCACCGCTCGATCCTGCTGGAGTTGCAGCGCCCACCGCCCCTGCATCCGTTGCCAAGGATTGGCTAGGCAGAACCTGCCTGGGCCGCACCTGCCTGAAGTGGAGCGCCGACGGCGAGCTCACGGCTCTGGATCTAGGCCTGGTGCTGGAGCGCCTGGCCCAGGTCGACCCAGAGGTGTCGGGCCTGCGCACCGGCAGCTCGATGGCCAGCCATGTCCCTCGATCAGCTGAAGGCCTGGTCGAATGCAGGAAGAGACGCCTGGGCGGCTGCCGGCTGGGCAACGCCTCAACAGAGAGCCTCGCTGATCAGCCTGTTGCGGCAGGGTGCCGCAAGCCCAGTCCCCATCCGGGGAGGCTTTGCCCCCGATTGGGGGGCGCATCGTTAGGGTTCGTCACCGACAGTGAGGAACTGAGCAGGGAACCGGGCATGCCGATGGAGACAATGCTGAGTGAGCTTGTGTTGGTGGCCTTGTTGCTGGCCGTGGTGGTTGTCTCGGGCAAGGTCTGACAGCACTTCGTTGCGGATCTTTTAACTCTGGATGTTGTAGTGCGAATCATCGTCGAGCAACAGCTGTAAGCATGGCCCCCTGGCACCCCGGAGAGGCATGAACAAGCCGATCGCTGGCCAGTCCTCCGGGATGCCGGACACCACAGCCCAGCCCACTGAAGTGCTGGCCGGCTCGATCGAGCGGGTCACTTTCCATAGCGCCGAGAGCGGCTTCTGCGTGCTGCGGATCAAGGCCCGCGGCCACCGCGATCTGGTCACCGTGGTGGGCCATGCGGCCGAGATCAGTGCCGGCGAATGGGTCACGGTGAGCGGTACCTGGGTGAACAGCCGCGAGCACGGCCAGCAGTTCAAGGCCAGCTTTCTGCGGGCCTCAGCGCCCACCACGGCCGAGGGCATCGAGAAATACCTGGGATCCGGGATGATCCGCGGTATTGGCCCCATCTACGCCAGCAAGCTGGTGGCGGTCTTCGGGGCGGAGGTGTTCGAGGTGATCGAGCAAGCCCCCGAACGCCTGCGGGAGGTCCCGGGCATCGGCAAGGTGCGGGCCGGCCGCATCGCCCAGGCCTGGGCCGATCAGAAGGTGGTGCGCGAAATCATGGTGTTCCTGCACAGCCATGGCGTCGGCACGGCGCGGGCGGTGCGAATCTTCAAGACCTACGGGAACGACGCCGTGCAGGTGATGGCGGAGAACCCCTACCGCCTGGCCCGCGATATCCGCGGCATCGGCTTCCGCACCGCTGATGCGATCGCTGCCCGCCTCGGCATTGAAGCCACGGCGATGATCCGCCTGCGGGCCGGCGTCAATTACGCCCTGCTGGAGGCCAGCGGCGAGGGGCATTGCGGCCTGCCCACGGCCGAACTGCTGAAGCTGGCGGGCGAACTGCTGGCGGTGGAACGCTCAGCTCCGTCACCACCGGCCGAATCGAATCCGATGCAGGGTTCTGACCAAAGAGACCAAAGAGAAGAGCAAGGCGGCCCGGCAGTAAAGCAATCTCCCCAGCGCGATGCCCCCGCCAACCGGGTTCCCCTCGAGCCCGCCGTGATCCAGGCCGCCCTCGATCTGGAACTCAGTGAGGGCTCCGTGGTGGCCGACACCCTGGCGGGCGAGGGCGCGATCTTCCTGGCCCACCTGCACCGCGACGAGCGGCGGATTGCCGATGTCCTGCAGCAGCTTGCGCATGGATCACCACCCTGGGGCCAAATCGACTCCGCCAAGGCCATCGAATGGGTGGAGCAGCGCCTGGGCCTGGAGCTGGCCACCAGCCAGCAGGCCGCGGTGGAGCAGGCCCTGGCCAGCAAGCTGCTGGTGATCACCGGTGGGCCGGGGGTGGGCAAGACCACCTTGATCAACGCGATCCTGCGGATCCTGGCGGCCAAAAAGCTCCGCATCCAGCTCTGCGCCCCCACCGGCCGGGCCGCCAAACGCATGGCGGAGGCCACCGGCCTGGAGGCGAAAACCATCCACAGGCTTCTGGAGTTCGACCCCGCCGCCTATGGCTTCCGTCGCGGCCCCGAGCTGCCGCTGGAGTGCGACCTGCTGGTGGTGGATGAGACCTCGATGGTGGATGTGCCGCTGATGGCCTCCTTGCTGGCCGCCATCCCCCCCGAAGCCGCTCTGCTGCTGGTGGGTGATGTGGATCAGCTGCCCTCGGTGGGCCCGGGCCAGGTGCTCGCGGACGTGATCGCCAGCGGTTCCGTGGCGGTAGCGCGGCTCACTGAGGTGTTCCGCCAGGCGGCCTCCAGCCGGATCATCACCACCGCCCACGCCATCAACGCCGGCACGATCCCTGATCTGCGACCGCCCAGCGAGGGGGGCACCACTGATTTTTATTTCCTGCCGGCCGACACGCCCGAGCAGGCGGTGGCCCTGATCCTCAAGGTGGTGGGTGAGCGTATCCCGGCCCGCTTTGGCTTTGATCCGATCGGCCAGGTGCAGGTGCTCTGCCCGATGGCCCGCGGAGGCTGTGGCTCCCGCTCGCTCAACATCGAGTTGCAGCGGCTGCTCAATCCCGACCCCGCCGAGCAGGTGGAGCGCTTCGGCTGGCGATTTGCCCCGGGCGACAAGGTGATGCAGATCGCCAACGACTACGAGAAAGAGGTGTTCAACGGCGATGTCGGCACGATCGACGCCATCGACGCCGACAACAGTGAGCTGGGCGTGCTGTTCCCCACCAGTGAGGCCGGGGTTCAGGGCCGCCGGGTCGTGGTCTACGGCTGGGGCGAGCTCGATCACCTGGTGCCGGCCTATGCCTGCACGATCCACAAGAGCCAGGGCAGTGAATATCCCGCCGTGGTGATCCCCCTGCTCACCCAGCACTACGCGATGCTGCAGCGCAATCTCGTCTACACGGGCCTCACCCGCGGCAAGCAGCTGGTGGTATTGGTGGGGCAAAAGAAAGCCCTGGCGATGGCGGTGAAGAACCACCTGGGCCGCCGCCGCTACACCAAGCTGGCGGAATGGCTGCTGCCGGCGGACGCCATACCAGGAGCGGTCTCCTTCTTGCCGGCATCGCTGTGATCAGCTTCGGCGAAGAGGTTGTCATGGTTGGCATCGCCAGGACAGTTGTGCATTAGAGTTAACCAATCAACCCAGGCCATTCACCATGCTCACCGGAACCGAACTGCTCGCCAAGGTCAAGGAACTCGGCGATGTCTCCAAGTCTGATCTGGTTCGCTCCGCCGGCTATGTCAGCACCAAGAAGGACGGCACCGAGCGTCTCAACTTCACCGCCTTCTATGAGGCCCTGCTGGAAGCCAAGGGCATGCACTTCGGTGCCGGCAGCAGCGGCGGCAAGGGGAAGCCAGGCCGCATCCTCAGCTATGCCACCAAGATTCAGTTTAACGGCAACCTGATGGTGGGCAAGGCCTACACCGCCCAGCTGGGCCTGGAGCCCGGCGATGAGTTTGAGATCAAGCTCGGCCGCAAGCAGATCCAGCTCATCCCCCTGGGAGCTGCTGAGGAAGAGTGAAGGTCGCTGGCTGGATCACCAGCGCTGATCTGGGCATCAAGCTCAGGGCGCTGGGCAGCACGCCCTGATCCAGCACCAGCTCGGCTGCTTGCACGTTGGAGCCCGTTCGGGATGTCTGGCTATGAAGTTGATCGTCGATCTCGCTCTGGAGTCGTTCATCCCGAGCTGCTGAAGGGCGCTGGGCAAAGCACTGATAACTGTGGGTAGGTTGCTGGGCTGGACCGGCTTGCTGGCGCTCGGCTACGCCGTTGTCTCCCTGCTGGTGTTTCTGAGCCAGCGCTCGTTCATTTATTTCCCCAAGCCCGCCGCCGATTCATCCGGCCGGCTGGAGCTGCAGGTGCAGGGACAGCGGGTGCTGGTGGCCCATCGGCCCCACCCCGGTCCCCGGGCGCTGATCTACTTCGGCGGCAATGCCGAGGACGTGTCCCTCTCCCGCGCCGAGCTGGCCGTCCTGCTGCCGGACACCGCCCTCTATCTGCTCCACTACCGCGGCTACGGCGGCAGCGAGGGCAGACCGAGCGAAGCGGCCCTGCGCGCCGACGCCCAAGCCTTGTATGCCCACGTGGCCGAGCGCCACAGCGCGGTGACGGTGGCTGGACGCAGCCTTGGTACCGGGCCGGCGGTGCATCTGGCCGCCACGCAGCCTGTGAAGCGGCTGGTGCTGCTGGTGCCATTCGACAGCCTGCTGGCGGTGGCCCGCGGCACCATGCCGTGGCTGCCGGTGGATCTGCTGCTGCTCGATCGCTGGGATGCGGCCGCCGAGGCGCCCCTGGTGCGCGCCCCCACCACGATCGTGGCGGCTGCCGTCGATCGGGTGGTGCCCACGCGCCACGCCGTGGCCCTGCACCGAGCCTTCCAGCCCGGCGTGGCAGAGCTGGTTCTGGTGCCCGACCTCGACCACAACTCGCCGATCCTCAGCTCGGCGGCCTTCCGCGCTGCCCTGCAAGATCAGGAACCTGGCCGTTCCCACAGCCGCTAGCAGGTGCTCCTGGGGGCGCAGGGCGTCAGACTTGAAAAGACGGCGGCAACGCAATGGGCAGAAGTGGCCGCAGCCTGAGCCATGCCACCAAGGTGCAGTTCAACGGCAACCTGATGGTGGGCAAGGCCTACATCGCCCAGCTGGGCCTGGAGCCCAGCGCTGCCTCTGGCGCTTTTCGCCATGCAGGCTGGCGTGCCACTGGCCCCGATGCCGTCGCCTGAGGGGCGCGGCGCACCCTGGCGGTGCCGCTGTAGGGCTGCTGGCCAATTGCACCACTCCGGCGGACGCCTGCATCACCCCAATACTGGCTGACCCCCTAGTATCTAGATTCCACACCCTCCAGCGGCCACTTCTGAGCCCTGAAATCTAGACCCCAGACTTATTCAAGTCTGGGTAACTGATGGGTCCTGGCTTATTTGGCATTTCTAAACCAGGTCAATGACCTGACCATTCCGTCTGTATCGCATCATGTTGCGGAGCAGACTGCTGCAGTCGTCTACTGCGAGGCAAACTTCGCCGGCCTCGACGGCAAAACGGCCCATGGCCTAGTGCGCTTCTGTGAGGCCTTTAAAATCAGAGCAATCATTGATAGCCAATCGGCTGGACTAGATGCAGGGTTTCTATTGGACGGCATTAGCAATGGCATACCTATCGTGGCCGATCTAAGCAAAGCCCTTGCCTTGCCAGGCCCCTGCGCTACCACCTTCATCTACGGCATGGCGCCTGCAGATGGCCTTTATGGCAAAGACGATCGCCGCGTTCTGATGCTGGCCATCGAAGCTGGCCTGAATCTGGTCAGTGGCATGCGCGAATTCCTGAATGACGACAGTGAATTTGCCCTGGCGGCCGCACGGCATAACGTCTCAATCCGGGATGTGCGTCGTCCACCCGCCTTGAAGGATCTTCGCCTCTTCAGTGGCTCGATCTCTAAGGCACGCTGCATTCGAATCGCCGTGCTTGGTACCGATGGCGCCATCGGAAAGCGCACCACGGCGACGCTTCTGGTTCAGGCCCTAAACGCCAGCGGCATTCACGCCGTTTTGGTGAGCACGGGGCAAACCGGTCTGATTCAAGGCGGGCGCTATGGCATTCCTCTTGATGCCATTCCGTCGCAGTTTTGCTCAGGGGAGGTGGAGGCCGCTGTGGTCGAGGCCTACTGCACGGAAAAACCTGCGGTCATCGTGATTGAGGGCCAAGGGGCCCTCAGCCATCCTGCCTACCTCTCTTCCAGCTTCATCCTGCGGGGCAGCCAGCCCCAGGCGGTGGTGTTGCAGCACGCGCCGGCGCGCCGGCAGCTCAGTGACTTTCCGTTTATGCCGATGCCTACTCCAGCCAGCGAAATACGCCTGATTGAATCCTTCGCGCCAACGCGGGTCATCGGCCTAACCCTGAATCACGAGGGCATGAATGACGCCGAGCTGAGTGCTGCAATCGCCCTCTATGCTGCCGATCTCGGCATTCCTGTCACCGATGCGGTGAGTCGTGCTCCCTCTGCCCTCGTGGCCATGGTGCTGCGGGCTTTTCCCGAGTTGTGCGTATCCATTGACGGCCAGCTTTGAGCGCACCGCGGCTGGAGATTCATCTCGAGCATCTGCAGCACAACGCCACCACGATGGTCCATCGGCTTGCCCGCCAAGGAATCAAGGTGACCGGAGTCAGCAAGGCAACCCTGGGACTGCCGGAAATTGTGCGCACCTGGGTGGCGGCAGGGGTGCATTCCATCGGCGAATCGCGAATCGAATCCATCGAATCGCTGAGCCGCTGTGAACTCGGTGTGCCTCTGCTGCTGATTCGCTCACCGATGCTTAGCCAGGTGGATCGGGTGGTGGCCCATGCGGCGATCAGCTGCAATAGCGAGGCGGTGGTGCTGAGGGCTCTGGCGGCAGCTGCCCATTGCCAGGGGGTGCGCCACGGGGTACTGCTCATGGTGGAGCTAGGGGATCTGCGCGAGGGCATTCTCGCGGCAGACCTCGAGGCGATGGTGTTGCTTACCCTGGCCCTGCCAAGCCTGCTGCTGGTAGGGATCGGCACCAATCTGGGCTGTCAGAACGGCGTAGCCCCAGACCATTCGAATATGAGCGAGCTATCGCGTCTGATCGAAGCCCTGGAAGGCCGTTTCGGCATCAGGCTCGAGTGGTGCTCCGGAGGCAATTCGGCCAATCTTCCCTGGTTGGCTGGTGGCGGTGATCCCGGCCGTATCAATCACCTGCGCCTTGGCGAGGCCCTACTGCTGGGCCGAGAGCCGCTCACCCGTACGGCGATACCAGGGCTGTACACCGATGCCATCACCCTGGTGGCCGAGGTGATCGAGTCCAAGCACAAGCCGACCCGTGCATGGGGATCGCGCCACTGCACCAGTTTTGCCAAGGGGCCAGCCGCTCCCCAACAGCAACCAGACCAGCCGATGGCCATGCGAGCGCTCCTTGCCTTGGGCGAACAGGATGCCGATCCGGCCGGCCTTAGCTCCCCTGGGATCAGCATCGAGGGCGCATCCAGCGACCACTTGGTGGTGAGCGGTGCGGAAGCGGCGTTGGCGGTGGGCGATGAACAGCGCTTTCAGCTCAGCTACAGCAGCCTGCTGCGGGCGATGACATCTCCATTCGTAAGCCGTTGCTTCATTGAAGGACCTGCCTAGCTAGGCCCACAGGCGGCAGGCCGCTGATGCAATGGAGTTCGTTGCACTCCCGCCAGTAGCTCAGAGCAACGGCCGACATCCAGGGCTCGCCTCGTTAAGCCGGTGAATAACCGAAGCCCCCACTACCTCAACGGCTCCCCCGCTGCGGACCTGGGTTTTTCGAGTGGTGAAGTGGGAGGGTCGAGCAAGCCGGTGACTGGATTTGAACCTGCGACCTACTGATTACGAATCAGTTGCTCTACCACTGAGCTACACCGGCATCAAGAGCAAACTAGCATTCGGCCATGGCTCCCCAATCCAGTCCGCGCCAGCCCATTGACCCGGAACTGCGGCGCCGTCTGCTCCTGGAGGCCCGCACCCCCTGGCGGGGTCTGCGGCGGGCGCTCTGGTTCGCCCTTGTGGCATCAGCGGCCCTTGGGCTGGCCACCATGGCGATGCGTTCCTCCGCAGGCGGCGAGGTGGCCTCAACGGATCTCCTGATCCAGGGGGGGGCTCTGCTGCTCTTCGGTGGGCTCCTCTGGTTTGATCGCAATCGCAGCAGCGGCAGCTGAAGGGCTGGCGAAGCCTTCCGGGGGGGCTTCGGGGGCTGGAGCGGAAGGGGCGCTCCCGGGAGCCGCGGGATCCATGGCCGCTGACGACGGGGCTGAGAAGGGGGCCGGTGAAGGGATGGAGACTGAACCGAGGGATTCGCGCAGGGGTGGCAGCAGCAACAGCGGCAGTCCTGGGCTGAGCCGCGCCCGCTCCAACGCAGCCGCCGACAGCGGGGCCGCAGCCGCAACCTCCTGGGGCGAACGGCTCAGCAGCCAGAGGGCCTGAATCACCTGCTGTCCCTGCCACTGGAGCAACGCGAGCACGGCTGCGGCCAGCAGCAGACCCACCAGCCTGGGGCTATTCGCCACGGGCGAGAAGGCGCTGGCGAAGGCGGCATGGTTGTCACACCACCAGAGCAGCACCAGGCTGAGGATGGCAAGGCCCACCAGGCTGCCAAGCCGCAGCACCGCGGGGGGCTGCAGGGCAGAGAGGCGTTGCTGGATCTCCCGGCGGCCCCGCTGGGGCACCTGCGCCACCAGCAGCGACCAGGGGTCGACGGGAAGGCGCCAGAGCAGGGCGGCGGGAGCCAGAACCCCGATCGCCCAGCAGAACAAGCGTTCCAGGAGCGGAAGGGAACCTGGATCGCTGGCTCCCAGCAGCAGGAGCAGCAACAGGGCCTCAAGCGGCAGCAGGCCGAGGGCCAGGAGCTGCAACCAGAGCAGCGGCTCGCTACGAGGAGACGGCGCGGCCACGCTCACGGCCATCAGGTGCTGAGGGTGCGGCGCTGGGTCACCAGCTTGAAGGCCTCGACCCGATCACCCTCCTGCCAGGAGGAGAAGCGATCGCAACCGATGCCGCACTCGAAGCCGGTGGCCACCTCCTTGACGTCGTCCTTGTTGCGGCGCAGCGAGTCGAGGTCGCCTTCGTAGACCTTCTCCTTGCCGCGGTGGATGCGCACCTTGCAGTTGCGCTGCAGCTTGCCATTGGTGACGTAGCAGCCCGCCACGGCGTTTTTGCCGATGGTGAACACCGCCCGCACCTCGGCCTCGCCCAGCGACTCCTCCACCAGCTCCGGTTCCAGCAGGCCCTCCATGGCCATCTGGATTTCTTCCAGCAGCTTGTAGATCACCTCGTAGTCGCGCACGTCAACACCGGTGGCATCGGCGGCGCGCCTGGCTCCAGGGGCCATTGAGGTGTTGAAGCCCACGATCACGGCGCCGGATGCTGCCGCCAGATCGACATCGGTTTCGGTGATCTCGCCCGGGGCCGAGAGCAGCACCCGCACCTGCACCTCCTCCTTGGGCAACTGTTCGAGGGCGCCGAGGATGGCCTCGACACTGCCCTGAACGTCCGCCTTCAGGATGAGGTTGAGCTCCTTGAGCTCGCCCTCGCTCACCTGCCCAGACATCGAAGCCAGCGACACCCGGCGGGAGGCCATCTGCTGGGCCAGGCGGGAAGCCCGGGCCTCGGAGGCGCGGTCGCCCACCACGGCGCGAGCGCTCTTCTCATCGGGATACACCTCGAATTCATCTCCGGCGGTGGGCACTTCGCTGAAGCCGAGGGCTTCCACCGCATAGGAGGGGCCCGCCTCCTTCACCCGTTTGCCACTGTCGTCGACCATGGCTCGCACCTTGCCGAGCACCGGACCCGCTGCCACCACGTCGCCGCTGCGCAGGGTGCCGTTCTGGATCAGCAGGGTGGCCACAGGACCCTTGGCCTTGTCGAGGTGGGCCTCGATCACGGTGCCCTTGGCGAGACGATCGGGGTTGGCTTGGAGGTCTTCGACCTCGGTCACCAGCAGGATCATCTCGAGCAGCTGGTCGATGTTCTCGCCCCGGAGGGCGCTCACCGGCACCATCACGGTGCTGCCGCCCCAGTCTTCGGCCACCAGATCCTGGCCAGAGAGCTCCTGCTTCACCCGCTCAGGCGAGGCGCCCTCCTTGTCGATCTTGTTGATCGCCACCACGATCGGCACTTCGGCGGCGCGGGCGTGGCTGATCGCCTCCAGGGTCTGGGGCCGCACGCCGTCATCGGCGGCCACCACCAGCACGGCCACGTCCGTGACCTTGGTGCCGCGGGCCCGCATGGCGGTGAAGGCCTCGTGGCCCGGGGTGTCGAGGAAGGTGATCTTGCGCAGTTCCCCGGCGTGGGGTACTTCCACCTGATAGGCGCCGATGTGCTGGGTGATGCCGCCGGCCTCGCCCGCCGCCACGCGGGTCTTGCGGATGGCATCGAGCAGGCTGGTCTTGCCGTGGTCCACGTGGCCCATCACCGTCACCACGGGGGGGCGGCGGATCAGGTGGGCGAGGTCACTGGCCTCGATCATCTCAACGGTCTTGGTCGCTGCCGCCTGGACGTCGTCCTCAAGCACCGGCACGCCGAACTCCTCGGCCACTGTCTCGATCGTGGGCAGATCGAGCGTCTGGGTGACGGTGGCGCTGATGCCCTTGAAGAAGAGGGATTTGATGATCTCGGAGCTCTCCACCCCGAGCCGGTCGGCCAGCTCCTGCACCGTGAGGTTGCCCTCCGGCACGATCAACATCTCCGGCCGCTGGGCCTTGAGCTCGCGGGCCGCTCGCAACTCCATGGCGCGGCGGCGCTGACGCTGGCGGGTGGTTTCCTTCTTCCGTTTCCGTACCGCCACCGTGGGTTTGGCGGCAGCGGCGGGTCGGGTGCGGGGCTTGGCTGGTCGGGCCAGGCTGGCCTGGAGAACGATGGCCTCCTGTTCGCCCGCGAAACCGCTGGTTTCTGTGGTGAGCGCATCATCGTTCTCGCCGATGATGTGCACCTTCTGGCGCTGCTTCTGGGGCGTGCGGCTGCGCAAGGCTTCCAGCTTGGCGCTGTCGTCCCAGTCGGGACGCCGGGCTCGGCCGGGGGCAGCCCCGGCGGGCTGGGGAGGCCGGAAGCCCGGGCGCCGGGGCGCCGTGGGCGCCGCGGCTGTGGGACGAACCAGATCGGGCGTGCTGGGCGCGCCGTCGGTCCCGGTCTCGCCCCGATCGGTACGGCGGGGGGGCGCAGCCGTGGGACGCATGCCCGGCTTCTGGAGCTGCATCAGCTCGCCGGGGGCCATCGGCTTGCGCATGCCGGCGGGCATGCCGGGACGGCCCGGGGAGGCGGGGCGCACCCCACCCGGACTACCGGGACCGGCACTGTCGCGACGGATCGGTTTGCCCACCAACTCAAGCGGGGTGGCACCGGGACGGCCAGGGCCGGGGGAGAGGCGGGAGGGAGCGCCTGGGGAGGGCCGTCCTCCGGCTTGGGCGGGTCGGGTCGGGGCAGGGGCGCCCGGACGCTGGGGGCGGGGAACCGGGGCTGCTGGACGGCTGCCGCCAACTCCGGCAGGCCCACTTGGGGCGGATGCACCACCGGCGGGTGCTGCCTGGCCGGGCTGCGGACGGCCCACCAGCTGGGGACGGGAACCCGGACCGGGGCGGCTGGGCTGGGCCGGCTTGCCCGGAGCCGGTGCCGCTGGACGGGGGGTTGGGGCTGCCGCGCCGGGCCTCGGGGCGCCCTGGCCGGGGCGATTCACCAGGGCAGGGGTCGCGGGTCGTGGCGTGGCAGGCCGCACCGGTGTCACCGGCTTGGCGGGACCGCTGGCCGCCGGCCGCGGCGGCGGGGCCACGGGACGGGGTGGTGGGGTGACGATGGTTCCAGAAGGTGGAACCACGGTTCCAGAAGGTGGAACCACCGAGCGGGAGGGGGATGCCGAAGCGGAGCTGGGGGCCGGCGCATTGGCGGCCGGAGGCGCCGCGGTACGGGCTGCGGGAGGGGCGGTCACAGGACGAACTGGAGCACCCGGCGATGCCGGCGAGGGCGATGCCGGTGAGGGGGGGGCAGGCGTCTCGGCGCGGGCCGGCGCAGGGGGCTGGGCAACCACCACCGGCCGTTTCGGCTCCGGGGGCCGGGGCGGGGCTCCGTTCGCCACGGGGCGGGTCGGGGCAGGAGGCGTAGCGGCGGCCGGCCGCACCGGCTGGGGGGGACGGGGCGAAGCCACCGGACCGGCGGGGGGCGAGGAGGGGCGAGCGCCGACAGCTTCCGCAGGAGGGGGCACGTCAGCCTTCTTCACCGACAAGATCGTTTTGGCGGCGGGCTGGGGGGTAGCGGAGCCGTGGCCCTGGATCAAAGCCTTGATGCGGATGGCCTCGTCGTCGCTGATCGAGCTGCTGTGGCTGCGGGCAGCGATGGACAACTTCTCGGCGGCATCGAGCACGTCCTTGTTGTCCAGGCCAAGGTCCCGGGACAGCTCATAAATTCTGACTTTGCCGCTGCTGGTCATTCAGGTCTCCGAAGGGCGGGGCCCATGGGGCCGCCGGGGGGGGCAGGGGTGCCACCGGGCCGTACAAACGCCACGGCCACAGTTCATCTTGCCTCAGGGCTCGCGATCCCGGCGGTCGGGAGACGGGCCGCAAGCGTGGCAAAGATGGAATCCGATACCTGACAGCGCAGTGCCCGTTGGAGGCGCTTGCGTCGCCTGGCCTCATCCAGACAAGTAGGACTCGGACAGAGATAGGCCGAACGGCCCATTCCCCCATCCAGTCCTAGTCCCCCGTCCGACAGGCGGATCACACGCCAGAGCTGGAGTCGATCCACCAGCATCCGGCACGAGACACAGCGCCGAAGCACGGGGCGAGGGGGGTTCACCGGACCGGATCCTCGCTCGTGCCGTCATCGCCGGACGCCTCGGGAACTTCGCTCGCCTGAACCTCGGCTCCATCATCCTCGGCAGGATCCTCGGCAGGCTCGTCGCTGGTGGGTTCCTCACCAGCGGTGGTTTCGGCCCCGTAGTCCAGCTCCTCGTTGTCCTCCGGCAGGGGATAAAGCTCCCGCAGACGGGCATCCTCCTCGGCCCTGGCCGCCTGCTCGACGGCCAGGCGGGCCTCCGCCTCGGCCTGGAGGGCCTCCTCCTCCTGGCGTTGGGCGATCAGACCGGCCACCACCTGATCCTCGGCAGCCTGGTCGTACTCCGCCGCATTCTTGATGTCGATCTTCCAACCGGTGAGCCGCGCCGCCAGACGCACGTTCTGACCTTCCCGGCCGATCGCCAGACTGAGCTGGTCGTGGGGTACGAGCACATGGGCATGGTGCCCCTCGGGATCCACCAGGCGCACCATCTCCACCCGGGCTGGACTGAGGGAATTAGCGATGTACTGGCCGGGGTCGGGCGACCAGCGGATCACGTCGATCTTCTCGCCCCGCAGCTCATTCACCACCTGCTGGATGCGGGAGCCGCGGGCGCCGATGCAGGCTCCCACCGGATCCACCTCCCGCTCCACACTGTCGACGGCCACCTTGGTGCGGGGACCTACCGATCGAGAGGGGGGATTGGCTTCCCGGGCCACGGCCACAATCCGCACCGAGCCTTCCTGAATCTCCGGCACCTCGTTCTCGAAGAGATACACCACCAAGCCGGCATTGGCGCGGCTCACGAACAGCTGGGGACCCCTCCGCGGCACCTCGCTCACCTCCTTGAGGAACACCTTGAAGGTGGCGTTGGCACGGTAGTTGTCGTTGGGTAGCTGGTCGCGGCGGGGCAGCTCGGCCTCGACCTCAGGTCGGCCCAGGCCGCTGCTCACGGCCATAATCACGCTCTGGCGCTCGAAGCGGATCACGCGGGCGGTGAGCACCGGATCCTCCAGATCGGCAAACTCCTCCTGAATCATGCGCCGCTGCTGATCCCGCAGTTTCTGGGCGAGAACCTGCTTGGTGGTGGTGGCGGCCATGCGGCCGAAGTCATCCTTCTCGGGTGTGACATCAAGAACCACGGTGTCGCCGATCTGAGCATCTTCGGCCACCTGCCGCACCTCATCGATGGAGATCTGGTGGTCATCGCTCTCCACCTCCTCCACAATGATCTTGCTGGCCAGCACGCGGTAACCCTCCTCCTCCAGATCAAGAGCCACATCGAAATTCGAGAAGTAGTCCTCCTCGAAAGGGTCCTCACTGATGCCGAGATAGAGGGTGCGGCGGTAGCGTTCATAGCCCTTCAGCAGAGCTTCGCGCAGGGCCGCCTCCACCACCTGAGGTGAGAGCTTCTTCTCGTCGCTGATGTCCTCGATCAGGTTGTTCAGACCGGGGAGAAGGACCAGAGCCATGGCGATGCGTTAGGGAGTCAGGAAGAACGGAGCGGCCGCGAAGCCGTTAACAAAGAGCGGAGAGCAGGAAGCGATCAGGGTCCGTCGCGGGGGCTGACCAGCCGCACCCGCATCACCTCCTGGCGAGGTACCTTCACGGTTCGACCGCGCACATTGAGCCGCACGGCCTCGGCGTCGCGCTCCAGCAACAGACCCTCCTGGATGGTTTCGGATCCATCGGCGGCCTGGCGATGCACCGCCACCGGGAAGCTCCGGAAGCTGATGAAATCGCGGTCCGTGCTGAGCTCCTCGCCGATGCCGGGGCTGCTCACCTCCAGCACGTAGGGAGCCTCCAGCAGGGCGGCCGCCTCCAGGGCCTCTCCAAGAGGAGAGCTGAAGGCCGCGCAGTCGTCGAGGTTCACATCGGAGCCATCGGCCCGCCGCACCAGCACCTGCACCGTCATCGGAATCCGATGGGTGTGCAGATGAAGACCCTCAAGCCTCAGGGCGGCGGAAGCGGCCAGCGGGCTGACCAGCCGTTCAAGGTCGGTAACGAGGGAATCGGGCAAGGCGGTGCAGCGGGGCGGACGGTTCGAGGGAACCGCATCCGGTGGCGGGGCAGCCGCCGCGGCCGCAGTTGATAGAACTGCCCCAACCAAGAACCTGTGCCCCTCGGGGGCTCCGGTTCATGACTGAGTGCTGCCCGGCAGGCATCCAATCACCCTAGGGGATCGGCTGGCGGGATCACCCCCAGATCCAGCAGGGGCGCCTCGGCGTAATAGTCGTTGCTGGTCACGGTGCCCCGCAGCGACGCTTCTTGATTGAGACAGCGGGCGCATTGCTCGGGGCTGCGCAGGTATTGGCAGACCCTGGCCCACAGCTTCGCCCGGGTGCCCGGCGCACCCATGCTGAAATGCACCAGATCGGCACCCCCCACCATCCCCTGAATCTCCACCTGGCAGAGCTCACAGCGCTGACGGGTGCCGGGCGGGATCGAGGGCATGGCACGCAGCCTTCACGGCGAGCAACTAGAGAGGATCTTCCTGGAATCGGCCCGCCCCCGCCCCCGGGTGCGGCGCATTCGTCAAGACTTGTTGGGAATGGTCCCCCGCCTCCGCCTACTGCAGCTCAGCGATCCCCACCTGCTGGCGGACCCGGCCGGCAGCCTGCGGGGCCGAAGGCCAGCGGCCCTGCTGCGGCATGGGCTCCGGCAGGCCCTCGCCCAGCTCCAGGCCGACGGGGCATTCCCTGATCGGCTGCTGATCAGCGGCGATCTCTGCCATGACGAGAGCTGGGGCGGCTACCGGCGGCTGGGCGAGATTCTGCGATCCGAGATCTCCGAACCCCTCCCCGCCCCCATCCCGGGGGGGATAGCGACACCAATTCTTTTGGCCGGCAACCACGACCATCCCCAGCTGCTTCGCGCCGCCCTCAGCCAGCAGGCCAGGATCGGCCCCGGGCTCTGGCCCCTGGAGCCGGCCCCTGGGTGGAGCGTGTTGGCCCTCGACAGCCACTGCGCTGGTCGAGAGGGTGGCCGCCTGGATCCGGCCCAGTGGGCCTGGCTGGAGCAAGCGCTAACGAGCCCAGCGGCGGCGGAACCTCTGCTGGTGGCGCTCCACCATCCGCCGCTAGCGATCGGCGACCCGGGCTTCGACGCCATCGCCCTGGAGGAGGGGGAGCGCCTGATGGCCCTGCTGGCGGCGGCACCGCAGGTGCGGGGGGTGGTCTTCGGCCATGTGCACCAGCACTGGCAGGGCTGTCTGCCGGGCCGGCCGGAGGTACCCCTGCTCGGCTGCCCCTCCACCCTGATCGGCTACGGGCCCGTCCAGCCCTGTCCGCTGGGCCGGGCCGCCGATCCGGGGGGCAGGCTCCTGGAGCTCGGGGAGGAGGGGGAAATCCGGCATCGCCTGCTGCGCTGGCCGGCCCTGGGGTGCCCTTAGTTTTCGGAGGTCGTGTCTCTTACGGCCTCCTCCCCTGAAACGCTTTCTTCGTCGGCTCAGCGCGCCACTGTTGCCACTGGTACTGGTGGTTTTGCTCGCGGTGGGGGCCCTGCCCCCGCTGCCCGCCCAGGCGATTCCGATCCAGGGGGTGCCGTCCACCCCGCTCAAGAGAGCCCCCTCCATCCCTGCCGGCGACCCCGCCGAGGCCGCAACCCTTGCCCCGGACGTTGAGCCGACCTCGCCACAACCGGTCGCCCCTCGGGCCAGCGCGGCAGCCTCCGCCCTCACGGCCGAAGGCCACAGCTTTGTGGCGGATGCAGCCCGCCGGGTGGGGCCAGCGGTGGTGCGGATCGACACCGAGCGCAACGTGGCGCGCCAGCCTTTCGACCCGGCCATGCTCGATCCTCTGCTGCGGGATCTCTTCGGCGACCCCTCCGGTTCGATGCGGGAGCGGGGCCAGGGATCAGGGGTGGTGATCGACGCCGGCCGCGGCCTGGTGCTCACCAACGCCCACGTGGTCGATTCGGTTGACAGCGTTGAGGTGACCCTCGCCGATGGCAGCCAGCTCGACGGCAGCGTGGTGGGGGCCGATCCGGTCACCGACCTGGCCGTGGTGCGTGTAGGCCGCAAGGGCGAGCTCAAGGCCGCCACCCTGGGCGATTCCGAGGCCCTCGAGGTGGGCGACTGGGCGATTGCTCTGGGCAGCCCCTACGGCCTGGAGCGCACGGTGACCCTCGGCATCGTGAGCAGCCTGCACCGCGACATCAACAGCCTCGGCTTCGCCGACAAGCGCCTTGACCTGATCCAGACCGACGCGGCGATCAACCCCGGCAATTCCGGCGGCCCCCTGATCAATGCCAGCGGAGAGGTGATCGGCATCAACACCCTGGTTCGCTCCGGCCCCGGCGCCGGCTTGGGCTTCGCGATCCCGATCAACCTGGCCAAACGGGTCGCTGGCCAGCTGGCCGAGGGGGGCAAGGTGATCCACCCCTACCTGGGTCTCCAGCTGGTGCCCCTCACGGCCCGGGTGGCCCGGGAGAACAACCGCGACCCCGACGCCCTGCTGCAGCTTCCCGAACGGGATGGTGCCCTGGTGCAGAGGGTGCTTCCAGAGAGTCCGGCGGAAACGGCCGGCCTTAAGCGCGGTGACCTGGTGGTGAGGATCGCCGACCAACCCGTGCTCAACCCTTCGGCCCTGCTGCAGGCGGTGGAGCATGCCGAGGTGGGCCAGCCCCTGGCTCTGAAGGTGGTGCGGGGCCAGAAGGAGCTGCAGCTCTCCATCCGGCCTGCCGCCCTGCCGGAGAAAGGTTCGGCCTGAGCTACGGGCCAGGGAAGCGCCACGGCCCGGAGCCACCCCTCAGGTGCGGAGGCGCTTCCCTGCTACGGTCTGGCGCCTCAGCCAGCGCCAGCGATGTCGGATCTTCAGGACCAGATGAAGCAGGCGGTTGCCGCAGCCGCCGTGGAACAGATCAGCGACGGCATGGTGCTGGGGCTGGGCTCCGGCTCCACCGCCGCCCTGATGATTCAGGGCCTGGGCGAAAAGCTCCGCCGCGGTGAGCTGCGCAACATTGTGGGGGTGACCACCTCGTTCCAGGGGGAGGTGCTGGCCGCCGAGCTCGGCATTCCGCTGCAAAGCCTCAACGCCGTGGATCGCATTGATCTGGCCATCGACGGCGCCGATGAGGTGGATCCCTTCTTCCAGCTGATCAAGGGCGGTGGCGCCTGCCACGTGCAGGAAAAGCTGGTGGCGGTTCGCGCCAAGCGCTTCGTGGTGGTGGTGGACAGTACCAAGCTGGTGGACACCCTCAACCTGGGCTTTCTGTTGCCGGTGGAGGTGCTCCCGGGGGCCTGGCGCCAGGTGAGGGGCCAGCTCGGCGAGATGGGCGGCGATGCCCAGCTGCGCATGGCCGTGCGCAAGGCGGGCCCGGTGGTGACCGACCAGGGCAACCTCGTGCTGGATGTGAAGTTCGCCGGCGGGATCAGCGATCCCAAGACCCTGGAGGAGGCGATCAACAACTTGCCGGGGGTGCTGGAGAACGGCCTGTTCGTGAACCTCACCGATCAGGTGCTGGTGGGCGAGATTGTTGCTGGGGTGCCGGGTGTGCGAGACCTGGTGAAACGTTGATCCTGGCGGGATCTTCCCCGGATCTCAGTAGCCCGAACTTCCGGGCGGCGGCGCCCCCACCGGCGTGGTCTGGAGCCAGGTTCTGGCCGGCACCGGCCGGACCTCCAGATAACCCACCGGCAGCCAGAGATCACCGGCGGCGGAAGCGAAGTGGATCTCCCAGTGGTAGAAACCCGTGTAAGCGCGGGGATCCTCCTTGAGCAGGGCGGCGTACTCCAGCACCGCCTGGCCGTAGTGATCGCTGTTGTTGTAGCCCCAAAGCCCCTTGCGGATGTCCTTGAGGCCGCCGCGGCGCACCAGGTAGCGGGCGGCGGCGTTGATGGCCGTGCGGGGATCGCGGATGTTGCCCCCGTTGCCGATGCCCGGCTCCGCCCAGGTGCTGGGGAGAAACTGCATGGGACCGTGGGCGTCGGCCACCGACACCCCATCGATCCTCCCCATGCCGCTCTCCACCAGATTCACCGCGGCCAACACCTCCCAGGGGATGCCCGTGGTGGCGGCGGCCTCGCGGTAGTAGCGCAGCAGGTTGGCGGCGGGTTCCGGTGGAACGATCCGCCAGGCGGGCAGGTTGGCCGGCCGCCGGCGCGGATCGTGCATGGCGATGAATTCCCGCCGGGCCCGGATATGACGATCGAACACCGGACGCCAGCGCTCGGGCAGGGCCGCTCGCACCTGATCGGCCTGCTCATGCTGGTAGGCAAGCACCCGGTAGATCACCTGCTGCTGATGGCCCAGAGCCGGTAGATCCGCCGCGGGGGTGGTCTCCGAACGCAGGGCTTCCTCCCCCTGGGCGAGCAGGCTGGCAGTGGTGCCGGGATCCGCAGGCACAAGGGGGTAATGGCGGCCGTCGGGCGCGGTGGGCAGGCCGGCCTGGGTGGGCAGCGGCGGGCCGACCGTTGGCGCCACTGAAGGCCCGGGCGCAACTGGGGGCTCGGGCGGAGCCGGAACGGAAACCGCAGGGGATCCAGGGCTCGCCTGCACGGGTGGGGAGAGGGGCGGCGTGGCAGCCCCCGGGGAAGGGTTCGCGGCCGAGGGAAGGCGCAGCAGCAGGGAGGCCCCGAGCAGTCCAGTGGCAGCCACGGCGAGCGGCAGGGCACGGAGCGCAGGGGAGGCCATGGGGAAGCGCTGGGAGCGGTCACGCTATCGGCCGCCGCCGCTGCTGCAGGGCCATGCGCATGGAATCAGGGCCAGAGCAGCTCGGTGGTGGCCCAGGCCTTCAAGGCCGACCCGGCGGGCAGGACCGGCTGCGAGGCGAAGCGCGGCCTTCAAACGAGCCGGCGCCGCACCGATTCGGCGTGGCTGTGGAGCCCCTCGCTCTCGGCGAGCTCGATCACGGCCGCGCCGGTGGCCTCCAGGGCCTCCCGGTTGAACTGGATCAGGGAGGTGTGGCGCAGAAACGTTTCCACGCTCAGGGCTCCGGCGAAGCGGGCCGTGCCGCTGGTGGGCAGGGTGTGGTTCGGACCGGCCAGATAGTCGCCCACCGCCTCGGGCGAATGGGAGCCGAGGAAGATAGCGCCGGCGTGCTGTATCCGCTCCGCCAGAGCTTCCGGATCCTCCACCAACAGCTCCAGGTGCTCCGGCGCGAACCGATCACTGAGGCCGGCCGCCTCCACCAAGTTTGCGCACACCACGATCAGGCCCCAGTCAGCCAGGGCCTGGCGAACGATCGCTGCCCGGGGGTGCCGGGCGAGCTGGGCCGCCACCGCCGCCGGCACCTCCGCCGCCAGCTCTTCGCTGGTGGTGATCAAGATGGCGGCCGCCAGCGGATCGTGCTCCGCCTGGGCCATCAGGTCGGCGGCCACCTGGTCGGCCCGGGCGGTGTGGTCGGCGATCACCAGCACTTCACTGGGGCCCGCCAGGGAATCGATCCCCACCTGTCCGTACACAGCCTTCTTGGCCAGGGTCACCCAGAGGTTGCCCGGCCCGCTGATCACATCAACCCGGGGAATGGATTCGGTGCCACAGGCCAGGGCACCAATCGCCTGGGCCCCGCCGACCCGATACACCTCCCGCACCCCGGCGAGATGGGCGGCCGCCAGCACGGTGGGGTTGGGCTCTCCCTCCGGGCCCGGGGGCGTCACCATCACGATGCGCTCCACGCCTGCCACGCGGGCCGGCACCGCGTTCATCAACACCGTGCTCGGATACGAAGCCCGACCGCCGGGCACGTAGAGGCCCGCCCGTGCCACGGGCCGCCAGCGGCGCCCAAGCCGCTCGCCATGGGGTCCGCTCACCGCCAGGTCGGCGGGAAGCTGGTGACGATGAAAGGCCGTGATCCTGTCGTGGGCCAGCTCCAAGGCGGCGCGCAGGGATGGCGCCGTGGCCTCCCAGGCCTGGGCCAGGCGCTCGGGCGGAATGGCGAGGGGATCGGGCCGCACCCCGTCGAAGCGCTGGGTGAGATCAAACAGAGCCTCGTCCCCCTCGTGTCGCACCCGCTCCAGAATCGAGGCCACGCGCTCCTGCTGCTCTGCCATCGCGCCCCCCTCGGTCCGTTGGGCGATGGCCGCCAACCTGGCGCCAGCCAGCTCCGGATCCCGCAGACAGGCCAGAACCAAGGGAGGGTCGAGGGCCTGCAGGCCAGGCCCCTGCTGCGATGGGTCCACTTCGTTCACAAACGAATTCAGCAATGGATTCAGCAAGGGATTCAGCAACGGTTCCCCGGCGGATCCAAGAACCTGATCCAGGCTGGGGACTGAACGCGGTTAAGGCTAGGGCTGGCTGGACCCCCCGCCGCCGGGCCGGCCCTGCACCGGTGGATGAAAGAGGTGGCCTCTTGGCAAGGTAGGATTATCGTTTGTCGAGTCAGCGCCAGCACCTGTGGCCAATAACAAGTCGTCGAAGAAGCGCATCGAGATCGCCGAGCGCAACCGCCTGCGGAACCGCACCTACAAATCGGCCCTGCGCACCCTGATGAAGCGCTGCTTCACCGCCTGTTCGGCCTACAACCAGGAGCCAGCTGCTGAAGCCAAGGCTGCCGTGGAAACGAGCCTCAATGCCGCCTTCAGCAAGATCGACAAGGCCGTGAAGGTGGGAGTGCTGCACCGCAACACCGGCGCCAACCAGAAATCGCGGCTCAGCGCCGCCGTGAGGAAGGTTCTCGAGCCTGTCCAAGCCTGAGCTTCCCCCGACTAGATGAGGGCATGCCTCCCCGACTCCTGTGTTGGGGCCGGATCTCTGATCATCGGCCATCCGGTCCGGTGACATCACATCCGGAAACATCAAAATGGTGAGCCCGTTTCCAATGCCGCCGGCCGCCCCGATGTCGATGTCCACCGCCACGGTTGATGCCACCGAAGGCTTGACCGATGGCTCGCCTTCGGCAATCGCCTTGGTCGATTCCCATTGCCACATCGTCTTCCGCAATTTCGACGCTGACCTCGACGAGGTTGCGGCCCGTTGGCGAGAGGCCGGTGTCAGCGCCTTGGTGCACGCCTGTGTGGAGCCCGCCGAAATCCCGGCCATCCGCGCCCTGGCCGACCGTTTTCCGGAACTCAGCTACGCGGTGGGGGTCCATCCACTGGATACCCAGCATTGGCAGGAGAACACCGCCCGTGACCTGCGGATCGCCGCCCAGGCCGACAGCAGGGTGGTGGCGATCGGAGAACTCGGGCTGGACCTCTACCGGGAGACGAACCTGGAGCGCCAGCTCGCCGTGCTTGAGCCCCAGCTGGATCTAGCTGTGGAGCTGGATCTGCCAGTGATCATCCATTGCCGCGACGCCGCCGCGCCGATGCTGGAGCTGTTCGCCTCTCGGGCACGCCAAGGTGGCATCCCCCGCGGGGTGATGCACTGCTGGGGGGGCACCCCTGCGGAAATGGAGGCTTTCCTGGCCCACGGCCTTTACATCAGTTTCAGCGGCACCGTCACCTTCCCAAAGGCCGAAGCCACCCATCAATGCGCCCGCCAAGTGCCGCCTCACCGCTATCTGGTGGAGACCGACTGCCCGTTCCTGGCCCCGGTGCCTCGACGGGGCAAGCGCAACGAACCGGCCTTCGTGGCCACGGTGGCTGCCCGGGTGGCGGAGCTGCGGGGCGAGAGCCTCGAGCAGGTTGCTTCTACCAGCACCGCCAATGCGGCTCACCTTTTCAACCTGGCGCTTCACAATGTATGATGTTCCATTGGCTTGGCAGCGGAAGCGCTCCTTTGTCCACCCTTCGGCTCACTCCCCGGATCACCACAGCGCCTGGGTTCACCACCAGGCCCCAGGCGGCATCCACCATCTCCCTGGCCTTGAGGGAGGCACGGTAGGGGGCTTCGCCTGAACAGCCGTTCCTGGTTGCAGGAGCGGCTGTTCGTGTCGACACCGCCGACCCTCCGCCGTGCCCGCCAGTTGTTGACCCCACGTCGACCACCGGTCCCATCTCCAGACCGAATTCCCTTATCCATCCGTTCCTGCAGGTTCACCGCATGAGCAGCGCGATCCAGGTCGCTAAGACCGTCACTTACCTCCCGGATCTGGTGGAGGTACAGCGGGCGAGCTTCAAGTGGTTCCTGGAGAAGGGCCTGATCGAGGAGCTGGACAGCTTCTCCCCGATCACCGATTACACCGGCAAGCTCGAGCTTCATTTCGTCGGCGACCAGTACCGGCTCAAACGTCCCCGCCACGATGTGGAAGAGGCGAAGCGGCGTGATGCCACCTTCGCCTCTCAGATGTATGTGACCTGCCGGCTGATCAACAAGGAAACCGGTGAGATCAAGGAACAGGAGGTGTTCATCGGTGAACTGCCCCTGATGACCGAACGTGGCACCTTCATCATCAATGGTGCCGAGCGCGTGATCGTGAACCAGATCGTGCGTTCCCCCGGCGTGTATTTCAAGGATGAACAGGATAAGAACGGTCGCAAAACCTTCAACGCCAGCCTGATCCCCAACCGGGGCGCCTGGCTGAAGTTTGAAACCGATAAGAACGATCTCTTGCACGTGCGTGTCGACAAGACTCGCAAGATCAATGCCCACGTGCTGATGCGGGCCATCGGTCTTTCTGACAACGACGTACTCGACAAACTCCGCCACCCGGAGTACTACCAGAAGTCGATCGAGGCGGCCAACGATGAGGGCATCGCTTCCGAAGATCAGGCCCTCTTAGAACTCTACAAAAAACTCCGACCCGGTGAACCCCCTTCGGTGAGTGGGGGACAGACGCTACTGCACAGCCGTTTCTTCGATCCGAAGCGCTATGACCTCGGACGTGTTGGTCGCTACAAGATCAACAAAAAGCTCCGTCTCACCATCCCCGATGCCACCCGCACCCTCACTCCGGAGGATGTGCTCTCCACGATTGATTACCTGATCAATCTTGAACTTGATGTCGGTGGGGCCAGCCTCGACGACATCGACCATCTCGGCAATCGCCGCGTGCGCTCGGTGGGTGAGCTGCTGCAGAACCAGGTGCGGGTGGGCCTCAACCGATTGGAGCGGATCATCAAGGAACGGATGACCGTGGGCGAGACCGATTCGCTCACCCCTGCCCAGCTGGTGAACCCCAAGCCCCTGGTGGCGGCGATCAAGGAGTTCTTCGGCTCCAGCCAGCTGAGTCAGTTCATGGACCAGACCAACCCCCTGGCCGAACTCACCCACAAGCGCCGCATCAGCGCCCTCGGCCCAGGCGGTCTCACCCGGGAGCGGGCCGGCTTCGCCGTGCGCGACATTCACCCCTCCCACTACGGCCGCATCTGCCCGATCGAAACGCCGGAAGGCCCCAATGCCGGCCTGATCGGCTCCCTGGCCACCCATGCCCGGGTCAACGAATACGGGTTCATCGAAACCCCCTTCTGGCGGGTGGAAAACGGGATTGTGAGCAAGCAGGGCAATCCCATCTATCTCTCCGCCGACCTGGAGGATGAATGCCGCGTCGCCCCCGGCGACGTGCCCACCGACGCCACCGGCCGCATCACCTCCGACCTCGTGCCGGTGCGTTACCGCCAGGATTTCGAAAAGGTGCCTCCCGAGCAGGTCGATTACGTCCAGCTCTCACCGGTGCAGGTGATCTCGGTGGCCACCTCCCTGATTCCCTTCCTCGAGCACGACGACGCCAACCGCGCCCTGATGGGCTCCAACATGCAACGGCAGGCGGTTCCACTGCTGCGTCCGGAACGCCCCCTCGTGGGCACCGGCTTGGAAACCCAGGTCGCCCGAGACTCGGGCATGGTGCCGATCACCCGGGTGAACGGTGAGGTGGTGTTCGTGGACGCCACCCAGATCATCATCCGCGACGAGCAGGGTGAGGATCATTACCACATGCTGCAGAAGTACCAGCGCTCCAACCAGGACACCTGCCTCAACCAGCGACCAATCGTGAAGCAGGGCGATCGCGTGATTGCCGGCCAGGTGCTGGCGAACGGCTCCGCCTGCGAGGGCGGGGAGATCGCCTTGGGTCAAAACGTGCTGATCGCCTACATGCCCTGGGAGGGATACAACTACGAGGACGCCATCCTCGTGAGTGAGCGTCTGGTGCAGGACGACCTCTACACCTCGGTGCATATCGAGAAGTATGAGATCGAGGCCCGCCAAACCAAGCTCGGTCCAGAGGAAATCACGCGGGAAATTCCCAACGTTGCCGAGGAAAGTCTTGGCAACCTGGATGAGATGGGCATCATCCGCATCGGGGCCTATGTCGAGAGCGGCGATATCTTGGTGGGTAAAGTTACGCCCAAGGGCGAATCCGACCAGCCTCCCGAGGAGAAGTTGCTGCGCGCCATTTTTGGGGAGAAGGCCCGCGACGTGCGGGATAACTCCCTGCGGGTGCCCAGCACCGAGAGGGGTCGGGTGGTGGATGTGCGCATCTACACCCGCGAGCAGGGTGATGAACTGCCCCCCGGCGCCAACATGGTGGTTCGGGTCTATGTGGCCCAGCGTCGCAAGATCCAGGTGGGCGACAAGATGGCCGGCCGCCACGGCAACAAGGGCATCATTAGCCGCATTCTCCCCCGCGAGGACATGCCCTACCTGCCCGATGGAACACCGATCGACATCGTGCTCAACCCGCTCGGTGTGCCGAGCCGGATGAATGTGGGCCAAGTGTTCGAGTGCCTGATGGGTTGGGCCTCCTCCCACCTCGGTTGTCGGGTGAAGGTGGTGCCCTTCGATGAGATGCACGGCGCCGAGAAATCGAAACAAACGGTGCAGGCCTACCTCGAAGAAGCCGCCAAGGAACCTGGCAAGGACTGGGTCTATGACCCTTCTAACCCGGGCAAGATTCAACTGATTGATGGCCGCAGCGGCGAAGCCTTCGACCAGCCGGTCACCGTGGGCTATGCCCACATCCTCAAGCTGGTGCACCTGGTGGATGACAAGATCCACGCCCGATCCACCGGTCCCTACTCCCTGGTCACCCAGCAGCCGCTGGGAGGCAAGGCCCAGCAGGGCGGCCAGCGACTCGGCGAGATGGAGGTGTGGGCCCTGGAGGCCTACGGGGCCGCCTACACCCTGCAGGAACTGCTCACCGTCAAATCCGACGACATGCAAGGCCGCAACGAGGCGCTCAACGCCATCGTTAAGGGCAAGCCGATCCCCAGGCCGGGAACTCCCGAATCGTTCAAGGTGCTGATGCGCGAACTCCAGTCCCTCGGTCTGGACATCGCGGTGTATACCGATGCCGGCGAGGAAGTGGACCTGATGCAGGACGTGAACCCCCGCCGCAGCACCCCCAGTCGGCCCACCTACGAATCCCTCGGCGTCGCGGACTACGACGACGACTGATCGCTGATCGCCCCCGGCGCCGCCCCCATCCCGGGGGCGCTAGCACGGGACTCCGATACCCCCCGCCTTCCTCCTCTCCGCGCGACAGCAGCCATGTCCAACAGCAACCTCCGCACCGAGAACCACTTCGACTACGTAAAGATCACGCTCGCCTCCCCCGAGCGGATCATGCAGTGGGGTCAGCGCACCCTGCCCAATGGCCAGGTGGTGGGCGAGGTGACCAAACCGGAGACGATCAACTACCGCACCCTCAAACCCGAGATGGACGGGCTGTTCTGCGAGAAGATCTTCGGCCCCTCCAAAGATTGGGAATGCCATTGCGGCAAATACAAGCGGGTGCGGCACCGCGGCATCGTCTGCGAGCGCTGCGGGGTGGAGGTCACGGAAAGCCGGGTGAGGCGCCATCGCATGGGCTTCATCAAGTTGGCGGCGCCCGTCTCGCATGTGTGGTATTTGAAGGGCATTCCCAGCTATGTGGCGATCCTGCTCGACATGCCCCTGCGCGATGTGGAACAGATCGTTTACTTCAACTGCTACGTGGTGCTCGATCCGGGCGACCATAAGGATCTCACCTACAAGCAACTGCTCACCGAAGACGAGTGGCTTGAGATTGAGGATCAGATCTTCGCCGAAGACTCCGAGATTGAGAATGAACCCGTTGTCGGCATCGGTGCCGAAGCCCTGAAGCAACTGCTCGAAGACCTCGATCTCGCCGAGATCGGCGATCAGCTGCGTGAAGACATCAACGCCAGCAAGGGGCAGAAGCGGGCCAAGCTGATCAAGCGCCTGCGGGTGATCGATAACTTCATCGCTACCAATGCCCGTCCGGAGTGGATGGTGCTTGATGTGATCCCGGTGATCCCACCGGATCTGCGGCCCATGGTTCAGCTCGATGGCGGCCGTTTCGCCACCAGTGACCTCAACGACCTCTACCGGCGGGTGATCAACCGCAACAACCGGCTGGCGAGGCTTCAGGAGATCCTGGCCCCCGAAATCATCGTGCGCAACGAAAAGCGCATGTTGCAGGAGGCCGTCGATGCCCTGATCGACAACGGCCGCCGCGGTCGCACTGTTGTGGGCGCCAACAACCGGGCCCTCAAATCCCTCAGCGACATCATCGAGGGCAAGCAGGGGCGCTTCCGCCAGAACCTGCTGGGCAAACGGGTGGATTACTCCGGCCGTTCCGTGATCGTGGTGGGTCCGAAGCTGAAGATGCATCAGTGTGGCCTGCCCAAGGAGATGGCGATCGAGCTGTTCCAGCCTTTTGTGATCCATCGCCTGATTCGCCAGAACATCGTTAACAACATCAAGGCGGCCAAGAAGCTGATTCAGCGCGCCGACGATGAGGTAATGCAGGTGCTGCAGGAGGTGATTGAGGGGCATCCGATCCTGCTCAACCGGGCCCCGACCCTGCACCGTCTGGGAATCCAGGCCTTCGAGCCGAAACTGGTGGATGGACGTGCCATCCAACTGCACCCCCTGGTCTGCCCCGCGTTCAACGCCGACTTCGATGGCGACCAGATGGCCGTGCATGTCCCCTTGGCGATCGAAGCCCAGACCGAGGCGCGGATGCTGATGCTCGCCAGCAACAACATTCTCTCGCCCGCCACCGGCGAGCCGATCATCACCCCCTCTCAGGACATGGTGCTGGGGGCCTATTACCTCACCGCCGAGCAGCCCGGTGCCGCCAGGCCTGCCTTCGGCGACCGTTCCCTCACCTACGCGGGTCTCGAGGATGTGATCCATGCCTTCGAGGAGAAGCACCTCCATCTCCACGACTGGATCTGGGTGCGCTTCAACCGTGAGGTTGAGAGCGACGACGAGGACCGCGAGCCCCAGTCGAGCGAAACCCTCAGCGACGGCACCCGCGTGGAGCAGTGGAAGTACCGCCGCGACCGCTTCGATGAGGACGGCGCCCTGATCAGCCGCTACCTGCTGACCACCGTGGGCCGGGTGGTGATCAACCACACGATCATCGCCGCCGTGGCCGCCGCCTGATGCCGAATCCGGGAGGCGCTGCCCTTCCCGCCAGCGTGCCCTACCCGAGTGCAGCCCACGGCACACCGCCATCCCGCTTCCTTCCCACCAGCCTTTCCTCTCCGCGCTGACAGCGCCGATCACGCCATGACCGCCACGCCTGCCAAGAAGTCGAGCAAGAAGAGCAGCAAGGCCGCTCCCCCCCCGGCCGTGCCCGACATCACACCCGCCTTTAGCCGGGAGGCTCCCCCCTTCCGCAATCGGGTGATCGACAAAAAGGCCTTGCGCAATCTGGTGTCTTGGGCCTTCAAGCACCATGGAACGGCGGCCACCGCCGCCATGGCCGACGAGCTCAAGGACCTGGGTTTCCACTACGCCACTCAGGCGGCGGTGTCGATCTCGGTGGACGACCTGCGCATCCCCGGTGAGAAGGTGCGCCTGCTGCAGGAGGCGGAACAGCAGATCACCGACACTGAAGAGCGCTACCGGCTCGGGGAGATCACCGAGGTGGAGCGGCACACCAAGGTGATCGACACCTGGACGGAAACCAATGAGCGTCTGGTCGAGGAAGTCAAGAAGAACTTCAACGACAACGACCCGCTGAATTCGGTGTGGATGATGGCCAACTCCGGTGCCCGGGGCAATATGTCCCAGGTGCGTCAGCTGGTGGGCATGCGGGGCCTGATGGCCAACCCCCAGGGCGAAATCATCGACCTTCCGATCCGCACCAACTTCCGCGAGGGGCTAACGGTCACCGAATACGTGATCTCTTCTTACGGGGCCCGCAAGGGTCTGGTGGACACGGCCCTGCGCACCGCCGACTCGGGTTACCTTACCCGTCGTCTGGTGGACGTGGCCCAGGATGTGATCGTGCGGGAGGAAGACTGCGGCACCACCCGCGGCATTCCGATCGATGCCGACGACAAGGGTAAGTACGCCGCCAAGCTGGTGGGTCGGCTGGCCGGTGAGCCGGTGCTCGATGCCGATGGCACAGTGATCGTCGACCGCGACGGCGAGATCGATCCCCCTCTCTCCCGCCGCATCGAGGCGGCAGGGGTGCGCACCGTGGTGGTGCGTTCGCCCCTCACCTGCGAGGCCTCTCGTTCGGTGTGCCGCAAGTGCTATGGCTGGGCCCTGGCCCACAATGAATTGGTGGACCTCGGCGAAGCGGTGGGCATCATCGCCGCTCAGTCGATCGGTGAGCCCGGCACCCAGCTCACGATGCGCACCTTCCATACCGGCGGTGTGTCCACGGCCGAAACCGGTGTGGTGCGCTCCTCGATCGAAGGCACCGTGGAGTTCGGTGCCAAGGCGCGGGTGCGCCCCCACCGGACGCCCCATGGGGTGGAAGCCCACCTGGCCGAAACCGATTTCAGCCTTGAGGTGAAAAGCGTCAAGGGTAAATCTCAGAAATTGAGCATTAGCTCCGGCTCCATCCTGTTCGTGAACGATGGTGGGCACGTGCCTTCCGACACGATGCTGGCCCAGATCTCAGCTGGCGCTCAAGTCAAGAAGAGCGTGGAGAAGGCTACCAAGGATGTGATCTGTGACCTGGCTGGACAGGTGCGCTTCGAAGATGTGATTCAGCCCCGTGAGGTCACCGACCGCCAGGGCAACATCACCCACAAAGCCCAGCGCCTTGGCCGCCTCTGGGTGTTCAGCGGCGACGTGTACAACCTTCCCCCGAATGCCCAGCCGGTGGTGCAGGGCAACAAACCGGTTCACACCGGCGATGTGCTCGCCGAGAGCCGGCTGTCCAGCGAATACGGCGGCGCGGTGCGGCTGCGTGAATCGGCCGGCGATTCACGCGAGGTGCAAATCGTCACCGCCAGCATCACCCTTAAGGATTGCAAACTGCAGGGTGAATCCACCCACAGCGGCGAGAATTGGTTCCTTGAAGAGAAGGATGGCAGTCGCTATCGGCTGATTACCCATCCCGGTACCAAGATCGGTGCCGGTGAGGTGATTGCCGAACTTCACGACGACCGCTTCCGGACCCAGACTGGCGGCATCGTGAAATTCGCCCCCGGCCTGGCTATCAAGAAAGCCCGCTCTGCCAAACATGGCTACGAGGTGAGCAAGGGTGGCACTCTCCTCTGGATCCCGCAGGAAACCCATGAGATCAACAAAGATATCTCTTTGTTGATGATTGAGGACGGCCAGTGGATCGAAGCCGGCACGGAGGTGGTGAAGGACATCTTCAGCCAGACTGCCGGGATCGTGACTGTGACCCAGAAGAACGACATCCTGCGGGAAATCATCGTTCGCTCCGGCGATCTGCGACAGATCAGCGACGCCAAGGTGCTTAGCCGCTACGGCGGCGATGGACGCATGGTGAACCCCGGTGAGGAGATCGCCCCCGGGCTGGTGGCCGAGGCGATGCAATTCGTCGAGGCAGTCGACACTCCGGAGGGAGGTGCCCTCCTGCTGCGGCCCGTGGAGGAATACACGATCCCCGATGCCGCTCACCTGCCTGAACTGGCCTCGGTGAAGCAGAGTGGTGGTCCCTCCCTCGGCCTCAAGGCCACCCAGCGGCTTACCTATAAGGATGGCGAGCTGATCAAATCGGTGGAGGGTGTTGAGCTGCTGCGCACCCAATTAATCCTTGAGACCTACGACACCACCCCCCAGATGACGGTGGATGTGGAAGCGGTGGCCGACAAGCGGGCCAAGACGATCGATCGCCTCCAGCTGGTGATCCTCGAGACGCTGCTGGTTCGGCGCGACACCCTCTCCGATGCCAGCCACGGCTCCACTCACACCGAACTTCAGGTGGAGGATGGGATCAGCGTGAAGCGGGGCGATGTGGTGGCCACCACCCAGATTCTCTGCAAGGAGGATGGCGTGGTGCAGCTGCCGGAATCCCTCACCGGAGAGCCGATCCGCCGTCTGCTCGTGGAGCGCGCCGGCGACACCCGTAGCCTGGAGCTCGCCGGTGCCGCTTCGGTGGCGGTCGGCGACCGGGTTGTGGATGGCGATCCCCTCGCCGAGGGCGTCACGGCCCCCTGCTGCGGCCAAGTAGAGGCGATCCAGGACAAGACCGTCACGATTCGCCTCGGCCGCCCGTACATGGTGTCGCCCGATTCGGTTCTGCACGTGCGCGATGGTGAGCTAGTGCAACGGGGTGATGGCCTGGCCCTGCTGGTGTTCGAGCGCCAGAAGACCGGTGACATCGTCCAGGGCTTGCCCCGGATTGAGGAACTGCTGGAGGCCCGCCGCCCTCGCGAATCGGCTGTGCTCTGTCGTAAGAGCGGCACGGTGCAGATCAAACAGGGCGAAGATGACGACTCGATCACCGTGTCGGTGATCGAAGCGGACGACGCGATCACCGATTACCCGATCCTGTTGGGTCGCAACGTGATGGTGAGCGATGGCGAGCAGGTCAGCGCCGGTGAATTACTCACCGATGGCCCGATCAACCCCCACGAGCTGCTGGAGTGTTTCTTCGAGGACCTGCGCCTGCGCAAGCCCACCATGGAGGCCGCCCAGGAATCGATCTCGAAGCTGCAGTTCCAGATGGTGCAGGAAGTGCAGAACGTCTACAAATCCCAGGGCGTTTCGATCAGCGACAAGCACATTGAGGTCATCGTGCGCCAGATGACCAGCAAGGTGCGTGTTGAGGATGCGGGCGACACCACCCTGCTGCCCGGTGAGCTGATCGAGCTGCGTCAGGTGGAAAAGGGCAACGCCGCCATGGCGATCACCGGCGGCGCTCCGGCTGAGTTCACGCCGGTGCTGCTGGGGATCACCAAGGCCTCCCTCAATACCGACAGCTTCATCTCGGCCGCCTCCTTCCAGGAAACCACCCGGGTGCTCACCGAAGCGGCCATCGAGGGCAAGAGCGACTGGCTGCGGGGCCTCAAGGAAAACGTGATCATCGGCCGTTTGATCCCCGCCGGCACCGGCTTCGGGGGCTTCGAGGAAGAGCTCCGGGCCGAGGCCGGACCCCACCCCGACATCCTCGAGGAAGAGGCCGCGAGCTACCGCCGGGTTCAGAACCTCCGCCCCGACTACACGGTTGAGATGCCAGCCCCTGCCGCCTCGGCGGCGGTGCTCGACGATCCCTCCGAGGAGGATCTCGAAGCCACCCGCAGCCGCCATGGCATCGAGGCCACAGCCAGCAGCTTCGCTGCCTTCACCCGCCCGGGACTCGACGAGGGCCTCGATGAGGAACTGATCGCCGATCCTGCAGCCCTCGAGGGCCTGCAGGAGGAGGGGCTGCTCAGCGATGACTGACGCCCCCGACCGGACCTTCCCCCGCGGTGGCGCCAAGCCCCCCGGCCGATCCGCCGCTCCATCCGCAGCAGGCAGAACCGATTTAGGTACCCCTCTTCCGGTGCAACGCCTGCCGCGCTGGGGCTTCCACGGCCATACCGAGTTGCTGAATGGCCGCCTCGCCATGCTGGGGTTCGTTGCCCTGGTAGTTGTGGAATGGAAGCTCGGCCACGGCCTCCTGATCCGGCCCTGATGGCCGCCACGGCGGCGGGAGCCAGCCCTCAGGATCCTTCCATTGCGGCTGCTGCAGGGTCCGTCACCACCTTTGAATCACGCGAAAACCCGGAATCCGCCGCTGTGGCATCCACCGATCTGCGTCCTCAGGCGGTGGCGTTGACCCCCCTGTTGGGACTCGGGTTGGCCGAGCTGGAAGCCTGGGCCCAGTCCCAGGGACAGCCTGCCTTCCGTGGCCGCCAACTGCATGACTGGTTGTACAACCGCGGAGCCCGCAGCCTCGATGCCATCTCGGTACTTCCCAAGGCCTGGCGTCAGCGACTGCAGGAGCTGCCGGTGCTCCCAGCCGGTTCCGGGACCACTGGGCCCGCGCCGGAGGTTAGTTGGCCACCAGCGTATGGGAGTCCAGAGCCCCCCAGAGAGCAACGGATCACCCCACTGGAGACCGAACCCGGCCAGGCCCTGCTGGGCCGCTCCAGGGTGCTGCACCGCAGTGACGCTCGCGATGGCACCTGCAAGCTGCTGCTCGGCACCGTCGATGGTCTGAGCATCGAAACCGTGGGGATTCCCAGCGGTGAGCGGCTCACCGTGTGCGTGAGTAGCCAGGTGGGCTGTCCGATGGCCTGCCGCTTCTGCGCCACCGGCAAGGGAGGGCTGCAGCGCTCCCTTGCCGTGCACGAGATCGTGGACCAGGTGCTGAGCGTGCGCGAGGCCATGGGCCGCCGCCCCAGCCATGTGGTGTTCATGGGCATGGGCGAACCTCTGCTCAACAGCGAGGTGGTGCTTGCCGCGATCGATTGCCTCTGCCGCGACCTGGGCATGGCCCAGCGCCAGATCACGGTGAGCACCGTGGGCGTGCCGAGCACCCTGCCCACCTTGGCCGAACGGGCCCTCGATCGGCTGGGCCGCGCCCAGTTCACCCTGGCGGTGAGCCTCCATGCCCCGGATCAGCGGCTGCGGGAGGAACTGATCCCCACTGCCCACACCTATCCGATCGAGGAGCTGCTGGAGGATTGCCGCCGTTACGTGACGATCACGGGCCGGAGGGTGAGCTTTGAATACATCCTGCTCGGGGGGCTCAACGACCAGCCTCGCCATGCCGCGGCCCTGGCCGCCTTGCTGCGGGGCTTCCAGAGCCACGTGAACCTCATCCCCTACAACCCCATCGAGGAGGAGGAGTTCCAGCGCCCCTCGCCCGCCGCGGTGGAGGCCTTCCGCATGGCCCTGTCCCGCCGCCACACCGCGGTGAGCGTGCGGGCCAGTCGCGGTCTGGACCAGGAAGCCGCCTGCGGCCAGCTGCGGCGCCGGCTGGGCTGAGCCGGGGTGATGCACGCGGCCGCAGGCACGGAGCTCCGCCGGTTCCGCCATCGCGGGTACCCATCCCCCTCATCATCCCCTCATAGTTTGGAGAGGCTTCGACCCCCGTGGCTGCCATGACCGATCCCTCCCCCGGCGCGGCTCTGGAGCCACAGCCAACGATCCAGGGGGAATCCAGCGGTCCTCGCCCCCGCTGGGTGCGCTGCGGCAGTTCCAGCAACCCCGATGCGGCCGGGGCGATCGCCGAAGCTCTGAGCGCCCTCTTTCCGGATGGCCTCGCCGCGGTCGAGGCACCGGCACTGGTGCTGGCCTTCCTCTCCACCGCCTACCCGATGGACTCGATGGCCGGGGAGCTCCAGGCCGCCCTGGGATCCGTTCCCCTGATCGGCTGCAGCACCTCCGGTGAACTCACCGACGGTCGCTCCCTGCGCCACAGCCTCGTGCTCTGGGCCCTGGGCGGTACCGGCTTCTCCGTGCGGGTGGGTCTAGGACAGGGGGAATTGGGCAGCCTGCGGGTGGCCTCCCGTCAGGCGGCCCGCTGCCTCGATGGCCTTCCCTCCCATCCCCACCGCGTCCTGGTGCTCCTGGCCGACGGCCTCTGTGGCGACCAGATGGAGGTGGTGCGCGGGGCCTACGAAGTGGCTGGAGCCTCAGTACCGCTGGTGGGGGGATGCGCGGGCGATGACATGGCGATGCGCTCCACCTCCCAGATCTTCGGAGCCAGGGTGCTCAACCAGGCTGTGGTGGCGGCCGCCATCGGATCCGACAGCCCGATTGGCATCGGCGTCTCCCACGGCTGGCTTCCGGTGGGAGAGCCGATGCTGGTCACCGCCAGTTCGGGGGTGAGCGTGAAGAGCCTGGATGATCGTCCAGCCCTCGACGTCTACCTGGAAACCCTGAAGGCGCCGCCTGAGGCGAGCGCCAGCCCGGAAGCCTTCGCCGCCTTCGCGGCCACCCATCCCCTAGGCATACCAAGGCGCGACCGCATCGAGATCCGCTACGTGGCCGGCGCCGATCTGGAGACCCGCAGCCTCACCTGCATCGCCGGCCTTCCCCAGGGTGGGATGACGATGTTCATGCAAGGCGACAGCGAGTCGGTGCTGGGAGCCACCGAAAATGCCTGCCTGGAGGCCTGCGCTGGGCTGGCCGGAGCCGCGCCGATCGGCATGCTCCTCTTCGACTGTGTGGCGCGCCGCTCGGTGCTGGAGAGCGCCGCAACCGATAGCGAATTCGAGTGCGTGAAGGAGCTGCTGGGCCCCTTGCCCGTAGCCGGCTTCTACACCTACGGCGAAATTGCCCGCACCCGTGGTGCCGGTGGGTTTCACAATCAGACCCTGGTGGCCCTGGCCCTGGCCTGAACTGGCCTGAAGCGCGGACCGGTAGGGGTCAGGTGGGATCCCGATCCGCATCGAAGGCGCCGCGGGCTTCTGCTTCGTCCCAGGGGGCGAGCCGTGCCAGCAACAGGAAGGCGGGAATCGAGGCCGCCACGGTGAACAGGAAGAAATCAGGCCAGCCCACCCGTTCCGCCAGCACCCCCGCCGGGGCGGAAAGCAGGGAGCGGCTCATCGCGTACACCCCGGAGAGCAGGGCGTACTGGGTGGCCGAGAAGCGCGGATTGCACAGGCTCATCAGCAGGGCCACGAACACCGCGCCGACCATGCCGCCGCTGATGTTCTCCAGGCTCACCGCCGCGATCAGGCTGGCGAAGCCGCCGCCGAAGCGGGCCAGACTCCAGTAACTGAGGTTGCCGAGGGCCCCGATCGCGGCGAAGAGCCATAGGGAGCGATTCATCCCCAGCCAGGCGAACAGGGCGCCGCCGATCACGGTGCCGGCCATGGTTGCGGCGATCGCCCAGCCCCCCTGAACGATGCCGATGTCGGCCTCGCTGAAGCCCCGCAACTTGAGGAAGGGAATCGCCATGGCACTCAGCAGGCCATCGGGCCAGCGGTAAAGCAGCACCAGCAGCAGCAGCTGCCAGCTGCGGCTGGGGCCAGCCCGGTGCCAGAACTCCCGCGCCGGGCCGAGCACCGCCTGCTTGAGGCTGGTGACCTGATGGACCACCGGCCGCAGCTTCGGGGCGGTGAGCGTGAATGGGATCACGGCCGCCACCAGCCCCGCCGACCCCAGGAAGGCCACCGGCCAGCCGAAGCGGCCAGCCAGCAGGAAGCCGCCGGCCCCTACCGCGAGCATGGCGGCCCGGTAGCCGAGGGAAGCGGCGGCGGCGCCGGGCCCCCGTTCCGCCTCCGGCAGCAGATCGGTGCGGTAGGCATCGATCACGATGTCCTGGGTGGCGCTGCAGACCGCCAGGGCTAGGGCCGCCAGGCCGATGGCCGTGAGACTGGCCGGATCCTTGGACGGCTGGAGCAGGCCCATCGCCGCGATCACGGCCACCAGCAGCAGCTGCATCACCAGGATCCAGCCGCGGCGCCGGTCGGGCCAGGTGATCGGCCAGCGGTCCAGCAGGGGCGCCCAGAACAGCTTGAGGGTGTAGGGGAGTTCGGCCAGGGGAATCAGGCCGATCAGGGACAGGGGCACGCCGCTGGCGGCGAGCCAGCCCTGCAGCAGCTTGCTGCCCACCATCAGGGGGGTGCCACTGGCCACACCCACCGCCCCCACCGCCAGGAGACGCCGCCAGGGGGCGACAGAAGCAGCGGGAGAGCTGGGAGCCACTGGGCACCGGGCAGGGTGGGGGCACCCTAGGAGTGGGGTCTGGACGGGTCAGGCACCGGCGCCATGGCTAGGGCCGGGGGCCCCCATGCACCCCGACCCGGTCCCGCAGCACGGAGCTGGGCGGGTCCCGATCCCCTCCCAAACTCGTGCCGGAGACGCTGGAGCTGCCATCCCGGTCGGCTGCTGCAGCGAAACCAAAGGAGGCCGGCAGGATGCGGCGGCCAGGCAGGAGAGAATGCCTGCACCACGCCCAGAGTCATGTCGTTCTTCCGATCCACCCTGCTGCCCGCCGCCATCGTGCTGATCTTCGGTCTGGCTCTCTTCGCCGTGAGCGCTCGCATCTGGCTGCCGGGCGACATGGCCGCCCCCGCACCGATCAGCTGAGTGGTGGCGGGTCCAGCGGCGGCCTGGCCGACCGACCGACTTCTACGATCGGGCCACGCTGACCGCCCCATGTCCGAAGCGGCCCTGCCCTTCCCCGAACCCTTCCCCGACAGTCCGGCGGAGCTGGCCCTCGATCCCGAGGTGCTGGCCAGGGAGTTGGCGGCTGAACTGCTCGGCGATCCCCTCGATGAAATCGAGGCCCTCGAACCCGCCGAGGTGGATGTGGCAGCCGAATGCGACCTCGGCCTCTCCCTCCTGCAGGGTGAACAGGAGCAGCGCATGCAGGGACTGCGCATCTTCTGTGAGCATCGCGATCCCCGGGCTATCCCCCTGCTGCTGCCCCTGCTGCAAGCCCCCTGTGCGGTGCTGCGGATGAGCGCCGTGTACGCCCTCGGCCGAAACCCCCATCCCCTTGCTGTGGAACCTCTGCTGGTCCTGTTGCAGGCCGACGACAACGGCTACGTGCGCAAGGCGGTGGCCTGGAGCCTGGGTAACTACCCCGATGCCCCCGTCCTCAACCCACTGATCCGCTCCCTTGAGCTGGATGTGGCCGCCGTGCGCCTTTGGGCCGCCAGCTCCCTGGCCGATGCCGGTGCCACCGGTGCGGCCAAGGCCGATCCGGCCGCCGCCCAGCTCCTGCAGAGTCTACGGATCGATAGCGAGCCGGCGGTGCGCAGCAACAGCGCCTGGTCCCTGGGGCGCCTCTATCCAGACCTGGTCGAACCCCGCCAGGAGACCGTGGTGGAAGCCCTCCTGCACACCTTCCTGCACGACGGCGACCCCACGGTGCGGGATGAGGCCCGGCTGGCCCTGGAGCAACTGGAGCAGCCGGATGTGCTCGACCGGCTTCAGACCCTGGTGGATGAGGGGCTGATCAGTTGAGGAAGGCTTCGGGCTGAACAGCTGAACTCGGCACCGGGCGACCACCGGACATGGAACGCGGCCAACGTAGGGGGCCATGTTCACCGCCCGATCGAAAACACGGTTAGCATTACTCAACCCTTTCCCTACCGGGATGGCCCAGCGCACGATCCGTTTCCGCATCCGGCCCGACGGTCGCGTTGAGGAGACTGTGGAGGGCGTGGCGGGTCAGGGTTGCCAGCAACTCACCGAGCGGATCGAATCCAGGCTCGGCGCGGTGCAGCAACGGCTGGAGACCAGTGAGGCCTTCCAGGCAGCACAACGCTCCGCCGACCTCCAGCAGCCCCTCTCGGCCAACTAACCGATTGGTTGATCCAGAGCCCCCAGGATCCCGAACCCTTCCCACCACGCAGCCCCCTTCGATCGATGTCGCACTTCAGCACCGTGCGGACCGAGCTCCGCGATCGCCAGGCCCTGATCGAGGCCCTCGGTGATCTCGGCCATCCCCCCCTGGAGGGCAGCCAGCCGGTGCGTGGTTACCGCGGCCAGACCGTGATGGCTGACCTGGCGGTGCCCCAGGAGCAGGGAGCGGACATCGGCTTCCGTTGGAACGACGCCATCGGCAGCTATGAGCTGGTGGCCGACCTCGATCTCTGGAAGCAGCCCATCCCCGTGGAGCGTTTCCTGGCCCGGCTCACCCAGCGCTATGCTTTGCGCACCATCCTGGCGGCGAGTGCCGAGGAGGGCTTTCAGGTGGCGGAGCAAACCAGTCAGCTGGACGGCAGCATCGAGCTGGTGGTCAGCCGCTGGGACGGCTGATCACGTGGGCTCCGCGCCGATCGGGTCCCATCCCGCCGCAGGTGCCGATCCGGCGCTCGCCTACCGGGTCAATCCCGACGCCCCGCAAACCGCCACGGGGCTAGAACCCTTGCTTGGTGGAGCCCTGAGGCAGAAAGCGGTGTGGGTGGATGAGGCGGTCTGCATCGGCTGCCGCTACTGCACTCACGTGGCCACCCATACCTTCGTGGTGGAACCCGACTGGGGCCGCTCGCGGGCCCTTCGGCAGGACGGCGACAGCACCGAACGGATCCAGGAAGCGATCGACACCTGTCCGGTGGACTGCATCCACTGGGTCAGCTACGAGGAGGTTCCAGCCCTGGAGGCCCAGCTGCAGCAGCAGGAGATTCTTCCTCTCGGGCTTCCCAACCCCATCCGCCTACGGCGCACATTGCCGCGGGCCACCGTTGCCTCACCGGCCCCGGGTACCCTCTCGTGAACCCACCTGCCGGTTCCACCGCCGCCGGCACGGAGATGGTGCCCAGCAGGCGTTTCGGCCGCACCGGTCTGGCGATGCCGGTTCTCTCCCTAGGCGGCATGCGCTTTCAGCAGAGCTGGAAGGATCTCGAAGCCGGCGCCATCGAGGAGTCCAGCCAGGTCAACCTGCGCCGCCTGCTGGCGAAGGCAATCGGCGCCGGCCTCCACCACATCGAGACCGCCCGCCACTACGGCAGCTCCGAGCGGCAGCTGGCTCCCCTCCTCCAAGACCTGCCCGATCCGCGGCGGATCCTCCAGAGCAAGGTGCCGCCCAACCCGGACCCGGCCGCCTTCGAGGCTGAACTGGCCACCAGCTTCTCGCGGCTGGGCCTCGATACCGACTGCGATCGCCTCGACCTGCTCTCCATCCACGGAGTGAACACCGCCGAGCTGCTCGAGCAGTCCCTGAGGCCCAACGGCTGCCTGGCGGTGGCTCAGCGCTGGCGGGAGGAGGGCCGCATCGGTGCGATCGGCTTCTCCACCCATGCGCCGCTGCCCGTGATCCTGGAGGCGATCGACTCCGACAGCTTCGATTACCTCAACCTGCACTGGTATTACATCCAGCAGCAGAATCAGGCCGCCATCGAGGCCGCCACCGCCCATGACATGGGCGTGTTCGTGATCAGCCCCACCGACAAAGGTGGCCACCTTCACACGCCCTCGCAGCGGTTGAGCGAGCTGTGCGCGCCGCTCCACCCGATCGTGTTCAACGATCTCTTCTGCCTCAGCGCCCCCGGCATTCACACGATCAGCGTGGGAGCATCCCGCCCCGAAGATCTGGACCTCCACCTGGAGGCCGTGGCCCTGCTCCCTCGGGCCGGAGAGCTGCTGCCGCCGATCCTGGAGCGGCTGGATGCCGCCCGCCGCTCCGCTCTCGGGGAGGACTGGCTGGGGAGTCGGCACCAGGGATTGCCCCGCTGGGAAGACACCCCGGGGGAGATCAATCTGCCGGTGCTGCTCTGGCTCCACGAACTCCTGGAGGCCTTCGATCTGGAGGGCTTCTGCCAAGCGCGCTACGGCCTGCTGGGCCATGGCGGCCACTGGTTCCCCGGTGCCAACGCCGATGCCCTCGACGGCGAGGTGCCCGAGGCGGCCCTGCGGGCCGTGCTGGAGGGGAGCCCCTGGGCGGAGCAGATCCCCGACCTGCTGCGGCGGCTGCGGCAGCGGATCGGCGGCCAGGCGGTGCGCCGCCTACAGGAGACCTGAAGCAGCGGGGGGATTGAAGGACCAGAGGATTCAGGGACCAGAGGATTGAAGGCGGTTGGCCTGGCCTCTTCCGTACGCCCGGTGCGATCTCTCCAGAAGCACGCGGGGATGCCGAATCGCTGCCTATCTCTCCGCCGCGATCTCCCCCAGCGGCTGGCGGGAGGGGACTCCCACCGCGCGGGGATAGGCCTTTGGGCAGGGCCCCGTGGGCCGCAGCAGCAAGGCATGACGCACACCCCGCTCAGCCGGAAGTGCCAGCCCCTCCACCCCCTCCAGCCTGGCGCGCAGGGGCACCAGGGCCCTTTCAAGCTCCGCCTGGTCATCGGGGCTCCACTGGCCGCGATAGAGGAGCGCCCGTCCCTCGGGCCGCAGTAGGGGCACCAGGTATTCGGCCACCACCGGAGCCCGGGCCACCGCCCGGGCGAGGGCCCAGTCGAAGCGGCCACGGGTGGCTGCGGCCTGGCCGGTGCGCTCGACCCGCTCGCAGCGCAGCTGGACCCGCGAAGCCAGCCCCAGATCGGCGGCCATGGCCCGCACCGCCTCCACCTTGCGGCCCACGGAATCCACCAGGGTGAGGCGAGCCTGGGGAAGGGCGATCGCCACCGCAAGGCCGGGAAAACCGCCGCCGGTGCCCACGTCGATCACCTCCGGGGAGCCCTCCGGCTCCTCCTGCAGTAGTGGCCGCAAGGGCCAGAGGCTGTCGAACACCTGGGCCACCCAGTAGTCATCGCCCTCCACCAGGCGGGTGAGGTTGAGGCGACCATTCCAGTGGCGCAGCAGATCCTGGAGCTGCAGGAACCGTTCCTCCTGCTGTGGTGCCGGTTGCCAGCCCAGGGCCCGCCAGAGCTCCGCCAGGGACATCGAAGCCGCTTCCATCACCGTGGGCCGGTCTGCTCTCCCTAGGATCCTGCACACCGTGCCGGGTCGCCGTCTGCCGGGCCATGCCCCCCACCCAGAACCCCTCCGCCCCGGGCCCCACCCACTACGACCTGCTGGAGGTGGCAAGCACCGCCAATGTTTCGGAGCTGCGCCAGGCCTTCCGCCAGCTCAGCAAGCGGTACCACCCGGACACCACCAGCCTGCCCCAGGCCCAGGCCCAGGAGTCGTTCCGGCAGTTGCAACAGGCTTATGCAGTGCTCAGCGATCCGATCAGCCGGAACCGCTATGACAGCCAGCTGCTGCAGCCGCCAGGGCCGATCTCGCCGTCGGAGGTGCCGGCCCAGCCCCCACCGCGGACCTCAACACCCCGGCCGGTGGGGGTGCGGCGGGCTCTCTCGGGGGGCGAATGGTTCGCCCTGTTGCTCCTCGGTCTGGCCCTGGTGCTCAGCCTGGTGCTGGGCCTGGGGGTGGCCTGGGCGCGGGGGGCCGCCCTGGTGCGCACCCCCAGCTGGTGGCCCGAAGCCGTGGCTGCGGCCGCTGCCCCCGATTCGCCTCCGGACTCCCCCCTCACCGATGCCCACCCTGCCCCCTGAGCGGACCCCGCTCTACAACCATCCCCTGCCGGCCCTGGAGGCCTGGCTGCGCCAGCTCGGTGCCCGCCAAGAGGGTTCCCAGGCGGTGCACTGGGATCTGCACCGGCCCGATTGGAGTGCCCGGATCACGCTGGAGAGCGAGGATCTGGCGGTGAGCTGGCATGGGGAAGGGAGGGAATGCCAGCGGCGCTTCCCCTACGGCCTCACCCGCGCCGACGTGGAGGCCGCAATCCTGGCCGGACCCTGAGGCCGCCGAGCCCTGGCAGGCGTGGCTGCCGTGCCGCTTCCAGGACCCGCTGGCCCGGAGATCGTGACAGGCTGCAGGAGGGAACGAGCCAGCCGAGCGTGCCCTCAGACTCTTTCGACCATGCACGCGGGAGGGTTGAACGAGTGGCTCGGATCAGGCAGCCGCCCCGAGCGCATCGAGGGCCTTCGCGATCGCCCGGTAGCAGCGCTCCAGCTGGTCGTCGTCGATGCAGAGGGGAGGGAGCAGGTAGATCACCTGACCCAGGGGGCGCAGGAACACCCCCTCGTGGCGCACCAGGGCCTGTAGCCGCTTGCCGGCCGGATTGAGATAGCCGGGCGATTCCACCACCAGGTCGAAGGCGGCGATACCGCCGAGCAGGCGAGGCTGGCGCACGCCGGTGTGGACGGCCAGGCGCTCCAGGTGGGTCCGGTGCCGCGCCTCCATCCCCCGGTGCCGCTCCGGGAACCCCTCCAGAAGATCGAGGCTGGCCAGGGCTGCGGCGCAACCGAGGGGATTGGCGGTGAAGCTGTGGCCGTGATAGAGGGTGCGGGTGGGATCCGGATCCACGAAGCCCTGGAAGAGCGCCTCGCTGGCCAGGGTTACCCCCATCGGCAGGAAGCCGCCGGTGAGCCCCTTGGAGAGGGCCATCAGGTCGGGCTGAATGCCGGCACGCCGACTGGCGAACAGCTCGCCGGTGCGGCCGAAACCGGTGAGCACCTCATCGGCGATCAGCAGGGCTCCCGCCTGGCGCACCCGCCGCTCCACCTCCTGCAGGAAGGATTCACGCACCATGCGCATGCCGCTGGCGCCCTGCAGCAGCGGTTCGAGGATCACCGCGGCGGTGGGGGTCTCCAGGAGCCGCTCCAGCACCGCCAGGGCTTCGCCTTCCTTCTCCTCCACGCCGGCATCGTGCCAGTGGGTGGCGGGCCAGGGCACCCGGGCCACATCGAACAAGAGGGGCTCGAAGGCGTCGGTGAAGAGGGAGCGCTCCCCCACGGCCATCGCCCCGAAGGTATCGCCGTGATACGCCCCGGCGAAGGCCACCAGCTGGCGGCGCTCGCTGCCGCGGTTGCGCCACCACTGCCAGGCCACTTTCAGGGCCACCTCCACCGCGGTGGAGCCGTTATCGGAGAAGAAAAGCCGCTCCAGGCCGCTCAGCCGGCTCAGGCGGGTGGCGAGCTGCTCGGCGGGCGGATGGCTGAAATCGGCGAAGATCACCTGCTCGAGGCGGCGGGCCTGATCGGCGATCGCGGCGGCGATGCTGGGTTCGCCGTGGCCATGCAGGGTGACCCACCAGCTGCCGATCGCATCGATCAGGCGGCGGCCGTCGGCGGTGATCAGCTCCGCCCCCTCTCCCCGCACCACCTGCTCGGGCGGTAACGCCGTGGCCACCTGGGTGGTGGGATGCCAGAGGTGGGGATGCCAACCCGATGGGGCGGCGGCGCCGATCGGCATGGGGCGCTCAGGGCCGGGATTGCCCGTCATGTTGGACCGGCGCCGGGTGTCAGCGGCAGGCCCTGGCCTGGGGCAACGAGACCAGGGTGCCGCAACGCAGCAAGCCGCCCACCGTCTTCTCGATGTTGGTGAACAGCACCAGGATGCCGCCGCAGAGGACGGCCACCAGGGCGCTCACCAGAAGGTGACGCTTGCTCATCGTTCCAGGCTACGGAATCCTTCGCAGCGCAGCCAATGGCGACGCAGGCCAGCCCGATCCAGCGGTTCGATCGGAGGCAGTTCGGCCAGCACCGGCACACCGCCGAGCTCCGCCAGGGTGCGGGGGTTGTCGGGGTGGGGCTCGCCGTTGAGCACCAGCCCCAGCACGGGAATGCGGCGCTGGCGCAGGGCTTCCAGGGAGAGCAGGGTGTGGTTGAGGGTTCCCAGGCCGCTGCGGGCCACCAGCACCACCGGCAGCTCCCAGAGGCTGATCTGATCGATTTGCAGCCAGTCGCGCCGCAGGGGCACCAGCAGCCCACCGGCGCACTCCACCACCAGCGGCCCGTCGCCCGGCGGCAGGGCCAGCCGTGCCGGATCGATCGCCACGCCCTCCCGCTCGGCGGCCCAGTGGGGGGACACAGGGGCGGCAAGGCGGTAGGCCTCCGGCACGATCCGCTCTGCCGGTAGATCCAGCAGGGCCGCCACCCGGTCGCGGTCGCCGCCGCCCTCGACACCGCTCTGCACCGGTTTCCAGTAGCGGGCCACCAGCCCCTCCACCAGCAGGGCGCTCACCACCGTTTTGCCCACGTCGGTGTCGGTGCCGCAGACCACCAGGCGCATGACGTGAGGCGGCTGCTAAGGGATAGCGCTCAGCATGGCGGGCCGTAGGGAGGGCTGGGTGCTGCGGGGAGAGAGGGCGCGCCCCCGGCCTTCCGCCCGACCAACACCAGCACCTCCCAGCGCAGGGGCGCAGCCGGCCAGTGGGCCAGCAAGCGGCGCAGTTGGCCCGTTGCCAGGGGTGGCTGACGGCTGGCGGTGGCGCCGAGGGAGCTCAACAGCCGCAGGGTGGCGAGCCCATCGCGGGGCGCCTGGCTGAAGCGCAGCCGCTCGGCCCGGGGCCCCTCCAGGCCGGCGCGGATTGCCGCCTCGATCAGCCCGTCCGCTTCGGGCAGGGGCAGCGCGGTGCAGGGCACGGATGCAGCGCGGGCTGCCGCCTGCCAGGTGTCGAAGCTGCCGGCCACCGGCACCGCCAGGGCCAGCCAGCCGCCGGGGGCGAGCCGGCCGGCCCAGTGGGCCAGCTGGGCCATGGGATCGTCCAGCCACTGCAGGGCAAAGCTGGAGAGCAGCAGGCCGGCGTCCCGGAGCTGGGGCGGCAGGCCGCGGTTGAGGTCCCAGGGGGCGGTGGTGGGGCCGGCGAGCGGATTGTGGGCCAGCAGTTCGGGGCAGAGGTCGAGCTGGAGGGGCGGCTTGGCCAGGGAAGGCCGCTGGTCTAGCAGGGCCCGGCTGAGCAGGCCGCTGCCGGCACCGAGATCGGCGCAGGGGCCGGCGGGGAGGGGAAGGTCGCGGCAGAGACGGCCGAGCCGCCAGGCCACGCCCTGCTGCAGGCGGGCTTGGGTCTCGTAGCTGGCGGCGCCACGCCCAAAGCCCTGTCGCACCCGGCCGCTGAAGCTGGGCAGGGCGGGATCGGCCAGCTGCGGCAGGGTCTGTGGCCCGCCGCGCAGATGCCGGCCCCCAACGCTGACGAGCCCATCCTGATCCGATCCCCGCTGTTCCAGGAAGGCCTGCCCCTCCGCCGCGTCATCCGGGGGCAGCAGGCTGGGATTGGCGAGAGCCGCTGGCGGGCCGGGGATCCGGGATGGCAGCGTCATGACGGGCCAGTCCGCTCCAACCACTGCAGCACGGCGGCCAGCGGCGGGCTGGCGAGAAAGGCGTGGCCGGCAGTGGGCAGCAGGATCCGCTCTGCCGCCGGCAGCCGCTGACGCAAGAGCTCACGCACCTTGGGCCCCACGATGCGGTCATCGCCGGCCTCCACCAGCAGCACAGGCACCTGCTCCGGGAAGCCCTCGGGCAGGTCGGCCGTGGCCTCCAGCATGGCCAGGTCGTGACGAAGGCGGCGGCGGGCCTCGGGCCCAACCGGCTGGTCGGCGGGGCCGGGCGGCATCAGGCTGGCCGGATCGGGGGCGGCGGCCTGCACCAGGAAGGACTGCAGCAAGGCCTGGGCCCGCCGGGCGGTTTCTTCGGGATCGGGGCCCTCGGCGAGGGCCGCTGCCATGGCCGTCAGGGAAGCACGCAGCTGGCGCCCTTCGCGACCCGGCGGCACGAAGCGGCCGAAGCCGGCCAGCAGCACCACCCGCTCGGCGTCCGCCAACAGGGAGGGGGGCAGCAGGTGGGCTCCCATCGAGTGGGTGATCAGCACCCGCAGCCCCTCCGGCCCCCAGGCCGGCAGGAAGGGTGGCTCTGCGCCGTAGCCCCGCTCACCGCCGCGCCAGCGCCAGCCGCGGGCCTCCGCCTCCGCGCGCCAGGGCTCCCAGCCGGCGGCGGTGCCGCTCCAGCCGTGCATGGCGATCACCTGGAGGGGGCAGGCCGAAGGGGTGGGCACGATGCGGGTGGCGGGGTGGCTGTGCAACGAGCCTCGGCGCGGCAGCTCCGTGGCGAAGCCTCGGATGCTGGGGGGGCCAAGGACCCCACGAGGTCAGCGCGAGGCTGACGGCAAGTGGGGTCCTGGCCCCAGGGCCACCAACAACTTCTCCAGAGTGCCGGAAGGAAGGCCAGTCCGCAGCACCAGCCGCAATCGGGCGGTGCCCTCGGGCACGGTGGGTGGCCGAATCGCCAGGGCCAGCAATCCGGCGGCTTCCAGCCGCTCCTGGGCGGCGAGGGCGGCGGCGTCATCGCCGAGCCGCACCGAGAGGATCGGCCCCTCGCCGGGGGGCCGGGGCCAGCCGGCGGCCTCCAGGGCATCGCGCCAACGGCCGCAGCGCTCCAGCAGGGCGGAGGCGGCTTCGGGATCGGCCTGGATCCGGCCGAGGGCTGCCAGGGCGCCGGCCGCCAGGGGCGGGGCGAGGGCGGTGGTGTAGCGGAAGGCGCCGCTGCTCTGCAGCAGCCAGTCGCCCACCAGGGAATCGCCGGCGAGGAAGGCGCCGCCACTGCCGAAGGCCTTGCCGAAGGTGCCGCTCACGAGCGCCACCGAAGCGATGCCATGGGCCAGGCCACGGCCGCCGGGGCCTAGCACGCCGAGGGCATGGGCCTCATCCACCAGCAAAGGCACTCGGTGGTGCTCACAGAGGGCTGCCAGCGCGGCCAAGGGAGGGGTGCTGCCTTCCATGCTGTGGAGGCTTTCGCAGAGCACCAGCAAGGGGGCCTCGGGGCGGGCGCGCCGCTCGCTGAGCAGGAGGCGCTTGAGATCGGCCGGGTCGTTGTGGGCGAAGCGCTTCAGCCGGGCGCCGCTGGCCCGCACGCCGGCCAGCAGGGAGTGGTGGATCAGGCGATCGGCCAGCACCAGGCTGTGGCGATCGGCAAGTGCGCAGACGGCGGCCAGGTTGGCCTGGAAGCCGCTAGGGAAGAGCAACACCCGCTCGCGCCCCAGCCAGGCGGCCAGGGCCTGCTCCAGCTCCAGATGCACCGGCCGGGTGCCGCAGATCAGGCGCGAGGCGGTGGCGCCGAGGCCGCTGGCGTGGAGTTCAGCCGCAGCGGCCGCCAGCACGGCCGAGTCGCGACTGATGCCCAGGTAGTCGTTGCTGGCCAGGTCGAGCAGGGGGGAGGGCTGCGGAGAGCTCGCCTCCCCGGCTCGAGTGTCAGCGGCTGCTTGGGGTTCGGCAGGGGCGGGCTGCAGGGCGGCGGTCCCGGCGGGCGCCAGGCTACGGAGGCGGCGGCGGCGGACGGCGGCAACCCCATCTAAGGCCGAACGCAGCCGCTCCCGCCAGGCTGGCTCGGCAACGGGTCCCGCTGCCGGCGGGTCGGGCGGAGCGCAGGACGTGGGAGGGGGAGAAGGGATCAGTGGAGTCCCGACGCCGGGGATAGGTGTCAGTCTGAAGCGATGCAGGGCACCGCAGCTGCATCAGCACCTGGGGCGGCAATCCAGGCGTGCGCCGCACCTGATCGGCGGGCGCCTGGATCGCCGCCACCGGACAGGCCCGCAAGGCCAGCAGCGCCCGCGTGGTTTCCGGCTCCCCCTAGGGCTGGCGCCAGACGTGGGCCGCGTCGCCGCTGGGCTCCGGGGCGAAGTGCTGCGGATCCCACTGCCAGCAGGTGCCGCAGTCGATGCAGCGCTCGTTCTCCCAGAAGGTCATGGCCGCAGCGGGAGCTGCACCCATTGTGGCGGCGGGGAATCCTCAGGGGAAAGACTCGAGGGAATGCCCATGGCCGCGCCCGAGATTCCGTCCCCGCGAGCCCGCCCGCCGGGTTTGATCCAGCGGTACCGGGAGGAACTGCAGGCTCGCCACTACGCACGCCGCACGGTGGCTACCTACGAGCAGTGGCTGCGGCGGTTCCTGGGATTCCATAAGTTGCGCCATCCGCGCGAAATGGGGAGCGAAGAGGTGAATGCCTTTCTCACCCATCTGGCGGTGGAGCTCCACGTGAGCGCCTCCACCCAGAACCAGGCGCTGTCGGCGCTCATGTTTCTCTATCGGGAGCTGCTGGAGCGGGATCTGAATCTGGAGGGTTTGATCCGGGCCCGGACGCGCCCCAGGCTGCCGGTGGTGATGACCGTTGAGGAGGTACGAGCAGTGCTGGAGCGGCTGGAGGGGGTGGAGGCCTTGGTGGCTGGTGTGCTGTATGGGGGAGGGCTTCGCTTGATGGAGGCGTTAATGCTACGGGTGCACGACCTTGATTTTCAGCGCTCACAGATCACGGTGCGCAATGGCAAGGGCGGGAAGGATCGGCGCACGATGTTGCCTTCCCGAGTGGGAGAGAAACTTGAGGCCCATCTGCAGGAGGTGCGTCGTCTGCATCGCCAGGACCTTGCCGAGGGCTATGGGAGGGTGCGCCTCCCCCACGCCTTGGGGCGAAAGTATCCCCATGCACCGGTGGAGTGGGGCTGGCAATGGGTGTTTCCGCAACAACACCGCTGGCAAAACCCCAACACCGGAGAGCAGGGGCGCCATCACCTTGATCCCAGCTTGGTTCAAAAAGCCGTGCGCCGGGCGGTGCTCGCCTCTGGAATCATCACACCTGCCACGAGCCATACCTTTCGCCATTCATTTGCCACCCACCTATTAGAACGAGGTCAAGATATACGCACTATTCAGGAATTACTCGGGCACAGCGATATAAAAACCACAATGATCTACACCCATGTGCTTAACCGAGGCCCGCTGGGCGTGCGCAGCCCTGTCGACCTTTTGTAACATGGCGAACCCTTATGGGCGGATCCGCCCATCAAACCCGGAATGGTTCCGGCTAGTGGAGATAGCTTGTCACCGCAAGCGATCTCACGGGGGAGCGCCTTTTGTCTCACGCATTTAGGCGGACAAAACGCCGGAGAAGGGGATAATATGCGGATCCGTCTAAGACTTGTTCGAAGGATCACGGGCAGATTGGGGCGGAGGTTCCCCGAGGAGCACCTGCCAACCTGGTTGTCTCTTAGGCTAGGTGATGCGAAGCGTTAACCTCTCTGGTCGTAGCTTGCTTAGATGCTGAATGGCTGCGCGACGCAAACCCCCGCCAGTAAAAGAGAGCGTGCAGAGCGCTCACAGCAGTTGAAGCTGATCCCCAGTGCGGGACAAGTCGCCTAGCTCGGCGCTTCTCGCCTCAGCTTAGACTAAGCTGGCGTTTAGGCACTTCTGCACAACTTTTTCCAAGATGACCGCTACTGAAAACCCTAGGCCGCCCTTTCCTCCCTTCAATGCTGAGACTGCAGCCAAGAAGGTCCGTATGGCGGAAGACGCATGGAATACGCGCGACCCAGAGAAGGTCTCGCTTGCCTACACACCCGATAGCACTTGGCGCAACCGCTCGGAGTTCGTTTCAGGCCGTCCGGCCATTCTTGAGTTTTTGATCCGCAAATGGAACAAGGAACTCGATTATCGCCTCATCAAAGAACTATGGGCCTTTGAAGGAAACCGGATTGCTGTGCGCTTTGCCTACGAGTGGCACGACGATGCAGGCCACTGGTTTCGCTCCTACGGCAACGAGAACTGGGAGTTCGACGACTATGGCTTCATGCGCAGACGCATTGCCAGCATCAACGACCTTCCCATCCAAGACAGCGACCGGAAGTATCATTGGACCCTCGGGCGCCGCCCCGACGACCATCCTTCTCTTTCAGACCTCGGTCTCTGATCCAGTTCGACCTCTGATCCAGTTCGACCGAATCGCCTGACCAGGCGCCGCGGCGAACCCGGTCATGCCGCCATTTTTGCGCAAACTCGCCATACCCCGTTCCATGGAGTCCACAATGAGCTTGGGGCGTCTGTTCAAGGTCACAGATTTCCTCCACCCAGCAGACGGTGAGCCGATTCGCTCAGTCATCACCGAGTCGGCTGACGCAGCGGTCGTTGCTTGGTATGTCAAGCCAGGCCAGCAGATCTCGGCCCATGTCCATCCTCATGGCCAAGACACATGGACCATCCTTTCAGGTAAAGGCGAGTACCGCGTCAGTGCTCATGGGGAGTCGATTGCTATCGCCAAGGGAGATGTGCTAGTCGCCCATCGCCGAGAAGTTCACGGTGTGCTGAACACCGGGCAAGAACCGCTTGTCTTCGTTTCAGTCGTTTCTCCCGCAGCATCGGGCTTTGAGCCGGTGTAGTTCATCATGAGCTAGTTGGATCCAGAGATGTTTCCGCTGCGGGCGAAGCGCTCAACTTGCTGATGCAGGCTTGTTGATCCAAGCCAGCCGATTCCTCCGCTTTCACGACACCTCCAATCCCGTGAGCTCCAGCTCCCGTCCCCGCAGCACGTCCGCTGACAGCTCTCCACAGATTGGACAGGCAAAGATCACATCCACCGGCTCGAACAGCTGCCCGCATCCGCCGCAGCGGCACTGGGTGGGCACCACCTCCAGCTCCAGCCTTGCCCCTCGACTGATTCCGCCCGCCATCACCACCTCAAAGGCGAAGGCGAGGGCGTCTGGATCCACCCCCGAGAGTCGCCCCACGCGGAGCATCACGGTGTGAATTCGCTGGGCACCCTCGGCTGCGGCCGTCGCCAGTGCGATGCGCTGCAGTTCCTCCATCAGCGCTAGTTCATGCATCGCTGCACCAGCGGCGCACCGCCGCCAGCACCTCTTCCAGCACGGCCCCGGTGGCGGGCGAGAGCCGGGTGCTGAAGCCATAGCCGTGGGCCGCCACCAGCAGTTGCCAGGCCGGCGGCCGGCGCCCATAGAGGCTTTCCGCCAGTCGCAACAGCTGATCCGCACTGACGTGGTGGCTGAACAGTCCAGCCGAGTCGCCTGCATCAGCGCCTTCAGCCGCTAGGGGTAGGAGCGGCTCCAGCCGCCAACCACCCGGGCCCGCCGCCGCTGGCGGCTCCGCATCCACGAACAGCACGCGCCGGGCGTCGGCCAGCTGCGGCGCCAGCTCGGGGGTGAGCTGGGTCCGTTCGATCACCGCCAGGCTGGGGAGCTCCCAGCTCCCGGCGGTGGCAGCGATGGCGCCTCCCACCCCATCGTCCTGGCGCAGGCCGTTGCCCCAGCCAATCAGCAGATCGCGCCGCTGCTCCCGGCTGGTTGCGGCGGGGCTCACTGCCGCCACCGCTCCTGCAGCATCTCGCCGTTGGGACCGATCAGCTGCACATGCAACGGCATCTGGCCCGCCGCGTGGGTGGAGCACGACAGGCAGGGATCGAAGCAGCGGATGCCCGCCTCCACCCGGTTGAGCAGGCCCTCGCTGATCTCGGCCGCCCCCGGCGGGATCCATTGGCGGGCGATCTGGGTCACGGTGCGGTTCATCGCCCGGTTGTTCTGGCCGGTGGCGATGATCAGGTTCACCGCCTCGATTAGCCCGTTGGCATCCACCCGGTAGTGATGGAACAGGGTGCCGCGCGGCGCCTCGCTCACGCCTACCGCCTCGAAGGCGTTCACACCGGCATGGGCGCGCACGTGGGTGGCGCAGATCTCCGGATCGTTGAGCAGCAGCTCGATCGCTTCCAGGGCCGCCAGGATCTCGATCAGCCGCGCCAGGTGGTAATGGAAGGAGCTGGTCACCACCCGGCCGCCCCGCTCCCGGAGCTCCAGCAGCTCGGCATCGGCCCGCTCCGTGCCGATGCGCTCGCACACATTCAGCCGCGCCAGGGGGCCCACCCGGTAGCTGCCCGCCTCCGGCCCGAGCGGCTTGTAATAGGGGAACTTGAGGTAGGTCCAGGGTTCCACCGCCTCCGCCAGCGCCTCGCTGATCCGCTGCTGCGGCAGCGCCTCGGCCAGCACGGTGCCGTTGGGGTCGATCAGGCGCAGCTGGCCGTCGTAGTGCTCCCAGCGGCCTTCGGCGCCCACCAGGCCCATGAACAGCGAGGGGAAGCAGCCGAACGTGCTGGCCTCCGTGGCCAATGGCCCATCCAGCAGACCCTTGAAGCGCTGCAAGGCCGCAAGGGTGGTGGCGAAGGCTTCCGGCAGCTGGGCGCAGATGGCGTCGCGATCGGTCGGATCCAGGGGGGTGCGCACCCCTCCCGGCACCGCCCAGGCGGCATGGATCTTGCGGCCCCCCAGCCGCTCGATCAGGTCCTGGCCGAATTGGCGCAGGCGGATGCCGCCGCGGGCCAGCTCCGGGTCGGCGGCAATCAGGCCGAAGATGTTGCGCTTGGCGGGATCGCTATCCCAGCCCAGCAGGAAATCGGGGCTGCTCAGATGAAAAAAGGACAGCGCATGGGATTGGGTGATCTGGGCCAGGTTGAGCAGCCGCCTCAGTTTCTCCGCCACCGGCGGGATCGTGACCGCCAGGATCCGATCGCCGGTCTTGGCGGCGGCCAGCAGGTGGCTCACCGGGCAGATGCCGCAGATGCGGGCGGTGATCGCCGCCATCTCGGTGAATGGCCGCCCCTCGCAGAACGCCTCAAAGCCCCGGTACTCCACCACATGGAAGCGGGCGCCCTCCACGGCGCCGGCCTCGTTCAGCTGGATGGTGATCTTGGCGTGGCCTTCGATCCGCGTCACCGGGTCGATCAGGATAGTGCGCGCCATGGCTCAGCCGAAGCGGATCATCGCCGCCCCCTCCATCAGTGGTGGCTCGCCCCGCAATAGCGGCTCGATGAAAGCGCGGATGCGGGCGGCCGAAGGCGGGCAGCCGGGTAGGTAGTGATCCACGGGCACCACCTCATGCAGCGGTAGCACCCGCTTCAGCAGTTCGGGCACCAGGCCCGGGGCATGGGGCAGCTGGCCGCTGCCATCGGCCAGCTCCAGGTAGCCGCGGCGCAGCACCGGCTCCGCGCCGTCCAGCCTGTTGCGCATGCCCGGCACGTTGGCGGTGACCGCGCAATCCCCGAACGACACCAGCAGCCGGGTGCGCGCGCGCACCTGAAGGATCAGCTCCAGGTTGTCGGCGTTGGCGACGCCTCCCTCCACCAGGCAGACATCCACATCCTCGGGGTAGGTCTTGATGTCGGACGCCACCGGGCTGAACACCACATCAACCCGCTCCGCCAGCTCGATCAGCCACTCGTCGAGATCGAGGAACGACATGTGGCAGCCGGAGCAGCCGGCCAGCCAGACGGTGGCAAAGCGCAGTTTCATCGTGTCTGCTGCCCCCTGGCCCGGGCCCGCACCAACGCCCCCAGTCGGCCGGGGTCGGCGTGCTTCTCGCCGCTGGTGTCGGCCTTGTCGAACAGGGCGCCGGTGGGGCACACCTGCACGCACTTGCCGCAGTCGGTGCAGGCATCCACCGCGCCCCAGGGTTCGTTCAGTCCGGCGATGATCCGGCAGTGCTCGCCCCGCCAGCCCACATCCCAGACATGGGCCCCCTCCACCTCATCGCAGACGCGCACGCAGCGGGTGCAGAGGATGCAACGGTTGTGGTCGAGCCCGAACAGGGGATGGGAGAGGTCGACGGGGCGATTTGGATGGAGGTAGGGCAGCCGGGAGTGGTCCATCCCCACCTCCACGGCACGGTCCTGCAGCTCGCAGTGGCCGTTGGCCACGCAGATCGCGCAGACGTGATTGCCCTCGGTGAAGAGCATCTCGATCACCGTGCGCCGGTAGTCCTGCAGCCGCGGGGTGTCGGTGTGAACCACCATCCCCTCCGCCACCGGGGTGAGGCAGGCGGGCTGCAGCTTGCCGCTGCCCTCGATCTCCACCAGGCAGAGCCGGCAGGCGGCCACCGGGCTCAGCCCCTCCAGGTGGCAGAGGGTGGGGATGGGCACCCCCACCTCCCGGGCCGCCGCCAGCAGGGTGGTGCCCGTGGCCATCGCCACGGCGTGGCCGTCGATGGTGAGGGTGCGGACGCTCATCGGCCGGCCGCCGCTGCCGTGGGCCCCGGCTTCAGCCGGGCCAGGTATTCATCGCGGAAGTAGCGCAGGGTGCTGAGCACCGGCTTGGGAGCGCTCTGGCCCAGACCGCAGAGGCTGGTTTCGGCCACCATGGGGCAGAGGGCTTCGAGCTGGGCCAGATCGGCGGCGGTGGCGTCGCCGGCCAGGTGCTTCTGCAGCAGCCCATGGAGCTGCACGGTGCCGGCGCGGCAGGGCACGCACTTGCCGCAGGATTCATCCCGGCAGAAGGCCATGAAGAAGGCGGCGATCGCCACCATGTCGGTGGAGTGGTCCATCACCACCATGCCGCCGGAACCCATGATCGTGCCCAGCGCCTGCAGGCTCTCGTAATCCACCGATGTCTGGAGCAGGGAGGCCGGCACGCAGCCGCCGGAGGGGCCGCCGGTCTGCACCGCCTTGAGGCCGGCTCCATCCGGGCATCCCTCCCCCATCTCGCTCACGATCGTGGCCAGGCTGGTGCCCATCGGCACTTCCACCAGTCCGCCCCGGCGGACCTTGCCGGTGAGGCAGAACACCTTGGTGCCCTTGCTGCCCTCCGTGCCGATGGCGGCGAACCACTCGGCGCCCTCGCGCAGGATCGGCACCACATTGGCAAACGTTTCCACGTTGTTGATCAGGGTTGGCCGCCCCCAGACCCCCGCTTCGGCCGGGTAAGGGGGGCGCGGCCGCGGGGTGCCGCGCTGGCCCTCGATCGAGTGAATCAGGGCCGTTTCCTCCCCACACACGTAGGCGCCGGCCCCAACCCGCAACTCCACACTGAAGCCGAAGGGGGAGCCGAACAGCCCCGCACCGAGCAGATGGCGCCGACGGGCCTGCTCGATCGCACGCCGCAGGTTGACGATCGCCAGCTTGTATTCGGCTCGGATGTAGATGAAGCCCTGCTCGGCCCCCACGGCGTAGGCGGCGATCGCCATGCCCTCCAGCACACGGTGCGGGTCCCCCTCCAGCACGCTGCGGTCCATGAAGGCGCCGGGGTCGCCCTCATCGGCGTTGCAGACCACCACCTTGCGCTCCCCTGGCATCTTGGCCACCGTGGCCCATTTCAGACCGGTGGGATAGCCGGCGCCGCCGCGGCCCCGCAGGCCGCTGCGGCGGATCGTGTCCACCACCTCAGCCGGGGTCCGATCCGTCACGGCGTGGCGCAGCTGCGCGTAGGCGCCGCGCTCGATCGCCGCTTCGATCCGCTCCGGGTCGATCAGGCCGCAATTCTCCAGCACGACACGCCGCTGCCGCGTGAAGAAGGGCCGCCCGGTGTCGACCTGCTCCCCCGCCGCCGGCATCCAGGTCAGGGGGGCCTCCCGTTCGGCGGCACTGGCGGCCTGCAGCCGGTGGGCCAGGGCAGCGATCAGGCCGTCGGCGTCGGCGGCCGTCACCCCGGCGAACAGGGTGCCATCGGGATCGATCGCCAGCAGCGGGCCCTGGCTGCAGGGACCCAGGCAGCCCACCCCGGTGATTGCCAGCCGTTCCTGCAGCTCCCGCCGGGCCACGGCGGTGGTGAGCCCCTGGCGCAGCTCGGCAGCACCTCCGGCCAGGCAGCCGGCGGAGCTGCAACAACGGACCCGCAGCACGGAGGTGGGGCTCGGGGAGCTCGGGGTCGGGGAGGCGTGGGCCTGGGAGAGGGTGGTCATGGCTGGGATTTCGCTCCGCCCCCGGGCCCGTTCTCCGCATCGAGTTCACGCACCGCCGCCAGCACCGAGCTGACGGTCTGGTGTTTGCGAACCTTGCCGTCGATCACCACCACCGGCGCGGCGCTGCAGGTGCCCAGGCAGCGCACCGATCCCAGGCTCACCCAGCCATCGGCACTACAGGCACCCAGCCCGATCCGCAACTCCTGCTCCAGGGCCTCGATCAAGGGGGCCGCCCCCTTCACCTCACAGGCCGTGCCGTTGCAGACGACGCAACTGTGCCGCGCCGGCGGACGAAAACGGAACAGGTGATAGAAGCTGGCCGTGCCATGGACGCGGCTGAGCGGCAGCTCCAGGCTGCGGGCGACATGGCGCAGCAGATCGTCGCTGAGGTGGTCGTAGAGCTCCTGAGACTGGTTGAGGATCTCGATCAGGCTGTCGGGGCTGCGGTGATGCCGGCGCAGGATCGGCTCCAGGGCTTCAAAGGGTTGCCCCCGAGCGGCGGCTGCCCTAGCCAGAGGTTCAGACATTGCTAAGGGCATCACTTTGGCTTCCGCGTTGGCCATCTCCTGCTCCCCAACCGTTGATTCAACGTAGACAGCTGCCGCGGTTTGGGTGAGCCAGTTCGTGACTGGCCCACCAGGGCTTGGCTGGGATCAGCGGTTGTTGCGCTCGACAAACTCCGCTAGGGAGACGCCGGCGGCAACGTTATTGGTTGTTGATTGATGGTTGCTGCCGCGGCTCTGCTGAAGCTGCCAGGTTCGAGAAACTTTGATCCGCTGACAGGGGGATCAGCTCAGCGCTGCGGCTTGAGCGTTGAAGCGGCAGTGTTGAAGCGGCAGTGTTGATGCGGCAGTAATGCTTCAGGATGCTGCTCTTCACAGCAGGATTGAGTTGGCGCGCCGGGAGGCGTCGGCTGAGCTCGCTCCCGGAGAGCGTGGCCATCTGCTGACACAGCGGCGTGAAAGTCCGTTGTCCCTAGACGATGAATCAACTTTCGCAACGCGACTTCATGGCGGCTTCCGGATTTCCCTCGGAAAACCTGGGCCAGTTGAGCCCGTTTTCGTTGCGGGACGTTGCGAGCCGCCTGGGGATCGGCCGCTTGAGCCGCAGCCTCAAGCGCCAATGGCTGCTGGCGATTGAATCCGAGGGCAGCGCCCCTGAAGCCGAGCCCCTTCGGGACCTGGGGCTTGCCAGTGCCGCCGCCGCATCGGGCTCTGCTCCCGGAGGAGAGTCCCCATCGTCCGCCGCTGGCGAAGCCCAGCCGTTACCCGGGCTTGGGGCCCAGCTTCCTCCCCGCCCCGCCTCCCAAGGGGAGACCCGGGTGGTGTTCCTCCCCCGCGATCCCCAGTGGGCCTATGTGTTTTGGGAGATCTGCCCGGCGGATCGAGAGTCCGCACTGGCGGCCGGTGCTGGGCCGCTGGTGCTGCGGCTTGAAGATGTCACCGGTCGGCAGGATGGTCACGCCCATCCCCACACCCTTCAGGAAGTGGTGGTGGATACCGGCGCCCACGAGTGGTATCTGCCGGTGCCGATGAGCGATCGGGATTACCGGGTGGAACTGGGCTTCCGCCGCATTGGAGGTGGCTTGATCTCCCTGGCGGTGTCGGGTGTGGCCAGGATGCCGGCCCAGGGCCCCGCTGGAATCGTGGCCGATCGGTTTATCCCCTTCTCCCTCGATGGGGTGACGAGCACCCCCGTTGAAGGACCTCCCAACCCATCCCTGGGGCTCCATGAACGCGTCTACCAGCAGGCCAGCGGTGCCCATCGTCGGCTGGGCCACGGCTCCGAGGCCTTCCAGGAGCAGCGGCATGAGGAGGGGGCTGCCGCCGGCGGCCAGCGTTCCGGGGTTGGCCTCTGGGCGAGTGGCCGTAACGACTCCGGTGCCGGCCTGGCGGCCCGCCAGCGCAGTTTCTGGTTGGTGGCCGACGCCGAACTGATCGTCTACGGCGCCACCGAACCCTCTGCCTTGCTGCGGATCGGGGAGGAGGTGGTCCCCCTCTCCAGCGACGGTACCTTCAAGGTGCAGGTTCCCTTCCGCGATGGCGAGCAGATCTACCCGATCAGCGCCGTGGCAGCCGATGGCGTGCAGAAGCGCTCCATCACCCTGGCCTTCAGTCGCACCACTCCGGAGGCCAATGTGAACAGCTCAGAGGAATCCGTGGCCGAGTGGTTCTGAGGGCCTCGCGCCAACGGCGGTTCAGAAACAGGGATCGATCGAGGTGACTAGCATGGAGTAGATCGTTTTGGTTGATGGAAGACATCCTGCAGCAAACCCTGGAAGAAGCCGTTGCAGGAAGTGGTCTGGATCCTTCATCCTCCACCAATGGCATGGTGTTTTTGGTAATCACCACCCTGGGTTTGGCCATGGCCCTGGTGTATATCCCCATCCGTGTCTTTCTCACGATCACGGCCCGTAGCCGTAGGCTGAAGTTGCTGCAGAAGATCAGGCGATTGCGCCAGGATCTTCGCCAGCCCATCGCCTGATCAACGCATCACCATGCCGCCATCCACCTGCAATACTTGTCCGGTGATGTAGGCCGCCGCCGGATCAAAGGCCAGGAAGCGCACCGCCCCGGCAACCTCATCCGGTTGGCCCATGCGTCCCAGCGGAATGGCCGCCAGGATCGGCTCCTGGTTGAGCTCCCGGGTCATGGCGGTGTCGATAAAGCCCGGGGCCACAGCATTCACCGTGATGCCGCGGCTGGCGAATTCGGCGGCGGTGCTGCGAGTCAGACCGATCACACCGGCCTTGGCGGCGCTGTAATTGGCCTGGCCTGGATTGCCCATCAGGGCCACCACGGAGGTGATGTTGATGATGCGGCCGCGGCGGGCCTTGAGCATGCTGCGGCTCACCGCCCGCGTGCACAGGAAGACACCGGTGAGGTTCAGATCGAGCACTTGGCGCCAATCGTCGGTTTTCATCCGCATCAGCAGGCCATCGCGGGTGATGCCGGCATTGTTCACCAGCACATCCAACCTGGACTCCCGCTCCAGCACCGTCTTCACCATCGCCTCCACCTGCTCCTCATCCGCCACATCGGCCCGCACGCTCCAGGCCCGGCCTCCGGCCGCCGTGAGCTCCGCCACCACCGACTCCGCGGCCTCGGGGGAACTGGAATAGTTCACCACCACTGTGGCCCCGAAACGGCCCAGCTCCAGGGCGATGGCACGGCCGATGCCCCGGCTGGCCCCGGTGACCAGAGCCACAGGGGCCGGCTCGGGCTGAGGCTGGAGTGGGGCATCGGGGGCCTGCTCGGGGTTCGCGGAGTCCGGGATGCTGGCCACCATCGCGATGCTGCTCGGGTTGGGGCGATCGTATGGCGCCAGGGGGACGTGGCAACGCGATTTAGCGCGGCATTTCGGCCACATCCACGAGGGCCGTGCCGAGCAGCTTGGCGAAGCTGGCCAACTGGGGCTGGCTTCCCAGCACCACCAGCAGCTGGCCAGGCCCCAGCCGCACGTCGCCACCGGGATTGGCAATCAACCGACTCTCACCCCGATTCAGCAGCGGATCCGCGGTGCGTACGGCCAGCACGAGGGCTCCGGTACGGCTCCTGAGCTCCAGTTCCGCCAGGGTGCTGCCGTTCAGGTCACCCAGCAGGGCAGGGTCGTCGCTGAGCTGGAACTCGTCAACTTCACAGTCCGAACCGGACAGCAACTCCATAAAGTTGACTGCCAAGGGCCGCAGGGCGGTGGCCGCCATGGTGCGACCGCCGGCCACGTAGGGACTCACCACCTGGCTGGCTCCGGCCTGGCGCAATTTGCGCTCCCCTTCGTCGCTTTCCGCCCGGGCGATCAGTCGGCAGCCGGGCGCCAGGCCGCGGGCGCTGAGCACCACGTAGAGGTTGGCCGCATTGCTGGTGAGGGCCGCTACCAGGGCCCGGCAATTATGGATGCCGGCATCGAGGAGCGTCTCATCCAGGGTGGCATCGGCATTCAGCACCGGCAGGCCTCGCTCCTCGGCCGCATCGCGGCTCTCGGGATCCGTTTCCACCACCAGGAGCTGCACCCCTTCCCGGGTGAGCTGTTCGGCGATCTCTCGGCCGATGCGGCCATAGCCGCAGAGAATCACGTGATTGTGCATGCGCCGTAGTCTCCTTCGAAAGCGTTGTTCGCTCAGCAGCCGGAAGTAGCCCGATTCATTCAGGGCCAGGAATCCCTGGATCGTGAGCTGCACCACCACCAAACCCCCCACGATCAGCAGGGTTGTGACCACCCGGCCGCTGGCGGTGAGGGGGATGGTGTTGGCATCGCTGAAACCCATGGTGCTCAGCGTGATCACCACCATCCAATAGGCGTTTCCCCAGTCCCAGCCTTCCGTGGTGCGGTAGGCCAGGGCTGCCAGGTTCACGATCGCCACCAGGGCGAGCAGGGGCCTGCGCCAGGGATGGCGGGTGCGGCGCAGGGGAGAGCCAGGCTTCCGGAAGCCGCCGAAGCGCTGGGCTCTCTTGCCGTTGGCCCTGTACTGGGGAGGGCGTGGAACCGGATGCATCCCCCCCCGCTCCCTTCAGGCCAGCCCGAGGGCCTGGAGCACGGCGTCCACCCCTAGGGAGGGGAGGTCATCGGCGGCCCCGATGCCCCGCACCCCGGCCCGTTCCGGCAGGCTGGCGGGGCTGCGGCCCAGGGCCACCACCGGGGTGCCGCAGAGCAGGGCCAGCTCCGTGGTGAGGGAATCGCTAGAGAGCACCACGTCACTGGCGGCCACCTCGGCTGCCCGCCGGCCCGCCTGGCCGGCTGCGGCGGGGGCAACCACCGAGCTGCGCAGGCCCGGCAGGCTGGCCCGGATCCGCTCCGGCAGCTCCTGCCAGCGGGCGTCCGGCCAGTCGTTGGGGCCACCTCCGGGAGCGAGGAGCAGCATGGGACCATCTCCGGCCGGAAGGGCCTCCGTGGCTTCAGCCAGGGCGCTGGGGGCCAGGGGTAGCCGGAAGGCACCGGCCTGGAGCTCCACGCCGATGGGGCGCAGGTGGCCCGCCAGGGCCTGGGCCGGCCAGCCAGCGGTGGTGGCGGCCACGGTTTCCGTGGCGGAGAAGCCGGCGCTGGCGATGCGGGTGGGGATGTGGCTCATCGAGAGCATCAGGTCCATCTGGCGGCTTGGCGCCAGGTTCACGGCCACCTGGAAGTCGGGATCGCGCACGCAGCCGAGCAGGTTGGTCCAGTCGGCCAGGGAGGCGTCGCCATAGGCGAAGGGGATCACCTTCTCCACCGCCGGCAGCAGTTTCCAGATCGGAGCCTGTTCCGGCGGACAGGCCACCTGGATCGCGAAGCCCAGCGCCTCGGCGGTGGCGGCCACCGCAGGGAGGGCCTGGAGCTGATCGACGCCATCTCCCGGGATCAGAAACACTGCACGCATCGTTCTGGTCTCGCCGGGAACTGGGCCTCGGCCTGATTGTATGGAGAGGGTCCGGATTCTTCCGTTAAGAGGGAGTTGCTTGTGCATCTGCTGATCGCCGCCGCCGGCAGCGGCCGCCGCATGGGGGCCGACCGCAACAAGCTCCTGCTCCCCCTGGCGGGGCGTCCGGTGCTGGCCTGGACCCTGGAGGCCGCCCTGGCCTGTCCGGCAATCCGCTGGATCGGGGTGGTGGGCCAGCCCCAGGATGCCGACGCGATCGGGGCCCTCGTGGCGGCGGCCCGGCCCGATCGTCCGGTGGAGTGGATCCTGGGCGGCGAAACGCGGCAGGAATCGGTGAGCCGGGGGCTCGAGGCCCTGCCGGCGGAGGCGGAGGCTGTGCTGATTCATGACGGCGCCCGCTGCCTGGTGGAGCCGGCCCTGCTGGCGGCCTGTGTGACGGCCCTGGAACGGGCGATGCACGAAGGGGCGGGCATCGTGGCCGCTACCCCGGTGACCGACACGATCAAGGAGGTGGAGGACGGCACCATCCGTGCCACGCCCGACCGCAGCCGGCTCTGGGCGGCCCAGACCCCCCAGGGTTTCGGGGTGGCCCAGCTGCGGCGGGCTCATGGCACCGCCAGCGCCGAGGGCTGGAGCGTCACCGACGACGCGGCCCTGTTTGAGCGGCTCGGCCTGCCGGTTCGGGTGCTCGCGGCTCCCCCCTCCAACATCAAACTCACCACCGGCTTCGACCTCACCATCGCCGCGGCGGTGCTGGCCGAACGGTTCAGCGCAGCAGCTCCTGAATCGCCAGGGCCTGCACGTCCAAGGCTGTGAACAGGAGGCCGATCCCGAGCGCTGCCGGAGGCCGCTGGTGGCGGGCTGCTGGCCGCATGGTGGCTCTGGAGCACGGTTCGCCGGCGTCCTATGCAGGCTGAACCGTGGGCGCAGCGGGCCAGCCTCGCCAGGATCGGGCCGTGCCCCTGCGAACGTCCATGGCCGCCCCTCTGCCCCTGTGGATCGCTGGCCGGTTCCCGCGCCGGCTGCGCCGCTTACCGCTCCTGCTGGGGGTCGTGCTGCTGCTGGGGCTTCCCCTCTCCCCGGCGCCCTGGGCAGGGGAGAGGGGCGGCCCATCGGCCGGGCCGCTGCCGGCTGCCGCGGTCGCTGGAGCGACCCTGACGGGCCCCTCCAGCCCCTCTGGACTCCAGCTTTTAAGCCCTCCAGTCCGGGGAGCCGCGGGGCTGGCTCCGGCCCCAGGGCCGGGGGCCGGCGGCTCCTCCCCCCAGCCACCCGCCGCCTGGGTGACCCTGGAGGGGCGCCGGGTCCTGGAGATCCGCGCCGCCGCCGGCGCCCAGACCCCCGAGTCCGTGGCGAAGCGGGGCACCGTGGTGTTGCGCAAGCTGGCGGACAACCCGGCGGTGGCACCGGAGCAGCTGGAGGTTCGGGAGGATCCGCCCTATTCGATGCTGGGGCTGGAGGCGAACGGTCGTTTCACACCGCTGCTCGCCGTGGATGACCGGGCGGCCCGGGCCTTCGACACCTCCCGCGAGGAGCTGGCCGAGCGCTACCGCGACCAGCTGCGGGGGGCGCTGCGTCAGTACCGCAGCAGCCACACCCTCGGAGCCTGGCTGCGGAGCACCGCTCTGGCCCTGTTGATCTTGGGCAGCTACTTGGCCTGGGTGCAGGTGCAGGGGTTGCTGGTGCGCCGTGCCCGCCACTGGATTACCGCCGCACCGACCCCCTGGCTGGGGGGACTGAAACTGGCGGGCAGCAAGGTGCTGGATGGCTCCCAGGAACGCGCCGCCCTGCTGCGCCTGCTGAGGGTGGTGCACTGGGGCTTGCTGCTGCTGGCCAGCTATCTGCTGATCCCTTCGCTGCTGGGCTTCTTTCCGCCCACCCAGATGGTGGCCGAGGGGCTGCGTGGCCACATCCGGGGGGTGCTGGAACGTTTGCTCGACGGCGTGGTGGCCGCGATCCCCAACCTGCTCGCCATCGTGATGATCCTGCTGATCACCCGCCTGGTGATGCGGGCCTGCCTCGACTGGTTCGGGGCGATCGAGCGTGGCCAGCTTCAGTTTCCGGGCTTCTACCGGGAGTGGGCGCGGCCCACCGGGAGGTTGGTGGCGGCCGGGATGCTGCTGGCCGGTCTGGTGACGGCCTATCCCTACATCCCGGGTTCCGGCAGCCGGGCGTTCCAGGGGGCGGGCCTGTTCGTGGGCCTGCTGGCGGCCCTGGGCTCCAGCGCCGTTGCCACGAATGTGATCAGTGGCCTGATGCTCATCTACACCCGGGCTTTCCGCGAGGGCGATCGGGTGGAGATCAATGGGGTGGTGGGGGTGGTGCAGGACCGCGATCTGCTGGTGACCCGCATCCAGACCCCGCGCAACGAACTGGTGAGCATCCCAAACGCCACCGTGATCACCTCGTCGATTCTCAATTTCAGCTTCGGTCGGCGCGAGATCCAGCGGCCCGTGGCCCTGGCCACCACGATCACGATCGGCTACGACGTTCCCTGGCGGCAGGTTCACGCCCTGATGCTCGCTGCCGCCCGCGCTGTGCCCGGCATCGCGGAGGATCCGCCCCCCTTGGTGTTGCAGACCTCCCTCAACGACTTCCACATCAGCTACGAGCTCAATGCCAGCGTGCGGGATGTACAGCTTTACCGGGAAACCCTCTCGGAGCTGTTGGCCTCCCTGCAGGACCGTTTTGCTGAGGCCGGTGTGGAGATCCTTTCCCCCCTTTACCAGGCCAATCGGGAGGGCGGGAAGAGCACCGTGCCGCCGCCGCCGCCCCGCTCCGTCGCCTTTGGGCCCCTGGCGGGCGGTGGCGAATCTCGTTGATCGTGGCTGGAGGGGGGCGGAACGGTGAAGCCGCCTTCGGCCCGTCCGGAGCCTGCCTGCGGAGGGCTCAGCCCGCTCAGGGCCGAAGCAGCCCCAGATGCCCCCGCCCCCCGTCCAGCCGCGCCATCACCCCGAGGGGCAGGGCGGCGTTGCCGGGGCTGTGGCCTACGGGCAGGTGGGCCACCACCGGAATGCCCAGGTCGAGGCTGCGCTCCCGCAGCACCTGATCCAGATCAAAACGATGGTCGGCGGGCTCCTCGGCGCGGCCATCGGCCTCCCGCCAGCCCTCGAAGCTGCCAAAGCCGATGCCGGCAAGCTGCTGCAGCGCTCCGCAGAGGCGCCAATGGGTGAGCATCCGCTCGATCCGATAGGGCGCTTCGCCCACGTCCTCGAACACCAGAATCGCGCCGCGCAGGGCGGGCAGATGGGGTGTTCCCAGCAGGTGGGTGGCCACCGTGAGGTTGGCCACCAGCAGCGGCCCCTCGGCCACGCCAGCGCGCCAGCCCACCGCCTCGAGGTCGTCCACCGGTTCGCCGAACAGCAGGGCCCGCAGCCGCTCGATGCTCCAGGCGGGCTCGGCCGCCAGGGTGGTGAGCAGCGGCCCGTGCACCGCGCCGCCTTGGCCCCGGTTCACCCGGTCCCAGAGCAGGGAGGTGACATCGGAGAAGCCCAGCAGCCAGCCCTCCGGCTGGGCCAGGGGCTGCTCCAGCAGCCGCGCTGACCCCCAGCCCCCCCGAACGCAGGCCTGCAGGGCCGCTGGCGGGGCGGTGGGGGCGGATTCCGGCTCGGGCACTAGATCAGCCGCCCGTTCGTGATCACGGCCAGCGAGGTAGCCCCAACGGCGGCCCACCAAGGCGGGCCGTTCCTCCACCGCCAGGCCCCACTGGCGCAGCAGGGCCACCCCCGCCTCCAGCCGTTCGCCATCGGCTAGGGCCGAGCTGGCTGCCACCAGCCGAACCCGGTCACCGGGCCGCAGGGGTGGCGGGAAGGCGAGCGACTGGGCGGTTCGGTCGATGGCTGGGGGCATCGCGCGGGAAATCGCAGGGTCCATGGAACGGCGGCCAGACGCTCGGGTGACCCTGAATCGGCGGATTCTCCCAGGTTCTGCTGCCGATTGGTGAAGCAGGCCGGCTTTCGCTGGGGTGACGAGCAGTGGGTTTCAGCCCCTGCTGGCCAGGATCAGGCCCAGCAGCAGCAGGGCACCAAGCTGCACCTGACGGCTGAAGTGGAGCCCATAGGCCGAGCGGGGCAGGTCGAGGCGGCGGAGTTGCCAGGCCTCTCGCAGCATGCCGGCTGAGGCGATCGCCCAGGCCAGCCAAAACCCGGCACCCCCCAGCCCGCGGAGCAGGGCGGCACCCCCCAGGGCGGCGGCCGTGATCGCGTAGCAGCCGGCCACGACCGTGGGAGCCGCCTTGCCCAGGCTCAGGGCACTGCTGCGCACCCCCAACTGCCGATCGTCGTCCCGGTCGCTCATGGCATACACCGTGTCGAAGCCGAAGGTCCAGGCCAGGGTGGCCAGCCAGACCAGAAGCAGGGGCCAGCCGCCCGCCAGGGTGCCGCTGGCGGCTGCCCAGGGGATCAACACCGCGAAGCCCCAGCAGAGGGCCAGCACCAGCTGGGGGTAGGGGAACCAGCGCTTGGCGGAGGGATACAGCAGCACCGGCGGCAGGGTGGCCAGAGCCAGGGCGAGGCAGAGGCCCCGCACGGCCTGCGGCAGGGCCAGCACCACCAGCAGGGCGGCCAGCAGGCAGACCAGCAACAAGGCGAAGGCGGTGGGCACCCCGACCCGGCCAGAGGCCAGGGGGCGGTTGCGGGTGCGTTCCACCAGGGGGTCGATGCGGCGATCCCAGAGGTCGTTGGCGATGCAGCCCGCGGCGCTCACCGCCAGGCCGCCCAGCACGATCCAGCCCACCAGGGGTGCCGGCGGCGGGGCGTGGGGGTTGAGCCACAGGGCCCAGCCGGCCGGAATCAGCAGGATCAGGCGGCCGCTCGGCCGGTGCCAACGAACCAGCTCCAGCAGGGCTTGTGCCGTGGCCATGGCCGATCCGGGGGTGGCGGCACCCTAGGAGCCTGCTGAACAACGCCTTTGCGTTCTCAGCTTTGCGTTATCAGCCGGGTTTGCGTTCCCACCTCCTGGGCGTGGGGGAGCCGCCGTGCGGTGGCAAAGTGTGGCGCCGACAGGCCGCTTCCTTCCCGATGGCCCAGACCCCCCTGGCGGATGTGGCCCCGGCCGATGGTCAGCGCCGGGTGGCGGCCATCGACATCGGCACCAATTCGATCCATCTGCTGATCGCGTCGATCGATCCGGCCCTGCATTCCTTCAACGTGGTGCTGGCTGAGAAATCCACCACCCGCCTTGGCGATCGGGACCCGGAGACCGGCGTCCTGTCTCCCGAATCGATCGAGCGGGCCTTTCTTACCCTGCGCCACTGCCGTGATCTGGCTCTCAGCAATGGCGTGGAACAGATCGTGACCGCCGCCACCAGCGCCGTGCGGGAGGCCCCCAATGGCCGCGAGTTCCTGCAGGCGCTCGACGATCAGCTCGGCCTGGCGGTGGATCTGGTGAGCGGGCCGGAGGAGGCCCGCCTGATCTATCTCGGCGTGCTCTCGGGTTTTCCCTTCGGCGAGGCGCCCCACTACATCCTCGACATCGGGGGCGGCTCCACCGAGCTGATCCTGGCGGACGGTCGCGGCGAGGCCCGGGCCCTCACCAGCACCCGCATTGGTGCGGTGCGATTGCAGCGGGAGTTCTGCCAGGTCGATCCGCTCCCTGCCAGCCGCCGCGCCTTCTTGGAGGCCTACATCCAGGGCTCGCTCGATCCGGCGGTAGCCCAGGTGAAGGGGCAGCTGAAGCCGGGCGAAACGCCCGTGCTGGTGGGGACCAGTGGCACGGCGATGGCCCTGGCGGCCCTGGCAGCCGCCGAGGATCCCAAGCCCACCCTGAAGCTCAATGGGTATCGCCTCAGTCGCACCCGGGTCGACCAGTTGGTGGCCCGGCTCGTGGCCCTCACCCCGGAGCAGCGCAAGGCCCTGCCTCCGATCAATGACCGCCGGGCCGAGATCATCGTGCCGGGAGCCCTGATCCTCCAGACGGCCATGGCCATGCTCGGCGCTACCGAGCTGGTGGTGTGCGACCGGGCCCTGCGGGAGGGCTTGATCGTGGATTGGATGCTGCGCAACGGCCTGCTGGCCGATCGCTTCGCCTTCCAGAGCACGATCCGCCAGCGCACCGTACGCCACCTGGCTCGCACCCATGCCGTGGATGCGGTGCGAGCCGACCGGGTGGCAGCCCATGCCTTAGCCCTCTACGACCAGACCCGGGGTCTTCTCCATGACGACCGCGGCGAGGGCCGCCAGCTGCTCTGGGCCGCGGCCCAGCTCCACACCTGCGGCAAGCAGATCAACATCGCCGCCTACCACAAGCACACCTGGTATTTGATCCGCCACGGGGAACTTCTGGGCTACACCGAGGCGGAGCATCTGATGGTGGCCGCTATCGCCCGCTATCACCGCCGCGGCCTCCCCAAAAAGCGTCATGAGTCATGGCAGGTGATCGAGGGCCGGGAAAATCGCCAGACCGTGTCCTCGATGGCCCTGCTCCTGCGGCTCGCGGCGGCCCTCGACCGGCGGCCCGCGGCCGTGGTTGCCGGCCTGGAGGTGGAGGCTGAGGGATCCCGCAGTGGCGGTACCACCGGGCTGGCGGTGAGGCTGCTTCCGACCGTCGCGGCGGGGGAGCCCCCCGCCGACCTGAGCCTGGAGCGGTGGAGCCTGCGCTCCTGTGCGCCTGCGGTGCTGGAGGCTTCGGACCTGCGCCTCAGGGTGCCGGAGCCTTAGGCGAATCCGGCGCCGGGGGCGCTGCCTCGGCACGTTGCGGGGTTACGGCAAAGGAGCGCCAGATCACCTGGTTGATGGGCCCCAGCACCCGGGGTTCCTGGTCGTCCACCGCCGCCCGCACCAGATCCGGCCGACCGGCCATCACTCGAAGCCCCTGCCCCAGCGGGAATCGCTTTTCTCCCTGCAGAGTGCCTTCGAAGAGACTGGCACCTTGGCTGTCGCGCACCTCGAGCCAGCTGGGTTCCTGGCTGCGGAGTACCAGGAGTGCGGGGCCGGTTGGGGCCGGTGCCTTGGCCACTGCTGTAGAGGGGGGGATTGCGGCAGCGGTGGTCGGAGCGGAGCTGGGCTGTGGAGCGCTGCTGCTGGCCTGCCCAGTGCTGCCGGGGGCCGAAGGACTGCGCTGCCACAGGAGTCCGAGCCCCACGGCAGCGGTGCTGAGCAGCAGGGCGGCACCGGCGAGCAGTGGCCCCGGCGGCCTGCTGCCAGCCCGTTCCGGGGCCCGCGCACGGGCTGGGGCGGGGGCTCGGCCGGCATGGGCCGGCTGGGCCCGCGACCGCCGATTCGGTGATGGGGTGACTTCCTTGGTCCTGGCCGGGGTGGCGGCCCGCAGGGCCGCCACCGCCTCCTCCGCGTCCACCTCGAGGATCGCCGCCACCCGCCGCACTAGGGCGATCACAAACACCAACTCCGGAAAGCGGCTGGTATCGGCGTTTTCGAGCGCCTTGAGCTGCTCCTGGCCGATGCAGAGCCGCTCGGCCAGAGCCTCCAGATCGAGGCCGCGGGATTGCCTGGACGCCCTGAACTGGCGCCCCAGGGCCACCAGTTCAGGGATTGGGGCAGGGGGGGGCTGGGGGAGGGTGGAATCGGGGCCGGTCGGTGGTACCGGTTCGTCGGGCACGGCAGGTTGAAATCCTGGATGCAAAAATTATGCCAACTCAATCACCGAATCACCACAAGATGGTGTTCATCGGCGCTGGAATGGGATGGGCGATACTGGATTCGAACCAGTGACCCCTTCCGTGTGAAGGAAGTGCGCTACCGCTGTGCTAATCGCCCGAATGGCCGCGCCTTGAGCCGCTGCCGTGGAGCAATATAGATCACCATCATCCGATCCCTTTCCTGGCAGCGGTCATGCCAGGCCAGGCTGCTATCCATCACGATGGTCTGCGGTCGCCGCCTCAGGTTATGGCTCCCGCAGATTCCGGCATGGGAACCTTCTGACCGGGTGACCGGATCAGGCTCCGATCGCCAGCATGGGCTGGGGCTAAACCCTGGGCGCTTCCCTTCGCCGTCCGATTCCGCCGCCGTGCCTTCCACCGTGCCCAATCCGATCGCTTCTCTTGATGCGCCCAGCCCCGGTGCGGCGGCGGACAGGGTGGATGTGCTGATCGTGGGCGGTGGCGTGTGCGGCACGGCCCTGCTGTTCGAGCTGGCCCGTTACACGGACCTATCCCGCCTGGCCCTGGTCGAGCGCTACGGCCGGTTGGCCCAGGTGAATTCGAGGGCCAGCAGCAACAGTCAGACCATCCACTGCGGCGATATCGAGACCAACTACACCCTGGAGAAGGCCCTCAGCGTGCAACGCACCGCCGCGATGATCGGCCGCTACGGCGAGCTCCTCGACCCGGCCGTGCGCGATCGCTGCGTGTTCCGCACGCCGAAGATGGTGCTGGCGGTGGGGGAGGCTGAGTGCGCCCTGCTGCGCCGCCGTTTCGAGCAGTTTTCGCCCCATTTCCCGGCCATGGAACTGCTGGAGTCCGAGGCGATCGCCGAATGGGAGCCGCGGGTGGCCCTGGTGAACGGCGAGTTCCGCCCCGAGCCGATTGTGGCGATCGGCATCCGCAACTCCCCCACGGCGGTGGATTACGAAGCCCTGGCGGAATCCTTTGTGGCCGAGGCCCGGCGCGAGCTCGCCGGTTCCGCCCGTGAGCTCGATCTGCGGCTCGGCACGATGGTGGAGGCGATCGAGCCGGAAGGGGATGGTTTCCGGGTTCGGCTGCGACCGGGGCCTGGCAGTGCGGTGGCCCCCGGTGAACTGCGGGCCCGCCATGTGGTGGTGGCCGCCGGCGCCCACAGCCTGTTGCTGGCCCAGCGCCTTGGTTATGGCCTGGAGTATTCCTGTCTGCCGGTGGCGGGCAGCTTCTACTTCACCCCCGACCTTCTCAACGGCAAGGTCTACACAGTGCAGAACGACAAACTCCCTTTCGCCGCCATCCATGGCGATCCCGATGTGCGTGCTCCGGGCAAGACCCGCTTCGGCCCCACGGCCCTGCTGCTGCCGCTGCTGGAGCGCTACCGGCCCGCTTCCTTCTTGGAGTTCCTGCGGGTGCTGCGGCTGGATGGGGCCGTTCTTTCCGTGCTGTGGCAGCTCTTCGGCGTGGCCGATATCCGCAACTACATCCTCCGCAATCTCCTGTTCGAGGTTCCCTGGCTGCGCCGCCGGCTCTTCCTCGCCGATGCCCGCAAGATCGTTCCCTCCCTGCAGCTGGAGGATCTCAGCTTCGCTCGGGGCTACGGAGGTATCCGGCCCCAGCTGATCGATCGCCGCTCCCAACGCCTGTTGCTCGGCGAGATCCGGATCGAGGCGATGCCTGGCCTGAGCTTCAATGTCACGCCGTCGCCGGGGGGCACCTGCTGCCTGGGTAACGCCCTGCGGGATGTGGAGGCGATCGCGGCCCGGCTGGGATGCCATCTCGATCGCGGGCGGCTGGAGGCCGAACTCCTGGGGGATCCCGGCGACGGAGGCTCGGCTGAGGCCACGCCCCAGGCTGCTTAGCCGATCTGGGCAGGCGGCAAGCTCAACCCTCGGGCATGAGAGCAGGCCTTCTGCTCAGAACAGGCGGATCGAGTCCTGATGGCCTGCCTTAATCAGCACCGCCCCGGAACAGGTGGTTGTGACTAGCCGAATAGAGCAGGGAGCGGGTTTCGCCAGCCGCCGCTAGGGCGGGGCTCACGATGTAGAGGGTGGTGCGGATCAGCTCCCGCTCCCGGCTGGTGGCGGCCATGGCCTCCAGAGGCACCACCGAGAGCCATTGGTCGGGCCAGCTGACCCGATAGCCGATCGCTACAGGGGTTTCGGGGGGATAGTGGAGCAGCAGCTCTTGCTGCACCTCCTCCACGTGGCGGGCGCTGAGATAGAGGCAGAGCGAGGCTCCCAGAGCGGCCAGGCGTTGCAGCGATTCGCGCTCCGGTACCCCGGTGCGGCCGCCGGCCCGGCTGAGCACGATGGTCTGTACCAGACCGGGGATGGTGAGTTCCTGGCCCAGGGCGGAGGCCGTGGCCTGGTAGGCGCTCAGGCCGGGCACCACCTCCACGGCGATGTCGGCATCGGCGAGCCGGCAGATCTGTTCCGCCAGGGCGCCGTAGAGGCAGGGGTCGCCATCGTGCAGCCGCACCACGCGGAGGCCAGCGCGAGCCTTCTCGACCACCACCGCCAGCACCTCCTCCAGGGTGAGGGTGCTGGTGCGGATCTTCTGGCAACTCTCCGTAGCCAGGGCGGCGATCTGGGGATTGATCAGTGAATCGGTCCACACCAGGACCTCCGCTGCTTCGATCGCCCTGGCGGCCCGCAGGGTGAGCAGATCGGTGGCACCCGGTCCGGCTCCGACGATCTGGACAGTGGGGCGTTCGGCCGCGGCGGTCATCGGGGTGAGGTTCAAGGGTGGGGATCTCCGCTCGCGAGGCAGGGATCCGGCAGGGCCCGGCGCTGGCCGTAGAGCCACCAGAGGCCGAGGGCGCCGCCGCAGATGAGCAGCAGGCTCACCAGCTGGGCCATGCGCAGGCCCCCCTCACAGAAGGGCGGATCGGAGAGCAGGCAAAGGGGATCGAGCCTCAGCGCTTCGATCCAGAGACGCCCACTGCTGTAGGCCATCAGATAGACGCAGCTCAGGGCACCGGCCGGAAGCTGGATGCGGCCCCTGGAGGCGGCACGGAACAGGGCCAGCAACAAGGCCAACACGCCCAGGTTCCAGAGCGATTCATACAGGAAGGTGGGGTGGAAGGTTTCGGCATCGAGGAACTCGATCGGCCGGTTCTGAATCGGGATGGTGAGTTTCCAGGGGAGCTCGGTGGGCAGCCCGAAGGCTTCGGAGTTGAAGAAGTTTCCCCAGCGGCCGATCGCCTGGCCCAGCGCCACCGCCGGCACCAGCACATCGAGCAGGGCCCAGAAGGGCTGCCGCCGCCAGCGGCAAAAGAGAACGGTGGCCAGGCTGCCGCCGATCAGGGCTCCATGGATGGCGATACCGCCCCGCCAGATCGCCAGGGCATCGATCCAGTGGCCCTGGTATTGGCGCCATTCCAGGGCCACGTAGTAAGCGCGGGCCCCGATCACGGCACCGGCCACGAGCACCGGCAGCAGATCGGCGATCAGGTTCGGGTCGATGCCGCGGCGGCGGCCCAGCCGCATGGCCAACAACAGACCCAGCAGCACAGCCGTAGCGATTAGCAGGCCATACCAACGCAAGGCCAAGGGCCCCAACTGGAAGACCAGGGGGCCCGGGGAGGTGAACACGGCCAGCATGGGCGCTTGCGGCGGCATCAGCATGGCCACGGTTGTGGCGTGGGGGAAGGCAGCCAGCGTGAGAGACCTATCAGATGGTGCCTTCGGCAGCCTGCACCTTCTCTACCTGGCGCTTCTTCAGCACCAGCAGAATCTGGGAGAGGGCCACCAGGGCGAAGAAAGCCAGCAGACCGTAGATTCGAACGGGATTCTGCAGAACCACCTCGGCATCCAGCTGACCGAAACCACCCACATTCGGGTCGTTGGTGAGGGGGGCCCCGGCGGCCACCACATCACCAACGGCCACCTCCAGGGTGGGTCCGGCGGGGATTGTCTCGGTGACGCTGCCATCGGCGGTGCTGATCTCCACCATGGTGGCGCCGTTCTCGCCGGCGGTGATGGCACTCACCGTGCCGGCCGCCGGAGCTGTGAACAGATTGTTATTAGTTTTCTCACCGGTGGGGGTGACCTGACCGCGGCCGCGGTTGCCACCCACGTGGATCTGGTACTTACCGAAGTGAATACTGCTGTCGGTGGCGGGATCGGGTGAGAGCACCGGGAAGACGATCTTCTTGTGCTGGTCACCGGGAAGGGGACCCACCAGCAGAATGTTGGGCTGGGTTTCGCTGTACTGAGTGTAGTAGATGCCGGCCGTCTCCTCTTTCAGCTCCTCGCTAAGGCGCTCGGGGGGAGCCAGGCGGAAGCCCTCGGGAAGCATCACAACAGCGCCCACGTTCAGCCCCGTGGCGCTACCGTCGCCGGCCACCTGCTGGATGCTGGAGTCGTAGGGGATTTCGACCTCAGCCTTGAACACCGTGTCGGGGAAGACGGCCTGGGGAATCTCCACATGGGTGATCTTCTTAGCCAGGTGGCAGTTGGCGCAGACGATCTTGCCCGTGGCTTCGCGGGGGCTGGCGTAGTTCTGCTGGGCCCAGAAGGGATAGGCCCAACTGGCGCTGGCACCGCTCAAAAGCACCCCAGCCCCGAGGGTGAGGGAGAGCAGGCAGCCGAGCAGGGAGGAAATGGAACGTCGCATGGCGGAGGATCGGGCGGACGCGGGCGGCAGGGGGGGAAGCGCAGGGTTGGGAGCGGGAATCAGGCCCACCAGGGCTTGTCACCGGTGCGGAAGTCGGTCTCAGTCCACTGGCTGAGGAACACGTTGTCGTTCTCGGTCGACACGTGGGCGAGCGCCAGGGAGAGCGGAGCTGGGCCGCGCACCACCTTGCCGGTGGCGTCGTACTGGCTGCCATGGCAGGGGCACATGAACTTGTTGGCGCCGCTGTTCCAGGGCACCACACAACCCAGGTGGGTGCAGATGGCGTTGATCCCGTAGTTGCCGATGGCCTCGGGACCCTCCACCACCAGATAGGTGGGATCACCCTTGAGCCCCTGCACCAGGGAGCGGTCACCCTCCTTGTGGCCGGCGAGCCAGCCGGAGAGAGTCACGGCGTTGCCGGCCTCATCCTTGGCGGTGGTGCCGCCGCCGCCACCGGCGGGCCGGGGGGGGATGAAGTAGTTGACCACCGGGTAGAGGGCGCCCAGGGCCACGCCTGTCACCGAACCAAAGGTGAGCAGGTTCATGAACTGCCGGCGACCCATGCCGGGCACATCACCATTGGATGGGTTGGAGGAGGCCGCAGGGATCTGGGTCATACGAACCTTTCCGGTGTCAAAGAGGCGTTGGGCGCCATTATGAACTGCGCCCGGTCCCGAGCGGGGCCGTGGGCGGGCCCTGGATGGAACGCTTCACGAAGAGCTGGGCGCGCGGCCATGGGGGGCCTGCCAGAGTTGTCTGGATGCCGCGGCCATGGCCCATGTCGGAAAGCGAGGCCGCCGGTGGGGCACCCCTCAGCGTGGAGGAGCTGCTTTCCCTACTGCGGGGGCGCTGGCAGGCCTCCTACGACCTCCAGCTGGTGCGGCGCCAGGGACGTCTTTACCTACATGTGATGTGGGGCCATCTCGAGCAGCAGTCCTTTCCGCTCACCACCGAGGCCTACGGCGAGAAGCTGGCCGCCATCGTGGCCAGTCTCAATGGCCTGGGCGTGGCGGCCCAGGTGCGGCAGTGGCTGACCACCACCCGCGACAGACCCAGGCTAGGCAAGGCGCTCTCTTTGCCGCTCCAGCTGCCGGAGGGCCGCGCCAGCGAATTTCTGCTCTGAGCCCCAGGGCCAACCGCGATCCCGCCGCGGTTGCAAACTGGCTCAGGCCCGAGCCGGATCCGATCGGGTGAAGTTCGTATCCCGCTCAGGCCCTGGCGGGCCGTGAGCCGCTCAGGGCCACCAGGCCCACCCCCACCAGGTAGAGGGCCGTGATCGCTCCGGCGAGCAGGAGCATCGTGATCGGATCGGTGGAGGGCGTCAGCACGGCCCCCGCCAGGGCGCTGCCAAGCACCACCCATCGCCAGGCCCGCAGCATGGTGGGCGCGTCGATCAATCCCAGGGCACCGAGCAGCAACTGAAGCACCGGCAGCTGGAAGGCCAGGGCCGTGGCCACCATCAACAGCAGCACGAAGTCGAGGTAGCGCTCGATCGACCAGATCGGCTCCACCACATCGGCGCCGTAGCTCACCAGGAAGCGCAGGGCTGCCGGCACCAGGGCCCACCAGGCGAAGGCCAGCCCAGCCAGGAAGAGGAGAGAAGAACCGGCCACGGCAGGGGCCACCAGCCGCCGCTCCCGCCGAGTCAGGCCGGGCAGTACGAAGGCGAGCAGCTCAAACAGCACCCAGGGCAGGGCCAAGGTGAGACCGGCGTAGCCCGCCACCTTGAGGGAGACCAGCAGGAACTCTCCCGGGGCCAGCTGCAGGAAGCGGATCCCGGCGGCCGGCATCTCCAGCCAGCGCACCAAGGGTCGCACGAACAACAGGCAGAGGCCGGCCCCGATCACCACCGCCAGCAGGCTGCGCAGCACACGCCAGCGCAGCTCCTCGAGGTGCTCCACCAGCGTCATCTCCACCTCGCCAGGAAAGTCGTTGTCGGTGTGGGGGAGCGGTGTGGTGGCTGAGACCGGCACAGCGCTGACCTCCGCTGCCGCGGTTCTGGATGCTTTGGCGTCGCTCGGGGGGGGCAACGGATGGTGCTCGGAGGTGGTTCCAGCCTGCACCCTTGCGGACGCCGCCGGCGGGGAGAGGGGCGCTGGTGCCGGGGCGGCCTCCGGCTGGAGGTCGGGATCGGACAAAGGGGATGTGTCTCGGGAGGACTACTGAAATTGTGCCTGGGCAGGAGGGAGCACCGCTGCGGATGCGGCGTGGAGGTGGCTGGTTCAGAAGTTGGTGCTTCAACGGTCTGAATGGCCGCTTCTGCCCGTCCTTCGCTTCAAGGTTCCGTTTCCTGTTCATGGTTCTGCCACGGCGGCGATGGCTCCGATCGGCGGCGGGGGGGGGAATCAGCCCCTTGGAATCAGGCCCCTGGCTCTCCGCCCGACCCACGGCCGGCCTTGTCTTCCGCCCCCTGGGCGAGCAGCCTCAGGCCCCGCTCCGGTTCTCCCCAGAGGATCTCGCCGCTCCCGTGGCGCACCGTGCCGGCGCCGGCGCCGGCGATCCGCTGCAACGTTTCAGCCGCCACCATCACCACCGGCACCCGGCTGTTGCCGCGGGCGCGGCTGAAGTGGGCCGCGAGGTCGGCTGCGGCCGCCAGATCCTTCTCCCGGGGGCTGGCTTCGGAGCCCTTGAGCACCACGTGGCTGCCGGGGCATTCCTGGGCGTGGAACCAGAGATCCCCCCGCCGGGCCTGGCGCAGGCTGATCCATTCGTTCTGGCGATGGTTGCGGCCCACCTGCAGCCGCAGGCCCCCGGGGCTGCGCAGTTCGAGCGGCTGGGGGGTGGGGGCCTCGCGGCGGCGACGGCGCTGACCCTGGCGGGGCTCGAGCTGCTCCTCGATCTCCTGTTCCAGGTCCCGCAGGGCCCCGACCGCTTCGCGCTGCTCCAGGAATGCGCTTTGATCGAGGAAATGAAGGCTGGTCTCCAGCCAGTCGAGCCGCTGCCGGTGCAGGGCCAGGCGGGGTTCGATTGCGGCCACCGAGCGGCGCAGGCGGCGGGCCTGGTGGTAGAGCTTCTGGGCCTTGGCGATGACCTCCTTCGGGGGATTCCCCTGGCAGAGCAGAGCATCGGCCTGCAGCTGCAGCGCCTCGCTGCCGGCGGCGGCCTCCAGCAGGCTCCGTTGCAGGTCGGCTTCGCGACTCTCCCGGCTGGCCGCCGTCGCCAGCCGCTGCCGCAGGGTCGCCCGACGCTGTTCAAGTTCCCGGCTGGCCAGCCGGGAGCCGTAGTAGTGCGCCAGGGCCCGGTTGATCGGACCTGCGGCCGGGGAGTCCGGGCCGGGATCCACCGCCTCCGGCTGACCGGCCCCCGTGGTCCACGGCGAGGGGAGATCGCCTTCACCCTTGCCCGCCTCAGCGCCATCACCGGTTCCGCTGGCCCCGCGAGCCCCGGCGTGATCGCCAATCCAGCAGCGGTAATCGCAGCCACCCCCTTCGCGGTACTGGAACCGCTTCTGCTCCACCGCCAGCAGCCAGGCTCGCCAGCGGCGGTGCAGGGCCTGCCAGTCGGCGGCTTGGAGATCCGTCACCGGCCGCTCCAGCAGCGGCGGCCCGTGCTCGACCTCAATCCCATCGACCAGCTGCCTGGCCAGGCCTGGACTGATGCCCTGGTAGGCGTCCTGCAGGGCCCGCTGCAGCGGCAGGGGTACCAGGCTGAGGCGGCGGCGCCAGTCGTCGAAGGATTCCTCGCTTCTGGGCGGCTCGCCGGCCAGTGGTGGCGGGGGGCTGTAGGGGTCGCCGGTGCCGATCGGCCGCAACCGCGATTGCTCTGGCCGCACCTGCCGCCCGGCCGCCACCACCCGTCGCCGTTCATCGAGCAGGAAGAGGTTGCTGCGGCGGCCCATGAGTTCCAGCACCAGCCAGCGCTGATCGGGCTCCCCCGGCCGCCGGGAGAAGCCCAGTTCCACCACTCGCTCCCAGCCCTGCTGCTCGATCGACACCAGCGCCAGACCCCGGAGACCGTGCTGCAGCTGTTGAGCCAGGGTGCTGCCGTCCCCCTGCCGGGGCGGAGCACTGATGCCGTGGAGTCGGGGCGCCTCCGCCTGCCACCCCAGCTCGATCCAGCGACAACCCTCCAGGCCCCGCAGGGCCAGTTGCAGGGTGTGGGGATCGCTCTGCTGAGCCTTCTCGAAGCGGCTCGGCAGCAGGCTGCTCCGCAGTTCGGCGAGCAGGGCCCGCAGGGTGGTTGCATCGATCGCCTGGATCGCCGCCATGGATCGTGCCGCTTTGCCGCTTCTACTCTGCGGCCAGACCCCTCCGTGCCATGTCCTCCACCCCCAGCCCAGGCCGGCTCACCGTGATCACCGGACCGAGCGGCGTCGGCAAGGGCACCCTGGTCAACCGGCTGCTGGAGCGCCATCCCGCCATCTGGCTCTCTGTGTCGGCCACCACCCGCGCTCCGCGCCCCGGGGAGGAGGAGGGGGTTCAGTACTTCTTCCTGGAGCGGCCTGCCTTCGAGCAGCTGGTGGGCCGCGGCGGCCTGTTGGAGTGGGCCGAATTCGCCGGCAACCTCTACGGCACGCCGCGGCAGCCGGTGGAGGCCCAGCTGGCGGCGGGGCACCCCGTGCTGCTGGAGATCGAGCTGGAGGGTGCGCGCCAAGTGCGTCAGAGCTTCCCCGGGGCGTTTCAGCTGTTCGTGGCCCCCCCCCGCTTCGCCGAGCTGGAGCGCCGTATCCGCGGCCGCGGCACCGATAGCGAGGAGGCGATCCAGAGGCGCCTGGCCCGGGCGCGGGTGGAGCTGGAGGCGGCGACGGAATTCGACGCAGTGCTGGTGAATGCCGATCTTGAGACCGCCCTGCTGGAGCTTGAGGGGCTGATGGGATTGGCGGTGGCTGGTTAATGCCGATCGGTTGAATCCAGTTTCCGGATTAGCTCGAAACTTCAAGCCAATCGAACCAATCGAACTAATCGAAGCCACGGTCGAAAAAAAACGACCCCAAAGGGTCGTCGGTGGTTTGGATGCTCGGCTGGAGTGAAGTGGCAGACCCTAATTCAAAAGGGGGTGAAGAGCATATCGGGAAAGAAGTGGTTGAATTCGATCATGATGACGGCGGTGATGGTAAACCAGATCGCCGAAAAAACCGGAGCTGTGGTGAGGAACTTTTTCATGGTCTTGGAAGTCGGGATGCGGGTGGAGTGAACGCCTGAATCGCCGGTGAAGCATGCCATCAATTCGGCGTATTCAGCTCGGCGTATTCAGCGGGGTGAATCAGCGGGGCGACACGGTGATCTTGCTGTCGGCCTGGGTGAGCTTGCCGCTGGTCAACTCGCCGAAGGCGGCCAAGGGCCAGCTGGCGGCGGCCAGGGTGCTCTTGAAGGCCAAGGGCACGTCGATCTGGATCTCGTGCATGGTGGCGTCCTTGCGGGTGGCCACGGCCTGGAGGTAGGTGCGACCGGCCCAGCCGATCGTGCCGGTGATGTAGAGGAAGGCGATGCCGGGGATGATGAATTCACCGGCGTGGCTCCAGCGGCCGTCCACGATCAGGTGGGGCAGGCCATCAGCGCCGCAGAGGGCCTTGCTGTACATCTCGAAGCGGCGCTTGGCCTGGGTCGTGGTGGCGGTGCCGGCCCGCTGCTGGAAGCGAGCGTTTTCGGCGCAAGGCGTGAGGCCGCCGATGTCGGCGTGGGCCACCGGCGCGAAGCCGAGAACCAGGAAGGCTGAGAGGAGTACGGCGAAGAGACGGCGCATGGGGAGGAGCCGGGCAGGGACTGCCGCAGGGCAGGATGTCACCAGCGGACAGTAGGGGAGCCCACTGGAGCCGATGCCCACCGTTCTGGCCCTCGAAACAAGTTGTGACGAGTCGGCGGCGGCGATTGTGACCGACCGCAGGGTGCTCTCCAGCGCCGTGGCCTCCCAGATCGAGGAGCACGCCCGCTGGGGTGGGGTGGTGCCCGAGATCGCCTCCCGCCGCCATGTGGAGGCCCTTCCGGGCTTGGTGGCGCGGGTGGTGGCGGAGAGCGGCGTGGACCTCGCCGCCGTGGATGCCATCGCCGCCAGCGTGGCGCCCGGCCTGGTGGGTGCCCTGCTGGTTGGCTCGGTGACCGGCCGCACCCTGGCCCGTCTCCATGGCAAGCCCTTTCTGGGCATCCATCACCTGGAGGGGCATCTGGCCTCGGTGCGGCTCGGGGAGGATCCGCCCGAGGGGCCGTCCCTGGTGCTGCTGGTGAGCGGCGGCCACACCGAACTGGTGCGGGTGGACGGGCCGGGCCGCTATCGGCGGCTGGGCCGTAGCCACGACGACGCGGCCGGTGAGTGCTTCGACAAGGTGGCTCGCCTGCTCGGACTCCCCTATCCCGGTGGGCCCGCGATCGAGGCCGCCGCCCGCCCGGGTGATCCCCACCGCTTCCGCCTGCCGAAGGGCCGGGTGTCGCGGCCCGGCGGCGGTTTCCACCCCTACGACTTCAGTTTCAGCGGCCTCAAGACCGCCATGCTGCGGCAGGTGGAGGCCCTGACGACCGCCGGGACCCCTCTTCCCCTCGCCGATCTGGCCGCCAGTTTCGAACAGGTGGTGGCCGAGGTTCTGGTGGAGCGCAGCTGCCGCTGTGCCCTCGATGAGGGGCTCGACACCCTCGTGCTGGTGGGCGGGGTGGCCGCCAATCGGCGGCTGCGGGCGCTGTTGGCGGAGCGGGCCGGAGCGGTCGGCCTGGGCTGGCGGGTGGCCCCCCTGGCCTGGTGCACCGACAACGCCGCCATGGTGGGTGTGGCGGCGTGCGAGCGGCTGAGGGGCGGTTGCAGTAGCCCGATCAGCCTCGGGGTGGCCCCCCGGCTGGCCCTGGCCGAGGCCGATCGGCTTTACGAAACCCAGCCCTGCTTTTAATCGCCCTAGGGTGTACCGATCCCCGCAGGCACGGCTCCAGGCCGTCAGTGCCCATGGCCCCGGCGAATCCCGTGCCGTACGACTCCACCCCTGAATCAGCTCCGATCCCTTCCGCCGGGATGCAGGTCGGAGCGGCACCACCGGCCGTGGTGAAATCCGCCGGACCTGAGCCTGTCTCCCAGGAGGAGCTCAATTCTTGGCGCCGTGGCTTCACGCCCCAGGCCGAGATCTGGAACGGCCGCCTTGCGATGCTCGGACTCTCGGTGGGCCTTACCGTATTGCTGGTGGCTCGACTCACAGCCCACGCCAACTGAAGCCCACATTTGGCGTGACTGCCTACCGGTTGCTGCGGAAGCCCTCAGGTTCTGCCACGAAGGGTCTGCACCAGTTCGCCGGGCCGGTTGCTGTTGAAGATCACCTCTTCGGCGGTGGCCCTTCCCTCCTGCACCAAGCGGGCCAAGGATTGATTGGCGGTCTGCATGCCGTCGAAGGCGCTGCGGTTCATGATTGCTTCAATGTCATCGAGTTCGCCGTTGATGATGTAGTCGCGGCAGGTATCGGAGTTGATGAAGATATCGTGGAAGGCGGTTCTTTTCCCATCGGTGGTCTTGACCAGACCCTGGGAGATCACCCCCAGGAGCGTTTCGGCGACGGCCCGCCGCATACTCTCCTGCTCCTGTGGGGAATACATCCTCAGCACCAATTCCAATGTGCGCACGGCGGAAGTGGCGTGGAGGGTGCCGAGCACGAGATGACCGGTCTGGGCTGCCTTGATGGCAGTACTGAAGGTTTCCTGGTCGCGGATCTCACCGATCAGGATCACATCCGGATCTTCGCGCAGGGCTGATCTCAGAGCATTCTGAAACAGCTTGGTGTGGCTGCCAATCTCCCGCTGACGAATGAGAGAAAGCTTGCTGCTGTGCACGAACTCCACCGGATCTTCGATGGTTAGCACATGCTTCTTCATGGTGGTATTGATATGATCAATCAGCGCAGCCAGGGTGGTGGTGATGCCCGAGCCCGTAGCTCCGGTGATCAGGATCATTCCTTTAGACTTGGTGGCGAGGTCTATTATCACGCTCGGCATTCCCAGGTTTGAAAGGCTGGGAATCTCCTTGGGGATGAGGCGCAGCACCATGGCCGGACCCTGCACCGTTTCGAGCAGATTGATCCTCACCCTCACGAAGGAGAAGGAGTGTGATCCATCGAATTCCTTCTCCCGCTTGAAGCTGTCAAACTGGCTGGGGTTGAGCACTTCTCGCAGCCAGTCGCGAAACGTATCGGCGTCGGTGACGGGCCAAGCGGTGGCCACGATGTCCCCGAGGCTGCGGAAGCGGGGCACCTCGCCCACGCCCAGATGGATATCGGAATAGTTGTTGTCGAAGGCGATCTGCACGATCGCCTCAAGGTTGGCCGGCGGTTCGGCCGGGGTGCCGGGAGGTGCCGGGTTCACCCAGGCCGGGGTGGCCGGAGGGGCGGGGGCAGCCGGAGGCGGTGGTGGTGCGGCCGGGATGGCGGCTTTGGTTCCCAGCTCGCTTCCTTCCTCCAGGGGGGGGGGGGCTGCTGGCGGCGGGGGCGGGGGCGCCGCCGCCGGTGGTGTGCCGGGGCTGAACGCAAAGGGCAGTTCGGCCATGGCTCCGGGACGGAGGCTTTAGGTTCAATGGTCGCACCGTTCCCCCGGCACGGCCACCATCGCCGAATCCTCTGCCGGAGGGCGTCAGTGGCTCAGCGCTAAAGCGAGGGGGGCATCGGGCGGAGATCCGTAGGATTAGAGGGTCTGCGGCCTGGTCTTGTCTGCTGTCTCCGCTGCCGCATCCCCCACTTCCCAGGCCGCATCCCCAGGCGCGCCCCTGGTGACGATCGTGCTGGGCACCCGCCCTGAAGCGATCAAGCTGGCCCCGGTGATCCTGGCCTTTCAGGCCTCCTCCGCCTTCCGCACTCGGGTGGTGCTCACCGGGCAGCACCGCGAGATGGTGAGCCAGGTGATGGAGTTGTTCGACCTCCGGGCTGACCACGATCTGGCCCTGATGGCCCCCAACCAGACCCTCACCCACGTGACCTGTGCCTCCCTGCAGGGCCTGAAGCAGGAGTTCAGCCAGCATCGTCCCGCCCTGGTGCTGGTTCAGGGCGACACCACCACGGCCTTCGCCAGTGCCCTGGCGGCCTTCTACGAGCAGATCCCGGTGGGCCATGTGGAGGCGGGTCTGCGCACCGACAACCTGTTTGACCCCTTTCCGGAGGAGGCCAACCGCCGCCTGATCTCCCAGCTGGCCCAGCTCAACTTCGCCCCCACCGAGCGCTCTGCCGCCAACCTCCGTGCCTCCGGCGTGGTGGGGGAGATCACCACCACCGGCAACACGGTGATCGATGCGCTGCTGCTGATGGCCGAGAAGGCCCCCACCCTGGAGATCCCTGGCCTCGACTGGGAGCGGCAGCGGGTGTTGCTAGCCACGGTGCACCGACGCGAGAACTGGGGCGACCGGCTGCAGGACATCGGCCGCGGCTTCCTGGCCGTCCTGGAGCGCTTCCCCGACACCGCCCTGCTGCTCCCCTTGCATCGCAATCCCACCGTGCGGGAGCCGTTGCAGGAGCTGCTGGGCACTCACCCCCGGGCTTTCCTCACCGAACCCCTGGACTACGACCGCCTGGTGGCGGCGATGCGGGGTTGCACCCTGCTGCTTACCGATTCCGGTGGGCTGCAGGAGGAAGCGCCGGCACTGGGTAAGCCCGTGCTGGTGCTGCGCCGCACCACCGAGCGTCCTGAGGCTGTGGAGGCCGGCACCGCCCGGCTGATCGGCACCGCCAGCGCGACGATCCTTGAGGAGAGCGCCCGGTTGCTGGAGGATCGGGCGGCCTACGAGGCGATGGCCAGGGCCCACAACCCCTTCGGGGATGGTCTGGCCAGTGGCCGCATTGTGGAGACCACCCGGCGCTACCTCGAGGCCTTCGCCCCCGCTAGCTGAGCAAGCGGGCGTGAGCAACGGGGCCTGAGCAAACGGGGCTGGCCGGGGGCTCAGTTTTTGCGTTTCTTCGCCCAGGGCGGCAGGTCGATGAACACGCGGCTGCCGGGCTCCAGTCCGGAGAGGATCTGGGTGTTGCGGCCGCTGCTTACGCCCAGTTCCACCGGCCGGAACGTGGGTTGGCTCTCCTTACCCACCAGCAGCACCCCGGGTTTTCCCTCCTCGGTCACCACCGCCACCGTGGGGACCAGGGTGCGGGCCTGAAGCCGTCCGGTCTGGAAGTCCACGTCGGCGGTCATGCCGATCCTGAGCTCCGGGGCGGGATCCACCAGCTCAAGCTTCACCTCAAAGGAGGTCACGTTGTTGGTCTTCACGGCCCGGGGAGCGATCTGGCGGACGCGGGCGGCGAAGCGGCGGTCGGGGAAGGCATCCACCCGCACACTGGCGGGCATGCCCAGCCGCAGGCGGCCGAGATCGCTTTCGGGAACCTTGGCCAGCACCTCCAGACCCTGGGAGAGCTCCACGATCGAGGAGCTGGTGGCACCGGCGCTGGCCGACGCCGTGGTGGTGGGGGTCACGAAGGCGCCCGGATTGGCGAAGCGCTGGCTGATCACCCCGTCGAAGGGAGCCCGCACGATCAGTTCTTCCTTTTCCACATAGCGCTGCTCCAATCGCTGCCGTGCCGCGTTCACCGCCATACGCTTCACCTTCTCATCGGCGCGGAAGCGGTTGAGGTCGTTGAAGCTGATCGCTCCCTGGCGATAGAGGGGTTCATTGCGCCGCAGCTCACTGGCGCTGCGCTCCAGCTCAGCTTCGGCGGAGCGGATGTTGGCCGCCAGCTCCTGGGCCCGATCGCGCAAGTCTCCGGCATCCATGCGGGCAATGGCCTGGCCGGCCTTCACCGTGTCGCCCTCGTCCACAAAGAGTTGCTCGATCAGGCCCTGCCGTTTCGGGCTCACATTCACCCGCTCCACCGCATCCAGTTCACCGGCGGCGGTGACCACCCCCGGCAGCTCGCCGGACTGGGCCAGCACCGTGTACGGAGTCACATCGCGGCCGTTCGCCTTCTGCTGGCGCTGCCAGAGGCCCAGGCCGGCCAGCAGGGCGGCCACCACGGCCAGCAGCAGCCAGGGGCGCCAGCGCCGCCAGGCAGCCCGGCGAGTCGGCAGGGTGATCGGGGGCGCCGGCGCCAGCGGAGGGGTGGGGGGCGCGCCCACGGGTCGGAGGGGGGAAGGGGCGGAGATCGGAAGCGGCCAAGCTGCCATAAGTCTCTCCGGTCGCGCCCGCGGGTGGGTGGCGGAGAGCCGAAGCCAGGCCGGCCCGGGCCGGTGGGCAGAACCGGCCCGCGTAGATTCCAGCCATGCTCAAAGCCGGAATCGTGGGGCTGCCCAACGTGGGCAAATCCACCCTCTTCAATGCTCTGGTGGCCAACGCCCAGGCCACCGCTGCCAATTTCCCCTTCTGCACGATCGAGCCCAATTCGGGCGTGGTGGCCGTGCCCGATGGGCGCCTGCAGCAGCTTTCGGCTCTCTCGCGCTCGAAGGAGATCATCCCCACTCGGGTGGAGTTTGTGGACATCGCCGGCCTGGTGAAGGGCGCCAGCCAGGGCGAGGGCCTGGGCAACAAGTTCCTGGCCAACATCCGCGAGGTGGACGCCATCGTGCACGTGGTGCGTTGCTTCGAGGACGATGACGTGATTCACGTTTCGGGCTCGGTGGACCCTCGCCGCGATGCCGAGATCATCAACCTGGAGCTTGGGCTTTCCGATCTGGCCCAGGTGGAGAAGCGCCGTGAGCGCCTCAAGAAACAACTGCGCACCAGCAAGGAGGCCCAGCTTGAGGATGGCGCCCTGGAGCGCATCCAGGCGGTGCTGGAGCAGGGCGGCGCCGCCCGTTCGGTGGTCCTGGCCGAGGAGGAGGAGGCCCTGATTCGGCCCCAGGGACTGCTCACCGCCAAGCCGATCATTTACGCCACCAATGTGAGCGAGGACGACCTGGCCGGCGGCAATGCCTTCGTGGAAACCGTGAAGGCCCTGGCGGAGCAGGAGGGTGCCCTCTGCGTGAAGATCTCGGCCCAGGTGGAAGCGGAGCTGATTGAACTGCCCGAGGAGGAGCGCAGCGAGTTTCTGGCGGGCCTGGGGGTGAGCGAGGGCGGCCTGCAGAGCCTGATCCGGGCCACTTATGAACTGTTGGGTCTGCGCACCTACTTCACCACCGGCGAAAAGGAGACCCGCGCCTGGACGATCCGCACCGGCATGACGGCCCCCCAGGCTGCCGGTGTGATCCACACCGATTTCGAGCGCGGCTTCATCCGCGCCCAGACGATCGCTTGGCAGCAGCTGCTGGAGGCGGGCTCCCTGGCGGAGGCGCGCAACCGGGGCTGGCTGCGCAGCGAGGGAAAGGAGTATGTGGTGGCCGAGGGGGATGTGATGGAGTTTTTGTTTAATGTCTGATCCGATCAAGTCCAGCCGCCATGGCCCGCGCATGAACCTGAAGGAGGTGGCGGAAGGGGTGGTGAATGGCGCCGTGTTGGCGCGACTGCAGCACCTGGGGATCGCCTTTTTCAGGATTACCACTTTTCCCTTCCCTTGCCGGAGGCCCGGTTGCGCCGCACCGCCCTCTGGAGCGATTCCGCCCTGCGTCGCGCCGGCTTCGCCGCGATCGGTGAGGATGGCTCTGCCCGGTTCTCCCTAGCCCCTGCCATGAGCCAAGTGTCCGGCACCTCCCCTGCGGCCGGCCCCCTCGGCCCCGGCTCCGACGGCGGCTCCGATTCCGGAGCTCCGCAGCCCAAAGCCGACGACCACCCGCACAACTTCAGCGTGCAGAAGGAGGTGCATCGCCAGATCCGCAACGATCCCGATTACGACGACTGGGAGTACGGCACCGAACCCCTGCCCCAGGAGGCCTGGAAGCTGGCTGAGTCCATCCCCGCCGACCCTGCATGATCGTCACCCTGCTGCAGGCCTGCGGGAGACTGGTGCCGCCAGGCTGAAGTCCCGGATGCGCCCTGCGCCTCTCACCACCACGGGTCGTCGCCGCAGGGTCGCCCTCTGCAGCCTGTTGATCGGCCTGGTGGCCTTGCCGTTGGCGCCGCTGCAGCCGGTGCTGGCGGCCGAGTTTCTGGAGTTGCGCATCGACTCCCTCCAAATCCCGATCCACCTGGATCAGCTGGCGGCTTGGAGCCGGCAGCGGGGTAGTGATGGGCCGTTTGCGGGCGATCTGGGGCCTTGGCTCGGCCTGCTTGATGCCCGCAGCCGCGCCGACCTGCATCGGATGCTGCGGGCCCCCCTGCTCAGGGATCAGAGCTTCGGCCGCCAGTTGCTCGACACCTGGGCCGGTGGGCAGTTGCTGGAGGAGCTGGGCAACCTGCTCACCACGTCGGATGGAGGCAGCACCACGACCCTGCTGCAGATCACCCTGCGGCGGCTGTTGGAGCAGCGGCGGGAGGTCACGCTGCTGGAGCTGCTGGAGGCACTGCCGCCGCAGACCCTGAATCTCCGCCTCGATGCCCTGGTGAGCCTGGGCCAGCGTTGGCGCTTTCAGCTGAAGCGCCAGCAGCAGGCGATGGTGCGCCTGGGGAACCTGCCCCTGCCGCCGATCCAGCCTCCTGCCTCCGCTAGGGAGAACGCCGCTGCCGACGCGGGACGCCCCGCTCCGCTGCCGCTGCGGCTGCAGCTTGCGGTGCCGGGCCGACGCGAAGGCCTGCCGTTGGAGATCTGGGCTGCCAGCGTCGAGGGCCGCCCCAACCAACCCTGGGTGCTGATGATGCCAGGCCTGGGGGGAAACGCCGACCAACTGGGCTGGCTGGCCAGGGCCCTGGCCCAGCGGGGCTGGCCGGTGGTGGTGGTGCAGCACCCTGGCAGCGATGGGCTGGCCCTGCGGGCTGCCCTCAATGGGCAGCAGCCACCGCCGGGAGCCGAAACCCTGGGCATCCGCCTGGCCGATGTGGAGGCGGTGGTGGCCGCCCAGCGGCTGGGGAGGCTGCCGGTGAACGGCGCGGGCCTGGTGCTGGCCGGCCATTCGCTCGGAGGGCTCACGGCGCTGCTGGCGGCGGGCATCGCCCCCCAGCCTGGATTGCAGGGCCGTTGCCGCACGGCTCTGGAACGCCTGCCGATCCATAACCCCTCCCGCCTGATTCAGTGCCAGCTGCCGGAGCGGGCCCTGCCCCCTCCCTCCCGGCCGCCCGCCGACCTGCGGGGCCTGGTTCTCTTCAATGGATTCGGCAGCCTGCTCTGGCCCGAGCCCGGCCTGGGGGCCCTGCCGGTGCCGCTGCTGATGGTGGGCGGCAGCCTGGATCTGGTCACGCCCCCGCTCGATGAACAGCTGGCCCTGTTCCTCGCCGTGCGTGATCCCCGCAGCCGGCTGGTGGTGGTGCAGGGGGCCAGCCACTTTTCGCCGCTGCGGATGACCCAGCGCGATGAGGCGCTGCTGCGGCTGGGAAGGGAGCTGGTGGGGGCGGACCCGCTGCGGGTGCAGGGGGTGCTGCTCGATGTCACCAGCGCCTTTCTGAGCTCACTGGAGCAGGCTGGTGCGGAGAGAGGCGCCGGGCGCCGATCCCCGGCGGAGCCGCTACTGCCCCAGCGAAGGCTGCAGGAGGGCATCACGGCCTATGTGCTGGATCCGGCGGCGGCTCGCCTCTGGCGCTCGGAGCTCTAGCGGAACCCCGCGCAAGAGAAGGCGCTCAGAAGCGCACCCGCGGATCGAGCAGGGCCACCAGCAGGTCCACCGCCACGGTGATCAGCACCACCAGGGCCGCCACCACCACCACGATGCCCTGCACCAGGGGGTAATCCCGTTGGGCGATCGCTTCCTGCAGCCGGGCGGCGATGCCCGGCCACGAGTAGGTGACCTCGATCAGCAGGGCGCCGCCGATCAGGGAGGCCACGGTGATGCCGGTGATCGTGAGCACCGGCAGCAGGGCATTGGGGAGGGCATGGCGCAGCACCACCCGGGTTTCGCTGAGGCCGCGGCTGCGGGCTGCCTCCACGTAGTCGGAGCTGAGGGCGCGGCGCAGGTTGAGGCGCAGGGCATTGGTGAAGATGCCGCTCAGCAGCAGGCCCAGGGTGGAGGCGGGCAGCACCAGGTGGCGAATGGCCCCCTGCAGCTGTTGGAGATTGCCGGCCCGCAGGCTGTCGAACAGATAGAAGCCGGTTCCCTCCGGCGGCAGCACGGTGGCGGGCAGGCGGCCGCCCACCGGCAGCCAGCCGAGCCACACGGCGAACACCAGCTGCACCACCATCGCCGCCCAGAAGGGGGGCAGGGCGTAGGTGCCGATGCCGAAGAGGCGGCCGGCCAGATCCACCTTGCCCTCGGGCCGGGCGATGCCGCTGAAGCCCACCGCCAGGCCGAGCACCGCGGCGATCAGCAGGGCCACCAGGCCGAGCTCGAGGCTGGCGGGCAGGCTGCCCTGGATGATCGAGGTGACGGGCTCCTTGCTCGCCTGCGAGACCCCCAGGTTTCCGTGTAGCAGATCGCCCAGGAAGCGGCCGTATTGCACCATCAGGGGCTGATCGAGGCCGAGCTGCTGGCGCAGGGCGGCGCGGGCGGCGGCGGGGGCCTTCGGACCGAGCAACGCATCGATCGGATCCCCCGGCGCCACCCGCAGCAGCAGGAACACCAGGCTGCTGATCAGCCAGAGCATCAAGGGCGCCAGGGCGAGGCGGGCGCCGAGGTAGCGGAGCAGGTCGGAGCGGCGGCTCATCGGCGGGCCTCCGGCAGCCGCCGCAGCTGATCGAGCCGCAGGCGGCCGGAACCATCGAACTGCGGCGCGCTGATCCGGCGGCCGCTCCAGGCCTGTTCAGCCATCAGCCACACCGGCACATAGGGCACGGCGGCGGCGGTGCGCCGCTGGATCGCCCGCAGCAACTGCTCCCGCTCGGGCCCATCGAGGCGGCTGCTGCGCAGCAGCTCGGCATCGAGGCCGGGGGCGCTCCAGAAGGAGCCGCTCAGGGCGCTGTTGCCCTTGGCGCAGCGATCGCCTTCGGCCTTTTCGCAGCCCAGCAGGGGGGCCAGGAAGTTCTCGGGATCGGGGTAGTCGCCGATCCAGTCGTAGAAGAAGAGGGTGAGGGCGCCCTTGCCGAGCTGGTCGTAGGCGGTGGTCGACTCCATGCCGCTCACCTGGAGCTCCAGGCAGTCGCCGAGATCGCGGCGCACCTGGGCCTGCCAGGTGAGGGCCAGCAGGCGATCGGAGGGGATGTCGGAGCGGAAGGTGAGCGGCAGGCCCAACACCTTGCCGTTGCAGTAGCCGGCCTGGCGGTAGAGGGCGCGGGCGGCGGCGGGGTCGTAGGCGGGCCAGGCTTCGGGGTCGGAGCCGGGCAGGCTGGGGGGAATCAACTGGCGCAGGGGCGGCCGCATCCCCAGGCTCACCCGCTCGGTGATCGTGGCGCGATCGAGGCTGCGGGCCAGGGCCTGGCGCAGGGTGAGGTTATTGAGCGGCGGCTGGTCGGTGAGCAGGGAGAAGAAGCCGATCGAGAGCGGCGGCCCGCTGCCTTCCCGCAGGCGACCGGCGGCGGCATCGCGGTGGAGGGCCTGCTGGTGGTCGATTTCCAGGCCGCTGGCCAGCAGCACGTCCACCTCACCGCTGCGCAGGGCCCCCAGCAGGGCGGTGGAGTTGCTGAGGGTCACCAGGACGATGCCGCCGTTGGCGGGGCGGGCGCCCCAGTAGCCGGGGAAGGGGGTGAGGCGCTGCTGCTGGCCGTTGAAGAAGCTGAGGCTGTAAGGGCCGGTGCCCACGAAGCGGTTGTTGAGGGGCTTCTCGGCGTGGGAGCGGTAGGCGGTGGGGGAGACGGGGGTGAGGAAGATGGCCGAGAGCAGGCGGGGCAGGGGGCTGAAGGGGGCCTTGAGTTCCAGCTCGATTTCAAAGGGGCCGGTGGCCCGCACCGCCTTCACGCGGTCGCTGAACTGATAGCCGAGGGTGCCGATCGCCATGAAGCGCCTCAGCGAGAACACCATCGCGGCCGCATCAAACGGGGTGCCGTCGTGGAACTGCACGCCCTTGCGCAAGGGGATACGGGCCCGCAGGCCATCGGCGCTGAGCACCGGCGGCCCGCTGGCCAGCCGCGGCTCGATCGTGCCAGCGGCTGTGATCGCATAGAGGGGATCGCCCAGGGCGCTGAGCACCTGCAGTTGGCCGGAGCGCGAGGCCTGGACCGGATCGAGCGAATCAATACGGGCCTTGCTGGCCACGATCAGGGTGCCGGCGGGATGGGGCGGAGCGCAGGCGCTGCTGAGGGAGCCGAGGGCGAGCAGGCCGGCCAAGAGGCGGGCCGTCCGGCCCACCGCGGCTGCTGGCGACAAGGGCGGTGGGGACGCAGCGGGCACGATCTGGCCGGTGACGGGAGGCAAGCCCGGATGCTCGAATCGGCCCCATTCAAGGGGGTCGGCGGGCGGGGTGCTCGGCGACGGGGGCTGGAGGCGGCGTGGGCTGGGGCGCTCGTGGGTGTGGAGTCGCAAGGGCTACAAATTGATTGCTTGTGAGTGAATCGCGATAAAGAGGGGCAGAAGAGCTAGGCCAACACGGAGGCAAATCAACTACTTAGCACTGCAGTTCACGGCAAACCGCATCGCTAATGCGGCGTGGGTAGCGCAGCTTGTGGCACTCGGGGGCGCCAATGACTCACTGCTTATAGGTATTCCTGATGAATGTAAAAAGGCGCCA
>Ga0315905_10000094_pt1 | contig 91534 bp, 83 predicted proteins | sample LakEriMetagenome_5_FD_203522 | JGI IMG/M metagenome (GOLD analysis project Ga0315905, IMG submission 203522) | Freshwater fungal communities from buoy surface, Lake Erie, Ohio, United States - Buoy 4 MA121 | ecosystem: Environmental > Aquatic > Freshwater > Lake | place: USA: Lake Erie, Ohio...
GGTAATTTAGTCACGAACCAAACATGGTCTGACCTCTGGCTCAATGAAGGCACGACCGTCTATTTTGAACAGCGCATCATGGAGGCGCTTCGTGGCAAAGAAATTGCAGATGTCTTGGCCCAAGTAGAATTTAATGAGCTCGAACAAACGCTCACTGACATGCGCGCCAACAATACTTTTCAGGACAGCAAACTACACCTTGACCTCTCAAACCGCGACCCCGATATTGCGATGTCCGATGTTGCTTACGTTAAAGGTGCATTTTTCTTTAGAACACTAGAAAATACCATTGGAAGAAAAAGACTTGACGCCTTCTTGAAAAGCTACTTCGACAATTTTGCATTTCAAACGATTAGTGCAGACCAATTCATTGACTACCTCAATGCGCAACTCTTGGGTAAGACAGACCTCCATTTTAACCATAAAGACTGGATTTTCAAGCCCGGTTTACCTTCCAATTGCAGCAAAGTTGACGCGCCTAGACTCTCTATAATTAACCACTATGCTACCGATTTTAACAAGGGAAAAAATCCATTTGAACCCACCTACAAATACGAATGGGTCCGTAAAAACGGTAAGCGAAAAAAAATAAAAAGAATCCTCACTATTACTTATCAAGACCACCTCATCCAAGAATGGCAAATTTTCATTCGATCGCTTTCTAAAGAAACCGAACCCAAACGACTCCAATTACTTGAGCGCCAATTGCATTTCGGTCAAAGCAACAACAGCGAAATACTATGCGATTGGTTTGTTTTGGCCTCCCATTCAGACTATATTTTTCAAATTGAAAAAGAGTTGAAGCAATTTTTATTCAAAGTAGGGCGACGCAAATATGTTTTACCGATTTATGAGGCTCTAGCCCGCACAACGAAAGGGCACGGTTTAGCCCTAAGTATTTTTCATGAAGCCAAGGAAAATTACCATAGTGTAACGAGGTCCTCCGTTTGGAAAGTCTTGCAACCCAAAAAGTAAAGAAAATACGACTTAGTTGCCGTATTCCGATAGGAACTTGATGCGGATCAGGCGGAGTTCTTCTTCGCTGTAAAGCCCATCGAATTCTCTATATGCCGTAATGAGGTCATCGGAGTCGGCATTCATGAAGTAATCAATGATTTCTGCTTGGTTATCTGCGTCTAACACTTCCACTAGATAATAATTGATATTGAGTTTCGTTCCGGAATTAACCACCGTTTCCAACTCTTCCAATAAGGCATCGAAAGATTTACCTTGCGCTTTGGCGATATCCTCTAGAGGCAATTTGCGGTCAATATTTTGGATGAGCTGAACTTTAGCACCTGATTTATTGATCAAGGACTTGACAATCAGGTCTTGCGGCCGCTCGATCTGCTGGGCTTCGACATGGGCCGCAATATGTTCAATAAAGGGCGCTCCATAGCGTTGGGCCTTTCCCGTTCCAACACCCTGTATTGAGGTCAGTTCTTGCATATCAATAGGATACTGCAAACACATATCGCGCAATGAAGGTTCTTGAAAAACCACAAAAGGAGGAACGCCGGCTTGCTTTGCTACTTTTCGGCGTAAATCGATCAATTGGCTGTACAATAATTCGTCAAAAGCAGCCCCTTTTTGACTGAGAATGATGTCGTCGTCGTCTGTATTGGAGAAATCGTGTTGTTTATAAAGTAGAAATGAGCCTGGTTTGACAACAAAATCTTTACCTTTTGTAGTGAGCTTGAGCGTTCCGAAAGTCTCGATGTCTTTGTAGAGGTAGCCCGCAACCACAGCCTGCCGTATGACGGCATTCCAAAAATGTTCGTCGTGGTCTTTACCTATTGCAAATAAAGGAAGTTGATCGTGCTTGTAGGCTTTGATGTCGGCATTGATATGGCCTGACAAAAACGCGCAATAGTGCTTGGATTTTTGAGTCTCTTCCAATGCTACCACAGCGTTTAATAGGTGATGAAGATACCCACCGCCTTCCATACGATCTTGTGGATGTTTACAGTTGTCGCATTTTTCCTGGCAGTTTTCTTGGTTGAATTCCTCCCCAAAATAATGAAGAATAAACTTACGACGACAAACAGATGTTTCTGAATAAGAAACGATTTCATGCAGGAGTTGGCGACCAATTTCTTGTTCTGTGAGTGCTTTTCCTTGCAAAAACTTCTCCAGTTTCTCAATGTCTTTGTAGCTATAAAATGCAATACATTCCCCTATGCCACCGTCTCGACCTGCTCTGCCTGTTTCTTGGTAATAACTTTCGATTGATTTGGGGATATCGTGGTGAATAACATAGCGTACATCTGGCTTATCGATGCCCATACCAAAAGCGATCGTAGCCACAATCACCTCTACATCTTCCATCAAGAATGCATCTTGATGACGCGCACGCGAGTTTGCATCTAGGCCTGCATGATAAGGCAATGCATTGATACCGTTCACTTGTAAAAGCTCTGCGATTTCTTCTACTTTTTTTCGGCTCAGGCAGTAAATAATACCGCTTTGGCCTTCGTGTTGCTTGATATAACGGATGATTTGTTTTTCAACATCGCGCTTCGGACGAATTTCGTAATAGAGGTTATCGCGGTTAAATGATGATTTAAATACATCGGCATCCAGCATATTGAGGTTTTTCTGGATATCGTGCTGAACTTTCGGCGTAGCAGTAGCGGTCAGGGCAATGACCGGTACCGAGGATATTTTTTCGAAGATTTCGCGCAAGCGACGGTACTCAGGACGGAAGTCATGGCCCCATTCAGAAATACAGTGCGCTTCATCGATGGCAAAAAATGAAATCGGGACAGCCGCTAAAAAATCTATATTTTCTTTTTTGGTCAGTGATTCAGGGGCTACGTACAACATTTTTGTTTGCCCACTCAATACATCGGCCCTCACTTGGGTAATTTCCGCTTTGGTTAATGAGGAATTTAAAAAATGTGCGATTTGACCTGTTTGTGAAAAACCCCGAACAGCATCGACTTGATTTTTCATAAGGGCAATGAGTGGTGATACAATGATCGAGGTACCGGGTAAAATAAGGGATGGTAGCTGATAACAAAGTGACTTGCCACCACCAGTGGGCATGAGTACAAAGGTATTCCTGCCCGCAAGGACGTTTTCAATGATTTGTTCTTGAGCACCCTTAAATTGATCGTAACCAAAATGGTTTTTAAGTGCGTCTTTAAGATGGTATGTAGGTATAGTGAGTGACATGGAGATAGTTATAGAACAAGCAGTTTAAACTGTTGTTCATCTAAATATAACCCAAAATTTGCACATAACGACTATATGCAACGAAATTATCCGTTAAAGGCCACAACTTCTTTTACTTCTGGCAAATGTTGTTTAAGTAAATTCTCGATTCCGCCTTTTAAAGTGGCGGTAGAAGACGGGCAACCCGCACAAGAACCCTTCAACATTACTGTTACTTTACCCGCTTCATAACCTAGAAAATCAATAGCTCCCCCATCGTTAGCCACTGCAGGGCGTACATATTGGTCCAGCAGGTCAATGATTGCGTCATCGAGTTCCGACGGTGCGAAGGAAACTGATTTTGAAGTTTGTTGTGGCTGGCTGTCATCGGTGTGTTTAACTTGCTCATCTAACTGAATTTGACTCGGCATGGCAATCAAAACTTCTTTTTCAAAGGCAATCCATTCGCGGATGAATTCACGTAGCTCCATGGTGATGAAATCCCAGGGTACATTATCGGTTTTGGCAATCGTGATAAAATTAACGGCAATAAAAACTTTCGATACAAAAGGAAAGTCGAAGAGCGCCTCGGCGAGTGGCGAATAGCCTTTAGCTGCTGCTTTGTTTTCAAATTCTACAGAAGCGCCGGTTGGCAAGAGATATTTGTTAGCCACAAACTTCATGGTAGAAGGGTTGGGCGTCATTTCGCTATAAATAGTTACGGGTATCATGTACTTTGCTTTGAGTTACAAAAGTAACCAATTCTAAGCCCCTTTGTTTGCCTGATGTGCTAAATCTAATAAATCAAGTACAGATTTTACAGGAGAAAAGACGAGAGATGGCACTTCAACAAATAAAGTGTTCCAATGTGCCATTGCCCCATTCCAAAGACCGGGTTGTTCTACAAATTTTACGCTTTCTCCATCTTGTTGTTTATCCACCACAAAATAAGTTGAGTGGTCTACAAAATTTTCCAACAAATGTGGCTTGCCATCTAGATCGCAAGGGCTAAGCACCATCATGACCGGATTAAAATGCGTGCTTTGCAGCAGTAGTTGACTGGCTTTCGGCAATTGGGTCAATTGCGCTTTTTCGACGATTTGCTTTGATTTTTGACCGTTTATAGAAACAAAGAATGGCCCTCCACCAGGCTGACCGTCGTTCTTCACCATTCCACAAACCCGCAAAGGTCTATTGAGTAGCTCTTGCCAAGCGTTGTGTTTTTGTTCCGTTAACCATTGCTGATCATACAATGCGTAGCGCTCATTCCACGAGCAAAGACCGTCAAAATCATTACGTTTAACAAATTGTTTTAAGTCGGATCTGATCTGCATTTGCAAGCCCAATAAAACCTCCCAAGTTATGTTGCTCGTTGTTTGCTGACTAAAGTGCTGGACATTATCAATATTTTTTACCAAAATGTATTCAGCATCGAGCACATCTAAATTGCGAAGCAATGTGCCGTGGCCAGCAGGTCGACGCACAACCCGACCATTCTGATCTTTGAAAAGCTGACCATCGGATTTAAATACAAAGGCATCAGTTGAAGGATCTTGCACAGAATACGTCACCTCATAGGTTCGGGAGGTGAGCGCTTCTATTTGGTCAATAGCCACCTTAAAATCTTGTTCAAACTCTTGTTGAATGGTAAAATGATACTGACAGTGCGCCACGCTCAATTGTGCAGCCTGAAGGAGCTGTTCTTGAAATGGATTGAGAATAAAGGGCTCTTGGATATGAAACGGAATCAAGCCTTTTGGGGTGTTTGCAAAATTCAGCCACTCGGGCCCAAGTAAGTAATCAATGAGTTCTTCAAGTTGTAATTTACCGTCCAAATAATTCTTTTGAAATTTCTGAGGCAATTTTCGAAACAAAGCAAATTCAGAAAGCCTACTATAAAATCTTGCTGCCTTCTGGGCATTTTCTGGATTTGGATAATGGATGAACTCCTTTAAAAATTCGAACATCCTAGAACCAGAACCCGATGCCGGAATAAATAAAGTAACGGCTACCGCACTTTGATGGGTAAGTTGTCTAAATTGCTCCTTTTGATCTTCACTTAAAGAAAGGATGCCGTCTCCAACCCTACAAGGACTCATTACCGCTAATGGGTGTGCTCCGTGCTGAATAAATTCAAGTTGCTGTGCTATCGACCGCTGCTCTTCCAAGTAAATGACTTCTTAATTGTTATTTTTACGCTATGTTTCGCTGCATCGAATATACAGCTTTTCTATGGAAGGCCAAAGGTCGCCACGGAACGCACTCCCCATTTGCCTACTGGTTAGTAGATCAAGTGGCTGGTCAAAAACCAGTCATTAAGCAAGAGATTTTCACAAATATTACTTGCAAGAGAACGAAAAAATTTTTGGATCAGCTATATACTGCTATTCCTCATTTTCAAGTTTTAATTACCGACGAATCAGCAAGACAATTATCCATCAAAAGGGACTTACAAGAACCTTGTATTTATATTCAAAGTAGCGAAAAACTCAAACAATTTATTGGTCAAATCAATTTTGAATTACTGCATCCGGATTCCATTTTTGTGGTCTTTGAGCCACGTCATACAAAGCAAAAAATAAATTGGCAAAAGCTCATAGAAAACCAGCAGTTTCATTTTTCTGCAGATTGTTTTTACTTTGGCCTACTTAGCCCAAAACCTGGGCAAGCCAAACAACATTTTCACTTAAAATTGGGTGGAGGAACCAATAATCTTTAGCTTTACACGTTTCAACATCAAATGCGGATTTTAATCGGTTTTCTTATTGCAAGTTGCCTTCTTATGTGGAGCACCTTGAGTTCTTGCAATAAAAATGTGCTCCTTTCCAAAGGCAATCTTACCTTTTCTACTGATACACTCGTATTCGACACCGTGTTTACAACGGTTGGCTCTACCACCAAATCATTAAAAATATACAACCCTGACCAGCGCAGTCTTCAAATTGAAGAAATTGAACTAATGGGCGCAGACCAATCTGTGTACCGTATCAATGTAGATGGTATTGCCGGCCATCTGCATAAAGATCTCCTGCTCGAAGCTCAAGATTCCTTATTTATTTTTGTAGAAGTCACACTACAAGTCAACAATACGACAAACCCACTCATTATCGAAGATTCTATCCGTTTTAGAACCAACGGAAAAGACCAATACGTCAAGTTAGCAGCTTGGGGCCAAGATGCGTATTTCCATTATTCTAATTTTCAAGCGCAAATTTTTGATTTCAACGAGGGCATTTGGCCCAATGACAAACCGCACGTTATTTATGGCGCAGCCATTGTCGACTCCGCAAAAAATCTCACTATACCCGCCGGCACAAAAATTCACCTCCACAAAAACTCTTTATTGTACGTATACAAAGGTTCTTTACAAATAGAAGGGCAACTCGGCAATGAAGTGGTTTTTCAAGGAGACCGCCTAGAACAAGACTACCAGGATATTGCAGGCCAATACTACGGAATTTACTTGCATCAGGCTTTACCGAGTTCGATCAATTACGCCATTCTCAAAAACGGCACTTCCGGGGTTCATTTATTCAGTGAAGACCCGAATAATACAAGTTATACTCTCGAAATACAAAACACTCAAATCTACAACCAAGCACGCTATGGCATTTTCATATTTGCCGGCGCAAAGGTCAAAGCCGAAAATTGTCTGATTTCTCAGAATGGAACTCACGCACTGCTCGTTTTACAGGGAGGAGATTTCCATTTCAATCATTGTAATTTACTAGGCTACGGAGCCTCTACTAATCCGGCAGTTGGAATCAGTAATTATTACAATGACTACCAACAAAATCAAACATTGGTATCGAGTATAGAAGAAGGCGTATTCAAAAACTGCGTTATTTATGGCAACCTAAATACAGAACTTGCTTTTGACACCATTCAAATGGCGGGCGTACAACTCAACTTTGATTTTGACTATTGTGTTTTCAAATCCGAAAATACCTATACCGACAGTTTCTATGGGGCCAACACATTTTGGAATCAAGCACCCTTATTTACCAACCCAAGTGAAAGAGACTTTACTTTCAGTAGCAATTCGTCTTTATCCAACAAGGGTATTAATTCGGCTGTTTTCGCAGATATTCTGGGCCAAGGACGAGGAAATCCGCCAGATATTGGCGCCTTTGAGCTTCCTTAACTCGAACTAAAGCATTAAGCGTTCGCATTCATGTTGTCTAGCACATCCATGACGCCTTTGACGGCCTCTGCTGAATCGGCAAGCAATGCACGTTCTGCCTCGTCTAGTTGGAGCTCGATGATTTTTTCGATACCGTTTTTGCCGAGCACTACAGGTACGCCAAGATAAATATCAGAAAATCCGTATTCACCTTGTAACCAAGCACAAACCGGGAAAATACGTTTTTGATCGCGGACTACAGCCTCTACCATCTGAGCTGCTGCTGCGCCAGGTGCATACCATGCAGAAGTACCGAGTAGCTTTACGATTTCACCACCACCAAATTTGGTGCGCTCGATGATGTCATTTAAACGAGCTTCGTCGATGAGTTCTGTAACAGGAATACCACCAACCGTTGTATAGCGCGGTAGTGGAACCATGGTATCGCCATGGCCGCCCATTAATACCGCTTGAATATCTTTTGGAGACACATTGAGTTCTTCTGCCAAAAATGCACGGTATCGGGCAGTATCTAGCACCCCAGCCATGCCAAACACTCTTGAAGAGGGCATATTAGCATTCAAATAGGCACAGTAGGTCATGACATCTAAGGGATTAGAAACCACAATAATAATGGCATTTGGGGAGGATTTCACGACGTTTTCGGTCACGGTCTTAACGATACCAGCATTGGTTGCGATAAGGTCGTCACGAGACATACCTGGCTTACGTGGCAAACCTGAAGTAATGACTACAACGTCTGAATCTGCGGTACGCGCATAATCATTGGTACAACCAACGGTACGAGAATCATAAAGATTAATAGGGGATGTTTGCCAAATATCGAGCGCTTTTCCTTCGGCAAATCCTTCTTTGATATCTAGTAATACAATTTCATTGGCGATCTCACGGGTAGCCAGTACATCAGCACAGGTTGCTCCTACGTTACCTGCACCTACAACAGTTACTTTCATTTGTCTTATTTTTTAAATGGATAAAAGCTTTGCGCGACGAATTTACGCATAGTTGAGAAAAAAATCATTTTTTTATCGCTATTTCCAGGACATATTACAAACAAAGGCAACCCTCTGCTTAGCTTTGCGTTTAACATATATTGAAAATTGGAGCAGCAAGACAACTTAAAACGAATCGTAGAGGGGTGCCTCAAAGGTGAGCGACGCTCACAAGAACGCCTATTTACGATGTTTTATGGCAAAATGATGGCTGTCAGTATGCGTTACATTGGCGAGCGCGACAGCGCTCAAGAAGTGCTTCAAGTTTCATTTTTAAAGGTCTTTGACAAATTGGAACATTTTGATTTCTCAGGCTCTCTCGAGGGCTGGATTCGAAGAATTGTAAGCAATACGGCTATTGACCATATTAGAAAATCGAAAAACAATCCTTTTTTAACTGACAAGGATAACGACTTTAAATCTATAGCAGCAGACCCCATGCAAGAGAAAGAAATCCTTGAATACAACCAAATCAAGGCACAACTTGCGCATGAAGCGATTGCCAAACTATCACCAGCATACCGGACGGTTTTCAACCTTTATGTGATGGAAGAGCGCAGCCACAAAGAAATAGCAGAAATGCTTGGAATCTCCGAAGGAACGTCAAAATCCAATTTATCGAAAGCAAAAATGAATTTGCAACGCCTATTAAAAGAACAATTTATACGGATCGAACAACAATGAAAGATCAATTTGAAACAAAAATAAAGGAACTAGTAGAAGAATTCTCCTACGACTACGACCCCACAGCTTGGATGTCGTTGTCTAAGAAACTACCAAAAGCCAACACCGGATTATCTCGGTTGGGTAAAGTCGCTATTGCTGCAATTCTCTCTATCGGCTTAATCGCTATTTGGTACAATTTTAGTCCAAAAAATGAACGTTCCAAAAATGCGGGTCGAATCGCAAAAAATAAAACCCAAACGTTGGAGAAAACCAACCAGTTATCAGCACTTAATACACAAAAAAGCAAGAAGCCAACGAAGCCAAATGCGAACCAAAACATTTTAACTATTGCTCCAAACAATGCTACCAAACAAGGTTTTACACCCTTCACTCAAGAAGTAGTTTTAGACCCAGATTGGTATTCACCTCCTATTTTGTTCAACCAACAAGAAATAGCGCTTTCTGTTCCCAATGAGCAATTGAATGCAAATACTGATTCGAAATCTCAAAATGAAGCGCAAAACTTAGCAAATGATCAAAATGGTAACCAAGCGTCAAGTGCGGTTCCAATACCTTGCAAAGTACCAAAAATTATACTTGATGCCGATGCCATAAATTACGAAGAAGGTACGCCGCGCATTCGTATCAACGCAGAAAATACCGGTGCAGATATTACCTGGAGTGCGAACGGCACCCTCATTAACCAAACAAATAGAAGTGTAGATTTACTCGCCTTTCAAGGTCAAACCTACACAATTACCGCACATGCTCAACTCGACGGATGTCATAGTACAGAAAAAATCAAGGTAACCTCCAATGAAGACTACAACTTACTTGCGGTCAATGCCTTTAATCCAGCATCTAGAGATGAGCGAAATGCCACCTTCATGCCGTATGCCCTCACCATCCGAGAGGTGCGCTTTGAACTGCTTATTATAGATCCTGACAACGGAGGTCTTGTGTTTAAAACCACTGACGCACAAAACCCATGGACTGGCATAGACCAACGCAATGGGCAGCTTGTAGGTGCACAAAAAGCATATATTTGGAAAGTTACCCTACAACAGGTGCTTCCAAACGAAAAAACAACCTACTCAGGCACAATCGTGAGGATATAAGCGCGGCGAACTCAGCGGAATTAATTACATTTGTTCAGCACGAAACAACGTGAGCCCGCATGAGCATTATCCACTTACTGCCCGATCATATCGCCAATCAAATTGCAGCCGGAGAAGTCATTCAACGACCTGCCTCTGTTGTCAAAGAACTACTCGAAAACGCTATAGATGCTGGGGCTTCCCAAATTCAATTAGTAGTTAAAGATGCTGGCAAAACACTCATTCAAGTGCTCGACAACGGAAAAGGCATGGATACCCAAGATGCTGAAAAGTGCTTTTTGAGGCATGCCACCAGCAAATTGCAGAAAGCATCTGACCTTTTTGCGCTAACGACCAAAGGATTCCGTGGCGAGGCCCTCGCCTCCATTGCAGCAATAGCCCATGTGAGCCTCAAGACCAAACAAGCAAACCAAGACACCGGTATGCATATTGAAATCGAGGGCAACCAAATCAAATTCAAACAAGAAGTTCTGTGCAATAACGGAGCATCTTTCGAGGTCAAGAACCTATTTTATAACGTACCAGCCCGCCGTAACTTTTTAAAAAGTGATACCATTGAACTCAGTCATATTCAAACTGAATTTGAACGCGTTGCCCTAGCCCACCCCGAACTTCAGTTTAGTTTTCAACACAACGGCCAAGAGCTCATCCAATTGCCCGCAGGAAATCACAGAATGCGTATTGCTGCCATTTTTGGCAAAGGGAGCAATGAAAAATTGGTCCCCATCAACGAGCAGACCGATATCGTGCGTATTAGTGGCTATGTTGGTAAGCCTGAAATGTCCAAAAAAAGCAGAGGTGAACAATATCTTTTCGTTAACAATCGCTTTTTTAAAGATCCGTATTTCAATCATGCAATCACGAAAGCCTATGACGGCATGATATCCGAAAAGCACCATGCCAGCTACTGCATTTTCCTAGATATTGATCCACAAAAAATCGATGTCAATATTCACCCAACCAAAACAGAGATTAAATTTGAAGAGGACCGCTTTATCTATTCCATCCTATTGAGTAGTGTAAGGCAAGCGTTGGGCAAACACAATATCTTTCCTACGCTCGATTTTGAAACTGAGAACGCTTTTGACATACCAAATGCACTTAGAAAATCAGAGCCCATTGAGCCTCAAATAGTAGTAAACCCAACTTATAACCCGTTTCAAACAACGGTCCATCCCACTTCAAATAGCGGATCAAGTGCAAAGAACTATAGTACAGCCTTACAACAAGAAGGTTTTGGTAGTACGCCTCCTAGCCCCGAAGATTGGCAACAATTTTATCAAATAGAACACCAAATACCCTCAGACAATCCAATTGATTTCTCAGCTGAACTTGAGGCCAAGCAGTTCTTATTGCACGATAAATATTTAATCAGCCCGACTAAATCAGGTTTTCTAATTATCGATATCCACAGAGCAAAAAACCGCATTTTATTCGACGAACTCATACAGCACTTTGTATCACAACCACTGGCCTCACAACAATTGCTCTTCCCGCTTGAAAGAACTTTAGCAAAAGAAGCCAAAGTCACTTGGCAAGGTCAAAAAAGTCTATGGTCACAATTAGGTTTTGCCTTCGAGATACACGAAGATCAACTACTTATTTCAGCTGTTCCGGCCCTCTTATCGGCTTTAGACCTTGAAGCCTGCCTAGACGACCTCACCAATGCAGCGACTTATTCAGACATCGACAGCGGCGATGTAGCCCATTTTATCGTTGCTAAACTGGCCTTGCTAGGCTCCAAAAACTACCGCATACAGCACCACCAAGAAGTTGAGCATTTCATCGATACCTTATTTCAGTGCCCGCAGCACACCACTACACCCAATGGCAAACCAATTATGTATACTTTAGGCTTCGACGAATTAGCCAAAAAATTATAGCTATGTTTCAGAATCTACCCCAAGTTACCAAAAATATTTTATTGCTGAATATCGCTTTTTTTGTAGCAAGTTTGCTACTCAAAAGCCAAGGAATTGGTCTTGAAATGACGCTCGGTGCCCATTATATCAATTCGCCGTTTTTCGAACCTTATCAAGTGGTAACGCATTTTTTTATGCACAGCACCGATAATTTCTTACATATTTTCTTCAACATGTGGCTATTCGTCATGCTCGGTGCCTACCTCGAAAATATATGGGGGCCCAAAAGATTCTTTATCTTCTATCTCGTTAGCGCCATGGGTTCTTTTGCACTATATAACATGATCGGGTTCATCGAAATCATGAACTTGAAGCGCTCACTAGCTGCACAATTTGATATCGATCAATTCAATTATTTTTTAAAACATACCGTTGATCTAAACGGCAACCTGATTGGTCAAATCAATTCATATATCTCTGAAAATCAAATTAGTGTAACCCCTTCGTTACAAAGTTATTTAGATAAATCCATCACGCCAATGGTGGGTGCTTCTGGTGGTGTTTTTGGTATTATGACCGCCTTTGCCATCTTATTTCCAAACACAGAATTCCGACTCTACTTTGCCATTCCGGTCAAAGCCAAATTCTTAGTGACAGGCTATTTTTTACTCGAACTTTATTTAGCTTTTCAAAACCAAGCTAGCGATAACGTAGCGCACCTCGCCCATGTGGGAGGAGCGCTTGCTGGTGCTATTTTGGTTCTTGTATGGCGCAAAAAAGACCGTTCAAACTTTTGGTAATGAATCCCCTCATCGCACAACTCCAAGAGCAATTCAAAAGCGGCACCATGACCATTCGTTTGGTAATGGTTAACATCGGTGTTTTTGCACTCATACAGCTCATTAATGCGCTTGAAAGATTAGAAGTATTTAGTACAGCAAACGCTGCTATATATGAATACATTAGTCATTATTGGTTTGCATTGCCGGTAGATACTTTTGGTGTGCTCCTCAAACCTTGGACACTCCTGACTTCTTTATTTGCTCACTTTGGCATTTGGCATTTATTTGGAAATCTATTATTTCTTTATTTTGCTGGCCAAACCTACGAGCGTTTTTTTGGAGGCTTACGGCTTTTACAACTTTATATTCTTGGTGGTTTAGCGGGTAATTTAGCAGAAATAATAGCCCATCAACTTTTTCCAGCACTTCAGGATAGCACCTTCTCTGTAGTTGGTGCTTCAGGGGCCATTATGTCTATATTTACGGCCTTAGCCATTGCACAACCGCAACTAAAAGTGCAACTTTTTGGTGTTTTTCCGTTGCGGATTTATATGTTGGCCATCTTCTTTTTCCTCAAAGACCTCAGTGCCGTTGGTACATCTGATCAAATCGCACACTTTGCACACATTGGTGGGGCGCTATTTGGTCTCTGGAGCATCCAACAATTTTGGCATATTCGACTTTCTAGACCGTGGCTTGGTATCAAAGTATCCAAAACGAGCCCAAAGTTAAAAGTGAAGAAAGGCGGACGCCCGCTAACTGACGACGACTACCGCGCTCACAAACAAGAACGCCAAAAGCACTTGGATACCATTCTGGATAAAATCGCCAAGCGCGGCTACGACGCCCTATCTAAAGAAGAGAAGGACTTTTTATTTCAACAGAGCAAAGATGTCTAGAAAGCAGCGTTCCTTGCTCTTTGCACCCTTTAAAATAGCAACTGCACTTACCCTGATCGGACTGCTTTTAAGTTATCTGGCCCCTTTTATTCACCCATCTACGATACCATCACTACCTTTTTTTGGGCTGAGTTATCCAATTTTTCTCGGACTGACCATTTTTTGGTTGATCATTTGGGGTATTTTTAGATCTAAATGGGCTGTGATTTGCTTGCTTACCATACTGATTGGTGGGAAACTACATTTTCGCAATTTTTCTTTAGCCAGCGGCAATCCTGATTTAACAGCGACGACTGGCCTCAAAGTGCTCAGCTATAACGTTAGGCTTTTCGATTTATTCAATCCTTCGTTCTCAGAAGCACTAAACGCGAGAAACGAAATTTTTCAGTTTATTGACAAAGAACAACCGGATATTTTGTGTTTGCAAGAATTTTATCGCCAAGATAAACCAAGTCGTTTTGAAGTAATGGATTCTCTCAATCGCATCATGAGTACAAAAGACTACCACGAGCGGAGTGCGCATAAAAGGCGTACCAGAGAAAATTACGGTATTGCCTTATTTTCTAAGTACCCGATGATAGCAAGAGGAGATGTAATGTTCGAATCACAAGGCTTACAAGACTTTAATTATTGTATTTTTGCCGATATTGTTAAAGGAACAGATACGTTTAGGGTCTATAACGTTCACTTGCAGTCCATACGACTAAATACTGATCCAAATCTCGAAGGCAAGGAAGTACAAACCTATGGAAGTAAAAAAGGAGCCATTGCAGTATACCGCAAATTGAGAGGAGCATTTGAAAAGCGAGCTGAACAAGCAAGAAGAGTTGTTGAACACCTTCAAACCTCACCGTATCCTGTAATTGTCTGTGGAGATTTCAATGATACCCCGATGTCCTATACCTATAACCAATTTCAACTGCTTTTGCTCGACGCCTTTAGAGGTAGCGGTTTCGGTCTGGGAAGTACTTATGTCGGTCGCCTTCCCGCAGGCAGAATAGATTATCTTTTTTACAGTCCTCAGCTTCGTGCTACCCGTTTTCAAATTCAAAAACACACACGCAGCGATCACAGAGCGGTGAGCTGCGTGTTTTATAAGCCCAATGAATGATCGCGCTACTCGATTGTGGAAGTAACAAAACACCAGCAATAGCTGCTCAACTCGATGAATATATCGATGTACAAACCATAGGTTTATATGATTTCGAGGCTGCTCAATTGGGTAATTTTAGTGGTGTTGTTATTTCAGGTGCACCTATTTTACTTACCGATATTGATCCTACACCCTATTTAACGCACCTTTCCTGGATCAAGACCTACCCTAAACCTTTACTTGGTATTTGTTTTGGACATCAAATACTGGGCTTACTCAATGGCGCAAGGGTCTCTAGAATGCGCGAAGATAGAAGCATGCAAGAAATTGAAGTCATTAAAGATGATATTTTATTTGAGCGCCTACCTGACATTTTTGAAATGCAAGAGGACCATTGTGAACACATTTCAGTTCCTAGCGGTTTTGAGCTACTGGCTTGCTCAGACGCCTGTATCAATGAAGCCATGAAACACAAGTTGTTGCCCCAATATGGGGTGCAGTTTCATCCGGAAGTATCAGGTAATTACGGACATGTGCTGCTCTCTAATTTTGCGGGTCTTGTGCTCGGTTAATTCGCCAGCAATTTGCAGCGGGACACATAACGTAAAAATTTGACACAAAAAAAGGAGACCGAAGTCTCCTTTTCTAATTCTATTGCAAAAGCTTACATTTTAATAAACTTAGCTGTATCAGACTGTTTACCTGAACTGAACTTCACGATGTAGGTGCCAGTTGGTAAATCAGACCCGTCAATGCTGATTTCTTGTGTGCCATCAGACATTTGGGCAATCTTAGACCAAACCAAACGACCAGTAATGGAGTACACCTGAACCTCTACTTTTCCACTCTGTGCTAATTCAAAAGCCAACGTTGTGTTATCTCGGGTTGGGTTCGGGTAAGTACGCAACTTCGTTTTGAACTGACCAGCAGGTGAGCCCGAAGGATTATTTGTTCCGAGGAATTGCGTAGTTCTCCAAATACCACGTCCGTATGTACCTAAGTAGATTTCGCCTGGTCTGCTGTTTCCTTCGTCGAAGGAGCGCCAGCTTTGGAGTACTTCGTAAACAGGTGTGCCTTCAAAACCAGTAGAAGCGTTAGCCCAAGTTGCACCACCATTTTCGGAAACCCATGCACCATTAGAGGTTCCTACCACTAGGATATCTGGATCGTTGCGATCGATGATACCGTCGTATGTAGCAATACCGGAAACAATGGCTCCGAGGTTTGTAAATGTAGGACTACTTGCAGTTGCATTGTTTGTTCGTTTATTTGTACCATTGAATCCTGCAAAACAAACGAGATCATTGGCATTGTTCGGATTGATGGCGATACCTTCATAAGAAGTATTGGTAATCTTGGTAAGGGTAGTACCAGACGGAGGTGTTGTGTTGGGGCCTTGGGTTACATAGCCTGCTTTGGAGGCGAAATCTGGGTCACTGGTGTAGATGTCACCGAGGCCATCTAAACGCCATACACCGTTGCCTGAACTGATGTAACAATGATTGAGGTCGCGTGAAAACTCGACATCTACAGAATTGAAAGTACCACCTCCAAAACCTCTAGCCACACAAAGCCATCCAGGATTCGTTACTGAAAAACGACCGGCGTTTCGCGTTCCCCACAATTCACCACCATTTGCATTTACATAAACTAAAAACCAAGATTGGTAAGGGTCGGCAACGCGAAGTGTATCCCAGGCGACATTGAAAAATACGGTATCAGAACCCATTTCTACGGTTTCCCCGGTTGCGGTATTAATGCCAAAATTGACATTGTTCACGGTTAAAGATGGATCATAATAGAGTGTATCATCAAAATAAAGAGCCGTTGGCGTAGCAATAGTAATGGTATCTCCAGAGGCCAAAGAAGGAATGCGAAGCATAGCGCCTGCGGCATAGTTTTTCTTGGGTATGTAAGTTACCGAGTCTTCGGAATTAGGATCGAAATACTCTGCTAAGAAGAGTTCTGTATGGAAAGGATGATAGGGGCTTCCGTCCGTACCTGGTGGGTCATATGTTCCAGGGAGGTTAGGGCTAAAGTTAGTCCAGTTGACACCGCGGTCTCCGGAACGAGAAATGGAGTTGTAGTAAATCGAGGAGATCATGACGTTCGGATTAAAGAACGATATCTCACATTCGAAACCATCACCACCATTTACCTCGCGGAACTCATGGTATGTTGATAGGGAAAAGTCGTTGTAAAGCGTACCGTTGTCTTGGGTGCCGCCCATGACGCGTCCGGCGGCATCGTATGCGATTCCGTAGAATTGAGTCACGTTGTAGCCGCGATTAGCAGGGTACCAATTGGCACCTTTATCGACGGTAATACCAACACCTCCGTCATTACCTAGGTATAAACGGTTGTTGTTGTCCCATTTCATTTCGTGGTTGTCAGCATGTACGTAGGTGGGTGAGCTTGGGTTCACAAACCAAAGAGAAATTTTCTCAAACCCACCTGAGGGCGGATTGTTAACGGTTTGTTTCCATTCCCAAACGTCAATACCACCTATCAATAGACGCTCTGAGTCAGTTGGGTCTACAGAGAGGATGCTGTTGTAAGTACCTTGGTTACGATAGATATCAAATTCGTTTGGAGGACCAGAAGCACCGACAAATTGATTCCAAGTTTCGCCGTTATCGTGAGAAACGTGCATGGACATTAAACTTGAGTTGGTACGGGTTGCATAAATCGTATGTGCGCCATTGTCATTTAAGGTTGGAGAAATGGCGTATTCAATACGCGAGGCACCCGTTGGAACCAAATTATTCGCATTCGTTCCTGACTTATCGACGAAATTATTACCACCATCATTAGAGATGAAGGTTTTGTTGGCGCCGTATGCCGCAACAATAACTTGACCATTGGTAGAAACTTGAAGTGCAAAACAACCTCCAGAAGAGGCAGGTACGCTGGTGAGAGCAGCGTCGCCAACTTTCCATTTTTTAAGACCTGAGGCCGTTGCCAACCATACGTAATTATCTGCATTTGAGCTGGCGATTTCTGTAGCGCTCGTAGTTCCTGGGATTTTATCGAAGGTACTTCCGAAGTCTGTAGAATACCAAACGCCGTTACCACCCCATCCTTCGTCATTAGATCCAGTAGCAACGTAAAGGGTGTTGTCTGGAGTCATGGTCATGCTCGAAATAAATGGGTTACCACCTGCTTCAAAGTAGGGAAGAACACGTTCCCAAAAGTTTCCTTTGTTGTTAGAAACAAATAAACCGCCCGAAACACCACCCGCCCAAACACGGTTGATATTACTGCGATCTACGCATATAGCACGGGTACGACCACCAATGTTATCAGGGCCCATAGATTCAAAAACGATGGATTTGGACATCCCCTTCTTGCGTATGTCTGCTTCAATCTGCGCAAGCACAGCATCAGAAACAGGCTCGCCTGTATTGACATCAATGTAACGCGCTTTTAACCAAGATATAGCGTCGGTTGCACGACCTTCTTGAAGAGCTGACAACCCTTCTTGGCGATAGAGCGCCGATTTTGGAAGGAATTGGAAGGCAACAAAAGCAAGTGCAAAAACACCTGTAACTATCAGAGAACCAAATACATAAACCTTTTTATTCATACTGCAAATATTAATAGTGCATAATCAATGTGCCAAATTAAGAAATATTCTGTTAATAATAGACGAAGAAGCTTAGCATTTACACAATTTTTGTCATTAAATTTTGTTGGGCAAGCTTTCAGATATTTTATAAATCGAATAGGTGTTTTTCGGCGTGGTAGGAGGAACGAACAAGCGGACCACTTTCCACAAATCTAAAACCCATCTCAAGGCCTTTTTGTTCGTAAAAAGCAAATTTTTCTGGCTCAATGAATTCGACAACTGGCAAATGTTTGGGTGTGGGTTGCAAATATTGCCCAAGCGTCAGAATATCTACATGGACCGCTCTAAGGTCTTGCATTGTTTCCAACACCTCCTGTTCTGTCTCTCCCAAGCCGAGCATCACGCCTGATTTGGTGCGCATTCCTCCTTTTTTCAGTCGGAACAATACCTCTAAACTACGGTCATATTTCGCCTGAATTCGGACTTGCTTGGTGAGTCTTCTCACCGTTTCTAGGTTGTGTGAAACAATTTCAGGTGCAATATCAATAAGCACTTGAAGATTTGACCAATTACCCGCAAAATCAGGTATGAGGGTTTCTAATGTGGTACCCGGAGATTGCTGCCTGATAGCTCTTACGGTTTGCGCCCAGATGTCAGCACCGCCGTCTTTGAGATCGTCCCGATCAACAGAAGTAATGACTGCGTGCTTGACCCCCATAATTTTAACCGAATTCGCGACCTTGCCAGGTTCAAAAATATCAACCGGCTCAGGCTTTCCGGTTTGCACGCCGCAGAATCCACAAGAACGCGTACAAACATTACCTAGAATCATAAATGTTGCCGTACCTTCACCCCAGCACTCCCCCATATTTGGACAGCTTCCACTTTCACAAATTGTATGGAGTTTGTGCTCATCAACGAGCCCCCTCACCTTGCGGTAATTTTCGCCTGTAGGTAATTTGACGCGAAGCCATTTTGGTTTTTTAATTCGAATTGTATCTTCCATTAGAATTGAAGTTTTTCTAATTGTTCAAGCACCCTTTTGCGTTCTGCAACAATTGTTTGCAGACTTTGTGCGTTATATCGTAACGATTTACTTAAAAGAGTAGTGTTTTTGATAAATAAATAATAAGCCAAAGCCACAAAATTCAATGAAACAAAATAAATAAGCCAGAAATACCATTTTTCGTGTATCAAAGAAGATAAAGCCACAAAAACCAAAATATTCCAAATTGGCAACAATAGTAAAAGCATCCCCAATTTTGTCGAGGACCAAAATACTTTGCGCTCAAACTTACTTTCGACAAAACGCTTTATTAAGATGTGCGGAATGGCCACGTGAATAAGTCCAAATAAAAAGAATGGCAATTGAATCAATGCAAGCATAATTGTGCGAATTTTCCAATTCCGTTCTAAGGCAAACCAATAGAGTTCGGCTTCTGACAATCCGATTTGCGCCAACTGCTTCAAATATGGACTTAGCGTATCGTTTGAAAAGTTGATGAGTTGTTGATTTGCCGATTCATTGAGTCCATTCATTTGCGCGGCAAGCTGACGCGAATAATCCCAACGATCTTCAAGAGAAATATTCGGATCATAGCAAGAGACGTGCATACCTTTGCGATTGAGCATCATGATTTGTTCGTGTAACAATACATGGTGGTCAGCATTCAAATGCGTAATTTGACCTTGCATGCGGATTTCTAACTCCCGATTGAGTTCGGAAATTACCTTACTTGGATTTTCTAGGTAAGCCTCTTTGTAGTTATTGAGCACAATTGGCTCAGCTGCCGAAATGAGGACGGCGCTGCGCAGTACGCCCGGGTCTGTGTAATTGATGCCCAAGCCTTGTACTTCTATCTGAACGCTCCAATCGAGGTCTTCCAAGGCAGTAAAGCCAATGCGAATAGCACCTTTCTTGATAGGCTTGAGCCTACGTTCGAATACGTCGTCTGTAATGCCTTCGCCAAAAAGCAGCAAATTACGGTTGCGTGCCAATGCTTGGGTTGCTTTTTTGAAAACCGCTTTATTTTTTTCTTGTGAATTTCCGCCATCTTGTTGGCGATAGATCGGCAACATATGGGCCAACCAAAAAATAGGCCGAGTAAAGCGATTGAATACATCTGAGCGCGTCATAAAGAAAACAACCGGCTTTCGCAAACAAGAAATCACCAGTGGGTCTAGAAATGCCGAAGGATGATTACTTACAAAAATGGTTCTGCCAAAGCGTTTGTTGCTCGGGCGCACTTGTTTTACACGTCGAAAAAACAAGCGAAAACTAAAACCTAGGGCGAACCAAAAAATAAAATACAAGGGCCTCATGGTGCGAAATTACCAATTTTAGATAATTTCGTCTTAAAATAAACGCATGAAGCGCATCGGACTCATTTGCGGAGGATTCTCCTCCGAATACCATATCTCTGTAAAGAGTGCACAAACTATTCAAAAAAATTTCCCTGACCACTTAACTTGCATTCTGATTGAAATTTCACGAGAAAACTGGCAAGATCGCCTTCAATTAGAAGAAAATATTGCTGCTGCTATTATCTATACCCATGGAGATCCCGGCGAAAATGGCCGCATTCAAGCCTATTTGGACATGCTTCAAATACCTTACATCAATTCGGGCGTTTTGGCAAGTGCCCTCTCTTTTGATAAATGGTATTGCAACCAGTTTCTGAAAGGCTTTGGTTTTGAAGTTGCCCAATCAAAATTATTTCATTTTGGAGATCAAATTGATGCAGCCTCCTTGACAAAGGAGCTTGGGCTTCCTCTTTTTGTAAAGCCATCAGATTCCGGATCTAGCTTTGGGATTTCTAAAGTTAAGTCAGTAGATGGCGTTCAAATCGCTTTTGAAAGCGCCTTTAAAGAAGGCCGAACTGTAGTGGCAGAATCATTTTTGGATGGTATTGAGGTCACTTGTGGTGTTTTTAGAAGTACAAGTGGACTTGTTGCCCTACCCCTTACCGAAATTGTTTCCGAAACCGAATTTTTTGACTATGCTGCCAAATATGATGGCAAATCAAAAGAAATTACCCCGGCCCGGGTAGCCCAGCAAATTGCTGAAGATGTGCAAGATCAGGCCAAAAAAATATATGAACTTCTCGGATTACGAGCCATCGCTAGAATTGATTTTATGCTCGTTCAAAACAAACCGTTCGTTATCGAGGTCAATACAACGCCTGGGTTTTCTCCGGCAAGTATTGTTCCGCAAATGCTTGGTGTTGCTGGTATGCGTATCCAAGATTTTTGGAAGGAAATCATTAAGGTTGAGCTCAATATGTAGCCAAACTATTGAAAAATGGTTCCATTTTTTTTGCCAATTGATACCCCCCAATTGGAAAATCATTGGCAATTATTGCAAAAGCAATTTGATGCCCGCTTTTTGAATCGACATAGCCAGCAAAAGACTTCACGCTATCTAGACTCCCGCTTTTTGCATGAATTTTGCCCTGTCCTTCTTGTCCGTTACAAAGATAACTTACCGTGCCTGAAACCCCAAACATAGGAATACTTCGGTAGAAAGCAGCAAAATAAGGTGCAGCTACTTGTTTGCTCAGTAGCTGTACAAATTGAGAAGCACTCATTCGATTGTTCTTTGATAGACCACTCCCATCTACAATACGGCAAGGGCCTATTTGCCATGAAAGCAAAATACTGTCCAAGACGATTAAACTATTTTCATAAGTCCCTGTTCCAAAACGGTGCAAACCCAATTGCAATAAATTTCCTTCAGCAAATAAATTAACGCTCTGCTGATTGGTCCAATAAATAATTTCACTAAGCGTCTTTCCTTGCTGAACAAAGAGTGGCTTATACGCCAATTTCAGGGTATCTGTATTGTTAGGCCTTGTTCTAGCAGAAACAGCAGCACCTTGAACTTGTATGCCCTCTGCCTTGAGTACCTGACAAAATTGTTCGGCAAGAAGGCGTTCTGGATCGGGCATACTCGCTTTCACTACAAAATTATCTCGATTGGCAGGCAAGCGCCCTTTGATGGTCCTGAGGTCCTGATAAGGCTGACCGTAAATATAACTTTTATCAGTAGAGATATCAGCGGCTTTGGCCTCTATGCCAAGCTTATATTTGGAATCGTGCGGGGAAATTTGTTTCAAGCGAACAGCTGTGCCGACGGCGCCTGTTTGAAAAGAAAGTTTCAATGTATTATCATAAAAATTGAGTCCAAAAGCACCGCAACCATAATAATTACCCATATCTACCTGCTCCCAACCTAAAGGGCATTGATTGACCCCAAAGCCCGTGGCATCTGCAATGATATCACCGGTAATAACTTTAACCCCATTTTGCTTTAATAATTGGGCCCATTCATGTAAAAATTGAAGCTCGGTCCCAGATGCATTAAAATACTTAGAGCCTAATGAGACATCGCCAAAACCAACAATTCTCAAATGACCTGTTAATACTCCGTTTGATTGGACTACACCTTCCACATTGAGCAGCGTATTTGCACGATGCTCAGTCCCAAGAACAGCAAGAGCTGCTGACGAACTCACCAATTTAGTAATGGAGGCGCCAGGTAGTTGCTGAGTTGCCTTGTAAGCGGCGATCGTGTCTCCGGTTTGCAGATCCACGGCACAAACACTCCATTTGGTTCCTTTGAGTTGGGGGTCATTGACAAGCTTCAATAAGCTCGCTTGTACTGAAGATTGTTGGGGTACTTGTGCAGAAAGCCAAAAAGGAAGAAAGAGCAATAGAAGGCAGTGCATAAGGAAAGGCATATAGACAAATTTAATGTAATTTTGCAATCCTAAAATGTCGCTAAATCGGCAATTCTAATGCTTGTTGACGCCGGCGCATTTTGACCCTCATTAAAAAGAACAATGTCGAAGTATTCTAACCCCAACGATTTCATTCGAATTCAAGGCGCACGAGAACACAACCTCAAAGACCTACATCTCGATATCCCTCGTCAAAAGCTCGTTGTTTTTACAGGTCTCAGTGGTAGTGGTAAATCTTCATTGGCTTTCGATACCATCTTTGCCGAGGGGCAACGCCGCTATTTAGATACCTTTTCAGCCTATGTACGGCAATTTATTGGCAGTCTAGAACGACCCGACGTCGACAAAATCGATGGCCTCAGCCCGGTTATTGCCATAGAGCAAAAAACAGTTGGACGCTCGCCAAGATCAACCGTAGGAACCATCACAGAATTATACGACTTTTTTCGCCTTTTATTTGCAAGAACCGCTACTGCCTACTCCTTTCAAACCGGAGAAAAAATGGTTCAATATGCCGATAACGAGATTACTCACCTTGTTCAAGATACTTTCAAAGGTAAAAAAGTAGCCCTACTTGCCCCCAAGGTTAAAGGCCGAAAAGGACACTACCGCGAACTTTTTGAGCAAGTTCAGCGCATGGGCTATATTCGTGTTCGGGTTGATGGCCAATTGCTCGAGTTAAGCAAAAGTATCAAATTAGATCGCTATAAAACCCACGACATTGAAATCGTTGTCGATCGTTTTATAGCAGGCGAGGTTGACCAAAAACGCTGCTTGGAAACCATACAAACTTGCATGAAGCTCGGCGAGGGCACCCTCATGGTGCTAGATCTAGAAAACGGAAATACGCGGCATTTTAGCAGGTCATTGATGTGTCCTACGAGTGGCATCTCCTACCCAGAGCCTGAACCTAATCTTTTTTCATTCAACTCTCCCTATGGTGCGTGTACCACCTGTAAAGGCCTTGGCGAAGTCAGTGAAATGGATAAAGATAAAATCATCCCAGATCCTAAGCTTTCCATCCGAAAAGGTGGACTTGCACCACTTGGCCCCTACAAAAAATCATGGATTTTTGACAAAATTGAAAAAATTTTACAAGCCAATCAATGCGCATTGCACACGCCAATCGCAGACATCGACCAAGAACTTGTAGAGTTGTTGCTTTACGGCAATGAAGACATGGAACTGGGGCCTTTAGATGCCCAAGAACGCTTTGAAGGACTGCTTCATTTTATGGGCCGGCACGCCGAAGATTCATCTACCGCAATTGAACGCTGGGCCCAAGGTTTTATGCATAAAAAAGCTTGCCCAGACTGCCAAGGCTTTCGTCTCAAAAATGAAGCGCTGCATTTTAAAATTGGCGAACAGCACATTGGTGAGCTTGCCATCATGGATTTGCAAGCCCTTCAAGAATGGTGTGCCAAATTACCTGAAATGCTCGATGCGCAAGCCCTATTTATTGGTAAAGAAATAATCAAAGAAATCAATGCGCGTTTGGGTTTCATCCTAGAAGTTGGCCTGGACTACCTCACCATGCACCGCAGTGCAAAAACGCTCTCAGGTGGCGAAGCTCAACGCATAAGACTAGCAACACAAATTGGAACAGAACTATTAAACGTTCTTTATATTTTAGATGAACCGTCTATTGGCCTTCACCAACGAGACAACACCAAGCTTATTCGTTCACTCACGAAATTACGAGACATTGGCAATACTGTTTTAGTCGTTGAGCACGACAAAGAAATGATGGAGGCTGCCGATTTCATTGTGGATATTGGCCCGGGTGCAGGACGCCATGGTGGCCAGATTGTTTTTGCAGGTACATACGCCGATATGCTGCAGAGTGATACCGTTACTGCGGGGTATTTAAATGGTACAAGAAATATCGAAATACCCAAAAAAAATAGACCTGGAAACGGCAATTTTCTACAATTAAAAGGCGCTACGGGTCATAACCTAAAAAATGCGTCCATCCAAATTCCACTCGGAACTTTCACCTTTGTAACGGGGGTTAGCGGTAGTGGAAAGTCGTCATTGATCAATCAGACGCTTTTCCCCATTCTAATGAATCATTTCTACGACCCTATTCGAACACCGTTGCCATTCAAACAGATCAAAGGACTAGAATACCTCGACAAAGTGATTGAAATAGATCAAAGTCCAATTGGCCGAACACCACGCTCTAACCCTGTCACCTACACCAAAGTATTTGACGAAATCAGGAGTTTATTTGCAAGTATGCCCGAAGCACTTATCCGAGGCTACAAGGCAGGGCGGTTTTCTTTTAATGTGGCGGGTGGCAAATGCGAAACCTGTAACGGAGGTGGAATGCGTTTAATTGAAATGAATTTCTTACCCGATGTATATGTCTTGTGCGAACAGTGTAACGGCAAACGCTACAACAACGAAACGCTTGAAGTTCGCTACAAAGGAAAAACCATTGCGGACGTCCTGCAAATGACAATAGCTGAGGGATGTATTTTCTTTGAAAATCAACCAAAAATTCATCGAATGCTCCTAACGCTCGAAGAAGTAGGGTTAGGTTATGTTCAACTTGGGCAATCTTCTACCACGCTTTCAGGCGGAGAAGCACAGCGTATTAAATTAGCTGCTGAACTTGCCAAACGCGCCACCGGTAAAACCATATATATTTTAGATGAGCCCTCGACCGGTCTGCACTTTGAAGATATTCAATTACTGCTCAAAGTACTGCAAAGACTTGTAGATGAAGGAAACACCGTCGTAGTAATAGAACATAACCTCGACATGATTAAAACTGCCGATTACATTATCGATATAGGACCCGAAGGTGGGCAGCGCGGAGGACAAGTACTTTTTGAAGGCAGTCCTCAACAAATGGTGAAAAAAGCGCAAAAAGTATCCTACACCGCAAAATATTTGGCCCAAGAATTAAAAAAGCGTTAATTTTGACGCTCCTAAGTTAGTAACGACAAAAAAATTATAAAATGGCAGTAGAAATTACAGACCAAAACTTTGATGAGCTCGTAATGAAATCAGACAAGCCAGTGATTATCGATTTTTGGGCAGAGTGGTGTGGTCCGTGTCGCATGATCGGCCCAGTTATTGAAGAAATGCATCAAGAGTACGAAGGAAGAGCCCTCATCGGTAAAGTAAATGTCGATCACAACATGGGCGTATCTGCTCAGTTTGGCGTGCGCTCGATTCCAACCATTCTATTTATTAAAAATGGCGAAGTAGTCGATAAATCAGTTGGTGCAGTTCCAAAAGCAGTACTCGCAGAGAAATTAGACGCACTCATGTAAATTTGAAAGGGAGTTCGCTCCCTTTTTTTATGCCATGGAATCATTCTGGAGAAGACTGCGTTATTACGGACTAGGTTTCGGACTTGGCCTCATCCTTACTTTCGGTATTTTCAATACACGGGGTTGTAGCTGGACGCCCGGAAACCGGGTCAAAGATGCCATCAACAAACGTATTTGGATCATCGATAATCGAGATGTTCGTTCTTTTTACAAAGACCACAAACTCAACGACAAAAAATTTTATAGGCTGATCCAAGATGCTGATGTCTCTTTTACCAAAAGCATCCGCAGCGGCCGCCACAAAGTCTATGACCTCACTTTTACAGACGGCAACAACAAAGAAGCGCATTGCTTGGCCCGCATGACCGACGAAAGCTTCGTTGTCGAATTCATTCCGTTTGTGCGCAGTGTAAAATTGCTCAAAAAAGCGCTCAAAAATAGAAAAAGTACCGCGTACGGCGCCGGAATAGTGCATACACCCAAAAACAAAAATTTAGTTTATTCCGACACGAGCCCTGGCATCAAAGAGCACCTGCGCGCGCTCGGTATCACTAACGACATCCAACTCCAAAAAGAACTTTTAAGCGGGTCCTTTGATTACCAAAATTCAAGGCTCAATGAACAACCAAGACCCATTCATGTCTTTAAATTTCGACCAACACTGCGCCCTAAGCTTCAGGTTACGGCAGCTTGCATTTGGTACAAAGACAAGATCAAAGTTTACAACCTGAGCGAAGAACTCCTCAATTTTTAGTACAATTCACAAATTTTGGCAAAAAATTGTTTAAAAGTTCAGTAATTCTAAGGCGTTGCTTCTCTGCGAATTTTTAACTTTGAATTATGGAATTCACTGCAACGCAGATTGCTGGTTTATTAAACGGAGAAGTCATTGGCAATCCCGACACGGTCGTAAGCATTTTAGCCAAAATCGAAGAAGGTGAAGCTGGTGCGCTTAGTTTTCTTTCCAACCCCGCATACGAGCCGTACATCTACACCACAGGTTCAAGCATTTGTATTGTCAATCAAACCTTCGAACCATCTAAGGCGCTGCCTTCTACACTCACTCTTGTGAAAGTAACCGATGCCTACGCATGCTTTGCACAATTGCTTGCACTCTACGACAGCATGAACAAAAAAGAGGCTATCATAGAACAGCCCTCCTTCATTCACGAAAGCGCTCAAATTGGCGAAAACGTCTATATTGGCGCTTTTGCATATATCGGCGCAAACGTCAAAATTGCCAACAACTGTCAAATTCATCCAAACGTTGTCATTCAAGAAGAGGTCAGTATTGGCGAAAACACAACTATTTATCCTTCGGTGAGCGTGTATAAAGATTGTCGTATTGGTTCCAACTGCATTATTCATGCAGGCACCGTGATAGGTTCTGACGGTTTTGGCTTTGCCCCAGACGAAAACGGTGTGTATAGCAAAATACCGCAAATTGGCAATGTAGTCATTGAAGACGACGTCGAAATTGGCTCTAATTGCAGCATAGACCGCGCCACATTGGGCTCAACTTTTATCAGAAAAGGCGTCAAAATCGATAACTTGTGCCAAATTGCCCACAATGTAGACGTCGATCAACATACGGCCATGGCTGCCCAAGTAGGGATTGCGGGTTCTGCCAAAATTGGCAAGCATGTCATGATCGGTGGTCAGACCGGCATTGCCGGCCATATCAGTATTGCCGACCACACCAAAATTGTAGCCCAATCTGGCATTCCATCCACAGTTAAAAAAGCCGAAACCCTTATGGGGACTCCGGCCATTCCAATTAATGATTACAAACGCTCGCATTTTGGCTTTCGCAAATTGCCAGAACTCCTCCGTAAAATTTACGACCTAGAAAACAAACTAGGCGAGCTGCTCAAAAAGAAAGAAGCATGACAGAACAACAACGTACCATTAAAGAACCTGTAGTATTTGAAGGCGTCGGCTTGCACACAGGCCAAACAGTTCGCCTAGAAATATGCCCGGCACCCGATAACCACGGTTATAAATTTCAACGCACAGACCTCGAAAATCAACCTCTAATCAAAGCAGATGTCGATTATGTAGTAGCAACTGACCGCGGCACCACCTTAGAGCAAAATGGAGCTCGCGTTTACACCACTGAGCATGTACTAGCCGCTTTATACGGTTGCCAAGTGGACAACGCCTTAATTAAACTAAACGGTCCAGAAATCCCAATTTTGGATGGAAGCGCACTCCCTTTTGTTCAAGCCATTGAAGCAGTTGGTTATGAGCAACAAGAAGCCGTCAGAGATTACTTCGAGCTTACGGAAAACATCCCCTGGGAAGACCTCGACAAAGGCATTGAATTTTTAGCCATTCCGGATGTCAATTATCGCCTAACCGTCATGGTAGATTACAAATCACCTGTATTAGGCACTCAACATGCAAGTATGTACAACATTGGCGAATTCAAGCAAGAAATCGCACACTGCCGCACCTTTGTTTTTCTACGAGAACTCGAAATTTTAGCAAAAAATAACCTCATCAAAGGTGGTGACCTCGACAATGCTATTGTCTTGGTAGACCGAGCCGATGTCAGCAAAGCCGAACTTGACAACCTTGCAGATTTGTTAGGAAAGGAGAAACTTCAAGTAACCATGGACGGTATTGGCGTATTGAACAGCAATAAACTACAATGTGAAAACGAACCTGCTCGTCACAAACTACTCGACATCGTTGGCGATCTCGCACTGATAGGCAAACCAATTAAAGCACATATTCTTGCCGCTAGACCCGGCCATTCAGGAAATGTACGCTTTGCAAAAGTGCTCAAAGAGCAAATCAAAAAACAACAACAAGCTGGTCGCGTATTCGATCTTAGCAAAGATCCATTTTATACCACCCAAGATATCGAAGGCATGTTGCCACATCGCTACCCATTCTTGATGGTAGACAAAATCATGGAGATTCATCCTACTTCTATTATTGGAGTCAAAAACATCACCATGAACGAACCTATTTTTACTGGCCACTTCCCTGGGAACCCTGTATTTCCGGGTGTTTTACAAATAGAAGCCATGGCTCAAGTTGGCGGTATTTTTGCATTATCTCAAGTAGAAGACGCACACCTCTACTCCACCTACTTCATGAAAATTGACAATGTGCGCTTTAAGCAAAAAGTAGTGCCCGGGGATACCGTCGTTTTCGAACTTATACTCACCTCCCCGATACGCAGGGGCCTCGTAGAAATGAGCGGAACCGCTTATGTAAATGGCAAAATAGTCTCAGAGGCCAGCATGCTCGCACAAATCATCAAAGACAAAACAGAATGATTTCTAACCTCGCTTCTGTATCACTCGATGCGCAAATAGGTCAAAACGTACGCATTGATCCTTTTGCGGTTATTCACCCAGATGTTATCATTGGTAATGGTTGCCATATACACTCCAATGCGGTATTGTATCCTGGCACTCGTATTGGAGAAGATTGCGATGTTTTCCCCGGAGCCTGTATTGGTGTAATTCCGCAAGATTTAAAATTTGGCAACGAATACACTACTGTAGAAATCGGGAACCACACCAAAATTCGCGAGTGCGTAACCATTCACCGCGGCACCAACGATAAACTCAAAACGGTTATCGGAGACAACTGCCTGCTCATGACCTACGTGCACATTGCCCACGATTGCCAAATTGGCAATAACGTCATTTTAGCCAGCTACACAGGCCTTTCTGGCCACGTAACCATAGACGACTGGGCTATTTTAGAAGGAAAAGCTGCTGCTCAACAATTTACTCATATCGGTAAACATGCTTTTATTGGTGGTGCTTCTTTGATCAGAAAAGATGTACCCCCGTTTGTTAAAGCTGCAAGAGAGCCACTCTCCTTTGCAGGTGTAAATTCCATCGGGCTAAGAAGACGAGGTTTTACAGAGGAACAAGTCAAAGAAATAGAAGATATCTACAGGGTTCTATATGTCCAGAACAGCAATGTGTCAAAAGGTGTTAAAGTGGTAGAATCTAGCATGCCCAATAGCCCATTACGTGAGGAAATCATTGGCTTTATTCAAAAAGCAGAGAATGGTGTAATTCGAGGTATGGTATGATCCTACTGCGCGCACAAGAAATTGACCTTCAAATCGTCGATTATGCATTTGGAGGCCGTGGAATTGCAAGAATTGAAACCGAAAAAGGACCGTTTGTCATTTTTGTAGACAATACCTTTCCGGGCCAACTCGTGCGGGCAAAAATAGAAACCAAACGTAAGACCTTCGCAGAGGCCAAATTACTCGAAGTACTTCAACGTGCACCAATCGAAACCGTTTCTGAATTTCAAGAGATCTCGGGTGGCCCCTATATTCACGTACCTGTTGCCATACAAGAGCAGTATAAAAAAGAGAGTACGCTTTCTACTTTTGCCCGACTCAGCGGTATCCAGGACAGCATTAACAAATTTGATTGCTTTATATCCTCTCCAGCTCATTATCATTACCGCAATAAAATGGAATATAGCTTTTCGTGTATAGAACACGATTTGCAAAACAACGAAGAACTCGACGACGCCTTTGCCCTTGGTTTTAAAAGACGCGGCACGTGGTGGAAAGTCGAAAGCCTTAATAAAGCGAGTGGTCTTTTCGACCAAGATTGGGAAAACAAACTCAAAGAAATACGCATCCACCTTCAACAATCGGGTCTGCCTGCTTGGCATCCGCCCAAAAAAGTTGGTTTTTTTAGACATATCGTAGTACGAAAGTCCTTTTTGAATAATCAGCTACTGATCAATTTAGTGACCTCCAAAGAAGGAATTGAAAATTTTGACATTCAAGCCTTTGCCCAATTTATACAAGAACTGCATCCTGGAAGAATTGCAGGACTTTGGCATACGGTTAATGATAACGTTGCGGATCGTGCCAAAATAGAAAACGGTCATTCATCCCTTATTTTTGGACAAGCCGTGATCGAAGAAGAACTTTCCGGACTTCGATTTCAAATTAGCATGGAGAGTTTTTTTCAAACCAATCCTGCATGTGCCGAACTACTCTACGATAAAGCCCTCGATTATCTTTTTGAAGATTCTTTTGAACCAGGCGATATCGCTATGGATCTCTTCTGTGGTACCGGAACCATTGGTCAATTGATGGCAAAACGGAACCCTCATGTGCGTATCATCGGCGTTGATATCGTAGAAAAAGCCATTGCAGATGCACGCAAAAACGCAGCTAAGAACGGCATCCATAGCGTGGAGTTTTTTGCAGCAGATGTCGGTAAGTTCTTAAAAGAATACCCTGATTTTCAAGGTAAAATTAAGCGCATCATGCTAGACCCACCAAGGGCCGGAATTGCGCCTAAAACCCTTCAAAAAGTTATTGCACTTCAAGCAGACAGCATTGTTTACATCAGTTGCAATCCGTCTACCCAAGCCCGAGATGCCGCCACCCTCACAGATGCTGGCTACGTACTACAAAAATATGCTTTGGTGGATCAATTTCCACATACTGGCCATATCGAGTCAATTGCCAAATTTAAAAAAGCATGAAAGTAGAGGTGCTCGCCATTGGCGACGAATTACTCATTGGGCAAACTGTCAACACCAATGCAGCCTGGATTGGCCAAGAAATGTCAAACCGTGGTTACCGCGTACAGCGCTGCCTGACAATAGCCGACGACCAACATTCCATTATTCACGCTTTGGATCAAATTCTTCCTGATACCAGCTGTGTCATTATTACGGGTGGTTTAGGTCCAACTAAAGACGACATCACTAAATATACACTTGCGCAGTATTTTGAGAGTCCTATTGCCATTCATCAAGCAACGCTCGAACAAATAGAAAGCTTTTTTGCGAGTCGCAACAAACCAATGCTCGATGTGAATACACAACAAGCAGCACTGCCTACCAAAGCCAAAATTTTAAAAAACCGTTGCGGCACAGCTGCAGGAATGTGGTTTGAACGAAGGGAGGTCATTTTCATCTCCTTACCTGGTGTTCCCTATGAAATGAAAACCATCATGACTGAAGAGGCCTTTCCGCTGCTTGAAGAGCGCTACAAAGGGGCAACACTGTACCACAAAACGATCCATACGCAAGGTATTGGAGAGTCCTTCTTAGCTGACCAGATTTCAGACTGGGAAAAGCGCGTTCGAGAAGCCGGTTTGGGTTTGGCCTACTTACCGTCTCCTGGAATCGTTAAACTTCGACTGAGTTCTTATACAGGTAAGGAAAATAAAACTCAAATCTCTGCTTTCTTTAAGGAATTAGAAAGTCTTATCCCTGAACATATTTATGGTTACGACGACAGCAATTTAGCGGCAGCGCTCGGCGCTCAATTGCGAGCAAAAAAAGCAACAATTGGAACAGTCGAGAGCTGTACGGCGGGTCTACTTGCAAAATATATTGCGGGTATTTCTGGTTCATCTGCTTATTACCAAGGTGCGCTATTGACCTACTCCAACAGCCTAAAAGTAAAAATAGCACAAGTAAACGCGGAAACATTAGCAGAATATGGTGCAGTAAGTGAACAAGTGGCTGTTGAAATGGCTGCCAACGGACGAAAAATTCTAGGTGTTGATTATTGTTTATCGACTACAGGTGTGGCGGGTCCGACCGGTGGCACGCTTGAAAAACCTTTGGGTTTGGTATGGGTGGGCTTAAGCGGCCCTTCGGGTTCCGTTGCCAGAAAATTTCAATTTGGCGACAACAGAGAACGCAACTTAGAAATGACAGCCTTGAGCGCAATGAATTGGTTGCGTTATGTCCTAAAAACCAATAATTTTTGAAAAGTGTAACTTTACTAAATGATACATCACTCTACTTTGCCCGTCATGGAACACTTCTACACGCTTCAAGGCGAGGGAAGCCACAGTGGTAGAGCAGCTTACTTTATTCGACTCGCCGGCTGTGATGTAGGCTGCGTGTGGTGCGACGTCAAAGAAAGTTGGAATATCTCCCCGGATCAATACATGAGTATTGATTCTATTCTAGAGGCTGTGGGGCAAACTGCTACCGATTTTGTCGTGATTACGGGTGGTGAACCAACAATGCATGACCTCTCGCCGTTGACCAGTGCTTTAAAAAATGCAGGTTATGAAATCGCTATTGAAACTGCCGGCGTTAACCCGTTGTTAGGCCAAATTGATTGGTATTGTTTTTCGCCAAAAAAATTCAAAGCTCCTGTTGAAGAAGCATATGTTTTGGCCCAAGAGTTAAAGGTGGTCATTGCACACCCCTCCGATTTTGAATGGGCTGAACAACACGCAGCTAAGGTAGCGCCAAATTGTGTATTATATCTTCAGACAGAGTGGGAGAAACAAGAGCGCTTTCTTCCCCTTATTATAGACTACATCAAACGCAACAAAAAGTGGAAAATCTCGTTACAATCGCATAAATACATGCAAATTCCATGAGGACGAACCTATTTTTCTTCTTTATTTTTATTCTTACTCTTCAAACTGTTTTTGCACAATTCCCGTACTCAAGTACAAGTAAAAAAGCCATCAAGCTTTTTGAAAAAGGCCAAAAAGCACCTACTGAACTGCGCAATGCTCAGACGGGTGTGCTCAATTATCAAGAAGGTATCCTTTTTTTAAATGCTGCAATCGACAAAGACCCTAATTTTTGGGAAGCTTATCTACTGAAAGCTGAATTCCTAGAGTATCAACGCAATTATGCAGATGCCGCAGCATGTTATCAAAAAGCTTTAGCGATCGACCCTACCCATAGCATTAGCGGGAGTACTCATTTTTTTTTAGCCGTCTGTTTACTGACAATAGGAGAATATAAAGAAGCCTTGCAAACAATTGATGTCTTTCTGAGAAATCCCAACGCAAACGAGAAATTACAAGGACAAGCTTATCAAATCAGGGCTTGTGCTGAATTTTCTGTTGCGGCTGTCAAGAACGCCAAGCCCTTTGCACCAAAAAATGCAGGTGAAGGCGTCAATACCCCTTTTGCAGAGTATTACCCCACACTAACCGTAGATGGTCAACAACTTCTATTTACCCGCCGACTTCCCATGACACAAGACGGGCATCAAGACGAACAAGAAGATTTTTACGTTTCCTCATTGGACCAAAAATCCAATGTTTGGACGCTTGCCCAACCCATGACTTCCAATATCAATACAACATGGAATGAAGGGGCACCAACTATTTCAGGCGATGGTAAAACCATCATTTTTGTTGCTTGTACAGACCCTTCGGGTGTGAATTACGGCGCAGAAAGAACCGGCAAGGGTTCTTGCGATCTATTTATCACTCAAAAAATGAATGGCCGCTGGAGTACACCCATCAATTTACCCGGAGCTGTGAATACTGCCAATTGGGAAACGCAGCCATCACTCAGTGCTGATGGCCAAACATTATATTTTATTCGAGCCGTCCGATCGCGAGATGGTCGTGCAAATAGTGATATCTATGTGAGCAATCTTCTGCCCAATGGCAAATGGTCTGAGGCTGAACGTTTGCCAAATATCATCAATACGGCTTCTAACGAAGAATCTGTTCAGATTCATCCAGATGGCAAAACACTCTACTTTGCATCTAGAGGCCATATTGGGCTGGGTGGATCAGACCTTTTTATGAGTCAAAAAGATGCCCAAGGAAATTGGGGAAAACCAGTGAACCTTGGCTTTCCTATCAATACACACTTCGATGAAAACTCCTTGTTGGTTTCTGCACAAGGCGATATCGCATTTTTTGCTTCTGACAGACAAGGCGGTTATGGGAATTTAGATATTTATTGGTTTGAACTACCTGAGGAACTACAGGCAAATCAAACCTATTATTTCGAAGGAACCGCCTTTGACGCTTTAAATTTGACCAAATTAGCAGCACACATCCAACTTACGGACCTATCGAACGGTCAAATTATCTTTGATGGTTTTGCCGATGCATTTGATGGTAAAATTACCGTTCCACTGCCAATAGAGCATCGGTATGCCGTTCTGGTGAATCATCCTGGCTACCACCCGTTTTCTCTTAATTTCGACTTTACTCGATTAGAAACCTCCCAAAATTATACGCTTAATATGCCGCTTAATCCGGTCAATTCGACCGCTGAAAACATCCTAAACAACGTCTTTTTTGACTTGGCAAAGGCCAGCTTAAGACCAGAATCAAAAGTAGAACTCATCAATTTAAGTGCTTATTTAAAACGCAATCCAAGCATTAAAATAGAAATTCAAGGACACACCGACAGCCAAGGCGATGCCGACCAAAATTTAATTCTATCAAATTCCAGAGCAAGAACAGTAGCCGACTTTTTAGTTCAAGAAGGAATTGCAGCTCAAAGACTCACATACAAAGGCTACGGCTCAGGCCAACCGCTTATTACCGATGCACAAATAGCACAACTCAATAATGCTTCCGAGATAGCAGCAGCACACCAAAAAAACCGTAGAACCAGTTATAAAATTTTGCCATGATTCCTTTACTGAGACTGATCCGCATCAAAAACTTATTGGCCATTCTGCTTGCCATGATTGGAGTAGCCTATTTCTTGCAACGTCAGAATCCCTATGAGGTGATTGATTTCGATGCACCTTACTACGGTCTTTTGATTTTTTCAACACTCATTATTGCGGCCGCTGGGCACATTATCAATGACTATTTTGACCTAAAGGCCGATCGGATCAATAAACCTGAAGCACTTGTTCTCACTAAATACCTCAACAAGCGCTGGGCCATCTTAGCCAATTGGCTGCTCAACATAATAGGTTTCGTTATTGCTATTGTACTCTCTTGGCACTACCATACGCTTTTATTTATTTTCGTTCACCTGTTTTCTATAAATCTACTTTGGTTTTATAGTGCTTATTGGAAAAGGAAGTTAGTACTTGGCGCAGCCATTGTTGCGTCCTTACCTGGGCTTGTACTGTTTCTTTCCAGTTGGTATTTCCAAGTGCTCAACGAAAATAGTCTTCCGTTTTCTCCGTATCATAACAACACATGGTCTACTTATCTCGATTACCGCTTTATTTATTTTGTGGCCATCTGTGCCTTCTTTATCAACTTGAGTCGTGAAATTATTAAAGATATCCGCGATATTCCCGGAGACAGCATTATCGATGCACCAACTATACCGCGTCAAATTGGTAGTCGAAAAGCTGCTTTACTTTCTTTATTGATTCTTCAAATGCCAGCTCTGTTCTATCTTATCCTTAAATTGATCTCTGACTTTGCCTTACCAAGTAGATATACTTCAGTTGTACTTTTGACATTAGAACTCCTATTTTTAGCCGGATTAATCGCCTATTTCATCGCTCCTACATTCTTGGATCGTTGGCTACGCCTACTGCCAACCTTGGCACTTCTCTTAGGTCTCACTTGTTTATTCTTCTAAATGCAGCTCGTACTTGGATCGGCATCGCCACGCAGAAAAGCGCTACTTAGTGAACTCGGATTTGATTTTCGAGTAGTTAGCGCCGATACTGATGAATCTTTCGACCCTGCACAAAGTCCGGAAGAAATCGTTTTATCGATTTGCCGCAAGAAAATAGCTGCTATTTGGCCACAATTAGCAGCCAATGAAAAACTCATTTGTGCCGATACCATCGTATTTCTTAATGGTAAGGTTTTAGGGAAACCGCAAAGTAAAGCCGATGCTATTCAAATGCTTCAGCTACTATCTGGAAAAACACATGAGGTTTATACCGGTATAGTCATTAAAGATCGGAGTGCAGAACACCAACTCGTAGATTGCACCACTGTTCGTTTTCAAGAACTTAAATTAGAAGATATTATTCATTATATCGATGTACATCAGGCTATGGATAAGGCTGGTTCATATGGCATACAAGACTGGATTGGCCACATTGGGATCGTGGAAATCAGAGGTTCATATACCAATGTAATGGGCTTACCTACTCAACGGCTCTACCCATTTTTAAGAAACCTCTCTAAATAATAGGTGTTCAAATTCAAATAAAAAAAACCGCAGGGATGCTGCGGTTTTTTTGTTTGTTTTTAGGTTTGATTGTCTAACCTCAGAGCGAAACCTTAAATTCAATTCGTCGGTTTTTAGCATCCTTTACTTCTGGATCGTCGTCTTCATCAATTTCGATACTTGGTGTGGAATCTGTCTTAAAAGTTTTGATAAGTCGGGACTCATCGATGCCATTATTAGTTAAGTATTTTACTGCAATTGCAACTCTTTTGCGATCCATATCAAGATATACTTCGTTTTCTTCTCCGGCTTTGATTTCAAGTGCATTGTTATGACCAATTATTTCTACTCTCAACTTTTGATCAGCATTCATTTGTGCAATAATGAAATCTAAATTTTCTCTAGCGTTTTCTGTTAGGGAAGCTTTGCCTTGACGGAAGTAAATCGTTTGGGCTGCAATTTTTTTATCGATAGACATTTTGTCATCGATTTGCGGTGTTTTTTCGTATACTAACTCAGAAAATGAGTCTTCAATTTTGGGTGGTTTAGCGTTGTAACAAGCACACTCAGTTGAGTTATCGACCAGACGAACAATAATGTTGTCTATGTAATAATATGCATGCGTAAGAGGGTCTGCCTCGGCATCTTTTGGTTTTTTGACAGCTTGATATGTTGTTTTGTCGTTGAGATCAAAGTTGCCGATAGTCAGGTATTTTTCATCACCTTTGGCTGTATAGATATTACATACCTTTTCCCAATTAAAAAAGCCGTTGTATACTTTGTTGACCGTAGATTTCATTACGTGGTCTCCACTCATGTAGATAGAACCGGCCTCGCCATTGGCAGGTTTGTCTTTTGAAAAGTATGCAGCCATGTTATTACAAGCAAATTTAGAAGACTCGGCCAATGAAAGTGAATATTCAACACAGTAGGTGAGGCCTTTTTTAAGGGTGACGGACTCCTTCCCTTGCATCAGTTGAATGGTGATGTAAGAGCGCTCGCCTGCTAATTTTCCGGGCTTAAAGGCAACAATACCTGCGTAGACATTTCCTCCGTTTTCGGTAGTAGGCTCTTCAGAACCATAGATATTGGCTGGAATTCCGATATCCCCATTTACTGATTTGGAGAATAAATCTGCTTTGATTTCTGTTGGAGAACTAATAGCTGAGCCTGCGGCATCTATTCCATTCAGTTCAGAAAGATCGTCAGCAGCACCTTCAAAAGTAATGTTGATAATTTCCTTTTCATTGGTTTTTTTGCCCTTTTGAGCAAAAAAGCTTTGAGTGAGCAATAGAACTGAACAAGCAAGTAATAAGCTACGAATTGGCGTGGTTTGTAATTTCATAGTTTTTAACGGTATTTATAAATACTTTGACCATTTCTGGATCAATATCGGGATACACCCCGTGACCCAAATTTACAATATGTCTTTGACTTTTAAAGGAATTGAGCATTTTTTTGGTTTCTTGCTCAATCATTTGTGGGCTTCCATAGAGCACACAAGGATCCAAATTGCCTTGTAAGGTTTTTTGACCTTGGACCAAACTTCGTGCCACAGCAACAGACATGTTCCAATCTAGACCTATGGTGGTGCACGGAAGTTGTGAGATTTCTGGTAATGAGGCCACTGCTCCTTTGGAAAATACAGTAAGTGGAATTCCTTCTAAAGCCTGACAAATTTGTTGGATATAGTGCAAACCAAACTCATTGTATTGGTCTTCGCCGAGAATGCCAGCCCATGAATCAAAAAGCTGAAGGGCATCGGCACCAGCAGCAAGTTGACCTTTTAAGTAGGCAATGGTGACGTCTGTGATGCGTTGCAGGAGTTCGTGTGCTAATTTTGGCTGCGTGTAAAGTAATTTTCTCGATTCACTAAAAGTTTTGGAACCTTTGCCTTCTACCATATAACAAAGAATAGTCCAGGGTGCGCCTGCAAAACCAATGAGAGGAACACGGTTATTTAAAGCAGTTTTGGTTTGCTTGAGCGCCTCAAAAACATACCATAAACGATCTTGCACATCTATGTGCGTATCGAGTAAATCTAGTTGCGCTTGCGTCCGAATGGTGTTTTCAAACCATGGGCCCTTTTGCTCTATCATCTGATAAGGCAAACCCATTGCTTCTGGTATCACCAAAATATCAGAAAAAATAATGGCCGCATCTACACCGAGTAGATCGACAGGTTGTATGGTTACTTCGGTGGCAAACGCTGGTGTTTCTACTAATTCCTTAAAGCCGGAAAGCTTGGCGCGGACTGCGCGGTATTCGGGTAAGATTCGGCCTGCTTGACGCATGAGCCATACTGGATAACGCTCGATGGCATCGCCACGGTGTGCGCGTAGAAATAAATCGTTTTGAATCATCTTTACAAAGGTACGCAATTACCATTGAATTTCTTGCGTTCCAAGCTTCTGCAAATAAGCATTTGTTTTACTAAAATGCCTGCAGCCAAAAAAGCCGCGATGAGCTGAAAGAGGGGAAGGATGCACTGCCTTCAAGATTAAGTTCCTAGATTCATTTATCCAACTTGCTTTCGCTTGGGCTTTTGCCCCCCAAAGGATATATACAATATGCTCTTTTTCAGCGGCGATTTTTTGAATAACTGCATCGGTAAACTGCTCCCAACCCCAGTTTTTATGGCTATCAGGTTCTCCTTCTCGTACTGTAAGTACATTGTTAAGCAACAAGACTCCTTGGCGCGCCCAGCCCTCCAGATTTCCATCAGGTAAATATGACAAATCTAGGTCTGAAGTCCTTTCCTTGAAAATATTATTCAAACTTTTAGGCAATGGCTTGACATCAGTTGCAACAGAAAAACACAAACCATGCGCATGACCTTTTGTTGGGTAAGGATCCTGACCTAAAATCACCACCCGAAGATCCTCCCAAGGACATAATTCAAATGCCTTAAAAATTTGCGGCTTTGGTGGAAAAATACGATCGGGGGTTTGCTTAAATGCCTCCTCTACTTTGTTTTGAAGCTGTAAATAATAAGGAGCCTTGAATTCATCTATTAAAACACGATGCCAGGAGGTTTCTTTTGGAAAAAACATGTCAGTCAAGATCAATTAAAGCTACCCACAAGGAAATTTTACTGTTGTCCATGCGCGGCCAAATTGGTCTTACCTTTCCATTGTAAGCAGCAATTCCAAGGTAATCACCAAAAAATACCAACGGATTTGGCACAAATGGTTGTTCAGAGATGCGTTGTTCTTTAAAAGAGACGCCTCCGTCGGTACTTGTTGCCCATATGACATCTGTTCGGTTATCTTTAAAACGCCTGCGATCATAGTAGACAAAATGTAAATCTCCGCGCACAGGATCTACACACATCGAGGTGAGAAACTGATGACGGGATTCTTTATCCTGATTCACGCGTTGAGGTTCGGCCCAAGTAAGTCCTCCGTCCGTAGATTTCATGAGCCAAACGTCGGTATTATCCGAGCCATTACGCTGGTCACACCAGTTGAGATACAGCGCGCCATTGTTTGGGCCACCACTGAGATCAGACATCAAAAATGGAAGGCCATTGGCGCGATAAATACCTGGAATTTGGATGTCCCAACCGCCAATATGGTCGGAAAGCTTTCGTTCTTCAGTCAACCACGTGCGTCCGCCATCGGTAGATTTTTGAAACATGATGCCGCGCGGGCCAGTCCAACACACGTAGATTTCACCGTTTGGACCAAGTGCTGGCACTGCACCTTCAACCGTGTTGTCGCCATCGAGGCAATCTCCACCAAATTTAGAAATCCGAAGGGGTTGGGTCCAACTTTGGCCTCGGTCTAAAGATTTGGAAAAAACAATGATAGAGCTGTCTTTAGGATCTGCAGAATCATAGGCGTCAAATTGTGTCCAGGTCATGTAAACCACATTTGTTTTGGGGTCTATCACCACCCAATGCTTGTCCTGTACTTTTGTACCATTCGGTGCTGGAAAAGAACCCTTTGAAAACTGACCTGGTTTGTCTGCAACCTGGCAAACAATTCGGTCGAGGTGACTAGTTTTGGTGTAATCACTCAGGTGGAAATAATACAAACGGCCATTTTGATCATATTGCAAAACAGGGTCGCCGTAGACCCCAAATGGACTTTTTAAAGCATTTGATTTCCACGTTAAGCCTCCGTCGGAGGAATAATGATAACCCTGCAAGACGGTACCTGCAGAAATTTCTTTCGGATTGCGCGGATTAATCGCAATTGAAGGCTCGCACTCATTGAAATCATATTTAGAAGCAACCGGCGGAATTTGAATATTTTTGAAGGGTTGAGCCAGCAGCCCAAGTACCAAAAAATTAGCGCAACCAATAAGAAAGTAACGGTGCATTGACATCTGTAATTTGAAGTGAAAATTGAGGTTTAGCATAGGTTTTCATGACGCATTTAGTGGTAAAAACTTTACCGTCTCTCGAAACTAATAATTCAAGTTCAACGCCAGGAAGCAAGTTATTGTATTTGTTCTCCAAGCTCGTTTTATCTATTCTATAACCATCACAGGCAAGTATTTCGTCGCCTGCACTAATGCCTGCGTCTTCTGCGGCTGATCCGCTGCGTACCGTTCTTACCTTTAGTAACTCCCCTCCTTCTAAAGCAGCACCAAAATTGGTGAGTGTATTGGTGAGGTCTGTTACTTTTATACCGAGTGGTTCAAAGTACTTTTGATACGGAATAATTTCTGTTCCATTTACGTATTGCGCAAAAAATGCATGCATGTCTTGCCCGCAATAATTAGCCAATTCTTGTTCAAATTCAGCCTCAGAAAAACCGCGTTGGAGCCCGAGTGCATACTTTTGATAGAGCAGTTGCATAAAACCATCTAAGCTTTGTTTTGCTTTTGATTTCTGTATTAAAAATGCATCGAGAACTGCGCCTATTACAGTACCCCGAGAATAATAGGTCATGGTAGTATTGGCAGAATTCTCATTGGGCCGATACGCTTTGATCCAAGCGTCAAAACTTGCGTGGGCTACAGGCTGTACTCTTGATCCTGGGCTTCCTTCCACATAATTAATTTGGCTTTGTAATTTATTGAGAAAATCTGTTTTGGTGTAAAATCCTGCGCGCAAAAGAAGTAATTCATCATAATAAGAAGTGATTCCTTCCATGACCCAAAGCAAAGAAGTGTAGCACTCTTGGTCATAATTAAATGGCCCAAGTTCTATTGGTCGAATCCGTTTTACATTCCAAAGATGAAAGTACTCGTGTGCAACTAAATTGATGAACCCTAAATAGTCAGCGCCGGCGTAAGACCAACGACTTACACTTAAAACGCAAGAATTTTTGTGTTCGAGACCACCTTGGCCATCCTTTACATTGTGTACAATAAAAAGATAATCATTGTTGGGGTTGCTGCCAAAAACACCCGTGGCTGCCTCTACGACTTTGGGCATGTCTCTTTGCAAATCTTTGATGTTTGCATTTGACGCTCCATACATGGCAACGCGGTGTCTGACACCCGACGCTAAAAAGGTAAATTCTTGGTGATTTCCAATTTCTATTGGGCTATCTACGAGTTGGTCATAATCTTCATATATAAAAGATTGTATGCCAATTTCAAATTTGTCCATTACCCCTGCATCGGCCTTGTAATCAATCGGTGCTAACGCTGTGCTAATCTTCTTAAAACTCGCATGCGGATGAATGTGTAGAACTCCTTTTTGATTGCGGGTTTCTTCTGTGTACATGAATACCCCTGCACCGGCAACAAAACCATGTGTGTTGTCTAGAAAAGGGGTGCGAACAGAGAGCTCGAAAGCGTAAACTTCATAGAAGACCGTGTAAGTGGAAACACCTTTACACTGAACTTCCCATGCATTTTTAGTCGTTTTTTGAACAGAAAGTGGCTTTCCTTGGGCATCAATTGCGCGCACCTGATTGACATTTTTAGAAAATTCGCGCACTAAATACGAACCCGGCGTCCAAACTGGCAATTTGAACTGCTGCACTGCCGCTTCATTTTGCTGAATCTCTATTTTGACCGCAAAGTAATGTGAGTTTGGCTGCGGCATGGATAAATGATAGGAGAGCTGACTAGCATGCAAGCAAAGTGGAAGCCAAAATAAGAAAACAAGAAAAAAACGAGGTTTCATCATCTAAGTTGTTTGAAATATGGAGTTAATCGTTTGAATAACTGAGTTGAACAGCTGCCGCTGCTAATTTAGCTTTTTGAACCAAACTTTCTACCGGGTCTGATCCAAAACACAAAGCAACAGCCATGCGCCTGTAGGGGCGAGTACTCGGCTTGCCAAAAATACGAACCTCTGTATTTGGGTCCTTTAATACGTGGTCAAGGCCCAAAAAACTGGGTGCGGTTGGGCTGGTTTGATCGGCAAGAATGACTGCACTCGCCCCATTTTGGATTTGATGAATTTCTGAAATAGGCAGGCCAAGAATAGCGCGTGCATGCAGCTCAAATTCATTGAGATTTTGGGTGCCGGCTAAAGTAACCATTCCGGTATCGTGAGGGCGCGGCGAAAGCTCTGAGAAGTAAGCTCCATCTTGTGTAATAAAAAATTCTACACCCCAAATGCCAGCGCCTCCTAGTTCTTTTGTAACCCGAGCTGCCATGTCTTGTGCCTCTGCTAAATGAATGGGGTTCATGGGCATCGGCTGCCAACTTTCTTGGTAATCACCGCGCTCTTGGCGGTGACCAATTGGTGCGCAAAAAAGCGTTGGGCCATTCTTTTGGGTCACCGTTAGCAAAGTGATTTCGTAGTCAAAATTGATAAATCCTTCGACGATAACTTCTTTTAAATCCCCGCGTGAACCTTCCATGGCGTAATTCCAGGCTTTCTCGATGTCCCCTTCTGTATGAATCACTGATTGCCCTTTTCCGGAGCTAGACATTAAGGGCTTAACCACACAGGGCAAACCACAAAACGAAACACCCTCTTTAAGTTCTTGTAGGCTGGTGGCGTAGCGATAAGGAGCGGTGCGAACACCTACTTCTTTGGCGGCTAAATCGCGAATGGCCTTGCGATTCATCGTGAAATTTGCTGCTTTTGCACTCGGTACCACTTGAATGCCTTGTGCTTCATAGCTATAAAATCTTTCTGTTCGAATCGCTTCAATCTCTGGAACAATGAGATCTGGATGATGTTTGGCGACAACCCTGTCAAGTTCGGCAGCGTCTAACATATCAATCACCTCAAAATGGTCAGCAACCTGCATTGCAGGTGCACCTGGGTAGCTATCCACAGCAATAATGGTCTGTCCGTAGCGTTGAGCAGCTATAGCAAACTCTTTTCCGAGTTCGCCAGAGCCGAGTAGTAGAATATTAAACTTCATAAGACAAATGTACACAAACAGCAAAGAAATTGTTATTTTTGAAACATATTGATGAGTAGTATAATAACAGCAATCGAAGAGTTTGACCCCATTTTTCTTAGAGAAATGGCCGACGTCAACCTAATGAATCGCATAGACACCAAATTTGCCTTCCGCCAAGAAGACCTCATGCGTTTTCTACCTATTTTAGCCATCGACTATCGCGCGCTTAAAGTAGAAGGAACCATGCTGCCTCATTATGAAAGCCTTTATTTTGACGATGCTACATTTTCCTTTTTTCGGGATCACCACAATGGTAAAGCCGATCGATTCAAGGTGCGTATTCGCAAATATGTAGAATCCAATATCTTCTTTTTGGAAATCAAGCACAAGTTTAAGGGTAGAACAGACAAGCGTAGAATCCTTACCAATGATTTCAATGAACTTCAGGATGAAAAGGAACGCGATTTTTTGCGCAGACAACTCAATGTAGACGCCCAATTAAAACCAACTATGTGGAACGCTTTTCAGCGCATCACGCTCGTTTCTAGGACCTCCAGAGAAAGACTTACCCTCGACTTCAACATCCACTTTCACATGGGTGAAATCCAGCGCAATTTCGATCAGTTGGTGATTGCCGAACTCAAACAAGAAAACCTAGACCGCAATTCCCCTTTTTACAAACTCATGAAAAAGGAACGAATCAGACCATATCGCCTCTCCAAATATTGCATTGGAAGTGTAGAAATCTACGGCGAAGAAGTACTCAAATTTAATCGCTTCAAAAAGAAGCTACTTTTTTTAAATAAAATCAACCATGCTCACTGACCTCTTATTTTTCTTTCCGCTCAAAAAAGCAATCTCACCGAATACCATCACCTGGTTTAGTGAAGACTTTTACGGTCTTTTAATCAGATTCGGAATCAACCTTCTCTTTTTGACGATTTTAATTCGTGTACTCTATTACGCTAAAACGCGTCGCAAAGATTACTTATTTACCTATTATTTAATTGGTACGATTACCTTTTTCTTGTGTTTTGGGCTCATGCAAATGGATATTGATACCGGAATGGGTCTAGGATTATTTGCGATTTTTGGAATTATCCGATACCGCACCGATGCCATTGAAATCAAAGAAATGACCTACTTATTTATGGTCATCGGTGTAAGTGTAGTGAATGCATTGGCATCCAATGAACTCAGTATTTCAGAGGTAGCTGTTATTAATGTTACAGTCGTACTACTCACCTATGTTTTAGAGAACGTGGTACTGATGAAACACGAAACACGCAAGACCATAAACTATGAGCGTATAGACCTCATTAAACCGGAAAACCAAGACCTCCTCAAAGCAGATTTAGAGAAAAGAACCGGACTCACCATCAACCGCGTAGAAGTCGGTAAAATTGACTTTTTGAACGATACTGCAATGGTGCGTATATATTACTATGCCGACGAGCAAGAATATTCTGACTATCACGTGCAATAATATGTGCAGACTGGCGCTCTACCCTCTTTCACTCCTCTACGGAATGGCTATCTGGGTGCGTAATCTGTTTTTTGATCTCGGTATTCTCCAAACCCAACACATCTCAGGTAAGTCCATTTGTGTCGGAAACCTAAACGTTGGTGGCACTGGTAAATCTCCACACGTTGGTTATCTAATCGAACTGCTTTACCCAGCAGTCAAAGTTCAAGTATTAAGCCGGGGGTATGGTCGTAAAACAAAAGGATTTATTGCGCTTTCGAAAAATTCAACTGCTGCCCAAGTTGGAGACGAACCCCAAATGCTATATAATCAATACCAGGAAAAAGCCCAATTTGCAGTTTGCGAAAAACGCAGCATCGGTATCGAGCACCTAAGAACAGAAGATCCCTCTTCCGTATTGATCCTAGACGATGCATTTCAACACCGCTATGTCAAGGCCGGGCTAAATATCGTGCTTAGCGTTTATGACCAACCGATGCATCAGGATTTCCTCTTGCCAGCAGGCAGGCTACGCGAACCTATAAGTGGTTTAAAACGCGCCGATGCAATTGTGATTACTAAATGTCCGAAATTTGAAACTTTTGATTTAAATGAGCTCAAAAAGCAATATCAAAAATGGCAAATTCCCGTATTTTTTTCCCGGTATACTTACCATGCACTTCAATCCAAAGGAAGAATTATTGAACAAATCAATGAGGTATTCATTGTGAGCGGTGTAGCGCTTCCAAAACAACTTAATGACGCATTTGCACCAAGTACCAATATTAGACATCGAACTTTTCGTGATCACCATACCTACACGCCAATGGATATGGAAGAAATTCATCATTTTTTTGATACCTTTGCAATTGCAAATACTGCAATTGTTACTACCGCCAAAGATTGGGTCAAAATCCAGCCTTTGTTGAGCGCTGAAGACCTACAAAAATACCCCTGGTATTTGTTAACTTTTGAGCTCGAATGGTCAGATCAAACTGCATTTAATCAATTTATAAGCGCTTATGTTGTCTCAAATTAAAGAAAGTACCGCCTACATCCAAAGCAAAACAAACGTTCAGCCTACAATTGGCATCATTTTAGGCACAGGACTCGGTGGTTTAGTCAAGGAAATTGAAATCATCGACGAAATTAATTACCAAGATATTCCTCACTTTCCAGTTTCTACCGTTGAAAGCCACTCAGGCAAGCTCATTTTTGGGCGCATCGGTGGAAAAAATGTTGTTGCCATGCAAGGACGCTTTCATTATTATGAAGGTTACACGCTACAACAAGTGACCTTTCCCGTCCGCGTGATGAAACTACTTGGCATTGAACGCCTTTTCGTTAGTAACGCTTCAGGAGGTGTGAATCCAGATTTTGAGGTTGGAGAAATCATGATCATGAATGATCATATTAATCTCTTTCCAGGCAACCCGCTCATTGGTCAAAATATCGATGAACTCGGACCCCGCTTTCCTGACATGAGCGACCCCTACGATCAAGAAATGATCGATAAAGCAAGTGATATCGCTAAAAATATCGGTATTCGCGTTTCCATAGGTTGCTATGCTGGCCTAACTGGCCCAACCCTCGAAACACCCTCTGAATACAAATATGTGCGCACCATCGGAGCCGATGCCGTTGGAATGTCTACCGTACCAGAGGTTATCGTTGCGCGCCATATGAGTATCCCTTGTTTTGCGATATCCATTATTACTGACCTCGGTGTTCCGGGTAAAATCAAAAAAGTGAGTGTTCAGGATGTTATTGAGGTAGCGAGCCGACAAGAACCGAAAATGACACAAATCATGAAAGAACTCATATCCAGCATCTAAACAAATACCAAACATGGAACAGACGTTAAGAGATCGCTATGAGGTTGTGATCGGACTAGAAGTCCATGCACAATTACTTACCCAAACAAAGGCCTATTCGTCGGATCTCAATTCTTATGGTTCCGCACCAAATACAAACATTAGCGCTATCACACTTGGGCATCCGGGCACCTTGCCTGTCATGAATAAAAAAACCATTGATTTCGCCATCAGACTTGGGCTTGCCTGCGGCTGTCAAATTGCTCCTCAACAGCACTTTGCCCGCAAAAACTACTTCTATCCAGATCTTCCAAAAGGCTATCAAATTACACAAGATACCACGCCAATATGCACCGGTGGTCAGATTTTAATCCGCACCGAAGACGGTGCACAAAAATCAATTGGCCTGACTAGAATCCATATGGAAGAAGATGCAGGCAAAAGCATACACGATGTCGATGTTTACGATACCCTCGTTGACCTCAACCGCGCCGGCACTCCCCTTTTAGAAATTGTCTCAGAACCAGATATACGTTCTTCCAGTGAGGCATACAATTATCTGACAGAAGTTCGCAAACTACTCCGTTATCTCGATATCTGCGATGGCAACATGGAGGAAGGCTCAATGCGTTGCGATGCCAATGTCTCGGTTCGGCTTGTTGGCGCCAAAGATTTCGGAACCAAGGTAGAAGTTAAAAATATGAACTCGATACGTAACGTTCAACGTGCTATTGAGTTTGAAATTACGCGCCAAATAGAGGCACTAGAAAGCGGCGAAGTGCTCACGCAAGAAACCAGAGCTTTCGACGCACTCAAAGGCAGCACCATTTCTATGCGAACAAAAGAAGCCGCCAACGACTACCGCTACTTCCCAGAACCAGACCTCCCGCCAATAACAGTGAGTTCAGATCAAATTGCGGCTATTGCCAAGGATATGCCGGCGCTCCCGCAAGCGTTGTTTGAGCGTTATACCAAAAGCTACGGTCTGAGTGACTACGATGCCTACAATATCACCGATCAAAAAGGTCTAGCACGCTATTACGAGGACCTCATCAGCCATACATCCAACTACAAAGCTGCTGCCAATTGGCTCATGGGAGAGATCAAATCTTATTTAAACGAACAAGGAGTTGATATAGCCGCTTTCCCAATAAATGCAGTGCGCATCGCTGACTTAATTGCGCTGATCGATCAAGGTAAAGTATCGAACTCTGTAGCTGCACAAAAATTGTTTCCGGCGCTATTTCAAAGCTCCGAAACCCCTCTAGAAATTGCCGAAAGGCTCAATTTAATGCAGAGTTCAGACAGTTCGGTCATTGAAGGGTTTATTGCGCAAGTTATAGAACAAAATACCGCTGAGGTCGAGCGTTATCGAAATGGTGAAAAACAACTCATCGGCTTTTTTATGGGGCAACTCATGAAAGTTTCTGGTGGAAAAGCCGACCCAAAAGCCTCCAATTTGCTCCTTCGTCAAAAATTAGAGGCCTAATGAAAAAGCAAGCCTGGACACGCCAACAAATTGGAATAACTGCAGGAGTTTTACTCGGCATTCTTAGTATTATTTGGTGGATTTCACGCAGCGAAATCGAAAAAAATGGACTAGAAGAGAACCTATATATAAGTGGTCAAATATCGGGCGCTGGAGGTTTACAGCTCTTTTTAGAGGCCCCTAGTGACCGCGGAATTATCTCCGTAGCTCAGACAGAAATAGATGAAGATGGCCATTTTGAATTCCCAGCTAATATTCCTGGTTTAGGTATTTACAATCTACGAATTTCTGACCTGAACGGCAGCACCCTTTGGTTGCCATTACAACCAAAAGATGAACTCACCCTCAATTGTCGCCTGCAAGATTTCAGTTATCAACCAGGGCTTAAGGGCGTCTCATGGAGCAAAACCTACGCCAAACTCCTTTTAGAAACCAAAAAATTCGAAAACAAACAAAAATCGCTGCAAACGAACACGCAAGGTCTCACACAAGAACAAATTAGCAACAGATATCAAATAGCAAAAAAAGCCTACGAACAATTCTGTTCAAACGCCATCCTACGAGACCTCAACAGTCCTTTAAATATCTTGCTGAGTATGAATTTGATGCCTACTACTGGTTTTGAAGACTGGGACGCTACACATTTACAAACACTCGCCAAACTTAGTAGCGCCTATGCAAAACATTACGCTGGTCAAAAACCTAGTGAAAATATGCAGGCGCAATACACACAAATTGAAGACGCTTTTTTTGCATATACACAAATGACGAACGGCACTATGACTGCCCCAGAAATTTCATTGCCCGACCCAAATGGAAAACTGATCAACTTAAGCTCTTTAAAAGGCAAATACGTACTTATTGACTTTTGGGCTTCTTGGTGCGGGCCTTGTAAAATCGAAATGCCGAATGTGATTGCAGCCTATAACCGATACAAGAATAAAGGATTTGATGTCTTTAGTGTTTCTCTAGACGAAGACAAAAACAAATGGGTAGCAGGCATTAAAACCTTAGCCATGCCCTGGCCGTATCAAGTAAACAACAATAAAGGATGGAATTCTGAATTACCGCAACAGTATCAATTCGATGGAATACCCTATACCGTATTAATCAATCCCGACGGAAAAATTATCGGAACTAACCTTCGCGGTCAAAAACTTCTCGATAAATTGGCTCAAATATTTGAATAAAATGAAAAGACAACTACTCATTTGTTTAATGATTCCAATCCTTAGCTTTGGACAAGGACAGGCCTTTAAAATTAGTGGGCAGATCTTTGCGAGCGGAGCTGACTCCATTTATTTGTCGCAACAATTCGGAACTACTTTCAAAAATTATATTTCGAGTCCGCTCGGTGAGAATGGCTCATTTGAGCTAAAAGGTATCCTTAACGGTCCAGATTACTACCTATTGCGTATAGGTCAAAATAATCTCAATGTAGTGATCAGAGATACCACACCTATCCAAATTTTTGGCGACGGTAGAAATCTACTTCAGTTTTGCAACTTTGTCAATTCAGAAGAATCTAGACAAATGCACGAGTATATTGTTTTAACTGCCAATTGGCGCTTCAAAGCAGACTCCGCACTCAATGCGATCAAACTAGATCCTTCTAAAGAAGCGGACATCAATACCTACATGACCCAAGAATACAGCAAATATCAGACAGCCATACAAAGTTTTTTAGGGCAATACGGCAACTCAGCAGCACTCATCATGCCCCTAAGTAGTATAGCGCTTCAACAAGATTTTGAATCTTACGAAAAACTCATACTACCGCTTTACCAGAGCTTTAACCAGAGTGCCATTGTGCAAAATATGTACAAAAATTACCTGACAGAAAAACAAGCAAGGGATGCCGCTAATCCGTTCGCCAGAGGAAAGTCTGTTCCAGATTTTGAAGAACTGCGCGTAGATGGCAAAAAGAAAATGAAATTATCTGAGCTCAAAGGGCAAGTTGTGTTGCTCGACTTTTGGGCCTCTTGGTGTGGCCCATGTAGAGCAGAAAATCCGAATGTTGTCAAGAACTACCAAAAATATAAAAATGCAGGTTTTACTGTCATGAGTGTTTCCTTAGACTCCAACAAAGACAAATGGTTGGCCGCAATTGCGGCAGATCAATTAAGTTGGCCTAACCACGTAAGTGACCTTGGAGGCTGGCAAAGTAAGGTAGCTCAGCTCTATGGCGTCAATTCTATACCTTTTACAGTTTTGCTAGACAAAGAAGGACGCGTCATTGCCACCAACCTTAGAGGCGCTGCCCTTGAGCAAACACTACAACAACTCTTCGGGTTTTAATGGCTGCAGATGGTAAATACCTCTATTTTGCCTCTGATTTACATCTAGGAGCACCAAACGCGCTTCAAAGTATTCAAAGAGAGAAGGCGTTCATTGCTTGGCTCAATTACATACAACCTACTGCAAAAGCGATCTACTTACTAGGCGATGTTTTTGACTTTTGGTTTGAGTACAAAACTGTGGTTCCAAAAGGCTACACTCGTTTGTTTGGCAAATTAGCTGAGCTCTCTGACACCGGTATTGAAATCCATTTTTTCAAAGGGAACCACGACATGTGGGTTTTAGACTACTTTGAGAAAGAACTCGGCTTGCAAATCCATAGCAATGAACTTACTTTTGAATGGGCAAATAAGCGTTTTTATCTGCATCACGGAGATGGCTTGGGCCCCGGAGATTACAAGTATAAGTTTCTTAAACAGATTTTCAGAAGCCCTATTTGCCAATGGTTATTTGCCCGTTTACACCCGAATTTTGGCATTCAATTGGCAAGCATTTTGTCAAAAAGAAGTCGGGCTAACGGTGGCACAAAAGATATCATTTACAACGGGCCACAACAAGAATGGCTATATGCTTATGTTCAAGAAATTGAGTCAAAACAGCACCACGATTTCTACCTATTTGGGCATCGCCACCTCCCTTTATCTTTACCCCACCAAAACGCGTTGTATGTCAATACTGGCGATTGGCTGAAGTATCAAACCTTTGCCCGATTTGACAACGATCAATTAGCGCTTTTACAGTGGGTAGACAACGAAGTCCGACCATACAATGCCGACTGAATTAAGAGCAAAGTGGTCTAATGTCGGGCTTGAAACGCTCCCTGCGCTTGCGCAAGAAATTTGGGCGCTCATGCCTAAATCATGTATTTTGACGCTCGATGCACAAATGGGTAGTGGCAAAACTACATTGGTCCGCCACCTTCTTGCCGCTACGCAAATTGAATACTTCCAAGGCTCTCCAACCTTTGCTATTGTGAACAGTTATAACGACACAACAAAAGGAGTTATTTATCATCTAGACTGCTATCGTATTGAAAATGAACAAGAAGTTCTACGTTTGGGCTTGGAGGATTTACTCGATTCCGCTGCTTACATTTTTATTGAATGGCCAGAAAAAATCCAAACATTTATTCCAAAACCCCACTTTAGGCTGTATATTCGTATTGAATCTGACCTAAGTCGAGAAATGACCCTTTATTATGACTACTGATCCACACTTACTCAAAACACTTATCCAACAAGGTGCTTTGTTGCCCAAGGAGGATTTACTAGAGGTGCGTCGTAAAAAAGGAAAACTCCTCATCGGTATACCAAAAGAAACTTCATTTCAAGAAAGAAGGGTCGCTTTGGTACCCGAGGCGGTAAGCTTACTTGTTGCCAATGGGCACGAAGTACTAATTGAAAGTAAAGCTGGTGAAGGTGCACATTTTACAGACAATGAATATAGCGAGGCAGGTGCTCAAATAATATACGATCGTCAGGCCATTTATCAGTCAGCTATTATTTTAAAAGTAGCACCGCCCTCAGAAGAAGAAATTTCTTTTATGCCGGGTAATCAAACGTTTATTTCTGCGCTGCAGCTAGCTACCCAACCCAAAGAAATATTAAAACAACTCAGCGCCAAAAAAATTACTGCTATCGCCTGGGACTACATCCGAGACGAAGAAGGTGTTTTTTCCATCGTACGTACAATGAGTGAAATCGCCGGAACCACCTCCGTTTTAGTTGCAGGAGAGCTCTTGTCTTCTTTTTCAGAGGGTAAAGGACTCATGTTAGGCGGTATTGCGGGTGTACAACCAACAGAAATAGTCGTTCTCGGCGCAGGAACAGTAGGTGAATTTGCTACGCGTGCGGCCCTTGGCCTGGGTGCGTCGGTGAAAATTTTTGATAATTCTCTATCGAGATTACGACGACTTCAGAACGATATTGGGCAGCGCGTTTTTACCTCCATTATACAACCTAAAGTACTGGCGAAAGCTGTAAGAAGAGCGGATATCGTCATAGGTGCGCTGCGCTCTACCATAGGCCGTACACCATGCGTTGTAACAGAAGAAATGATTGCTCAAATGAAACCCGGATCAGTTGTTTTAGATATCAGTATTGACCAAGGAGGATGTTTTGAAACTTCGCGGATTACCAATCATAGCGAACCCACCTTCATTAAGCATGGCGTGACGCATTATTGTGTTCCAAACATAGCATCAAGAGTTTCAAGAACAGCTTCTTTTGCACTTTCCAATACACTTTCTCCATTGCTCTTAGAAATGGGCGAACGCGGAGGTGTAGCCGATCTCATTCGCAGCCATTCAGGCTTTAGAAATGGTGTTTACATGTTTCGAGGTATTTTGACCAACGAAGTGCTCGGTAAAGTTTTTGATTTACAATACAAAGACATCCACCTTATTTTACCAGGAATCTAATGTCACTTCTGCGCGCGCTGAATTTGCCAAAGGCTCCACTTAAATTAAGTAGTCGTGCAGGTCGCATTTTTGTCAATTGCCTTGTTCGAAAAAAAGCAATCATCCTCACTCCAGAAGAATGGGTAAGACAACATTTAATTGCCTACTTGCATTTAAACCAAGGATATCCTTTTGAAAAAATTGCCGTTGAAAAGCAAATTCAATACGAAGGTTTCACCCGACGCTGGGATATCGTTGTCTATAACCAACATTTTGAGCCGGAAATTTTAGTAGAGTGCAAAGCGCCTGAGGTTAAGCTCACGCACGAAGTATTTATACAAATTTCTACTTATCAAAAAATGCTTGGCGCTAACTATCTCATTTTGAGCAATGGAGACACCCACTTGATTTATGCCGTCGATCAGCAAGAAAAGCGTTTGACAACAATGAAAGAATTTCCTAAATCAAACTAAGTGCCCTGCCTAATTTTGAATAAAATTAAGCGCTCCTGCCTTCATACATTGATAATTTTTGGATAAATACGCTAATTGAATACGAAATAAATCAAAAGCAGATTCCGTTTCTGGACTGATTTCTTGCCTTTTCATTTTAAGCTGCAACTTCATAAACATGGCGTGTAGTAAAACCTCTACATCGTGACGATTGGCCATATTAGACTTCGTTTTAAAGGCGTTTAACGCATCTTGGGCGTGCTCACACAATCCTCTATACTTTTCGTCATTTAGAACCGTTAGTAAGGTATTGTGCAAATAAATCAATTCTAATAAGATTTCATCTACATGATCGATATGCCCCTCCTTTTGTAATCCGCGTTGGCTCATTTCCGTGACCAATTCTTGGTACCATGAAAGTTGATAGCTCAACTGCTCAGCATCTGAAAATGAAGGAGCCAAAAGCTCGTGTTGGATACGTGAAATATCGAGATCTAGGGTGCGTACCAGCGCCTCTAGCTGAAAAATATAGAGCAAGTACTCTGCAACGTTTTCGGTTTGTAGTTTTGGATTTGGGCGCATGGGTCTTAACGATCTTTTTCTATTTGGGCTTGATTCTCGTTCAAGAAATTGATAAATGCTTCAGTGACATCCATTTCTTTATTAATGAAGTTAATTTGCCCTCCTTGTCCTTGTATCAATAAAATATCGATGTTGTGTTGCTCACAATACTTCTTGCCCCACAACTCGACTTTTTTATTGATCGCTTCTAGGGATTTAAAGGTTTGCTCTTCTATGCGTTGGCCTTCTTTTTGCTGGTATTGCATTAATTCATTTTGCATTTGTTGTGCCTTTTGCTGAACCATTGCAATCTCGTTCTGAGAGAGCAGTCCAGAACGTGCCTCTTGATCTTTTTTGATGATGTAATCTTCGTAAGCTTTGTTGCGTTTTTTAAGTTCGTTTTCAAAGCGTTTTTGATTTTTCTCGGCAACGACTTCTTCGCGCTTGAAATACGCAAAATACTTTTTTAGGCTATCATTGGCATAATAAGCAATTTTTAGCCCCTCTGTACGGGTAGTCGGGACTTTTGGTGTCGTGTTTTTTTTTGACGGTTTGGGTGCTGAGCATGCTATTAAAAGGCACAAAAGAAACAGAGAAAGAAATGATTTAGTCATGATGTAACGTTTTAAGTAGTTGCAGCCAGCGCTCGCGCATGCGAATGAAATCGTGTAAACAGGCAGTATAAAACGCTGGACTCAGTTGTTGTTCAAGTTGCTGAACATCTGGTAGGTCTGAAACCGGGACTTTGAAGTGCTGCTCGTAGTCGTCAAGGGTAATACTGAGCATGTATTTATCATTGTATTGATGAAGCGAGACTAAAAAATGCTCGTGGGGAATTTGACGGACCAAACGCATATTACAAATATAATTCTTTTCTACTAAGCCTTAGAGAATGATAGAACTCGATTGATTAGAATATTTTTTTTGAAAAAGTAGGCAGTTTTTCATTTTTATTCTAATTTCGAAGCAAGAACATAAAGTATTTACCTAAATCTGTGTTGTTTATCTTAAATTATGACAAGTATTTTTGTTGCCAAACTTGATTTTGGTGTCAGCAATCAGGAGTTGCGCCAACTTTTTGAAAACTACGGTACGGTACTCAAAGCCACTGTAGCTACTGACCGTGAAACAGGTAAACCACGCGGATTCGCTTTTGTTGAAATGGCGGATAGTTCAGAGGCCCAACGTGCCATCCAAGCACTAGACGGACACATCATTAACGGTCGTGCACTCGCTGTAAAAGAAGCGGAGCAGCGCACAGACAACCGACCAAATCCAAGACCTGCTTACTCACCTCAAGAAAATGCTGCGCCAACACGAAGCACAGATTCTATTGTGCCGCGTACAGATGTGCGTTCATTAGACGGAGACGACAGCAGCCCGGTATCTTCATTTATTTTACCAAAAGTAGAGCCGCGCAAAAAAACCAAAGATAAAGAGCGCAAAGTCGAAGAAGACAATCGCACTAAAAAACCAAAAATGGATGCTTACAAAAAAAGCGGCAAAAATCCACGGTTTTTTGACGAAGACGAAGACGACCTGGACGATGATTTGCTCCATTACAAAAAGCCAGACGAAGACGATTTCCTTGACGAAGACCAAGACGAAGACGATTTCTAAGAACTGTCAGGTGCACAATTCAGCGATTACGCTTAACTTTGCACAACATGGATGTTTCTTACGCTAGTCAACTCAAACACCCCGTATTTAAGGTCTTAACCCAATACGCAACAGCGCAACAGCTAGACGTATATGTCATTGGTGGTTGGGTTCGTGACCTTCTCATGGATCAACCAAGTAAGGATATCGATATTTTAGTACTCGGCGATGGACCTGCACTCGCAAAAGCAAGCGCAGCACTTTTAAAGGTAAAAAAAGTCACTATTTTTAAAAACTTTGGCACTGCACATTTTAAATACAAAGACCTCGATATCGAATTTGTTGGTGCCCGAAAAGAATCTTACAGTCCGGAATCACGCAAACCAACAACAGCAGCTGGCTCTCTTCAAGACGACCAAAACAGAAGAGATTTTACCATTAACTCCATGGCAATTAGTTTGAGGCAAGAAACCTTAGGCCAACTAATAGATCCCTTCAATGGACAAGCAGACCTCGAAGCAGGTATTATTAGAACGCCGCTAGAGCCACATATTACTTTCAGTGACGATCCACTTAGAATGCTCAGAGCTATTCGCTTTGCGACACGTTTAGACTTTCAAATTACAGCCTCTTGCTTAGAAGCGATGAAAGCCAATGCCCAAAGACTGGAAATTCTATCCCAAGAGCGCATCACCGATGAACTCAATAAAATCATCTTGACAAGGCAACCTTCAAGAGGCTTTAAGTTAATGCAAGCTACTGGAATGTTAGCCTGTTTTTTTGAAGAATTACTGGCGCTGCAAGGTATAGAAACGCGCGACGGAAAAGCGCACAAAGATAACTTTCTACATACTTTAGAGGTACTCGATAATGTTGCGCAGCATACCAACAATTTATGGTTGCGCTGGGCTGCAATTCTACACGATATTGCTAAAGCACCCACCAAACGCTTCGATCCCGAAGTGGGCTGGACCTTCCACGGTCATGAAGAACTCGGTTCCAAAATGGTACCTAAGTTATTTAAGCGCTTGCGCCTACCGCTCGATCAGCAAATGAAATATGTCCAAAAGTTAGTAAAATTGCATTTGCGCCCCATTGCTTTGGTTAAAGGATCAGTTACCGACGCCGCTATTCGGCGACTATTAAATGAAGCCGGTGACGACATCGAAGACCTCATGTTACTCTGCAATGCGGATATTACGAGTAAAAATGAATTCAAAGTAAAACGCTACAGACAAAATTTTGAACTTGTTTCCGAAAAACTCAAAATCGTTGAAGAAAAAGACCGCGTCCGTAATTTTCAGCCTCCGGTGACTGGACAGTTGATCATGGACACTTTTCAAATTGGCCCTTGCTCGGAAATCGGCACCATCAAAACACATATTAAAGATGCCATTTTAGAAGGGCAAATTGCCAATGATTTTCAAGAGGCATATGCCGAAATGCTGCGTTTTGGTGCAGAACTTGGTTTAAAAGCCATTGACGCAACAACAAAGCCTGAATAATACTTATCTTTATCGGAAATCCCAACTCATGCCTGGTGTAAAATTTCGCGTATTACTCGATAGCGACAAAAACGAAGAAGTCTTTCGAGATATCATCATTTCAAATGAAGCTGATTTTGAAACTTTTTACCGTGCCATCATGTCGGCATTCGGATTTAATGGTGACCAAATGGCTAGTTTTTATGTCTCCAACGACAACTGGGACAAAGGCCATGAGCTTTCTCTTATCGATATGTCTTACGACGACGACGCCATAGATGAACCTGCGTCAGTTATGAAACAAGCCAGTATTCAAAATTTTTTAACTGAACCTGACCAACGCTATATTCTCGTCTATGATTTTATGCGCATGTGGATCTTTCTGATTGAACTCATTGCCTACGAAAAAGACACACCGGAAGCTCCTATTATGGCCTTTGCAATAGGCAAAGCACCGCAAGAAAGCACAAAGTCAATGCTCGATGAAAATTTATTTGGACCTGAAAGCCAATTGGCCGATACCGATGAAGAAGGGGACGAATTCGGTTTTCAAGATTTTGACGACGACTATGCCGACGACGACCTCAACGATTACAGCGAATATGAATACTAATCAACCTATCGAAAATGGCGATCCAATTGGTCAAGCCATACTAGACTACGCGCAGTCGAAAAAACCTTTTGATATCATTGTCAGTTCTGACCTTTGCGATGACGACATCATTCCAATCGAAGTGCTTTTTCGAAAGGAAGAGCAAATGCCCGAACTCGAACTAATGGCACTAGACCAATGCAAGGGCCATGTGTTGGATATCGGCGCAGGAGCCGGTGTACATGCCCTTGCCCTACAAGACCGCGGCCATCGTGTAAATGCCATTGATACGTCAGCGGGGGCAGTTGCATACATGAAACTAAATGGAATTAGTGCCCAACAGATCGATTTCTATGCGCTCAAGCCACAAATCCAATACGACACTATTTTGTCTCTAATGAATGGTCTTGGCTTGGCTCAAAATTTAGAAAATCTACCTATTTTTTTAAAAAAAATTCACGATTTTCTTCTACCTGGCGGTCGATTTGTAGCCGATTCCACAGATGTAAAATACCTTTATGAAGACGAAGACGGAGGTTATTGGCTAGATTTAAATTCAGCCTATTATGGTAACTTTCAATTTCAAATGCACTACAAAAAAATCAGTGGCCCCACTTTCGACTGGTTGTATATCGATTACGACACCCTTCACGAGCATGCAACGGCTTGCGGCTTTAAATGTCGACGCGCCTACACTATCGAAGAAAATTATTTAGCTGTTTTAGAAAAAATATGAAATGCTTTTTCTTGTTTATAGGTATTATATGCTTTTTGAGCTCTTGTGGCTATTCAAAAACAGAACGCTCGGCATTTGAAACACAAATAAAGGCTTACAACAGAAAATACAATTTAGGCCTGAAACCCACTGGTAGTGGCTTATACTTAAAAATAGACTCCCTTGGCACAGGACGCAACATTCAAATACAAGATAGCGTTTGGGTAAGCTACTCCCTTAAATTATTGTCAGGCAAAATTATTGAAGTACAAGATCAACCCATTGGGCTTCCACTCGCTGGTCTTATCAAGGGATGGCAAGAAGCCCTTTTTGGTTTGCCAGTAGGAAGTCAATTGAAATGTATGATCCCCCCCCAACTTGGATATGGTCAGAGTGGAACAGACAAAATTGGAAAAGATAAAATCCTTTATTTCAAAATGAAGGCAGTTGCTGCCAAATAAATGCTAATTTTGACACGCAAAAAAAAGAAGATAATATGAGCGTATTGGTCAATAAAAACTCCAAAGTAATAGTACAAGGTTTCACAGGCAGCGAAGGCACCTTCCATGCCAGTCAAATGATCGAATTTGGCACCAATCTAGTTGGTGGCGTCACGCCTGGAAAAGGCGGGTCTACGCACTTAGAAAGACCCGTTTTTAATACCGTTGTAGACGCAGTTTCTCAAACAGGCGCAGATACCTCCATAATTTTTGTTCCACCTGCCTTTGCAGCCGATGCCATTATGGAAGCGGCCCAAGCTGGCATTAAAGTTATCGTGTGTATTACCGAGGGCATTCCTGTGAATGACATGGTCAAGACCAAAGAATACATCAAAGCCTTTGATACCCGTTTAATCGGGCCAAACTGTCCGGGTGTAATTACTGCTGGAGAAGCCAAAGTGGGTATCATGCCCGGCTTCGTATTCAAAAAAGGAAAAATCGGTATCGTGTCAAAATCAGGAACATTGACCTATGAGGCTGCTGACCAAGTAGCCAAAGCAGGAATGGGTATTACCACCGCTATCGGTATTGGTGGAGACCCAATCATTGGTACCACAACCCGAGAGGCCGTAGAACTCCTCATGAATGACCCAGAAACTGAAGGAATCGTCATGATAGGAGAAATTGGCGGCAACCTAGAAGCAATTGCAGCGCGTTGGATCAAAGAAAATGGCACCAAGCCAGTGGTTGGTTTTATTGCTGGAGAAACCGCTCCAAAAGGACGCACAATGGGACACGCCGGAGCAATCGTTGGCGGAGCAGATGACACTGCAGAGGCCAAAAAACGAATTATGCGCGAATGTGGTATCCATGTTGTTGACTCTCCTGCGCAAATCGGGTCAAAAATGGCTGAAGTACTTGCTCTGTAAGCAAAATTAATTCCAGAAATCCCAGGTAAGGCCCAACCTAATTTGTGTGGTTGGATACGGAATACCTTTATACAAACTTGCCGTCGGATCTATAAATCCAAGCAAGTTATTTGCTTGTACAAAAAATCTGAAGGTCTTGACTTCTAAGACGATATCGATTTTTGCATTTACAATTCGACTCAAGGAATCCGTTGTAGCACTTTGGTAGTATTGCCAATCTATCGTTTCTAAAAATGGTAAATATGCCATTCGGCTAAAAGAACCCCCATACATTGCCTGAACTGTGGCAGCAGCAAGTAGTTTGAGTTGTTTATTCTTGAAAACTCCACCATTCCACTGCAAGCGCAAATCAGAGGTCAAAGGCGGTAGTACATGCTGATCAGCTAATTGCCAGCCAATGTAAGTCGTCTGGGTTGAAAGTTCTAGAGATTTCCTTTCATAGGCTAACCCTAAGCCAATTTGCACTGCGCGTTGAGGCCCAGTAAGCTGCCAATCCATCTCTTGGCTATTAAAACGGTAGACTTGTTTATTGCGCATAAAAGACAGCGAGTAATTACTTTTAAATGAACCAAAAGGTATTGCCAAATTCGTGGCAATTAACATGCTTTGTTGTAATTGAGGTTGATAAACTTGATAACTCGTGAGGTTACTCAAATAGGTACGCTGCAGAAGTTCAGGCCATCCGCGCAAGAAAAGATGTTGAACTTGTAAAATACCGAAAGGTAATTCCGTCTTTAAACGTGTATCAGTGTTGATGCCATTGCCTGCACCATAGAAATTAAGTGTGCTGTGGTGATTCAAATAACTTGTATTGAATTGATACTGTAGCGTATTCACAACGTTTAATTCTGTCGTGTCGTAACGCAATTGGGTATCTTGCCAAAAAAGCCTTCGCAAAGCCAACGTCGAGCTTAAAAATAGCCTATTTTGAACATAAGCTAAACCCAATTGATGGTCCCAGATTTGGGTGGCAAAAACATCTCGACAGGAGTCTGGACTGAAATTGAGTTGAGTGTAAAATAGTTCCAGAGAATCTGTTTCTTCATAACGACGTATTTGGTTGTGGTAGGAATGCTTAGTGATGAGTCGCAATCCAGAAATACTGTCTGAATTTAAAAAGTAGGCGGCCTCTATTTTAGCACGATATCCATTCTGAAAGCTGTAGGCATTGGTCTTGACAACTGGAAGAAGTTCTGAAGAAAAAATTCCAACCTGAGACCAACTAGCTAGTCCACTAGACCACTGCCGGTCATGGCTGACATTTGCAAATGTAGCGCCAAAGTGATAGCGCTTAGCAAAGTGAACGACTTGCATGTCTAGCGCGCTAAAGCGCAAATCACTAGCTCTTAAAAAGCCTGTTTGTTGGTGACGGTCATAGCGCAGGTTTAAGAGTGTCTGTTTTGCAAATTGTTGCTCGTAGTCTAAGCGCAAGCGCTGCGAACCCTGTGCGCCAAAACCGTAAGCAAAACCCAAATGTGGTAAGGCACTAAAAACGAGCTTTCGCTCGCGAAATACCGTTGGTGAAAGTGGAGCAATTCCCGGTTTAAAAATGGTCCAGAGGTCTGGGTTTGCTTGCCCAGTGCCAATAAAAAAAGGAGAAGAGAAACCTTCCATGAATTGCAATAAAGAATCAGCAGTACCCAAAACGCGTTGATGAGCGCACAGTGTGTCTGGTGCAACCAAAAGTTGAGACCGAGCACTGAAGGCGAGGCAGCAGGAAATGAATAGCGGTAAAGTCAAGCGCATGTTACAAACTTACTAAAAAAAGAAGGGCCACCCCATTGAGGTAGCCCTAAGCATTCGATAAAGCGATGAACTTAAAGTGCGTTGATACGCAACTGCAAGCCAGACTTCAAATTTGCTGCTTTGTTCTTGTGAATGATGTTGCGTTTAGCTAGTTTGTCTAACATAGCCACAACTGCAGGAAACAAACCTTCGGCTTCTTTACGGACTTTGGTTGCACGCAATTTACGCATTGCATTACGTGTGGTTTTGTGCTGGTATTTATTCAATACGCGCTTAGACTCATTTGAACGAATGCGCTTGATGGATGATTTATGGTTTGCCATAGCTGTTTTTATTAATAATCTCGTTAAAAAATGCAGCCCATAGGAGAATCGAACTCCTGTTACAAGGATGAAAACCTTGCGTCCTAACCACTAGACGAATGGGCCAAAAATTGGCAGCCCATAGGAGAATCGAACTCCTGTTACAAGGATGAAAACCTTGCGTCCTAACCACTAGACGAATGGGCCAAAATGTCAAAACCCCAGAATTTGGGATTGCAAATATAGTAGGAATTTCTTGAAGCGCAAGGGAGCTACCCATTTTTTTAAGAAAAATCTGCCTGGTCTGAACTCATTTTGAAGCCCAAGCGTTTCCCTGTTTTTAACTTTAACTGTTCGCCCATCAAAAATATCTGACCCACACTGATATTATCCATGTATTCAAAGGGTGGAATATAGAGGTCAAATTGCAAAGCATAAGCAAAAGTCATTTGTGCAATTAATTGCAAAAGCTGCTCGGAAAGTAACATGTGTTCAGGATCGTTGAAAGTTGCCCCCAAAGACCCTTTTCCTTCAATGAAAAAATGACGTTCGTGATTGACAAAAATACGAGCAATTAAATTTCCGACATCGTCAAGACGGTTTTGCTGCATGGATTCTGCCAAAAAATTATAAACATGGATGGTGCCAAAATAACCATTATTAGGGTTCGCTTTGAAATAAGCCGTGCCCCACAAAGGATTGTTATCGGGCAGGCGAAAAACATTGTGATGTAAATTAAATACCAGAACATCACTGCCAATAAAAACATGAAACTCGTGGTCACCTCTATCTTTAACCCACAACCGCACACGCTCATCAGTTACGGCCTCTTTAAGGGCTGCCATTTCTGTGTCGATCAATGAACGTAGTTCGCTAAATACCCTTTCGAGATCATCGGCGACATCTTGCTTGAGCGCAGATTTGTGCAATAGGATGTCAACAAGTTGTTGTCGGTTTGCTTCTATGGGATTTTTGGTGACTTTTTTTTTCATGGCGCGGTTTTTGTTGTTAAAAATACCGCAATTGTAAGATTTGTGAGCTTAAAGAAGATAAAACTTTTGCGCTCATTGCTAAAAATTGTTTAACTTTGAAAAAGCGCATTGGCGCACTGCTTCTATGAAAAAGCGTATTTGGTTTATTATTAATCCCATTTCTGGAGTTCGTCGCAAAGACGATATCCCTGCGCTTATCCGTCGCTTTTTAAACCACGAAACTTATGCTTTCGAAATTCAATACACCAAGTATAAAGGCCATGCCATCGAAATAGCGAAAGAAGCTGTTCAGCTCGGCATAGATACCGTTTGTGCTGTAGGTGGCGACGGTTCTGTTCACGAAGTAGGCACTGCGCTTATCGGTTCAAACACAAGTCTGGCCGTTATACCTATTGGTTCAGGTAATGGTTTGGCACGCCACATGTTCATACCCCGAAACATTAAAAAAGCCATTCAAACGATCAACCTCAACCACCAAATTACAATGGATACCGTTATGGTCAATGACCAACCATTTTTAGGTGTAGGGGGCTATGGTTTAGATGCAGTTATTGCCAAAAAATTTGATGAAGACCACAGGAGAGGTTTCTGGACCTACGTCAAGCACGTCTTCAAAGAATTTTTCCGTTATAACCCAATGAACATCTCTATCGATACCAACGGCCAAATCAAAAAATTACCCGTTGTACTTTGCACTATTGCCAACACTTCTGAGTTTGGAAATGGATTTAAAGTGTCTCCTAAATCAGATGCCACCGACGGCAAACTCGAACTATTCTTACTCAAACCTTTTTCTTTGTTTGGCATTCCCAAAATGATTTTTCAGTTCTTTACTGGTCGTTCCGATCAATCCTATTACACAGAGGTCATCTCTTTTAAAAAAGCTAAAATTTCTTTGCCAAATGGTGTTGCTCATCACGACGGCGAACCCATTACAGTATTGCGCGAACTCAATGTACACGTAGTGCCTCACTCTCTTCACATCATCGTAGGCCAAAAATAATGTCCAAAACCTTCTCATTAGCACTCGAGCCACTCTTGGCCCAACTCTGCAATCTCAATCCAAACACAACACCCGCTTGGGGTCAAATGCAGCCACAGCGTATGGTTGAGCACCTCGCTGACGCACTTTATATGTCCGTCGGAAAAGGCGACTTCAAAATAGAAGTGTCGGAAGACCGTATCGAACGCATGCAAGCATGGTTAGAAACTGACAAACCAATGGCCAAAGACGTTCAAGTCTCTTTTGCTACGCCTGAAACCCCCATGCGCAACGACGAACTCGAAACCGCTATAGATGAGTTTACCGATGCCTTTTTAACCTTTGAAGAATGGTACGAAGAAGATGTGCACCGCACTGCAATTCATCCATTTTATGGAAATCTGAACTATACTCAATGGCAGCGCTTGCACAGCAAGCATTTTGCGCATCATTTTGAACAATTCGAATTAATTTAACCTACTTTCCAAAACGTGGCCAAGGAATAAATCTCGGCACTCGCTTTTGATAATCTGTATAGCCAGCGTATTTGGTGGCAGATAGTTCTTCGGAAAAATCAGAGCTTCCTTTGAAGAGTATCAAAAGAAGTATGCAACCGCCAATTGTCCAGTTGATCCATTGACCCGTAGCATTGACACTAAACAAATAGAAAATTACCCAAATGCTTTGCTCCATTGCGTAGTTCGGATGGCGAACAATTCCCCACAAACCCGTAGAAACAAAACCAATTTCATACGCACCGAGAGGTTCACCGGCTTTCAATCTGCGGTGTTTTTCTGTTTGGAAATCATACTGTTGCTGATCAGCAATAAACTCTATAACGACCGCAACGATGAAAATAAAAGACAACAGCCAGTCGGTTGCATTGATTTGAGGTTGTGCATTGGATGAAAGCGCGGAAAGAATGGGTACCGTAAAAGAAAAAATCAGGATATTTTGATAGGCTGAGATAAAGAAAAGATTAAAAACACCCCAAATGAATTTGTTATTTAATCCAGGGCGCTTGCGCAATTCTTCCCAACGATAATCTTCTTCACCTGCCCAAAATCGCCAAGTGTAGGCGCCTCGACGTGCAAAATTAAAGGTGAGTCTTACCCCCCATATGGTAACTAAAATAGCCATGAGTATCATTCGATCAGATATTATTGGCGAAAATAAAGTCATGTGCCAAACGTAGTATATAGGCACGATGCTCCAAAGCTTATCTACTTGCGAATTATTTCTAGAGATTTCACCAACAATAAAACAATAGGCAATAACCATAGCAACAGGGAAAGCCATTTGACCAAGAATTTCGTACTGTAATTCATTGGGTGTATATCCAAAATTAAAGCAAATAAATGGCGCCACCACTACGGTGAAAATGAGCAATAGGATAGTTAGTAGCATGTGAATATAGTTTTAGTCGCTATTAAAAAATAGATAAAATTAGGTTAAGTCGAATTTAAGATTTTTTTTTAAGATTGAGCAAATGGAATTTTTACTTCTCTTAAAGCCTCGATAAGTAAATGCTGGCCTTTGAAAAAATAATTGCTGTAGTCCGCTGTTTGAACCCAGCACCTGACTTTAACCTCAAGACCCTCATTAGAAATTTTTTGAATACCTACAATTGGTTCCGGCTTTTGAAGAAATCCTTTGTTCGCTTTTAATGTTGCAATGATTACCTGCTCAATGCTTACAATTTCAGCCGAATGTTCAAAAACGAAAGTCCATTCAATGCGACGCATTACTTCCTTCGTGTAATTAATGATGGTCCCGTTGGCCAGCGGACCGTTCGGAAAAATCAAAATTTTATTATCAGAGGATTTTAAATAGGTATTGAAGATTTGAATTTCAGAAACAACGCCCTGCTCACCAAGGGCCTCAATATCATCGCCCACTTTGAAAGGTTTTAAAACAAGAATCATGATGCCCCCTGCAAAATTGGATAAGGTCCCTGAAAAGGCCATGCCAATAGCAATACCAGCGGCCCCAAGAAGGGTCAAGAAAGAAGTCATTTGCACCCCCAATTGGGTAATGGCGGTAATGACAACCATAATTTTTAAGGCCATTGACAAAAAACTGGTCAAAAAAGAGATGAGCCCCGCATCGGTGTCACTTTTTCTTAAAATTCTATTGACTACCCTCGTAAGCACGCCAGTTAGCCAAAAACCAATTACCGCAATCAAGATGGCGAGAATTAAATTGGTCAGTAAAGAAAAAATTACTTTACTGAAATCTCCGGATTTAAGATTAAATAGCGTTTCGATGAAGTGCATGTCGTATTTTTACCACAAAAATAGGAATGTTTAGCGAGTTCGAAAATTTAGAGAAAATTGAAGTGCTTAGAGAAGATGGCATGGTAGATTATTACCCTCATTTTTTGGATTTAGACCAAAGCACTGCTTTGTTTCAAAAAATAAGTTCCTCTGAAAAATTCGAGCAGAACGATATTCTACTCTTCGGTAAAAGAGTCAAAGTACCTCGGCTAGAAGCTTATTATGCCTTGAATGGAGAGGCATATGGCTACTCAGGTCAGGCATTAACGGTGCAATTATTTCCGAGCTACCTTAATGAGCTGCGTCTTCAGGTACAAGAAAAGACCAAAAGTCAATTTAATGCGCTTTTGATCAATTATTACCGCGACGGGCAAGATTCGAATGGTTGGCATGCCGATAATGAGAAATCTCTTGGCGAAGAACCCAATATTGCATCCCTTAGCTTGGGTGCAGTGCGTCGTTTTGAACTCAAGCACATGGCAAATGGCATAAAAAAAAATATCCTTTTGGCCAACGGGAGCCTATTGCACATGCACGGGCAACTTCAAAAGCACTACAAGCATCAGCTACCGAAAATAAAAGGTTTGCAGCAAGCACGCTTGAATTTAACCTTTCGCTGGGTCCGGCCATCTGTTTGAAATCAGTAACTTTGAAAAAATGAAACCACAAGACTACATGCAGCGCTGTCTTGATCTTGCTCTTCTTGGGCAGGGTTCTGTTTCTCCAAACCCAATGGTAGGATGTGTTATCGTCAAAGATGACAAAATTATTGGAGAAGGGTATCATCAAAAGTTTGGTGGGCCGCACGCAGAGGTAATGGCTATTGCCGCGGTTAAAGAACAACACTTACTAGAAGGAGCAACGGTTTATGTGAGCCTGGAGCCCTGCGTACACTTTGGTAAAACACCGCCCTGCAGCAATTTGTTAATTGAGAAAAAAATAGCGCATGTGGTTATTGCTTGTAAAGACCCCAATCCAAAGGTAGCCGGAAAAGGCATTGAAAGACTTCAGAAAGCCGGCATCGTAGTTGAAGTTGGCATGCTAAATACAGCTGCACAACAACTCAATAAACGTTTTTTTTGTTTACACCAAAAACAACGACCACACGTGGTGCTCAAGTGGGCTCAAACCAAGGATGGTTTTTTAGACCGCTTGCGTACTGACGATCAAAAAGGAATCAATTGGATTTCTTCAGAAGAATCTCGATCGTTAGTACATCATTGGCGCAGTCAGGAAATGAGCATCTTGGTCGGTAAACATACGGCACTCAACGATAACCCCTCACTTACGGTTAGAGATGTCAGCGGCAAAAACCCTATTCGAATCTTAATAGATAGTCAACTTCAGGTTCAAAACGACATTAGTCTTTTTTCGACAGATGCCCCTACCCTCATCTTCAATCGCCTAAAAAATGAGAAAAAAGAAAATATTGAATGGATAAAAATACCCGAAACTTCGACTAAGTATATCTTAGACGAGTTGTATCAAAGAGGTATTCACTCTGTAATGGTAGAAGGCGGAAGCCGCACACTACAATATTTTATTATCGATAATGTCTGGGATGAAGCCTATGTGCTCGTAGGAGATTTATATTTCGGAGAAGGCGTAAAGGCACCTGTTCTAAATAGGGTACCGACCCATGTTCATCATTTTGGTACCGACCAAATTTATTATTTCAAAAGACGCACGTGAGAAAATCAACTATACTTTTTATTGTACTAATCTTGTGCTTTAAAATTGCCGCTCAAGGATATCAAATTGCCGTTTTGAAATATAATGGTGGCGGAGACTATTATGCCAACCCTACCGCCCTACCTAACCTAATCAAATTTTGTAACACAGAGCTTGGAATGAATATTTCAAAAGAGGTGCCATACGTAGAGGTTGGTAGTACCGATTTATTTCAATACCCACTGGTTCATATGACTGGGCATGGCAATGTTGTATTCTCTAGAGCAGAGGCTAATAATTTACGAACCTACTTGTTGTCTGGTGGCTTTTTACATATAGATGATAATTATGGAATGGACGGCTTTGTTCGGGCCGAACTCAAAAAAGTTTTTCCAGAAGCTACGCTCATTGAACTTCCTACAGACCATCCGATTTATAAAAAGCGTTATTCTTTTCCAAATGGTTTACCAAAAATTCATGAGCACGACGGCAAAAGTCCACAGGCTTTTGGAATCGTTATGGACGGGCGCTTGGTTTGTTTGTATACCTACGAAACTGACCTCTCAGATGGCTGGGAAGATCCTCAGGTGCACAATGACCCACCAGAAAAAAGGCGCCAAGCTTTACAGATGGGCGCCAATATTATTTCTTATGCTTTTTCCAATTAATGCTGATGGCCATCGTGCTCATTATGGGGCGCACTATTTGCATCTGTGACCTGCAACAATTCAATTTCAAATACTAAATCGGCATAGGGTGGAATAGCACCAGGCCTGCCTTGTTGACCATAGGCGTTGTAGTATGGAATGAACAATAAAATTTCTCCTCCTTCTTGAATATAGGTAATCCCCTCTTCAAAACCCGGAATCATCCGCTGCACTTTGTATTGAAAGTCCATAGGCAGGTTGCGGTCTTTGGAAGAATCGAATTTTTTACCACCACGTCTAAAAGTTCCTGTATAGTGTAGGCTTACTTTTTTACCTTCTGCAACCACATTACCCTTTCCATTATCTAAGATAACATATACTAAACCTGTAGGGCTTTGTTGGGCTTTGGGATAATTTTTTTTAACCTCGTTGTACATGTATGCTTTGTAGTCGTCTTGGGACATTGCTGCAATTTTAGCCACCTCTTCTTGTTCTGCTGCTTCTTGTGCTTTTCTAGTTATAAATACACCATCGAAGGCTGCTTGTGCATTCCACTTTTGAGCTTCTCTGCCCACCCGTATAATCTCTACTTTCTGCATGATGTCGTTTTGAGCTATGGCATTGACGACCTCTTGACCCGAAACAACTTGTCCAAAAACGGTGTGCTTGCCATCTAGCCAAGGCGTTTCTTTGTGTGTTATAAAAAACTGAGAGCCATTGGTATTGGGGCCTGAATTGGCCATAGATAAAATACCTGGACCGCTGTGTTTGAGCGTTGGATCAATTTCATCATAGAACTTGTAGCCGGGGTCACCCATACCCGTACCTTGCGGGTCTCCGCCCTGGATCATGAAGTCGGCGATCACACGGTGAAAAATAAGCCCATCGAAAAATGGCTTGGAAAATGATTGATCTCCAACCTTAAAATTACCTTCAGCCAAACCAACAAAATTCCCAACGGTCATGGGTGTTTTTTTATACTCAAGATTACAGACAATAACACCTTTGTTGGTCGTAAAGCACGCGTAAATACCATCGTCGGTTGGTGTAGTAATTTGGGCATTTAACAAACTCGTAAATGCAAAGGATAGCAATGTAAAAAATAGATTTTTCATAGGATTATTTTTCGATGTCTAATAGTTCAACTTCAAAGATCAGTACAGAGAATGGTGGGATGAGTTCGGTTGGAGAACCTGGCCCATAAGCCAATTGCTGAGGAATGTAAAAACGGTACTTTGAACCCACACTCATGAGCTGTACGCCTTCGGTCCAGCCGGGAATGACGGCATTGAGTGGAAACGAAATCGGTTCTTTTCGCTCTACAGAGCTATCAAAGATTTCTCCGTTGATGGTAGTGCCGGTGTAATGCACTTTTACTGTCGAACTCGCCGATGGTTTGTCGCCTCGACCCTTTTTCAGGACTTCGTATTGTAAGCCGCTTGCCGTTACTTGGATATCCTTTTTCTTCGCGTTTTCTAGTAAAAAAGCTTCCCCTTTCTCTCGATTGGCTCTGCCCTCTTCTTGGGCGGCGGCTAATGCTTCTTGATTGCCCGCCTCTTCAGCTTCTTGAATAGCTTGCATTTTATCTTGAAAATAAGACATGACGCATTGATTATTTGGATCTTGGACCAAGCTTTGGCGTTCCATCATGGCATCACTGAGTCCTAAGAGAAGAAGTTCAACATTCGCTTCGGGGAAATCCTTGAGCACGCTTTGGGCAATATTTTGACCCGCAAGATAACTTACGGAGTCAATTCGGGTAGTTACTTTAGGCATTTGTGCGTTGAATTGCGTGACTAGCAACACACTGAGTGGTAAAAAATAGTGTTTCATAGGAGTTAGCGTTCGTTTCGGATATCTGAGCCCCAAAACATTTTGTTACGGATGGTATCTAAAAAATTATTGTCTTCAAATTTGATGACGTTGATCATAAATTCAGCTTTGGTAATCGTGACCTTTTCACCTTGTTTGATGTGTTGTGAGTGGCCATCTAAGGAGAGCAAATAAGAGCGGTCTCGGCCCTCTACCTCCAAGGAAATTGGCATGTGGTCTGGAACAACAACCGGACGTACATTTAGGTTGTGCGGCGCAATAGGCGTGAGGATATGAACCTGGCAGCCGGGGGTAATAATAGGGCCGCCACAACTTAAACTATAGGCCGTAGAGCCTGTAGGAGTAGCGACTATGAGGCCGTCGGCCCAATATGTATTTAAGAACTTATCTCCGATATACGCATGAACTTTAATCATTGAGGAAGTGTCTTTTTTCTGCAGCGTAAGTTCGTTGAGTGCAAAGTTTTCATCGGATAAGAGGTCGTTTTCGGTATGAACTCTAAGTAAGGAACGCTTTTGAAACTCGTAATGGCCCGCATTGAACCTTTGTAGGGTTTGGTCAATATGCGTCTTGGGAATATTTGATAAAAAACCCAAGCGACCCGTATTGATACCGAGAATTGGAATACCGGAATTGCGCACAAACGAAACAGCCTTCAGAAATGTGCCATCGCCACCCAAACTGATCATGAGGTCAAAACCCTTTTGCAGATCTTGATACGAACTAAAAGTTTGGTGCGTGGTTTTCCATTGAAATTTAGTGTGGAGTTGTTGGGCTAAATCTTGCTCCAATATAGGCTCCCACCCGAGCTCGATAATTCCTTTGAGTAGGTTTTCAAAGACACTGAGGTCTTGCTTAAATACTTTTTTTGCGAATATGGCGATTCGTTTCATTACATGCTTAAATAATGCATGAGTTCTTGATAGCGGTCTTGGAGTTCGTCGGTTTGTTGACTATTTTGATAACTGGCAAGAACTTGGTAGTCATAGCGCTCAAAGGTACGTATAATTGCACTTAAATTATGTTGATTGATGCGCAAATTTACTTGTATTTTGGTGCTATCTGCGATATTACTCACAAATACATTTAGGATTTTAGCTTGGTTACTTTCCACGATTTGAGAAATTTGAGCAAGCGTGTAATCGATGGCATTCATTTCTAAAACCAAAACAGAGCCCGCTTCGTTCAGTCCGCTGGTTTCTGCCAAAAGTTGTAATAATTCTTGCGCACTAATTACGCCAAGAAAATTTTCTTGTCGGTCCAGTACTGCAAGCACAGTGAGCTTAAAAAGTGCAAAATGCTGCAGCAAGTCAAATAAGTGTGCATCAGCGTAAACAAAAGGACGAGGTAAATGTTGGAAAAGTTGATCTAGGCTTTCTTCTAGGGTTGTCTGATCTAATAATTCGGATTCGGATACGAGCCCAACAAAATTACCGTTCTTGAGTACAGGTAGATGATTTACTTGAAATTCATCCATCCAGAAAAGTGCCTTCTCGCCGGAATCGGAATGCAGTAGTGGTGGTATTTGTTCAGAAAGAATATTAGAAGCTCTCATAGCAGGCGCAAAATACTAAAATACTTGAATCTTTTGTACTTTTGCGTCTCAATTATTGTGCCATGACCAGACTTAGCGTGAATATTAACAAAATCGCAACCTTGCGCAACGCACGAGGCGGTCAAACTCCTAATGTCTTGCAATTTGCGCAAGACGCAGAAAGATTCGGTGCACAAGGCATCACCGTTCATCCAAGACCAGACGAACGCCATATTACGACCAAAGATTGTTATGACCTCTTCGATCAAATTCAAACAGAATTTAATATCGAAGGGTATCCCGACGCTCGCTACCTTCAGCTGATCAAAGACCTACGCCCAGCTCAAGCAACCTTAGTACCCGACCCTCCAGGCGTACTCACCTCAAATGCAGGTTGGAATTGCACTGCGCAAGCCAAATTTTTGGAGCCCATCATTGCACAAATTCAAGAATTAGGTGTTCGGGTTTCTCTTTTTATAGAAACCAATTTAGCTCAGCTCGATACCGCTAAAGCAATAGGTACAGACCGCATCGAATTTTATACGGGTCCATATGCAGCAAATTACAAGACTGACAAAAGTGCAGCTGTTTTGCCCTACGTATTGGCAGCCCAACATGCACAGCAACTAGGTTTAGGTATCAATGCAGGGCACGACCTCAGTTTGGAGAATTTGGCATTCTTTAAAACGCAACTTTGCGCACTAGACGAGGTTTCGATTGGACATGCCTTGATTGTAGATGCGCTATATTTGGGCATAGAAAATACCGTACAACGCTATCTTTACGAATTGCGCTGATTGGCTTGGTGCACTACCCGTTGAGGGAACGGAATTTCAATAGCGTAAGTTCTAAATAAGCGGTCTATTTCAAAGCGAATTTCCGATTTATAATTATTGATATCCCAACTTTGGTCGGCCCAGAAAACAAGCTCTAAATCGAGGCCGGAGTCGCCAAAATCATGTAATCTGACAAAAACCGGATTGTTTTTTTTGACTTTTGGATGGGCAAAGGCCGCTTGCTTTAATAAGCGCTCAATTAAAGTGAGGTCTGACCCATAGGCAACTGTAACCTTTATAGAAAAACGAGTGAGTTCAGAACCATGGCTCCAATTTTCGATTTGATCTTGGGTCAGGTGCGTATTTGGAATGATGAGTACATTTCCTTCTCTGGTCTGAATTTGGGTGGTGCGCACATGGATCTTCACTATTTTCACTACCAAGGAATCTTTACTTTGTCCACTAGCGCCTGATTTGCCAGATATTTCGACGATATCACCTACCCTTAAATTACCTTCAAAAAGCAAAACAACACCTGCAATCATATCTTTAAAAACATCTTGTAGCCCGAGACCTATGCCTACCAGAAGACCAACAGAACTCGTGAGTAGGATCATGAGGTCAATATCGAGTAATCTAAAGCAAATTAAAATGGAACCTACATAAATGAAATACTTGGCCAATTGGTTATAGACAAATTCTGTTCCGGGATCAATATTGGATTGATTGGTAAAACGTCGAGCAAAATAAAGTCTAGAAAGGTTAGTAGCTATTTTTGCGCCAAAAAATACAGAGATAACGATAAGTACATCCGAAAAATCAATTTTAAAGCGCTCAAAAGCTAAAATTTTGAAATTCAAGAAATCATTAAAAGTGACGTGTCCATTATTGTAACGAAAACTGAGAATGGCCACATAAATTGCCAATAGATATACGCTTTGACTGGCCAAACGCAGTCGGGCCATTTGCTTGGCTTCTAGTTGTAAATTGACACTTTTAACGTATCCTTTTAAAGCTTTGTGAAACAAACGACGCAGCACTGCCGCTATAAAAAAGATGAGTAATAGAAAAATGAGATTCCAAAAACAAATCTTATAAGGACCAATATAAAATAAGGTTTTTGCAAACATTTTAACGAATTAAGGTGATTCCTATTTGTTCGGAGAGAAGCATTTTTACTTTTTCCAGACTGACGAGTTCGCCTAAAGCCAGAAGTAAATCGTTGTCTTTTAGGAGGTCTTGGGTGAGTTCCGAGCGAATTTTGTTGATTTTCTCTTCGACAGACGAAAGCTTGAATCGGTAGATCACCTGCACAACTGTTTGATAGAGGTCATCGGATTCTGACTTTGTTTGAATTTTATAGCGCGCCACCCAATTATGACTGAGTTCTTGCTCTTGCGCTTCGATGTCTGCTACAAATTGAACAATTTGCTGATCATCGTGGCGCAGGAAAAAAGTGGACTCGTAAAAGGTGTTTTCTTCTAAAACACCCTTTTCAAATATGGAATAGATTTCTTGATAGAGAGGCGTCACAAAATGAAGATCATCCTTTTTTAGTTCCTGAACGATGAGTTCAATTACACTTGTTTGCGTTTCGGGCTGCCCCGGCTCTTGCCAAATGAGTGCGCGGGTCCCGTATTTGATCAGCATCCGAATTATTTCGGCCTCAAAAATAGTTTGGTCTGCCTCCTTTTCTGGGCTCGCTTCAAGAGATTGCGGACTTGGGTTTTTAGGGAGTTCTATGTTACCCAATGCTGGGTCTTGATACGTTTTGGCCAAGGCGGTTTTGCGCAAATTCAGTAATTCAGACTGCACAATGGACTCTGATATATCGAATTGTTGGGCTAATTGCTGCACATAAACAGATCTAGTGATTTGATCTGGTATAAGTGATACGGAATTTACAATGTCTTTAATGAGGCCTGCACGCAAGATGGGGTCATTGGCACCGTCGGCAAGTAAAATACCTGCCTTAAATGAGATAAAATCTTGTTTATGAGCAGCGATGTATGCACTCAATTCTGCAGAAGATCTTGATTTGGAAAAGGAATCTGGATCTTCCCCATCCGGAAAAAGAACTACTTTGACATTGAGACCCCCTTCGAGAATAAGATCTATGCCGCGAAAGCTCGCTTTAATACCCGCTGCATCGCCATCGTAGAGAATGGTGAGATTCTTGGTATAACGACTGACTAATTTGACTTGTTCTTTGGTGAGCGAAGTGCCTGATGAAGAAACCACGTTTTGAATACCGGCCTGATGCATGCTGATAACGTCCGTGTATCCTTCGCAAAGTAAGCATTCGTTGTATTTGACGATATCTCCTTTGGCGAAATGTAATCCGTACAGAATTTCACTCTTATTGTAAATACTGCTCTCAGGCGAATTGAAATATTTTGCTACTTTTTTGTCGGAGAGCAAGGTTCGGCCGCCAAAACCCAATACACGGCCAGAAACGCTGTGAATTGGAAAAATTACCCTGCCCTTGAAAAAGTCAAAATATCGATTCTCTTTGGATTTAGTAAGGCCAATTGCCTCTAGATAAGCTTTATTATAACCTTTATCGAGCGCTAAATCGGTGAAGGCAGAACCGGTATTTAGACAATACCCAAGCTGGAATTTTTCGATGGTAGCACGAGAAAAACCCCGCTCCTCAAAGTAAGACAAGCCTATTGCCTTTCCTTCTTGATCGTTGAGGAGCATCTGCGAAAAAGTATTTTTGGCAAATTCATTAATGATCAAGAAGCTTTCGCGCTCGTTGAGTGCGGCGAGCTCCTCAGCGCTTGCTTCGCGCTCTTCTGGAACTTCTATATTGTAGCGCTTAGCCAGCCATCTGAGTGCTTCAGGGTAACTAAAGTGCTCTTTTTCCATCAAAAAGCTAGCTGCGTTTCCTCCTTTTCCTGTAGAGAAGCATTTGAATATTTGCTTGGCAGGAGAAACGACGAAAGATGGCGTTTTTTCATCGGTAAATGGACTCAGGCCTTTGAGGTTAGAACCGGCACGCTTAAGTTGCACAAATTCTCCGATTACCTCCTCTATTCGGGCGGTTTGAAGAATTTGATCAACGATATGCGGCGGAATTTTACTCATTAAGGATTGAAGTTTTGAACGGTTTTCTCACCTTTTTCATTGTAGGTAACCCATTCCCCTACCATTTGATCGTCTTGATACTCGCCATAGTAGTGAATTTTCCCATTGGGGTATTTTACGACTGAATGTCCATTCTTTTTACCAGCGCTGTAAAAAGTAAATGAAAGTAAGTTGCCTTTTTCACTATAAAAGTTCCATTTTCCTTCGCGATCACCCTTTTTATTGAGCATTCCTTCATACTTCACCTGTTTTTTACTGGGGTACCACTCTTTGTAGTGGCCATCTTTGATTTCGACAAGGTCTTGAGGTTTGGGTTGTGTTGTCGTTTCTTTTTGCTGGGGATCAGCACAAGACCAAAGTGACATAGTAAATAGGACAAGAAGAGCTGTTATAAAGTATTTCATGACATTATTTTTCACGGTTCATAGTATAGGAAACTAATCCTATTAACGAAGCTTTTGCTGTGCTATCGGGGTAAGTGGCTAAAATTTCTAGTGCCTGAGCTGCTAATGACTCCATGCGCTTTTGGGCATATTGTACACCACCCGATTCCCACACTAATTGAATAGCGCGCTGTACACGACTGCTGACGTCGTATTCATTTTTGATGATATAACGCAGTTCTTTTTGAATGGCAGCAGAAGAATTTTGCAGCGCATAAATAAGTGGGAGGGTCATTTTTTGTTCGCGGATATCGATACCCGTTGGCTTGCCTATGTGGGCACCTGTACCGTAGTCAAAGATGTCGTCTTTAATTTGAAAAGCAAGGCCAATAAGCTCACCAAAAAGGCGCATTTGAGCACGATGTTCTTGAGCACCCACACTCAACGCACCTGCCTCACAACAAGTTGCAATGAGCGATGCTGTTTTTTTGCGGATAACCTCATAGTAGATATCTTCGGTAATGTCTAGATGCCGGGCTTTTTCGATTTGTAGGAGCTCTCCTTCAGACATTTCTTGAACGGCACGGGCAACAATTTCAAGTAAATCGAGGTTGCGCTTTTCGATGGAAATCAGTAAAATGCGAGACAGCATGTAGTCTCCGACTAAAACGGCTATTTTATTTTTCCAAAGTGCATTGACAGAGAAAAAACCTCTTCTTTCGGCAGCGTCGTCAACGACGTCATCGTGAACGAGTGTAGCGGTATGGAGGAGTTCGACGAGCGTAGTGGCATCAAAAGTAATGGGATTGATTTCTCCGAGCATTTTGGCACTCAAAAAAACGAACATAGGGCGCATTTGCTTGCCTTTGCGTTTGACGATATAGCTGGTAACTTTGTCAAGAAGTGCGACATCAGCACGCATTGCGTTTTGAAAATGGATTTCAAAATCGAGCAGTTCTTGCTGAATTGGTGCGGTAATGTCGTCTAGGCGCTGCATCTAACAAATATACAAAAAGCCATGGCCTAATCATAGACGATAGTAGGAAACTTAACGCGAGAGGTGCATATTTCTCTCGGAATAAATTTTGGTAAAGAAGGGATCTTTTAAATCTTTAATAAAGCGGATGGCCTCACCGGTAGATTTCATTTCAGGACCTAACTCTTTTTTGATATCAGGAAACTTCTCGTATGAGAAAACTGGGATTTTAATAGCGTATCCTTCTTTGCGCGGCTGGAAGTTAAAGTCGGTTACTTTATTGTGACCGAGCATCACTTTAGTAGCGTAGTTGACATAAGGTTCGTCGTAAGCCTTGGCAATGAAAGGAACAGTTCGAGATGCTCTAGGGTTGGCTTCGATAACGTAAACTTTATCGTCTTTAATGGCAAATTGGATATTGAGCAAACCAACTGTTTTGAGCTCGATTGCAATTTTTTTGGTAATGTCTTCAATTTGCGTCATGACGAAATCGCCGAGATTATATGGGGGCAATACGGCATAGGAGTCACCTGAGTGAATTCCGGCGGGCTCGATGTGTTGCATGATGCCAATGATGTAGACGTTCTCGCCGTCGCAGATGGCGTCGGCCTCGGCTTCAATAGCGCCACCGATGAAATGATCTAGCAAGATTTGGTTATTGCCCATCTCATTGAGGATATCCACAACATGGTGCTCTAACTCTTCTTTATTGATGACGATTTTCATTTTCTGCCCTCCGAGCACATAAGACGGACGAACTAAAAGTGGAAAGCCAAGCTCCTCTGATAATTCTATAGCCTGCTCAGCGCTTTCTACAACGCCGTATTTAGGGAAGGGGACATTGTTTTTCTCGAGTAGTTTAGAAAAGCGGCCGCGGTCTTCGGCTAAATCTAGGGCTTCGTAGGAGGTGCCCAGTATAGGAATGCCATAACGCTGGAGTTTTTCTGCGAGCTTTAGTGCGGTTTGACCCCCAAGTTGGACAATGACACCGATTGGCTTCTCGTGTTGAATGATATCGTAGATGTGCTCCCAAAAGACGGGCTCGAAGTAGAGCTTGTCTGCGGTGTCAAAATCAGTAGAAACTGTTTCAGGATTGCAATTAATCATGATGGTCTCGTAACCGCACTCTTTAGCTGCTAAAACGCCATGCACACAAGAATAATCAAATTCAATACCTTGACCTATACGGTTGGGGCCAGAGCCCAATACAACTACTTTAGGACGCTCGCTCACGACACTTTCGTTTTCGTATTCAAAGGTGGAGTAATAGTAAGGGGTGAGTGCTTCGAATTCTGCAGCACAGGTATCGACTAATTTATAGACGCGGTTGATACCTAATTCTTTGCGCTTGACTGCAACTTCTGACTCCAAACAACGCAGTAAATGCGCAATTTGGCGGTCGGCATACCCTTTTTGCTTGGCTTCAAAAAGAAGGTCTTTAGGAAGATTTTCGAGGTGGTATTTCTCGATTTTGCGCTCTAACTTGATCAGGTCTTCAATTTGTTTTAAAAACCAGATATCAATTTTTGTCTTTTCGACGATGGTTTTAAACGGAATGCCAAGTTTGATCGCGTCATAAATATGGAACAGACGATTCCAACTTGCAAATTCTAAAGAATGTAGAATTTCATTCTGATTGGTGAGCTCTTTGCCGTCAGCACCTAAACCATTGCGGTTAATTTCTAAGGACTGACACGCTTTTTGTAAAGCCTCTTGAAAACTACGGCCAATACCCATGACCTCACCGACCGACTTCATTTGAAGGCCTAGTTGGCGATTGGTGCCGGGGAATTTATTAAAGTTCCAACGCGGTATTTTGACAATAACGTAGTCGAGGGTAGGTTCAAAAAGTGCGGAAGTAGTTTTGGTGATTTGATTACTTAACTCATTGAGGTGATAACCAATAGCCAGTTTAGATGCAATTTTGGCAATTGGGTAACCCGTAGCTTTAGAAGCCAAAGCCGAAGAGCGAGAAACACGTGGGTTAATTTCAATGGCGATGATGTCTTCTTTGGCGTCAGGCGAAACGGCAAATTGAACATTACAGCCCCCTGCAAAATTTCCAATGGAGCGCATCATATGGATGGCCATGTCTCGCATTTTTTGAAAGGTGGTGTCTGATAGGGTCATGGCCGGAGCTACGGTAATGGAGTCGCCGGTATGGATACCCATAGGATCAAAGTTTTCGATAGAGCAGATGATCACGACATTGTCATTGGCATCACGCAATAACTCGAGTTCGTATTCTTTCCAACCTAAGAGCGCTTTATCGATCATGACCTCATGGATTGGAGATAGTTGTAATCCACGTTCCAACAGATTGTCAAATTCTTTAGGTTCGTGCAAAATACTTGCTCCAGAACCACCCAGCGTGTAAGAAGGGCGGATACAAAGTGGGAATCCAAATTCTTGGGCAATTTCCTTGCCTTCTAGAAAAGATTTTGCCGTTTTTTGCGGTGCCATTGGTATGCCAATTTGCAGCATAAGCTCGCGGAATGCCTCTCGGTTCTCCGTAATTTCAATAGCATTAATATCGACACCAATAATGCGTACGCCGTGTTGCTCCCAAATGCCCATTTCGTCGCATTTGATACACAAATTGAGTGCTGTCTGCCCACCCATAGTTGGCAAAACGGCATCTATTTGATGGTTTTCAAGAATTTTAATGATGCTTTCTGGTTCTAGTGGCTGCAGATAGATGTTATCGGCAACGACTTTATCGGTCATGATGGTAGCCGGGTTGGAGTTGATTAGGGTAACTTCAATACCTTCTTCTCTGAGCGAACGTGCTGCTTGAGAACCAGAGTAGTCGAATTCACAGGCTTGACCAATTACAATAGGACCACTACCAATGATGAGAACGGATTTGATCGAATGATCTTTAGGCATAGGGGCTTCAATTTACGAGTTTCTTTGAGCGAAACCTTCGCTGCAAATTGAGCACAAATTTAAGTTAAATTGAGCCGTTAGCGACATGTATCCAAGATTGTTTTTGAACAAAATGTGAGCAGAATGTTAATTACATCGCAATCATGGACAATGGCGAGAAATAAATTGCAAGGCTAAAGAATTAAATGTTTCTGCTTGTTCGTAGTTGACCACATGGCCACACTCAGGCACCACACTGAGTTCAGACGCTTTATCTTGGCGCACAATAATGCGTACAGGATTCAAAAACATATGGTCTTGTTCTCCCATTACATAAAGCGTTGGAATGGTTTCAGGGGTAGCGTTGATGCGGGTGAGATATGCCGTGAGACGAGCTGTAAGTTTAAACCAACGCTGAAATTCTTTGTCCACGACTTTTTTGGCTTCATTGATAAAGAGATGGCGCGAGGCTTTGTGGTTGGCACGCGGCATCATGATGCGTGCCATTAAACGATAAAGCGACATCTGAGGCAAGACACTATAAAGTAAACGCCCTGCCCTTAAAATGGCACGAGAACGTACATTGAGCTTGGTAACTGCCCCTGCAAAAATCATGCTTTTGACGAGGTCTGGACGCTGCGTACGCAATGCTTTAATGACAATAGAACCTAGAGACACGCCAACAAAATGTGCTTTTTTAATTCCTTTTTGATCGAGAAGTTCGATGACATCTTTGGCTATTAATTCAAAGGAATATTTTTTTGTTTCTGAAATCGCTTTCTGACTTTTACCATGCCCACGCAAATCCAAGACCATTACGTTGTGCTTTTCACAGAAATCTTTGAGCTGTTTGTGCCAAATAGACGAACTCCCTCCTGCCCCATGCACAAAAACCACCCATTCGGTGGCATCTTGATGCAGAAATGATTTAGAGTAGAGCATGGGCAAAAATAAAAAAACACCCGTGCAAAACGGGTGTTTTCCTTAAATATTTATTTGCTGAGACTTATTTGTCTTTCACTTCTTCAAAATCGACGTCAGTGACTTCGTCGTGAGCAGCACCTGATCCTTGATCAGCTCCAGGATCACCAGCGCTAGCGCCCTCGGCATTTGAAGCATTGTACATTTCTTGAGAGGCAGCAGCGAATACTTCATTTAGTTTATCCATTGCAGGCTGAAGATTGGCCATGTTTTTGGCTTCAAATTCAGTTTTTAAAGCGGCTAAGGCGTCTTCTATAGGTTGTTTTTTGTCTGCAGGGATTTTATCTCCATATTCTTTAAGCTGACGCTCTGTTTGGAAAATAAGAGAGTCTGCTTTATTGACTAACTCGGCCTCTTCTCTGCGCTTGTTGTCTGCATCGGCATTTGCTTCTGCCTCAGCTTTCATGCGTTGAATTTCTTCGTCAGATAAACCGCTAGATGCCTCAATTTTGATGGATTGCAGTTTGCCAGTTCCTTTGTCTTTGGCGGAGATGTTCATGATACCATTTGCGTCGATATCAAAAGTTACCTCGATTTGTGGAACACCACGCTGTGCAGGCGGGATGTCTGTAAGCTGGAAACGGCCCAAAGTTTTGTTGTCGTTTGCCATGGCGCGCTCGCCTTGTAAGACGTGAATTTCAACAGAGGGTTGGTTGTCTGCAGCGGTAGAGAATACCTCAGATTTTTTGGTAGGGATGGTGGTGTTTGCGTCAATTAATTTAGTGAACACACCGCCCATTGTTTCGATACCCAAAGAAAGTGGAATCACGTCCAAAAGCAAAACATCTTTTACTTCTCCGGTAAGCACACCGCCTTGAATAGCTGCTCCAACGGCAACAACCTCATCCGGATTCACCCCTTTGGAAGGTGCTTTTCCGAAGAAACGCTCTACCGCTTCTTGGATCACTGGAATTCGGGTAGAACCGCCCACGAGAATAACCTCATCGATATCTGAGGGTTGTAAACCAGCATTCGAGAGTGCCGAACGGCAAGGTGCAATTGTACGCTCAACGATACTTGAAATGAGTTGTTCAAACTTAGCGCGTTGCAAGCTGCGCACAAGGTGTTTTGGAATGCCGTTTACGGGCATGATGTAAGGCAAGTTAATTTCTGTAGAGGTTGTGGAAGACAACTCAATTTTGGCTTTTTCAGCGGCTTCTTTTAGGCGCTGCAATGCCATTGGGTCTTGACGTAAATCTAAACCTTCTTCAGACTTGAATTCTTCTGCCAACCAAACAATAATTGCTTCATCGACGTCGTCGCCACCAAGGTGGGTGTCGCCGTCAGTAGCTAATACTTCAAAAACGCCATCGCCCAATTCGAGGACGGAAACGTCGTGGGTACCGCCACCGAAGTCAAATACAACGATTTTCTGATCGATGCCTTTTTTATCTAAGCCATACGCAAGTGCTGCGGCTGTTGGCTCGTTGATGATACGTTTGATGGTTAAGCCGGCAATTTCGCCAGCTTCTTTGGTGGCTTGACGCTGTGCGTCGTTAAAATAAGCAGGTACAGTTACAACGGCCTCAGTTACCTCCTGACCAAGGTAATCTTCTGCAGTTTTCTTCATTTTTTGAAGAATCATGGCAGAGATTTCTTGAGGAGAGTAAAGTCTGTCGTCGATTTTGACGCGTGGCGTGTTGTTGTCACCTTTGACTACTTGATATGGCATACGCGACACTTCTTTAGCAGATTCGTCAAAGCTAGAGCCCATGAAGCGCTTGATAGAAGAAATTGTTTTGGTTGGATTGGTGATGGCTTGTCTTTTAGCAGGGTCGCCAACTTTGCGTTCTCCGCCCTCTACAAATGCCACAACTGAAGGTGTGGTGCGCTTTCCTTCTGAATTGGCAATGACCACTGGCTCATTGCCCTCCATGACCGAAACACAAGAGTTTGTGGTTCCGAGGTCAATTCCGATTATTTTTCCCATTTTAAATTATTTTTTGATATTGTGCTTGAGTCAAGGATTGTGCCATCCAATAAAGCAGTCCATTTTATGACATTTTGATCTAAATTTAAAGTTGGCAAATGTCTTTTTGTCAGTTTAGCTGACATAAGTAACTTAAGTTACGCAGCTTGAATAAAGAACTATGTAACTTTGAGATATGATATTTGGAAAAGGAACAAAAATGTATAGCATTGCCAAAATGAAATGTCCGCAGTGCCATGAAGGTCAATTTTTAGTCTCGCACCCGTATGACCTCAAAAACTTAGGAGACGTAAAAGAAGAATGTGCGGTCTGTCATTTAAAATATGAAAGAGAGCCCGGCTTTTACTACGGAGCTATGTATGTATCGTATGCGCTTGGCGTTGCCCTATTTGTAACCATCTGGACATCTTGCAACCTTTGGTTTCCATGGCTGAGTGCCTGGAGTCAGATTGGCTTGGTCGTCTTTTTTACAATTGTACTTTCACCCTATCTTTTTGCCCTCTCCAAAATCATTTGGGCTAATTTTTTCATCCCTTACGACGCAGATGCTAAGATCAGTAAATAAACTCGAAATGCTTCAGGCTCATCTGGGCTATATTTTGGAAAGCACTATTTTGGAGGAAATGGCGCAGGTAGCTAAAATTCGAGAAACAGCAGCAGATGAAATTGTTGTCAATGTCGGAGACCACTTACAAATGATTCCGATTGTAATCGACGGTTCTATCAAGATTTCGAGAGAAAATGAAAGTGGCGACGAATTATTACTCTACTACATGGAGGGAGGTGATACCTGTGCGATGTCTTTGCAATGTTGCACACGAAAAATTCGATGCCATTGCATTTATGAACTTAGACCAACGTTTGCTCAAATATTTATCGGACCAAGCTAAAATATTGGGTAGTGTCGAAATTAACCACACCCACCAACAGGTTGCCGATGATTTGCACTCCTCAAGAGTGGTCATTTCAAGGCTGCTCAAGCATCTTGAAACAAAAGGTGAAATCAAGTTGTCTCGCAATTAAATAATTCTTCTAAATTTTTAATTTGTTGTATATATAATAATTCGTTAACTTGGCTCTTATTAACTACTTAAACCGCTATTATGAAAAAATTACTACACCTACTTTTTGCATTTATTGTGCTTTCGGTTTGGTGGCAGGTAAAAGCCCAAGGGCTCACTTGCGCCACCGCCTCGCCTGTAACCCCAGGAACTTTTACGGCTAGTACGCTCATTGGAACGCCATCGCAAACTACCGCAACCGCTGCGGGCTGGTATGCATACACCCCAACCTCTAATGGCATCCTGAACATCAACTCTTGTAGTGGTGGTTCGGATACCCGTCTTTGGATTTGGTCTGGTACTTGTACGGCATTAACAGCAGTAGCCAACAACGATGACTTTGCCGGTTGTATCTCTACTGGTACCAGCGCCTACGCTTCCAAAATAGAAAACGTTATTTTAATGGCAGGAACAACCTACTATTTTGAATGGGATAACGTTTGGGAGGCAACAGGTTTTACTTGGAGCTTTACCTTTGCAGCCCTCCCTGCCAATAACGATGCGGGCATCACTTTTGTAACCAACCGCAACACAAGAATTCCAATTTCTCAGGCGAGTTACGGTATACCTTTAGGGGCTACTGTAAAAAACTTCAGTGGCGCTACCTTAACCAATGTAGTTTTAACTACTGAAATTTATGAGCTTCCAAATACCACCACACCAGTACAAACCTATGTAAGTACGCCTGTTTCTTTGGGCATTGGTGTGCAGCAAGTCCTTACTTCAGGTACTTGGGCTCCAGTGTTAACGGTATCTAAATCTTATCTTATAAAGTATATCAAGACGCAAACTGAAGTCGATGGCGTGACAAGCAATGACATCACTACCCAAAACCTAACTCTTGACTTCAACTATACAGCAAGAGATAACAATGCGTATCAAGTAGCCTACAACTGGTCTTCAACACTGGAGTATACGCAAGGTGTTGTACACACTGTATATGGTGCTGGCAACATGACAGGCGCTGTATTCTATCTTCAGAGTACCTCCACAACACAGGTTTATAACGTACAAGTGTTTCAGCTCACAAACGGAGTGGTTGCCACCACGCCACTTTATACCTCTGCTAACATTACAGCAAACGGCGCTGGCCTTAAGCTGCATACTTTTCCGACTCCAATTGCAGTAACTGCAGGTGAATACCTTATTGCCATTAAAAAAACCGGAATTGTTAGTTTCCCTGTAGGGGCAGACCTTGGTTTATTCACAGCGGGTAAAAACTTAGTGAGAACAGGTGCTGCCGGTGCTTGGACTCCTGTAGAGGCCTTTGGTGTGAGCCCAGCTTTTATTATTCGACCTAAGTTTGGAACAGATCCAACGAGTGACATCGCATTTATTAACAACCGCAACCCAGGAGGTGAAAACACAAAAATTCACACGCGTCAATCTTTGAGTGGCAATGACCTCCAGTTTTGGGCACGTGCAGCAAATGTGGGTACAGCAACTGTAACTGGTGTAACCATGACAGTAACCGTTAAGGATGCATCAAATGCAACTGTTTACACAGCTACTAGTGCTGCGCAAGATCTTACAGCTGGGCAAATCGATACCTTTACTGTTGCTAATTTCAACGTGACTGCTCTTGGTGCCTACACCATTGATTATGTTTTTAATAACACCGGTGATCAAATCCCGCAAAACAATACAAAGACAACCACATTTACCCGAACAACTGGTGAAATGTCCAGAACAGTTGGTGTCACAGGCTCTCTTGGTTTAAATTCAACTACAGTTGCCAATAACATCGTTTTTGGTAATAATTATGCACTTACCCAAAATGACTTTCTTGACTCTGTTCAGTTTGTCTTAAGAGCCGGTACTCCCGTTGGTTATGTGGCTAGCGTAAATATCTACGCAACAACGCTCAACGCAACTACTGGTGCAATGGTTCCGGACCTTACGCCAATCGCATCAACGCTAACCTATACCACCACTGCAGCAGATAATCTAAACGGAGTAACTGTTAAAGTCCCAGTTTCTGGCGGTACCTTAAATTTAGCGCCGGGCACCTACTTCTTTGGTGTCTATCAAGCAGCTTCTACCAATGGGAATATTCGCTTAGCAACTTCTGCCGACTACTTTAGCCCCGGCATGACATATTACCGTTGGGACCAATCTACTGGAGGTAACTGGCAGTCACCTGCCTCAATAAACTACTCTTTTGTAGTGAACCCTATATTTAAGTCTTGTGTTGCCTACAACCAAACTGTTGCAACAACAGCCGCGGCTTGTGGTGCAAATAATGGATCTGCTACAGTGACAACTACAGGTGGCACAGGCACCATCAACTTTGCGTGGGCGAATGGCAACAGCACACCAACCATTAGTAATGCGACGGCAGGTCAGTATGGCCTTACCCTAACCGATGTGAATGGTTGTCCGTTTACTTTTAATGTGGTCGTACCAAGCCAGTCCAACTTAACAGTTACGGCTACAACGCAAGATGTGACTTGTGGTGGACAATCAACAGGTAGTATTCTTTTGAATGCTTCTCAAGGGATTACGCCTTATGTTTACACTTGGGCAAATAACCTTGGTAGTGCTGCAAGTTTGACTAATATTCCAGCCGGTGCCTATCAAGTTACGGTATCAGATGCAACAGGTTGTATTGTTATATTCAATGATACAGTTGTGGAGTTATCTAACCTAACAGGAACCATGAATGGTACAGATGTATTGTGTAACAACACTCAGACCGGCAACCTTGAAATCAGCGCAACAAGTGGAGTTACTCCATATACTTACCAATGGGTTGGCACTTCCAATACAGGTACCTATGTTACTTCTGTAGGCCCAGGTACTTATTCTTGTATCGTTACAGACGGCCTCGGATGTACAGACACCGTTACAACAGTATTGGCGGTTACAGATCTTTCTGCAACAGCAAGTACTTCAAATCCGCTTTGTTATGGCACCAATACAGGAAGTGTTACTGTTGTTGCTTCCGGCGGTACAGGCCCTTATACCTATGACTGGGCTGGTTCTACAGCCAGCAACACTGTACTTTCAGGTCTTGGCGAAGGAAGCTACTCTGTTGTAGTTACTGATGCCTACGGATGCAGTACTTCTGCTTCAGCCTCTGTAAATGAGCCGGCAGCATGGGTTGTTAGCGCGGCGGTTACGCCGGCAATCTTTGGAACAGACGGCGCAATTGACCTCACGGTAAATGGTGCAACTGGCCCTTATACCTACAGCTGGGACAACAACGCAACTACCCAAGATCTCAACAATATCGACGGTGGCACTTATGTGGTAACTATTACGGATTCGTTAGGTTGTACCTATTCTGATTCAATCGTTGTGAATTCGATTGTTGGTCTGGATATTCAAGACCTCAATGCAGCACAAGTGTTCCCTAATCCAAGCAATGGTGACTTCTTTATTGCAGGCCCTGTTTTGACGAGCATTACACTTTACAACCAATTTGGTCAAAAAGTAAATGCAGCATTCAGCACCATTGGTGAAGGAAAATACCAAGTATTGACTACACAACTTGCCAATGGCAGTTATATTTTGGAACTCCAAAATGAAGGCGCTATTGTTCGAAAGTCTATTCAAATTATTCAATAACTGAATTCTGAATATTCCCAAAGACCCGGCTAAATGCCGGGTCTTTTTTTTTGTAATTTAGTATCGTGAAAATTTTATTTGGAGTCCTCCTTTTTTTATGCATCCCAACTATCTTCGGACAGGTTCTGCTCAACGAAGGTTGCAATAAAAACGCAAACCATTTAGACGAGAATGGCGATGCCCCAGACTGGATTGAACTATTCAATAATGGGCAGAGTAGCATTTCTTTGGAAAATTGGAAATTAGCTGACCGTTTGAACGGAAACGATGCATGGGTATTACCAAATGTTACTCTGGAAGCGCAATCATTTTTACGCATTTTTTGCAGCGGCAAAGACCGCTATGCAAGTATGCCGTTTTTTGCAGCCAATTATACCGCCAATTTTATTCCAACCCTAGGCTGGAATACACATCTTTTTGCTCAAAATTTTATCTGGGACGGCATCTCGAATATCGTTATCAACATTTGCTCGTACAATAGCACTGGTTACACAGAAAACTCCGTGTTTTATCAGCATTCTACACCATTTGCTTCCTGCGCAGCGAGCTTTGTGGATGGTTCTGCTGCAGCTTGCAGCAATAATAACGGACAAACCTATTTCCAAAGACCAAATATCAAACTCAATAATGCAATTATTGGCAGCGGTACAATCACCAACGGGGCCACCGATTATCCGGCACCCTATGGAAATTGGTATTGGAGTGCGCGCCATCAGATTTTAATTAAGGCAAGTGAACTAACAGCTGCGGGCCTTACTGCAGGTCCTATCTCTTCGCTTTCCTTCCAGGTTGCCAATACCAACGGTGAATTTTACGACTATATTGACATCGCACTTAATCATACCACTCAAATAGACCTCGATCCTTATTTTATGCCGCTACAAGGACAGCAATTTCATACAAATTTCAAACTAGATGGTAATGGAGAGCAGGTATATTTATGGAATCAAAGTAATCAATTAATAGACCAAATTGAAATTAAAAGCCCCCAGCCCGATATCTCTCTGGGTCGTTTTCCAAATGGTTCGAATCAAATTGAATGGATGAGCCCGAGCCCTGGATTAAGCAATAATGCCAATCAAATATTTTCAGATACCCTTCCTAGCCCCCAAATATCGGTGTCTAGCGGCATTTACAACGCCAATTTAAATGTCAGCATTTCTACCCCAGTGCCAAGTAGCGTGGGTAAACTCGTTTATACCATCAACGGTACAGACCCTACTTTCAATTCAACAATTTATTCGGGTCCGGTTTCTATCTCTTCAAATACAGTTTTGCGTGCAAAGATTTTTCCGATTGGTAATACAGCAATACTAGCCAGTGAACAAGCCATTGAAACGTATTTATTCAATGTATCACACACGACCCCAATTATTCTGGTCAACACACCCAACCAAAATCTATATGGTGCCAACGGTATTTTTGACAACTGGTGGACCGACTGGGTAAAACCAGCCTATGCGGTAGTTCTCGATACCGGCCAAACTCATCCCGTTATACACCAAAGTAAAACCGCAATTCGTATGGACGGCGGTGCGGGTGGCAGCCGCTCACAGCCACAACACTCCTTTAGACTCAGCTTTGCACATGGCACCTTCGGTAATAAACCCATTGAGTTGCCTATCTTGCCAGACAGACCCAACAGATATTTATATAGCGACATCTATCTTAGAAATGGTTCTAATCAATTCCTAAAGTTGCCTTATAAAGACGCCAGCCAGGTGCGCATGATGAGCGAAGGGAGCAACAACTATTATTCGAGCTACCGACCGGTTAGTGTGTACATCAATGGTGCTTATTTTGGACTTTATGAGCTGCGCGAAAAATTCAATGCTGAATACTTTGAGCAGCACGATGGAGCAACGCGTGACTCCATCGAAATTCTCTCCTTGAGCTATTGGTACAACCTCGTTTTAAGAGCACTTGAAGGCGATGTAGATCATTTCTGGACTGACTATGTAAGCTTTAATGCGCTAGACCCTATTTCACCGAGTTATTGGCAAGATGCCGATCAATATTTTGACCTCAAGCACTACACTGACTATATCATTGCTGAATCCTGGATGGGCAATGTAGACTGGCCTGGAAACAATATTAAAATTTATCGGTCAGACGCAAGTCAGAAACGTTGGCGGTTTGTGCTCATCGACCTCGAACTATCTTTACAACCAAACGGCTGGACAAATTGTAATGAAAACCACATCGCATACATGATGGGGCAATCTGAAGCGAATCCGTATATCAATATCTGGAAACAAAGCATCCAAAATCTAAGCTATCGCAATTATTTCATCAACCGTTTTGCCGATCAAATGAATACGAGCTACCGCAGTGAGCAGCTCATTACAACAGAAAATGCGTTCTACCAATCCATGTTACCCGAAATGCCAAAACAATTTGCGCGCTGGGGAGACCCCAACAATATTGCGGGGCAAATGGCTGATTTCGAAACCGATCATTTAACTTTTCAACAACAACTTGAATGTCGGTCTACTTTTGTTTTCAATCAATTGCGCTTGCAATTCAATTTAGAAAAGAAAGTTCAAGTGCAATTAGCAATTGAGCCACCAATGAGCGGAGAAATCCATTTAAATACGATTCAACCGAGTAGCTACCCTTGGTCTGGCACCTACTTTGATGGTGTGCCAATAGAATTGCAACCCAAACCCAAAACTGGCTTTGTCTTTTCTCATTGGCTGCCCGCAAGCAATATTCCCGACACCCTTTCTGATAGTTTAGTAGTAAACGTTTCCCAGCAAACGCAAACCTTCACTGCCGTTTTTAAAGCTGCACCCCTTGCGCCAGATGGGCCAGATATTCATTTTAGTGTTCAACCAAATCCAAGCAATGGTTTGTTCTCCATCATAAGCGACAACAAAACAATTGCAAAAACATGTGATTTCGAGGTTTACGACCTGCAAGGAAGACGCATTCTTAAAGGGCAAGTTTCACAGAGCAACGAGACCACCATAGATTTGACTGCTCAGCAGGCGGGCATCTACTGGATCAGTATCTATAAAGGAGAGGAAAGGCTAGAAAACCTGAGCATTTTAAAGTATTAATCTTCCACAAACAAAACCGATAGGGCTTCATAAGCAAGCAACTTTCCTTGACTCAATTCTTGTTTGAGACGCTTGTAATGTGCTATTTTATCCGCATTTGTAAAAAACTGTTGTTGTAAAACATCCTGAAGTAACTGTTCAAATAACAATAACTCTTGTTCTTTACGTTTGTGTTGCAAAGCACCATTGAGCTGCATATGGACAAAAA
>Ga0315905_10000095_pt1 | contig 90738 bp, 99 predicted proteins | sample LakEriMetagenome_5_FD_203522 | JGI IMG/M metagenome (GOLD analysis project Ga0315905, IMG submission 203522) | Freshwater fungal communities from buoy surface, Lake Erie, Ohio, United States - Buoy 4 MA121 | ecosystem: Environmental > Aquatic > Freshwater > Lake | place: USA: Lake Erie, Ohio...
CATCAATCAATGGCTCAAACAATACAATCATATCCGACCTCATCACGCCCTCGGCATGCGGCCGCCGGTCCCTGAAACCATCTTAGTAAATCCACAAATCACTGGTACATAAAAAGGGGGCTCGACACGCTGGCAACGGCGACAATAAAGATATCATCCCCGCCTTCGCCCAGCAGCACATCTGTTCCGACTCCACCGGTCAAAACATCATTGCCACTGCCGCCGGTCAGCGTGTCATCGCCAGATCCGCCCGTGACCGTGTCATTCCCAAGGCCACCCTCTAACGTGTCACTCAATGATGAGCCTATTATTGTATCGTTGCCGGAAAGCACATAATCCAGAAGCCCCTTCGCATCTCCTCGATCCAAATATCCATTCAGAGTAAGAGCTGAAACGCTGCCTCCGGAGACCTCATAGATTAGAACTCCCGCCGTCCACTGCTTATATGCAGTAACGGTGCCCCCACTAAGCCCGTAATTTGAAAAAGTAAAAGAACCAGAATAAGTCGCCTTGTTGAAGCCATCGCTCAAAGTAATTTGGCTGGCGGAATACCCGGTGACATATCCATACCAAACGTATGGATTGGACATGTTGGCAGATGTGTAGAATTTTACCGTCGCCATGGCGAGTACCCTCTGCCGAAGCCAATGTTATTTATGATGAAACTATTGCGAATGCGCCGCTAAATCAAGCCAAGCGCTGGGATTTGATGGCCCAAATCAAGGGTTGGCTTTCAGCAAGTTTTGTATCGAACGCCACTGGCGAAGTGGCTGCCGGAAAGAGATTTTCAGCAGGAAATGAAATTAAAAAAAAACCACCGCATCAGCTTGGGCCTGAAGAATGTTCTCGGACCCATTTGAGCTGTTTCCGCATCCCTATGCGACCACACAGAAACCTATGCCTATATCCGGCCCAGAAGCCTTCGATACAATTCACCTTCGTTCAGCACGCCCCGATTTAGCCGTATCCATTCAGGGAGTGGCGAGCGAGCAAAATCGTCGTAAACAACTATCCCTGGATTAAACAATCCAGCGACATAACTGAAAGTGCTTTTTGCTGTGAGGATGATGTCAGACTTAATGAGGTCAGACATTGTCTCAATTGCACCCAAGGTTAAATGGAGCTCAACCCCAGCTTTCGAAAGCTGCTCAAATTCTTCTTCAGTGCCATTGCTGTAGATATGGATCTCTGGATCAAGATTCAAAGACAGAAGAACCTTTCTGACACTTTCAATCCGTCGGAGATAGACATTTGCTGAAACAAACCGATCCCGCGTCTGGGCCTCTGAGACATCGCCGCGTCTGATATGGATGCCGACACGAACCACTTTGCCGAATTTATGCTCAGCCCTGGTTGGTATACATCTGCGAAACGCTTCAGGAATGCGGTCCGTGATCGCATACATATGGGGCACTTCAATGATATGGGGTTCTTTCCATATCTTTGGACTGCGGACAAAATCAAAGAGCCCGATTGCGGGCAAATTCGACTGAACGCAACTTGGGTGATCAGACAGTCGAAAATAATCTTCGCAACAGCTCACCCAATCGCCATGTTCTGCGTGAGCGATTTCCCTAAATGGGCGGTGTACATATTTCAGTCCTATCACTGCAGCTGTTGCTTGGACTGATAGTCGCGACAGAACCTGAGAACCAAACCCATCCCTGCGGAAAGAAGCCGCTAGACAGCTGTCTGGACTAATAAGCCCGCTGGTCACGCCGAGAAAAATACGATCACAGAAATGTCGCTTGTCGCCCCTAACCGACAAACCAACACCCTGCTTAAGATCGACCCAGGCTTTTCTCAGAAGAAATGAGGGATCTAAATGGCTTATGACTTTACGCATAAGCTCAACGCCAGTGTTCTGCGACCCAAGGGGTCGGACGTACAAATTTATACCACTTTTTGTACCAAGGCGCAGTCCATCGCCCCTCCATGACCTCATCAGGATCAGGTCGTCCGGTGAAAGCAACGGCTCTCGTGGCAGGAGGAAGGTTGGCTGCTCTGATGAAATTCATCGGCCATCTCGGCAGGAGTGTGTGTTTGAAACTCACACACCAACTATCTGGCCAGAAATCTTTCTCTTGGATGGTCTTTGAAATGTAGGTCTGACTGTTTGGGAAACTGGACAGAACGCGATCAGGATCTGTCTGCAGGTTTTCATAAATATAGGGATGCGATCCAACACGAAAACGATAGACGGAAGTGTTGCCGATTCCGCTACCGTATTGGGTCCAATTCTCAATGACGCAGAAACTTGATTCCGGCTTGTAATCGAAAAAATCATCCATTGGACCGGTGATGATCAAATCCAGATCAAGGAACAGAACATTTCCTTCAATTCCCGGCACTGAATTCGCCCATAGAGAAATCTTTCTCCATGGTCGAAAGCTATAGAGTGCCGGCAGATCGATCGGCGGGAGAGGCAATGCCTCTATCCGCGGGTCCAAGCCCGATGTGTCATCCGTGTAACAAACGAGCCTGAATGGACTCCGCATATTGCGCGTCAACATCGACTGCAAGCGATTTGCGAAATCGGATGGATAGCGTGCGCCCCATTTCATGCAAATGATTGTTTTCATGACCGGCTCCATTGAAAACCGTCATCAAACTCGGGTTCAAAGCCCATTTGCTTCCACTTTTTTTGCGGGGTCAGAAACTACTTTCGCAGAAGTCCCCCAGGACGCGCTCATTGAAGAGGCATGACTGCTGCGCATCCGATATTCCTTGCAGGCAGCCCACGCGCGATCATCATCCCTACAAGCACGACAACGTCGCATGCAGGACCGGGATGAAAACCAGTCAGTGAACATTTTGCTAAAGAGGCCCATCGACATGGTTCAACCCAGAAAGCCTATCAGTGGGAAAGGCTAATTTTGACGGTAAGTCGCCTGTCATTGTGTATAGACTGAGTTTTAACTTTTTTTCCGCATCTATATATGATTATAAAGGTACTTACGATCCATTTATGATTACGATTGTAACAGTACAGAAAACATTTTGGCCTCGTTGGACGAATTCAAAAATCCTCTTCGTTGATCGCTTCAGGACTTCTTGGATTCAACGCGCTGGGCGACCGAGATGACGCGGTCGCGAATGCAACGCCATTCGTCCGCGAAATCGCATGTCGCAAATTCATCGAAATACGGTCCGCCAACCGTGAAATGAACTGCACGTGCGGTGTCCTTCGCCTCATATTCGCCAATGAGCCAGTTCCACTCGAGCGGCAGGCCGCCGATCTCTTGATCCGATTGAAGCCATTTAAACTGATGCAACTCGAGGCCCGAGGCCGAATTCACATAGTCTGTATCCAACCGACGGCAACGCTGATTGTTGAAGAGCATCACGCTCGACCAGTTTTTCTTGGCATAGACCGTCTGGACATTATTGAGAAACTTGATGCCGGCGGATGGCATGTAATCATGCTTGCAGCACATCACTGCATAACGATCATCCGCAAGGGCAAATAATTTTGCAACATCATCACGAAGAATGATGTCGCAATCGACGAACAGCGACCAACCTTCATAATTGGAAAGATAAGGCGTCAGAAAACGCGAGAAGGAGAATTCCGTCGACTGCAGCGGATTTCGTTCGCGGGTGAATGTGCGCTCCAGATGCGAAAGTGCGATGGGCGTGAAACTGACCGGCTGGCTCGCATGGTCGATCACGCTCTGACAGAAGGTGTGATAAGCGACGATTTCCTTGCTGTCATAACCAACGAAGATGCGAAGCGGTTGCATGTCATTGCCCCAGAATGTGTGAAAGGCGTTGTGATAAGTGTGTCATCAGGCCCTGAGATGAGCCTGAAGCCTCTCGTCGAAACAGTTCGATGGACCCATACCAAGGCATGGATGTTCCCTCGACGCCGTAGCGCCATTCGGGAATGGCCGGGATGAGGGCGAGGCATGGTGTGCCGACTGCGCCGGCGACATGGACATTCGTGTTCTGAACGGTAACGACCGAAGACAGCGAGGATATAAGCGCAGCCAGATCGTGGAGATCGTGCGTCTCCTGTTCTGGGAAGCAGGCGACACGGATACCGAAATCGGCTTCAAACCCGCGCAGCTCGTTTTCGGAATACCCATATTGCAGACAGACGAAATCGGCATCCACGCCGGACATCAGCGGCCGGAATTCACGAAGTTCGAGGGAGCGGGAGGCTTGGCGCGTGCGCGCTGTTCCACCTCGCCAGGAAATGCCGATCTTCTTTCGCGCTGAAAGCGCGCCGAGACGTTCAGCCCAGCGGCGCCGCACATCCTGATCAGGCTTCAGATAGGGCGTATCTGGAAAACTTTCTGAGGATGAACGAAACGTGTAACCGAGGCTGCCGATGAACAGCAGGACCTTATCGGCCAGTGCTTCCGAATTGAAAGACTCGAGAGTTTTCACTGCTATTTGAGGAAAAGAAGCAGACATGAGCCGGACAAGCCGAGAATCGACAAGCAATTCGACTTGTGCGGCCACGGCCAGAAGGTCGGGCAGGATACTGGCTAACATGATCGTGTCGCCGACCCCCTGCTCATCGACGACAACAACCTTGCGTGCGCGAAGTCGTTCCACGCTCAACATCAACTGCGCATGCGGAATTATCTCAACGCGAGGGCCCATCGCATGCCGATCATTCTCGGGAATGGACAGTCGGCAATCGTAATCATTCCAACCTGCATCGTAGCGTCGCTGGGACAGCAGTAGCAGGCTGCGATTGAAGCGCGCCTTCGCATGCTGCGGTTCGAGGATAATGGCGCGGTCGAAGCTTTCTTCAGCCTCGCAATATCGCTTCAGGCTGACCAGCGTATTGGCGCAATTTGACAGGACATCAGGATCATTTGGACGCAGAGCCATAGCGCGTTCGAAATCTACAAGGGCCTTGTCATGATTGCCCAGTCTTTCATGCAGCACGCCACGATTAGACAGGACAATGGCATCCCCCGGCGCGAGACCGACGGCGCGATCATGCGCTTCCAGCGACTGGACCAATTCATCAGCCGATGCCAAAGCCAGCGCCAATTGCGATCGCGCCTGCGCATTCTCGGAATCGCATGCGACCGCCGCCCGCGCGCTGGCGATGGCCCGCTCATTGTCTGCGGCTGCGAGATAGAGCTTGGACAGATTGTGATGGGGCATCCAGTTTTTCGGATTCAGATGCGCCGCACGTTCAAGAGTTGCGGCTGCTTCCCCATGCCGCCCAAGTGCGGCCAAGATAACCCCGCGATCAGTTAGCCAGAGCGGATTGCATGGATTGCCCTGCAACAGTTCATCAAGGCATGACAAGGCTTCAGCCGGGCGTCCCTGCGCGTTAAGCGCCATGGCGCGAATATATTGCAGCTGGACGTGGCCCGGCAGAAGGGCGAGACCACGTTCGCAAATCCGAAACGCGCCTGACGGGTCTGCGCCCTGCAACAGCAGCGTTGCATAATTTGCGAAGAAATCGGCTTGCGGCGGACGCGCATCCAGCGCCTGGCGCAAAAATGGCCGTGCAGCTTCCCGGTTGCCGAGCTGGAATTCGCACAGCCCGAGAACATGACTCGCAAGCGGTTGCGAGCGGAGATGCCGTGCGACGGAGCGTAGTCCGCGCGCCGCCTCCTCGATTTTGCCGGCCTGAAACAGAATAAGGCTTCTGTTGAGAACAGCGCCGAGGTCAGCCATCGCGACCTCGCATCACCGCGCCAGCAATCGTATCCATCATGTCGCTGATGTCGGCCCCCGACCGCCGGAACAGGCGAACGGATTTGTACCAGGGCATTGTGTCGCCATAGGCACCATAGCGCCATTCGGGATGGCTTGGGATCAATGCGTAACAGGGCACTCCGAGCGCACCGCTCAAATGAACATTCGTATTCTGGACGGTGACGACGGCATCCATTGCCTTAACGAGCGAAGCCAAATCATCTAAATCATCCAGCTCGTTGGGGAAGCTGAGAATGTTGATGCCGGTACGTTGACGAAATGCCTCAAGCTCAGCCTCAACATCCCCATGCTGCAGGCTGACAGGGATAATGCCGGGTCTAGACAGGACCGGCAGGAAGTCATCCAGCGTCAGGCTTCGTGCCCCGACCCGTGTTAGCGTAGTTCCACCTCTCCACGAAATACCGATCCTGCGAGTGCCCACGGGCATACGCGCTATCCACCTGGCAACTTTCTCCTGATCCGCAACGAGGTAGGGCTCGCCCGGAAAGTCTAGCGGAGATCGTCTGAAAATACGGCCAAGACTGCCAATGAAGGTGAGCGCATCAAAAGTCTCGGGCTCCTCGTCTTCGATGCAACGAATGCGAAGTGACGGAAAGGAACGACGAAAGAGCTTGATCAGGCGTCGTTTTTCAAAAAGTTCTACGCTTCCACTAGCTCTCTGGACATCTGAGATCATGCTTGCGAACATAATCCTGTCGCCTACGCCCTGTTCCATAAGTAGCGTTACTGCCCTACCGGAAAAAGAGCCAACGTTTTCAAGATCGCGTGCCGCGCTAGGGATAAACTTTCTCGATAGTCCGAAAGACCATTTCGCCATTCCGGGCACATCTAGTCGTGCCTCATAATCGTCCCAGCCTTCATCAAACTTCCCAATCAGCAGCTTGGAATAGGCTCTGCTTAGTATCAATGGTGGCGATGGCCCAACGAGCGTCAAAGCCTTATCGATATCCGCAAACGCCTCTTCATGTCTTCCGAGCGCATGCAGCAAATTTGCACGTCCAGACCAAATATCACCGCGTTGATGTTCTGCGCCGATCAGATCATCAAAAATATCGAGAGCTGGCTCATATTTAGCATCAGCAGCAAGAGCATTCGCCAAGCACACTCGGTAGATTGCCGAACTATCTAAACTGAAAGCTGTCTCTGCTGCTTCTACTGCTTCACTTTTACGATCCAGATCAAGCAGGAGCGATGATCTGTTGGCATGAAGTCCCGCATGGCGCGGCGACACCGACAAGGCCTGTTCAATGGCAATCAGACCTTCCTCCATCCTGCCCAGCATCCTGAGGGCGTTGCTATGCGCAACGAGAAAATCTGAAGACCCTCGGTCTTCAGCCCTGACCATCTCAAGCTGTACGAGTGCTTCACTTGGTCGGCCAAGTGCAAGCAGTGCATTTGACTGGCCAAGCCTCGCGGCGATATTTCCGGGATGAATACGCAGGACTGCCTCGTAGGCGTCCAGGGCCTTTTCGTTTTCCGACAAATTGAGAAACGAATTGGCAAGCCCGATAAGAGCGTCACAATCATTGGGGTTCTGGGCAACTATGCGAGAGAATGCTTCCGACGCTTCGGCAGCACGGCCCAAAGCAAGAAGTGCACTTGCCCGGTTAAAATGTGCAGAAAGACGCCCCGCATCCAGAACAAGCGCGCGATCGAAGGCAGAAAGCGCCTCAACCTGTTCGCCCACATACTGAAGAGCAATGCCGAGATTCACAAAATCGGCGGCTGTGCATTTAGGTGATTGAGAAAGCAATCGCAGACTTGCAGATGCTTTCTGAAAACAGCCCGTCTGAATCTGGGCCATTCCCTTCAGTCTTAACACCTCATGGTTTACGCTCGAAAGCTTGTCGCAAATCCTTAAGGCCTCAGCCCATCGACCCTGCTGAGCAGCGACTATGGCCTTATTGAACCGGATGGCGTCTTTCGACATACTTCAATCATGAACAGGTGGTCGCTGAGGGGAATTAACGCCCCGGAGCTTACGCCCCGGGGCAATCAAATAAAGAGCAAAAGCTCTCTATCAAATTAGAAGGTGCGCTCAACGCGGAGACGACCTGTCCAATTTCCACTCGAAACACGGGCCACGGTGCCACCATCGTTCACGTCGTGGCTCATGCGAGCGTAGAGAGCCTCAACGCCGATCTCGAAGTTACGAGTCGGCAGGAAGGCAATCTGCTTGCCGATGTTCCAGACGGTCGCATCACCGAAGCCGCCGGCAGAGCCAGCGCCAGTGATACCAAAGTCCAGCCCCTTAGCTGTTGCTGGCGCCTTGATCTGGCCATAGCTGCCCATGAAAGCCGAACGCCACTGCGGAGCCCAGAAGTGGGTGAGGATCGCAGCAACGTTCCAGGACTTGACAGTCTCAAGACCATTCGCGCCAGCAACCCAAGACGGGTGAGCACTGATCACGTTGCCACCGACGTTACGGAGGGTGTCGGAAGACTTGAACGAAGCCCAGTTCGTCGTGTATTCCGTCATGCCGTCAGCATAAGCAGCCGTCAAGAAGAGCTGGTCGCCCTTCGCGAGCATCGGCAGCTCGAGCTTGACGCCCGCGCCGATTGCCCAAACGGTCTTCGATTCATTGTACGTCGTGGCCGAGGCCGACGTAACCATGCGGCCTTCGCCGACAGCTGCCGTGAGCGAGAGGCTACCCCAGCTCTGATCCCAGTCGAGACGAGCGTTAATCTGAGGCATTCCCCGATAGTAGCTGTTGACCGCAGCCGCGTAACCAGACGCGATGGTTCCCGAGATTTCGGCAAGGCCACCAGCTGTCGTGTAAGAACGGTCCTGAATAGCAAGTGTCGCCGTCAGACCGCCACCGAGGACAGCCGTATAGGCCAGCTGGTTAGCGCCGTTGGCGAACGAACCCCAGTGACCCGCACCGTACATGACCGAGGGCATGAAGGCGAAGTTATCGCGGGCAACACCGAAGGTGAAACCAGCAAAGCGCATGTAAGCGGCTTCAAGTGTCGGGCTAGCCGTACCAGCAGACGAGTTCGGTCCCGAAACCGCAAGCACACCGGCCGTACGAGCGACGCGGAGCGACGTGACGGCCTGAACAGTGCCATAGGCGGTCGGCGTACGGGCGTCGAGTTCGACACGGCCGCGAGCTTCAAAACCATAGAGGCTCTGCGAAGCAGCGAGTTCGTTCGCAGCAGTTGAAGCGTTGCTTGAAAAGATGTCTTTGGTGCCCGACATCGCATAGTCAGCGCGGACGCGGCCACCGATCTTCAGGCAGGTGTCCGTGCCAGGAATGGTGAAAAAGCCAGCGCCGTAGGCCGTGCAGACCTGAACGAACTGAACGGGAGCGGCCTTCTTCGAGGGAAGATCGGCAGCGGTAGCGCCAGCCGTTGCGACGAGCGCAGCAGCCGAACCAAGGAGAAGGCTCTTAGCGAGCTTCATGTGAAACCTCCAGTGTGAAAAATCCGATCCGGGAGGAGAGACTTTCATACCGAGGTATGATTGAAGCCCCTGCTTCCGAATCCGAGTTGGCAGTCGTCATGTTTTTGACCGTCCAAATCGGTAGCTGGACCATAGCTTGGGCTCTGTAACAGGCCTTGTTACCTAAGGATTTACTCAGGGATTCAGGTTGTTTGTCAGAGCTATGCTGCATTTCTGCAACATAACTAGCACTTAACTATGGGGCGACTGGAGATTTTGCCGGAGATGGGGGTGCCTTTGCGGCAGAAAGGCCTCCCTTTGGGACCTCAGGCGGGCCCGAAGACGGGCAATTTGTCGGCCATCGAGGCGTGGCGGGCCTCTTCACGGGCGGCTTCCGATTCAAAACGGCGCAGGAGCGCGAGGATCGACCCGCGCTCTTCCATAGCAATTGTCTGGCAGGCCACAATGGCTGCGCTGACGAGGTGGCGGCGCGGGGCTGACCCGGTGCCAGCTGCCCGCGAGCCTCCCATGGCCGCCAAAACAGCGGCAAAGACCGGCTGAAACGAGGCCGGCAGGCGGGCGCGCGCATAAAGCGCCTGAAAGCCGCCGCTCGAAGGGCGCTCGCAAAGCGAAGCGACGCGCGAACGCGCCAGGCCGGAGAGGTCGGTGAGCGCCGTTTCGAACAAAAGCCGGTCGCCCGTGACCAGACTGCGCAAGAGCAGCGAGGATGTGAGCTGGCCCGTGGCGCGCAAATGCGCGACCAGACTGGTTGCTGCGCCGACCGCGCCCTGTTCATCGCCTGCAACGGAGGAGATGGCGACGCGATCGCGCGCATCGCGCAAAATGCGCCGCGCGCGCTCGGGCGGGAGCCATTCGGTGCGCGCCAGAAAATCGCCCAAAAGATCGGCGACGATTTCAGCAAGCTTCACCCGCGCAGCCGGCGCAAGATCGGGCCGCGCGAGAAGATTTTCGCGCAGCTTTCCTACATCCCCTGCCCGCTCGATCATCCGCAGTGCCGCGGCTTCCGACAGATGCGCCGAATGATTTGCCGCCAGTGCCACAAGAACCGCAGGCTCCGCGCAATCGGCAATCACCGCTGCAGCCTCAGCCGGCAGATCGGGGCGCAGAGCAATGGCAAGCTGGGCCGTGCTGGCGCTTTGGCGCGCCGCTTCTGCCAGTTCGGCGCCCGAAAATTGCGGCGAATGTGCCAGCACAAGAATGGCGACATCTGTCTGATCCATCGCCAGCGCCGACACCAGATGATGGGGCGCGCGCACCTCGGCCGCAAAGGCTGAGGCCATGGCACGGCGCACCAAAGGCGAGGGATCTTCCAGAAGATTTGTGAGAATGCCCTCGATCTCGGTTCTCTCGGCCGGGCTGAGCTCGGCCTCAAGATAATCGCCGATCAGGGATTGCACGGCCTTGGCCCGTTCAGCGGCGGGCGCATTTCGCGCCCAGTCAAAAAAATGTCGGCGGATCAGCACGGAAAATCCATCATTCAAAAGAGCGCCGCTGACGCCAAATCGCGCTGGGCAAGTCGGACCTTGCGTCAGCATGGTTAATGATTGCTTAATTCGTTAAAGAGTCGGTGCGAGGCGGTCTGCTTGGTTCAATTCGCCACCGCCCCAAAAGCGTCAAACATGATGAGGCAGAATGTGACCCAGAAAGGCGGGCAAGAGACAGGCAGAGACCTTGCGCAGACGGCAGCACAAGCCATGCACCCGGAACAGGATCTGCGTTCGTTGCTCTTCGTGCCAGCCGATGCGCCCCAGCGCCTGATGCGCGCTGTGCAGAGCGGAGCCGATGCGATCATCCTCGATCTCGAAGATATGGTTGCGCCAGAGCACAAGCCGAAGGCGCGCGCGGCTGCAGCCGAATTTCTGCGCGACAGAAGCCGGAGCGACGACGGGCCACGCATTGTCGTGCGCGTCAATGGACTGGAAACCGGCATGATGGATGCCGATCTCGATGCCATTATGCCAGCATCGCCCTATGGCATCATGCTGCCGAAATCGCGCTCGGGCATGGATGTGCAGCATCTGGCCGCCAAACTTGCCGTGCACGAGGCGCAATATGATCTGCGTGACGGATCGACACTCATTCTGCCGCTGGTGACGGAATCCGGTGCTGCTGTTTTTGGCCTCTCGACCTATCCGCGCTCCAGCCATCGGCTGGCCGGCCTTGCCTGGGGCGTTGAAGATCTTTGCGCCGATATTGGCGCGGAAGATGCGCGCAATGAAAATGGCGATTGGTCGGCGCCTTTTGCGCTTGTGCGCAATCTCACACTCTTTGCCGCAGCCGCCGCCATTGTGCCTGCCATCGACACTGTCTTCCGCGATTTCGGCGACAGGAATGGCTTGCGCCAGGAAGCGGTTCGCGCACAGGCTGACGGCTTTTCGGCCAAAATGGCGATCCATCCCGATCAGGTGGAGACGATCAACCAGATTTTTACGCCGAGGGGCGAAATGCTGGCGCGCGCGCAAGCCATTGTTGCGGCTTTTTCGGCCCATGCCGATGCACGCCATGTGAGCATCGAGGGACGCCTCTACGACCGCACCCATCTGGCGCGCGCAAGGCGCACGATAGCGCGCGCTGCCCGCTTTTAACCGCCGGCCGCCGTATTGCCCGCGCCCGGTGGACGACGCACGGAAAAAACCTTGTCGACGACCGAATAATCCTGATAGCCGCAGCGCGCGATCGGTTTCATCAGCGTAATATCCATCACGCCATCGCGCAGACAGGCTTCATCGAGATGAACGCCGATCACCTGCCCCAGGACAAGATATCGATCGGTTTGCGCGCCATCCATATCCTGCAATTGCACGATTTGCGTGACCTTGCATTCAAGCGCTGCCGGCGAGGCTTTGACGCGCGGCGCTTTCACCAAATGGCATGGCGCCGTTTCCAGCCCGGCATGAATGAATTCGCTCGCTCCGCGCGGCAAAGGCGCAGATGTCGCGTTCATTTCCATGCGCAAATCCCAATTCGCCATGTTCCAGACAAATTCGCCGGAGGCTTCTGCAAAAGCCGCGCTGTCCTTAAATCCTTCGGAGCAAAAACCGACCAGCGGCGGCGCGCCCGAAAAAGCATTGAAGAAGGAATAGGGCGCGAGATTGACCTCGCCCTCTGGCGACATGGTCGAAATCCAGCCCACGGGGCGCGGCGCAATGAGCGCCTTGAACGGATCATGCGGCAGAAGATTGCGATCGCGTGCGTGCGGCTCGTAAAAAATCACCGGGCCGCTCCGAATTCTGTGACGATGGTCGCAAGTTCGGGGCGCGGACGATCATCAGGCGCAGTGGTTGCGCGGCCGATATGCATAAAGCCAGCGATGCGTTCGCTCTCGGACAGACCGAATTGCGTCAGCACGCTGCGATCATAGGAAAACCAATTGGTCAGCCAGGAGCCGGCAAAGCCCATGGCATGAGCTGCAATCAGCAGATTCATGCAGACGGCGCCGGCAGACAATTCCTGCTCCCATTCGGGAATTTTCGTATGCGGTCCGGCGGTCGAGACAATCGCGACAATCAGCGGGGCCATTGTCATGCGTTTGCCTTCAGCGGCAATGCGTGTGGCATCGGCGGAGGGATCCTTGCGCGCAAAAGCCTCGGCCACAATCGCACCGGCGCGCTCGCGCGCCTCACCCTTGAAAACAATGAAACGCCAGGGCGCCAGTTTGCCGTGATCGGGAACACGCGAGGCAATGCGCAGCATGGTCTCGATCTCGGATTCGCTTGGTGCGGGACCAGTCAGAGCAACAGGAGCGACGGAACGACGCTTCAGCAGAAAATCAATCATCTCACTCATTCTTTGCTCATTCCCGTCTGGCGAAAGTGGCATCAAGGGCGCAAGCTGAGACACAGGGCGCTTGCGCTGCCCCCAAATTCGGCTCTCCGGCCTGTTTTTGCAAGACCACCAGACAAGACCGAGGGGCGAAACCACGGGGTGCGGGGGCAGTATTGTTTTTGACCCCCGCCCCGCTTTGGGGCAGAACTGGCCTGCCATGAAGTGGATCGTCCGCCCCTTTGCCATCGCATGTCTCGCGCTTGCCGCGAGCGCGCCGGCCATTGCCCAAACCAATCCCGGCCAAGGCACGACGCCCTCTCCGCTCGCGCCCCAACCGCAGGGAACGCCGGGCCGGCTGCAACCCTTTTCAGGCACACCCTCTTCCGGCACCGGCCGCCTCTTCCTCTCGGCGACTTTCGGCGGCAATTCGCAAAGCGTTGTGAGTGGCGTGCGGTGGCGGATTTTCCGCGAGAGACCGGACGCCAATGGCGTGCATCAGCTGGTGGCGGAATCGAGCGATCTGGCTCCCGCGCTGACCCTGCCCGACGGCGATTATATCGTCCATGCCGCCTATGGGCTGGCCGCCGTCACGCGCCGCGTTGTTATCAGCAGCAATAATATCAATGAGCGCATTCCGCTCAATGCTGGCGCGCTGCAGATTGCCGGCATGCTCGGCGATGCGCCAATCCCTGTCGCGCGGCTGAAACTCGATCTTTATGTGCCCGAGCGCACAGGTCAGCCGGAGAAACTCGTCGCCGCCAATGTCAAACCCGGCGAAACAATCCGCCTGCCCGAAGGCAATTACCGGATCGTCTCGACCTATCTGGATGCAAATGTGCCGGCCTCCACGCCAGCCATCGCCGGCCTGCCCGCCAATGCAACCAATTCCGTCATCAATGCCGAAGTGCGCATCGAAGCCGGCAAAGTAACCGATGCAATGGTGCGCCATCGCGCCTCAAACATCACGCTGAAACTCGTCAACAATCCGCAAGGCGAGGCGCTGGCCAATACATCTTTCACCGTGCTGACGCCGGGCGGCGACGTCATTCGTGAAATGATCGGTGCTTTCCCGCGCCTCGTTCTGGCGGAAGGCGAATATACCGTCATTGCACGACGCGACGGCCGGACGCATCAAACGACATTCAAGGTTCCCGCCAATGGCGACCACGAGGTCGAGATTATGGCGACCGGATCGGGAGGCTAGACGCCATGCAGACATTCTTTGTTGAAATCAAATGCGCGCTGGGCCGCACTTATGAAGTCGCCAGCGCATTGGCCGAAGCCGAGATCGCATCGGAAATTTATTCCATCGCCGGCAATTACGACATTCTCGCGAAATTCTATGTCGAGAAAAACATCGATATCGGCCATTTCGTCGGCGAGAAAGTGCAAACGATCCCCGGCATCGTCGATACGCGCACCATCCTCACCTTCAAGGCTTTCTGAAAAGCCCCAAAACCTGCAGAAAGAAAATTCATGAGCGAGACCGCTGAATATAACGACGATCGCATGTTCCTTCTCGCCGTCTATCCGGCAAGGCTCGTCAAGGATGCGGAAGAAAACCATCAGACAGCAGTCTTCTACGATCAAAAGCCCGAGCCCTGCCTGTGGGCCGTGCTGACCATCCAGAATACGCCGGATTATCCGCTGGTCGGCATCAATCATTTCGAGACCGAAGAACAGGCGCAGGCCTACAAAGCCGGGCTTGAGCGCTGGGGGCCGCTGCACAGCCTCGGCGGTCGCTCCCCCACAGCACCCATGTCGATTGAAGATTACAAAGCCTGGAAGGAAGAAAATCGCCTCAGCGATTTCGACCCGACAAAAGTACCTCGCCTCGATGTAGAGAATCGCATCGAGCTGGTCACGCAGACGAAAGAGCAATTTGTTGCAGGATTGCAGCAAGTGGCAGCCGTGGTGCAGGGCCGCCCGTCGTAAGAGACGAGTAGAGACACAAGTCGCAAGCGCAAGAGCAGCTGATATCAGCCTGCCTTGCGCTTTTTCTTTTTATCATCCGCCGCCAGCGCCATTTCCAGCGCGCGGCGAATGAAGCGCTGATAGGGAATGCCTTCTTCCTTTGCCCGCGCACGCGCCGCATCCAGCAATGTCTTGGGCAAGCGCATATTGACGCGCTCACTTTTGGGCTGAAGCTCGAAATGCATGGGCTTGAATTGCGACAGATCATATTCCGTCAAATCAGCCGTTTCGACAAAATGTTCTGCTTCCTCATCGCTCATGAGAACGGGAAGCGGCTTGAGCTTTTTCATAATGGGCAACCTCCTTCGCATGCATGTAGCGCGCGCTGATTGGGCGTATGAAAACAAGACCGTCACGAAATCTGATCGTGAAGACAGCAAAAATCCATCGACCCTTTGCTGTTTTGCCGATCGCTCGGGTCCGCGATTCAAGAACTGAGTTTTTCAGGTCGGGCCACAGGCCCGGTCCAGACAAGAACAGATCTTCAAGCTCAGCAATGCTCACGCCATGCTTCTGGCATTTGACGCGGTTGGCCGCGTCCCAATTGAAACCGTCGAAATCCATGACAATGTCTCAAATGTATGTACAAATGTCAATACAATTTAAAAAAGGGCCTGCCCCAAGGTTAATCCCCCTGTCCCGCCATTGCGAGCGAAGCGAAGCCATCCAGAAAGCCTTACCTGCGGCCCCTGGATGGCTCCGCCTTCGGAGCGCAATGACGACACAAAAAAGGCGGGCCGAGGCCCGCCTTTTCTTTTCAACTCACATCCGCTTTAAATCAGGTGCAATCGCTTCTGCGGCCAGCATGTCGAGTGCCTCGTCCAGCGACATGGACGTTTGCGCCTGCGATCCCAACCGGCGGATCGAGACGGATGTCTCCGCTGCTTCTTTCCTGCCGATGCACAAAAGCACGGGGATTTTGGCGAGCGAATGTTCGCGCACCTTGTAATTGATCTTTTCATTGCGCAGATCACCCTCGATCCGCAGACCGCGGCTGCGCGCTTTTGCGATAATCTCCATCGCATAATCATCCGCTTCCTGCGTGATCGTGCAGACGGTGATCTGTTGCGGCGAGAGCCACAGCGGCAAATGACCAGCGTGATGCTCAATGAGAATGCCGGTAAAGCGCTCCAGCGAACCGAACATGGCGCGGTGGATCATGACCGGCACGGTCTTTTCGCTATCGGGGGCAATATAGAAAGCGCCAAAGCGCGTCGGCAGGTTGAAATCGACCTGCGTCGTGCCGCATTGCCATTCGCGGCCAATCGCATCGCGCAATGTATATTCGAGTTTGGGACCATAGAAGGCGCCCTCGCCGGGATTGACGCCAGTCCTGACGCCGCTCTCGCCAACCTTTTCCAGCACGCGCATGAGAGCGGCTTCCGCCTTGTCCCAAACATCATCGGAACCCACGCGCTTTTCGGGGCGCGTGGAGAGTTTCAGCACAATATCGGTGAAGCCGAAATCCTCATAGATCGACATGATGAGATCGTTGATCTTCATCGCCTCATCCATGATCTGCTCTTCGGTGCAGAAAATATGCGCATCGTCCTGCGTGAAAGCGCGCACGCGCATAATGCCATGCAGCGCGCCCGAGGGCTCATAGCGATGCACAGTGCCAAATTCGGCAATTTTCAGCGGAAGATCGCGATAGGATTTCAGGCCGTTTTTGAAAATCTGCACATGGCCGGGGCAATTCATCGGCTTCAATGCGAAAACGCGCTCGTCTTCGGTTTGAGTGACGAACATGTTTTCGCGATAGGTCTGCCAATGGCCCGACGTTTCCCACAAAGCGCGGTCGAGCACCTGAGGCGTGTTCACTTCAATATAGCCCGCCTGCTGCTGGCGACGGCGCATATAGGAGATGAGCGTCTGGAACAAAGTCCAGCCCTTGGCATGCCAGAAAACCGTGCCTGGACCTTCTTCCTGGAAGTGGAACAGATCCATTTCGCGTGCAAGGCGACGATGGTCGCGGCGCTCGGCCTCTTCCAATTGCTTGAGATAAGCGTCGAGATCTTCCTGGCGGGCAAAGGCCGTTGCATAAATGCGCGACAGCATCGGCTTGGTGGAATCGCCACGCCAATAGGCGCCGGCCACTTTCATCAGCTTGAAGGCGGAGCCGATTTTGCCGGTCGACGTCATATGCGGACCGCGGCACAGATCGAGCCAGTCGCCCTGCCGGTAGATTTTCAGATCCTGATCGGCAGGAATGGTCTGGACGAGTTCAACCTTGAAGGCCTCACCCGCTTTTTCGAAATGGGCAATTGCCTGATCGCGGCTCCAGACTTCCCGCACGAAAGCTTTGTCCTGCGCAATGATCTCGCGCATTTTCTTTTCGATCGCGGCAAAATCTTCCGGCGTGAACGGCTCGGCGCGGAAGAAGTCATAATAGAAACCATTGTCGATCACCGGACCAATGGTGACCTGCGTGCCCGGATAAAGCGCCTGTACGGCTTCGGCGAGCACATGGGCGCAATCGTGGCGGATCAATTCCAGCGCGCGCGGATCTTCACGATTGATGAAATCGATTTTGGCATCGCGCGTGAGCGGATCGGCGAGATCGGTCAGAACGCCATCGAGCGCCATAGCGACCGTTCGCTTGGCAAGAGAGGGCGAGATGGATTTGGCAATGTCGAAGCCGGTCGTGCCGGGGGCGAACTGACGCTGCGCGCCGTCCGGGAAAGTGACGGAAATCATGTCATCTCCTGTTGCTCACTCGCCGATACGGGTCGGCGTAAGCGGGTTTGCTGATGCATGGCGGAATAGCCGAAAGGTACAGGGGCGCGCAAGTTACCCTCTCCCTGAGGGAGAAACGGGCGCTATTTCTCAACCGCCTCACAGCGCCAGCGGCCATAGCGCCAGGGCGTCAGGGTGGAGGCGCCGGGGGGAAGGTCACGGGGGGCGGGATCATAGCCCGATCCCCCCCATGGATTGCAGCGGCAGATGCGGGCGAGGCCCATCCAGCCGCCCGCCCATAGGCCATGAGCCTGGATCGCCTCATCCGTATATTCCGAACAGGTCGGTAAATAGCGGCACTGGCGCCCGATCAGCGAGGACAGGGTCAGCTGATAGGTGCGGATCGCACCATGGGCGAGCATGCGGGGCAGACGTTGCAAGGCGCGCCTCAAGAGTCTTTCGCTTCGTCCTGCGCACCGATCTTGTCGAGGGCGCTGACCACAGCGTCGAACGTCAGCAAGGTCGAGGCGTGACGGGCCTTATAATCGCGCACGGGCTCCAGCACGGCGCAATCGGCCCATTTGCCGGCCGGCGGTGCGCCATTTTCCTTCAGCATGCGGCGCATTTGCTCGCGCAGGTCGCGCAATTCCTCCGGCGTCGAGCCGACAATATTGCGCGCCATGATCGAGGAGGAGGCCTGGCCCAAAGCGCAGGCTTTCACATCATGGGCGAAATCTGCGACCTTGCCGTCCCGCAGTGCAACATCGACGGTGACCGTCGAGCCGCAGAGCTTGGAATGGGCCGTGGCGGTGCCATCGGGGTGCGGCAGGCGACCCAGATGATGTATATCACCGGCAAGCTCGAGGATGCGGCGGTTGTAAATATCGTTCAGCATGGCGGACCTGACAGGACGGATAGACCGTCTTATATAGGGAGCCGACCAGCCTGACGAGCGGGCATCCTGCCCCCTGCGTCAACTTGGCAAGGCCCTGCGCCGATCCGGAAAAATCTAAACTGGTCCAAAGCCAAGCCCGCCCCGTAAGCCTATCCGATATCAACCCCTCTCAGTGGAGGCGCCACATGGATGCCGTGGTTAAGACCTTGCCGTCGCGTCAGCCTAAGCCCGCAAATCAACCCATCCCCCGCCCAAGCCGCGAAGAAGCGGAAGAAGCGGTCCGCGTTCTGTTGCGCTGGGCTGGCGACGATCCACGGCGCGAGGGATTGCTCGATACCCCCAAACGCGTTGCCAAGGCCTATGAAGAATTATTCGGCGGCTATCGCGAAAACGCCCACGAACATCTCGAACGCGTGTTCGAGGAAGTCGAAGGCTATGACGATATGGTGCTCGTGCGCGATATCGGCTTTGCCTCGCATTGCGAACATCACATGGTGCCCTTCGTCGGCAAGGCGCATATCGCCTATTATCCGGCAGAAGGCGTCGTTGGCCTGTCGAAACTGGCACGCGTGGTTGAAACCTATGCGCGGCGCTTGCAGACGCAGGAGACGATGACCGCGCAGATCACGGATTCCATCGACAGCGTGCTGAAGCCACGCGGCATTGCCGTGATGATCGAAGCCGAGCATATGTGCATGTCGATGCGCGGCATCCAGAAGCAAGGCGCGTCTACTGTGACGACGCAATTTACGGGCATCTTCAGGGATGACCCTTCTGAACAGGCGCGCTTCTACACGCTGTTGCGCGGCTTCAAGTAAAATCAGGCGGGCTTGGGCCCGCCTTTTTCTTTTCCCTTCCGAATTGAAAAGATGAGCCGGGCAGCGGTCAATGCCGCCCTGGCAGCACGATCACGCGCGTCTTCACCGGAAGCGTTTCCTTCACCAGCACCAGCTCCGGTTTCTCGCGCCGCTCGATGTCAAAGCGCTCGCGCGCCAGATTGAGAAAACGCTCCAGCGTCGAGGGGCCGAAAAAATGCATCGGCACGACAATGCGCGGCGAAATTTTGGCGATCACATCCATCATGCCCGCCTGGCCCAGCGTATAGCCGCCATCGACCGGCACAAGCAGCACATCGATCTGTCCCAGACGACGCAAATGTTCCGCCGTGAGATCGTGATGCAAATGGCCCAGATGGGCTATGCACATCTGCCCCGTCTCGAAAACGAAGATCGAATTGCCGAGATATTCTGTGCCGCCCATCCAATCGCGAATATTGGTCTGGACATTGCGGATGCGCAGATCGTCGATGCGCACATCGTGTTCGACATCGCCGCCGCGCGGATTCCAGCCACGCAAGATCTGGCGAATACGCGGATCGGGTGAATCCGTATAATGGGTGGAATGCGCCTTGTTCATCGTCACTGCATCGAGCGGCAGGGGGACATGAACGTGATCGTTGTAATCGGTTGCGGCGCGCACACCCTTGGCGCTCTCGATCAGGAATGTTGCATGGCCCTTGAATGTGACGCGGGTCACATCCTGACTTGTCGCCGCCCGCCAGATCCGAACTTCCTCACGCCCCGCAACCAGCCTTGGACAGGCTTCTGGTTCGGCAGCTCGCGCTATGCCGGGCAGGAGAAAGGCGATCAACACGCCAGTCGCGGCAAGAATGGGGCGCATGGGGCCTCGCTGGTTTCGGCTTCAGAGATGGCGACCCGCCTCGCAATGGCGAGCACACTCCGCTATTGTGACCCCTGCAGCGCAAGTGCGCCCTTCACGTTCTGATGATTTTATGAAAAGGCCGCCGATATGACCGCCCCCTTCGCCCCGCGCGGGACCAAACAAGAGCTCGAGGAAGGTGAGGGCTTCGCGCCCAAATTCGATGCCGACGGCCTGATCGTCTGCATCACCAGCGAATCTGGAAGCGGCACGATTCTCATGGTCGCCTATATGAATGCGCAGGCCCTGCAGCTGACGCTCGAGACCGGCATTGCCCATTACTGGTCGCGTTCGCGCGGTGAACTCTGGCGCAAGGGCGACACATCGGGCCAGGTGCAAAAGGTGATCGAAATGCGCACCGATTGCGATCAGGATGCGATTCAGCTCATCGTTGAGGCCGGCGGCGACGGCAAGGCCTGCCATACGGGACGCAAATCCTGCTTCTATCGTCGCGTCACAGCAGGCGCAGACGGCGCCATTTTATCCTTCATCGAAAACTGAAGGGGCATTCATCGGATCGTCAGGATTGGGTCGATAGGATGGAACATGCAGCCAAGTTGCGTGTTCGGCTTAAGGGAGACCTCGAGCGATGCTGTCCTTCACGCGTGATGCCGATACTTCAGACGAAAACAACCAGCCCAAAGCTGCCGCCGGACCTGTCCGACGCCGGCCTGTGCTGGGGATAGCACTGGGTGCGGGCGCCGCACGCGGTTGGTCGCATATTGGCGTGATCCGCGAATTGGCTGCCCATGGAGTGACGCCCGATATTATTGCTGGAACCTCCATCGGCGCTGTGGTCGGAGGCTGCCACGCCGGCGGCCAGCTCGATGCGCTCGAAGACTTTGCGCGCTCGCTGAACCGCCGAAAAGTTTTCGGCCTGATGGATGTGTCTTTCTCCGGCAGCGGCCTGATCGGCGGGGCAAAGCTCAAGGCCTTGCTGGAAGATTCGCTTGGCGATCGCAGCATCGAGGATTTGAAGAATGGCTTTGCTGCCATCGCGACAGAAATTGGATCGGGGCATGAAGTCTGGCTGACGCGCGGACATCTCGTCTCGGCCATTCGCGCATCCTATGCCCTGCCCGGTGTTTTTGAGCCCGTGCAAGTGGCCGAGCGCTGGCTGTTCGATGGGGCGCTGGTCAATCCCGTTCCCGTCACCGTCTGTCGCGCGCTGGGGGCGGAACTGGTGATTGCGGTCAATATTATCGGGGACACTCTTTTTCGCGGCACAGTCATCAACGACAAAGTCATGCTGGACCGCACATTGAGCGCAATTGCCGTGCAGACGGATGACGCCCCGCTTGCGCAACCGCCCGCAGCCACAGGTTTCTTCACCAGTATGCGCCAGCGCAAAACGCCCACGCAACGCGCGCCGGGAATTGCCGCCGCCATGATGGACGCATTCAATATTACGCAGGACAGGATTGCGCGCTCACGCCTCGCCGGCGATCCGCCCGACGTGATGATCTCGGCGCGGCTTGGCGGGGTCGGATTGTTCGATTTTCACCGCGCCGACGAATTGATCGCCATGGGCCGCGAGGCCGCGCGCCGCGCCCTGCCCGACATTGCCGCGCATCTTGAGCTTATGCCATTGGGCGGCAATGTCGCGGTGATCTAGCCTCAGGCTGTGGCAATATATTCCTTGAGCGCCTGCTGCTCGGCCTCATATTCCTCCACGCGCCTTTTGACCACATCGCCGATGGACACAAGACCGGCGAGCCGGCCATTTTCAACCACGGGAACATGGCGGAACCGGCCCGATGTCATTTTTTGCATGAGGCTTGGAACGCTCGTTTGCTCATCGGCCGTCACAACCTGTTCGGTCATATGTTTCGCAATGGCATCCTGGAGCGCCAGTGCACCGCGCTCGGCAATTGCATGGACAAGGTCTCGTTCCGAGAAAATGCCCAGCACTTCATCCGAGCCATTGCACACAACGACAGCGCCGATGCTTTTGGTTGACAGAAGATGAGCGACATCCTGAAGGATGCAATCGGGTGCGACAGTGACAACGTCGCGACCTTTGGCAGCAAGAATGCGAGAGACAGTCATTCCCGATCCCCCCATTTGGATTATGCGCAAGGGGAGGATGATCCGCAAATCGAATCGCGGCAAGTCTTGCGCGCGAAATCGATGAGAAAGATTACGGATAAGGTGGAACGCTGTACATGAAATCCCGCGGCTTGGGATCGAACCACGAAAACAAAAGCAGGCCGCCGAGAAACCCGCCGACATGCGCCTCCCAGGCAACGCTCCCGTCACTCAATCCGAGCGGCTGCGCTGCAATGCCGAAAATAAAATTCATCGCAAACCAGAACATGATGAAAGTCAGCACTCTGCGATCTCTCAAGCATTGACCCAATGGCAAGGCCGGCGGGCGGTAGGCAAGTTCTTCGTCGCGACCCATGGCCAAAGCGCGACCCAGCGGAGCGCCTGGCTGAAACACAAAACGCAATGCCGCACCCATGGCGCCCGAAACGGAGGCGGATGCGCCAATCACGGGCTTCGGATCGAAATGATGCAACATGTAATGAACAAGAATGCCGCTCAGGGCTGTGACAAAGAAAAGAGCGAGGAAGCGCATGACGCCGAAACGGCGCGCAACGGGTGCGCCAAAGGCCAGAAGCCAGATCGAATTCAGCCCGTAATGCAACCAGTCTGCATGAAGAAAAGCATAGGTCAGAAGCGTCCAGGGCTGGAACGATCCGTCATCGAAAAACAGAGCGGCGATGCGAATGTCGTCGCCGCCGCGCAAAGCAATTTCGCGAAGCGCCCGCGCCACGCCCTGCGGATCGAATAAAAGTGTCAGCCGCGCCGGGACAAAAGCAAATTGTTCGATCAGATCGAAATCAGCGCGATCGCCAAGCAGACAGACGCGCCCGGCATGGATGAGACCCATGGCCAGAACCAGCCCAAGAATGACCTTGGGGACATTGAAGACAGGTTCCTGCTGTTCCAAGCGACCTCCGCGACATGCACTCCGGCAACCATTCGAATTTTAGCGAAATCCGTCAATAAGTCTTGAGTGGATCGCGTTACAACCAAAACATTCCTGTTTGAATTGCCTGAACGCCTTTTCATTTCCTCCTGACCGGCCCCAGCCAGAGCCCGCCATGACCCAAAAGATCTATCAGGAAAAAAGAAACCATGATCGCATGCCCTTGGCGCTTTTTGGCCATATGCGGCTCTCCAGCGGAGACGAATTCGCCTGTTTGACGCGGGATATTTCAGCCGGGGGCCTGTCGGTGGAAGTCCCTCGCACCTGCAATATGGCCGGCGAAAAAGTCACCATCAGCCTGAACGGCATTGGCGAATTGGAGGGCCTGATCGTCCGCAATTTCGATGGCGGTTTTGCCATTGCACTGACGATCTCTGAGCAAAGGCAAGCCGAGCTTGCCAGCCAGCTCGATGAAATCTGCCTGCACTCGCCCTTGTCGCTGATCGAGATCCCACTCGCCCATATTCCTGACGGCGCATGGCTCGATGAAAGTTTCGCGCTCAAGATCGATGCAAAAATGCGGCGCGGCGAAGAGGAGGTCAAAGGCAGGATGCGCGCGCAGATGCGCCGCAATGGAAATGGCCAGGCAGAATTCGATTTCCTCGCCTCGGCCTGATTTGTCTTTCAGGAGAAAGCCATGACGTTTCGCATGTCGCTCAAGGTCAAGACCATCGACCTGCGCCGCCACGCACGTATTCCGCTTGTCCTGTTCGGACGCTGCCGCCTTTTGGGTGCCGGTTCTTTTCCCTGCCATACAAAAGACGTCTCGGCGGGCGGCGTGGCGCTTTATGCCCCGGTTGCACCCCAAGAGGGCATGCGCGCCAGTGTTGCACTCGACAAGATCGGCGAATTCGACGGGGAAATCACGCGCATCTTTCCTGGCGGTTTTGCATTTGCTTTCGAACTGGGGCGCGAACAGCGCCTGCAACTCGAACATCGCCTGATGCGCCTTGCCTTGCAGGCCGCCTGATCAGCCGATCTGCTTCAGCTCGCGCGAAAAACGCTGCCAATTGGCGACATAGCGGTCGGCAGAATGACGCAAGGCGGCAATAGCCGCCTCATCGAGCGTGCGCACGACTTTTGCCGGACTGCCGACGATGAGCGAATAATCGGGAAATTCCTTGCCTTCTGTCACAAGTGCATTGGCGCCGACGAGACAATGATTGCCAATGCGGGCGCGGTTGAGAATGGTTGCGCCCATGCCGATGAGAGAATGATTGCCGATACTGCAGCCGTGAATGATCGCCTTGTGGCCGATGGTGCAGCCCTCGCCGATATCGACCGGCGCGCCGGGATCGGTGTGCATGATCGTGCCTTCCTGCACATTGGTGCGCGCACCAATGGTCAGCCATTCATTATCGCCGCGCAGGACCGCGCCAAACCAGATACCGACATCCACGCCGATCTTGACCTTGCCAACCAGAACGGCATCGGGGGCAATCCAATATTGACCCTGTGGCGGCAATTCGGGCGCAAAATCGCCCAGAGCATAGATCGGCATGGTTGCGTCCCGTCAAAATTCCTCGAGATCGAAATCGAGGATCGCCATTTGCAGCGTGAAACTCTTGCCCTTGGCATCATCGGCAGAAATCACGCCAAGAAAATCCTCGCCGCAATTGAGCTCGACTGAATCGGTCTTGCGTCCGCGCGCCATGATTTTCAGGCGATCGTTCTCAAACAGCATGCGCAAATATTCCTGCAGCGTCTCGCGCCCGACAGGAATCTTCATCTCGAAGGCGAAGGAACGGTCGCCATCCTCATCATCGACTTCAAGGCCGCCGATCCGGCGTTCACCGAGACTGACGTCGGCCTGTTCGACATTCTGCGGGCTCAATCCGACGCGAATGGATTCGTTGCCGAAGGACTGGCGCAGGAAATCCTGCAGCTTGCGCAATTCGGTCTTCTGCAAAGGCATTGGCTTTCACTTCCTCGATAATGTCTGGATCACGGATCAAGCTTGTCGGCGAGAAGCTGATCCATGCTGCGGGCCGGTTCCGCGCAGCCGGCCTCGCCGACGACACGGGCCGGCACGCCCGCCACAGTCTTGTTATTGGGAACCGGCGATAGCACGACGGAGCCCGCCGCAACACGCGCACAGCGCCCGACTTCAATGTTACCCAGAATTTTCGCACCGGCGCCGATCAGCACGCCCTGGCGGATTTTGGGATGACGGTCGCCGCGTTCCTTGCCGGTACCGCCCAGCGTGACATCCTGAAGGATGGACACATCGTCATCGATTGTCGCTGTCGAGCCGACGACAAGGCCCGTCGCGTGATCGAGGAAAATGCCCTTGCCGATGACGGCGGCCGGATGAATGTCGGTCTGGAAAACTTCCGATGAGCGGCTCTGCAGATAAAGGGCAAAATCGCGCCGGCCGCGCGACCACATCCAATGCGCCAAACGATGCGTCTGAATGGCGTGGAAGCCCTTGAAATAAAGAACCGGCTCGACAAGCCGCGTGCAGGCGGGATCGCGGTCTGCAACCGCCAGAATATCGGCGCGGATCGCCTCGATCAGCCCCGGCCCTTCCGCCAAAGCCTCGAGATAATGGGCGCGAATGAGACTGCCCGGCACGGCTGTATGATCGAGCCGCGCGGCGACGCGATCGGCAACGATCTCGCCCAGCGAGCCGAGATTGAGGATGGAGGCACGAATGAAGCCGGCAAGCTCAGGCTCGCGCGCCAAGGCCTCCTCGGCCTCGCTGCGCAAACGGGCGAAGATCGGATCTGCCTTGGCAAAGGCTAGAATTTCGGCCGGTTGCGCCTGCGCCATGCAAAACTCCTTGAACACACCTTTGCTTCTACCATGAGGGCTGGCCCGAGGGCGAGCCTTGACAATCAGGGCCGCTCCCGCAGGAAGGAAAGCACTCCCTCCTTATAGACCTTGTCGCCCACCGCAAGATTGTGGTCGCGGCCGGGAATGTCGAGGGCGCGCGCGCCGGGAATCAGGGCCGCCGCACGATGGGGATCGCCCGCGACATCGTCCTTGGTGCCGACGGCCACCAGAACCGGCACGCGGATGGCGCGCGCCTCCTCCTGCGTCAACGTCTGGCGCGAACCGCGGATGCATGCCGCCAAAGCCCGCAAATCACTGCCGGTCTGTTCGGCAAAGGCACGAAACATCCGCTGCATGGGATCGGTGAGCGTGTCGAGCGAGGGCGCTTCCAGCGCATCGGCAATGCCCATCGGCAGGCCAAGCCCATCGACCAGATGATGGCCAAGGCCGCCCAGAATGGCGGAGCGCACCATGTCGCGATGATTGAGCGCGAGAAAGGCCGTGATCCGCGCCCCCATGGAATAGCCCATCACATCGATGCGCCCGAGCTTCATATGCTCGATCAGGCGGCGCGCATCCTCAGCCATTGTGGCGGTGTGATATTGCGCCGGATCATAAACCTTCTGGCTGGCGCCATGGCCGCGATTGTCCAGCGCAATGACGCGCCGCCCCGCATGGGCCAGCGTCTTCACCCAGAGCGTATTGACCCAATTGAAGGCATGGTTGGAGGCAAAGCCGTGGATCAGAAGGATCGGCTCGCCAAGATCGGGCCCGGTCGGGGCGTGATCGATATAGGCGATCTGAAGGCCGTCGGAGTTAAAGACATGCATGGGATTTCAGTTTTCCGGAGAGGCTGGACCATAGCCGAAAGCCGGGAGCAAGGTGAAGAGCCACCATTCCCGCCTTTTTGACCCTACCCAAAGCAGCTGGCCTCGCTTATGTTGCGCCCGGTCCGAGGCAGAACCTACGGGAATTGGTAAAATGGCCGAACATTCCACCCCGCATTTCCATAACCAGCCGGGCGTGCCCGTCGTGCGCGTGGGGGCCAAGGAATTCATGTGCATCGGCGCTCTGCCGCCCTTCGATCATCCCCATATTTTCATCGATATGGGCGACGACAAGGAAGCCGTCTGCCCCTATTGCTCGACGCTCTATCGCTATGACAGCGCGCTCAAGGGCCATGCCGATCCAGCCGAATGCGAGCTGAAACCGAACCAGGCAGCAGCCTGACACGCCTTGTCTGAGACACGCCACGCGCTCATCGCCGGTGCCGGCATAGGCGGACTTGCCGCCGCGCTGACGCTTGCCCGCGCGGGACTGCGCGTCACCATTCTCGAACAGGCCGCCGAACTCGTTGAAACCGGGGCTGGCCTGCAGCTCTCGCCCAATGCCAGCGGCCTGCTCGACCGGCTCGGCATTTTGCGCCGCCTCGATGGACTTGCGCTTTATCCGGAACGGTTGCGCGTGCGCTCTGGCACAACTGGCAGCGATCTCATGTCCATGCCGCTTGGGCGGGCGGCGCAAACGCGCTGGGGCGCACCCACGCTCGTTGCCCATCGCGCCGATCTGCAAAGCGCGCTGCTGGCCGCCGTGTCGGAAAATATGAACATCACCCTGCGCAAGGGCGTGCAGATTACGGGCCTTGCGCAGGACGGCCCTCTCGTGCGTGTCGAGACATTGTCCGATGCCGGCATCAGCGCCATTTGCGGCGATCTGCTTGTTGGCGCCGATGGATTGCATTCGCGGGTGCGCGCCATCCTTTATCGCAAACATACGCCGGTCTTTTCCGGGCGCGTTGCCTGGCGCGCGCTGATCCCCGCAGAGCAAGCACCAGCCTTTGCACGCCAGCCCGAGACGGGCCTGTGGCTGGGACCGCGCGCCCATCTCGTCCATTATCCGCTGCGTCAGGCGAGCGAGGTCAACATTATCGCCATTGTCGAAGATCAATGGCGCGACGCCAAGACACATGACTTCTGGTCCGCACGCGGGCTTTCCCATGAGATCGGCGAGCGCTTTGACGATTGGCATCGCGATGCCCGGCGCCTGATCGAGGGCGTCTCCGATTGGCGGCGCTGGCCCCTTTTCGATTGCGAGCCCTTGCCGCGCTGGAGCTCGGGCCATGTGACTTTGCTTGGCGATGCCGCCCACGCCATGCTGCCGTTTTTTGCGCAGGGCGCAGCGCAAGCCATTGAGGATGCAGGCGCGCTGGGCGAAGCCTTTATGGCGCAGGCCGGCGGCCCCGTTTCAACGACGCGGGCGCTGGCCGAATATGACCGCCGCCGCGTTGCCCGCGCCGCGCGCGTCCAGAAAGCCTCGCGCCAGCAGGGCACGATCTATCATTTGCGCGGCCCGGCCGCCCTCATCCGCGATATGGGCATGCGCGCCCTGCCGCCCGAGGCCGTCATGGCCCGGTTCGACTGGCTCTACGCCTTTCCGCCACGCTGACCCCCAAATTACCTGTGGTTCACCGGCCGCAGCGTCAGCGGAGCCTTGCATGCAACAGAAACTGCAACGATCATCACGGAAGGTAAGCGTGCGTGATTCGAGTTGGGCTCGACGGAGATTCTCAAATGACCGCAGACATGGATCTTCTGGACAAAAAACTCGCCTCGCTGACGGAGCAGATCTTCGTCGAAATTGGCGCGCCCGCAGAACTTGCAGGCGATGAGCGGTTGCGCGCAGCTGCCGTGAGCCGGATCGAAAACCTGCTCTGCGGTTTCATCGCCCATGAAATGCATGAGGCACTGAGCGCGCAGGATGAAGATTGCTCGGTCGATATTATTTTCGGCCGTCAGGACGCCGAATATGTCTTCGACGATCTGACGCCCCAGGTTCCTGTCACCAAATAAAAAGCGCAGACGCGACGCGAGCGCGTCTGCTCATTCGGCGGTGACTTTCGCATCGACGATGATCTGGCGCAGTCGCGCGGAATCCGTGCGAATGCGCTCGGCAAGATCCTTTGGTCCGCGTGCGATGGAATGTGTGTAGCTTGGCGCCAGAAACTGCGACTGGAATGCCGGGTCGTTGAAAATAGCCTGCGTCTCCATCGAAATTTTCTCGACAATGGCTGGCGGCGTGCCCTTGGGGGCGAAGAGTGCATACCAGGAGCCGGCCTCAAAACCGCGCAGGGTTTCCGCCATGATCGGCATGTCGGGAAATTTCTCCAGCCTTTTGTCGGAACCAAAGGCCAGCACTTTCAACTTGCCGGCTTCCCAAGGTCCGGCAATCAATCCGATGGACACGGTCATCAATTTGATATGACCGCCCAGCAGATCGTTGATGGCAGGCGATGCGCCGCTGTAATGAACCGGCGTGAAAGATGCGCCCGTCTGCTTCTGCACATTCAAAATATTCAAATGGCCCGATGAGCCGCTGCCGAATGTGCCATAAAAAGCCTGTTGTGGATTCTTCTTCGCAAATTCGATCAGCTCGGCAAAATTTTTCGCCGGCACGTCAGGATGAACGACAAGCGCATGCGGGCTGATGCCGAGACCGCTCACCGGCTCGAAATCGGACAGATCGTATTTCATCTTCGGATAGAGCACGGGATTGGTGGTGAATGTCGTATCCGCTGTGACCAGCAGCGTATAACCATCGGCGGGCGATTTCGCCGCTGCTTCCGTGCCGATCTGGCTGTTGGCGCCCGGCCTGTTCACAATGATGAATGAATGGCCCGAACGTTCCGAGATTTTTTGCGCCAGACCGCGCGCCAGCAGATCGGTGATGCCACCCGCCGCATAAGGCACGATGATCTGCCCGCCGCGCACAGGCCAAGCGGCCGTATCGGCCATCGCAAATGTCTGTCCAAAGGCAAGGCCGAAAGTCGCCGCCGCAGCAGCAAGGCGCAGGACACGCATGATCATCCCCCCAGATTTATTTTTCTGCCCAGATGAGAGATGGCCCGCCCTGCCCTGTCAAGCAGCCGCCCCCGGCAGCGGTGAAAAAGGCGGCCGAGGCCTTGATCTGGCGCGCTTTCCGGACAAGTTTGAGAGAATGACCCTCGAACTTTTCGGGTTTCGCATGGCTGACGCATCCCCAAAGATTCTTGCCCGCCTCGGGGCCGGCCTGTTGCGCCTTGCGAAACTGCCCTTCATCCCCGTCGCCGCGATCATGATGTGGACCGGTCTGCCGGCGCAGGCGCAATTGCGGGTTGGCGCCAAAGCGCCCATGTTTGGCCTCGAGGCTGCGCTGGCTGGCGGGAGCGTCACATTCTCTTTGCAGGACGCGCTGAAAAAAGGCCCGGTCGTGGTCTTTTTCTATCCCAAATCCTTCACGGGCGTTTGCACGGAAGAAGCCAATCTTTTCGCTGAAGCCATGGATGATTTTACCAAGGCCGGCGCCAGCGTGATCGGCATTTCCTCCGACACTATCGAGACGCAGAAAAAATTCTCCTCCATGGCCTGCCGCGACAAATTCGCGGTCGGCGCCGATCCGGAGATGAAAGTCATCAAGGCTTACAATGTGGGCTTTGGCATGGCGGGGGCCGTCCTGCCCTTCGCCGATCGCGTCTCTTATGTGATCGCGCCCGACGGGACGATTCTATCGCGCATCAAAAATTCGGCTGCGAGCCCGCATGTGGTGCAATCCTTGGCCGCCGTCCGCGCCTGGAAAGACGCCAGACGCTAAGGCCGCGCTGCCGGCATATGGTGGCCCCTGCGGGACTTGAACCCGCAAGCCGTGAAGCGGCCGATTTTAAGTCGGATGCGTTTACCAGTTTCGCCAAGGGGCCAGGCCAATGCAGCCAGCGGCCTTGGTCTAGCCCATAAGAGCCCGCCCTGCCAACGGGGCGGCGGGGGAAAGATGGCGGGCTTGAGATGGATTGCCGCGTCGCTGCGCTCCCCGCAATGACGAGCTTTGTAATGACGGGGCGTCAGCCCTTTTCGTTTTTCGAAATCGGCGGCTGGAAGGCGAGGCCCAGATCCCAGGGGAAATAGATCCATGTGTCCTGCGACACTTCGGTGATGAAAGTATCGACCAGCGGACGACCCTGCGGCTTGGCGTAGACCGTGGCGAAATGCGCATTCGGCAGCATGTCGCGCACGACTTGTGCAGTCTTGCCCGTGTCGACGAGATCGTCGATCACCAGCACGCCTTTGCCATCGCCGGGCTTGACCACATCAGATGAAATGCCCTTGAGCACCTGCAGGCCGCCCTGCGACGTGTAATCGTGATAGCTGGCGATACAGACCGTCTCGATCATGCGGATGCCGAGTTCGCGCGCGACAATGGCTGCCGGCACAAGTCCGCCGCGCGTGATGCAGATCAGCGCGGTAAACGGCCCGGCTTCCGCCAGACGCCAGGCAAGCGCGCGCGAATCGCGGTGGAACTGGTCCCAGGAGACCGGAAAAGCCTTTTGGGCATTGGGATCGGACATTTTTAAATCTCCTCAGGCGCGCTCTGCGCGCAATGTTGCGAGCATCGCCTCGACGTCTTTCACGCCTGCAGCCACTTCCTGCGGGTCGCGGCCGCGTATGATGATCTGGTTGCGGAATTTGCCATCCACATAACTCGGATAGGATCCGATCGAGAGATTTTCCCGCGCTTTGGCAATGTCGCCCAGAGCGGCGGCATAAGCGCCTTCGGGTGCATCGGCATCCACCGACTGCATGGTGAGTTTCACGCCGGTCTCAAGCGTCGGGGCGACGGAATCGAGCATGGCCTGCATGATCATCGGCACGCCGGCCATGACGATGACATTGCCAATGCGAAAACCGGGAATTTTGTTGACCGGATTGGGCACAAGCTCGCCGCCTTTCGGCACGCGCGCCATGCGACGGCGGGATTCGTTGAGATCCTCCGGCTTCATGCGGGTCAGCATGGCCTCGATGATGCGCTGGTCTTCGTAGAGTTCGACACCAAAAGCCTTGGCCACTGCATCGGCGGTAATGTCGTCATGCGTCGGCCCGATACCGCCGGTGGTGAAGACATAAGTGTAGCGCGCGCGCAAAGCATTCAGAGCATCGACGATTTCATCCATGACATCGGGCACGACGCGCACCTCGCGCAGGTCGATGCCGATATTGGTCATATATTCAGCGATATAGCCTATATTCTTGTCCTTGGTCCGTCCGGACAGGATTTCATCGCCGATCACGAGCACGGCGGCGGTCACGGAAAGGGCGGGCTGTTCTGTCATGTTTCGGCTCCCGCTCCGGTTTAGGGAGGGCCGGGGCCGGTGCGCAAGCAGAAAGGGGGCGGAATTGGCCGCTATCCCCCCTGAACAGGCGGAATTGGCCTCTCAGGCCCGCTCCCAGATGATATTGCCCCGGCTGCGCAAAAGCTCCCGATAGCCATAGGCCGGCAGGAGGCGCTCGAGATCGACCGACCAGGCCGTGCTCGGGCGCGCACAGAGAATAAGCCGCGGCCAGAGCGCCGGGGGGGCCTCGCGGAAAAAGGGCTCCAGAACCACATCCTCGGCGCCTTCGATATCGATCTTGAGCGCATCGACCCGCGGATAGGCTTCGCCGGTGAGAATATCCTTGAGCGTTTTGGCGGGAACCTTGATCGCCTCGCCAGCATCGCTGATACGCACCGACGTTTCGCCATGATTGCCCTGGGCGAGAAACAGGGTGATTTCGCCATTGCGATCGGCCACGGCGCAATCGAGCGCTTTCACCGTGGCAAAGGGATTTTGGCGGATATTATACGTCAGACGCTCGAAAATGAGCGGATTGGGCTCAATCGCCAGAATACGCGCCCGCGCGCCCGCCAAAGCGCCGACAAACAGAGTGTAAGCGCCGACATTCGCACCAATATCGACGAAACACATGTCCTCGGTAATGTAATTCGCCAAAAACGCACGCTCGGCCGGATCGAAAAACTGCGGCGTGAAAAGAATGCGCTTTTCGCATGTGTTGTTATAAGGATAGAGCCGCATGCGCGCGCCAAGCGTCTCGACATCCATCGGGCGACCGCCCAGCGATTTGACCGCAAGGCCGCGCAGGATGAAGGCGCGACGCGCACCCGACCAGGTTAACGGGCAGCGGCGCGTCAATTCAAGAATCGCACCGGCAATTCCCTTGGGGGAATAGCGGCCGAAAGCGACGAAATCATTGGCGATAGGTCTAAGCATCCGCTGGTCCGGGGCCGGTCGGACATGCGGCCGAGCTTGCAAAAAGCGCAGACGGGTCCTCTCCCTGAGCGCCTTCTAGCATGCAGCCAGCGCAGATGGCCAGCGGCGGGCAAAGACCGGGCTTGCCCCGGCGCGCAACATGCCTATTTTCAGACAAGAAGCGGCGCGCTGCGCCCTCCTGCAAGGATCCAATATGACTTTCGTCGATGCGTCAGAAGCGCCCAGCCGCAAGACTGGCCAGATCAAGCTCCATGGCCCCGAAGATTTCGAGGGCATGCGCAAGGCCGGCCGCCTGACCGCCGAGGCGCTCGACATGATGATCGATCTCGTCAAGCCGGGCGTGACGACGGAATCGCTTGACCAACGCTGTTTCGAATTTGCCATGGACCATGGCGCCTATCCTGCCCCATTGAGCTATCGCGGCTATCGCAAATCAATCTGCACCTCAATCAATCATGTCGTCTGCCACGGTATTCCCGATGACAAGCCTTTGCGCGAGGGCGACATCGTCAATATCGACGTCACGCTCATCGTCGATGGCTGGCATGGCGATTCAAGCCGGATGTATAATGTCGGCGAAGTACCGCGCCGAGCCGAGCGACTTGTCGAAGTCACCTATGAAGCGCTGATGCGCGGCATAGCGCAGGTCAAACCCGGCCATACAACTGGCGATATTGGCGCTGCGATTCAGGAATATGCAGAGAGCGAGCGCTGCTCGGTGGTGCGCGAATTCTGCGGCCACGGACTGGGGCGGCTTTTCCACGACGAACCCAATATTCTTCATTACGGTCGCCGCGGCGACGGTGTCGTTCTGAAGCCCGGGATGTTTTTTACCATCGAACCGATGATCAATCTCGGCCGCCCGCATGTGAAAGTGCTGGCAGATGGCTGGACGGCGGTCACTCGCGATCGCTCGCTCACAGCGCAATTCGAACATACGGTCGGCGTAACGCATGACGGGGTTGAGATTTTTACACTGTCGCCGAAAGGCTATCACCAACCGCCTTATAAGCATGAATTGCGCGAGGCTTGAGACTAGCCTTTTGTCCGCAATGTGCTGCGCCCGCCATCGATGCCGATCACCTGCCCGGTCATCCAGCCAGATTGCGCAGAGCTGAGAAAAGCGACAGCAGACGCAATATCCTCCGGCGTTCCGATACGCGGCAGCGGATGCATGGCAGCAATCGCATCTGCCACTTGGGGATTTGCCAGCAGCTTGCTGGCGAGATTGGTTCGCGTGAGCGAGGGTGCGATGCAATTCACTCTGACTTTTGGCGCCAATTCGGCCGCAAGCGAGCGCGTTAAACCTTCAACCGCGCCTTTCGCCATTCCGATGGAGGCATGATTGGCAAAACCCTGCGCCACCGCAATGGAGGAAAAAAACACGACGCTCGCCCCGCCATCCTGTTTGGCGAGCGCAGGCAAAGCTGCTTGCACCGCCTGCGCAGCCCAAAGCGCATTGACGAGATAGTCGCGTTCAAAATCGGCACGCGTCAGACGCGCGAGCGGCTTGAGATTGATTGTCCCAACGGCAAAGACGAGACCGGCCAAAGCACCGCCCGCTGCTGCCTCATCCGCCACACGCTTGAATGAATCCTCTTGGTCGAGGTCTGCCAGCGACATTGTGGCGCCCGTCTCTTGGGCAAGTTCGGCAAGCTCTGCTTCTTTGCGCCCAACCAGGTGAAGCGCTGCACCTTGCGCATGGAGCGCGCGTACGCTGGCAGCGCCGATTCCTCCAGTCGCACCGAAAATGAGAATCTTTCCAGACATGGCAAACCTCCGCTCAAAGCGATTTACGCAATCGCACGGCTTATGGATGAGCCTTGTCGAGCGCCGCCAAAGCCTGTGGCGTATCGATGTCGATCCGCGCGGCTTCATCGACAATGGGCATTTCGACGATTTTCAGGCCGGGATCCTGCAAGATTTTGCGGGCGCCCGCATCGCCGGACAATTGCATGATCCGCGGAGCCATCCGCTGCGACAGCAAAACGGGATTGCCACGCTCGCCGTCCAAAAGCGGGACAATGGCATCGGCAAGAGGATCGGCCAGATAGGCATCGACCAGCGATCGGATCAGGCCCGCACTCACCAGCGGCATATCGCCAAGCAAGACGACAAAGCCGCCCACATGCGCAGGCAAAACTGCTACCCCCGCCTTGAGCGAAGAGGCCATGCCGGTCGCATAGGCGTCATTCTGCACATGCTGGAGATCGAGCCCCGACAAAGCCTGCGCAACATTGTCCCGAGCATGGCCGGTCACGGCAATTACAGGGGTAAGACCGGCAGCCAGAGCCGCCTCAGCCACGTGACGAACGAGTGGCTTGCCCTGATGCAAAGCGACCAATTTGGTTTGCGGCCCCTGCTCGCCTGCAGCAGCGCGAAAGCGCGAGGCTTCGCCAGCTGCCAGAATAATGGCGGCAATCTTATTCATCCTGCGAGGCCTCGCCGCCGCGCGGCTGTGGCCGCGAGATGATTTCCATCAAAAGGCCACCCGCCCCCATACGCCTGATATCGGCTTTCTTCACCGGCAATTGGGCGAGCATGCGATGCAGCACCCAATCGAAGCCGTTTTCCTTGGGACTGCGCGCGCAGCCCGGCGCACCCAGAAAGGGCTTGCCGTCAATCTCGCCGATCAGGAGCAGATTTCCGGGATCGACAGGCATGCCGAATTGTTCGATGCGTCCGCCGCTTGCAACAAGCGCAGCAGGAATGACATCGCGCCGGTCGGTAATGGCGGAAGCGCCAAAGACGACGATCATGTCGACATCATTCATTGCCTCGGCGATGGCCTTGGCGAGCTCATCGGCATCATGCCCGATGCGCCGGTCGAGTGTAATCTTTGCACCTGCCGGCGCCAATCGCTCAGCCATGACGCGCAATGTCTTGTCGATGGTGGAGGTTTTCAGGCCCGGTAATCGCGTGGAGAGAACCGCCACGCGCATCGCCTTGTAGGGCGCAATGCGAATGTATTGCCCGGCCGCCGCATCACTGGCGCGGGCGACAAGCGCGCGCGGCAAAGCAAAAGGAATGATCTTGACGGTCGCAACCATCTCACCCTCGACGACACTACGCCAAGGCGGCAATGTCGCCAGAGTAATCTGTTCATCGATTGCATTGATTGCATCGACAAGAGATGTGTCAGCCACGAGCACGCCGCTGCAGGTGGCAAAAAGATTCGCTCTGCCCGTAAAGGCTTCATCGACACGGATATTGTCGCCAGAAAGGGCGTTGGCAGCCTGCGCTGCAGCCTCATCCTCGCCTATATCGCCCTCTTCAAGGCGCGCAATCACGACATGAGAAATATCAGCCTGCCGCAAGGCATGAATATGTTCGCGCGTAATCGAATCGCCCTTTTTCAGAACAAGGCCGTCGTGACGCAAGGAGTGAACGAGAATCCCGCCCTCTGCCTCATCAATTGCAACCTTTCCGAATTTCACGCCGGCTTCTCCACGCGCAAAGGTTTTTTGCGCAGCGCAAGAATGATCTCGCCGAGCACGGATGTTGCAATTTCAGGCGGTGTGACGGCGCCAATATCGAGACCGATGGGAGCGCGAATGCGCGCCATATCTTCTGCGCCAAAGCCCTTGGCGGTCAGGCGCTCCAAACGCTTGCCATGGGTTTTGCGCGAACCAAGCGCACCAATGTAAAAACATTGCGCGCGCAAAGCCTGCTCAAGCGCAGGATCGTCGATTTTTGGGTCGTGGGTAAAACAGCAGATCGCCGTATAGCGATCGATCTTCATCGGCGGCAGCGCCACTTCAGGCCATTCGGCGAGAACGGGCACATCCGGAAATCTCTCGGGCGTGGCAAAAGCCGTGCGCGGATCGACAATGACCATTTCGAAGCCCACCATTTTCGCCATAGGCGCAAGCGCCTGCGAAATATGAACGGCGCCGATCACCACAAGCCGCACCGGCGGCACTTGCACCGTGAGGAAAGAGGAGACGCCCTCGCGCTCAACCATGCCGCTTTTTCCGCTCCGCAAGGCGGCGTCGATCTCTTCGCCCAGCGGATCGGCATTCACTTGATCGAGCTCGACCAGACGCTGCGCCCCGCCCTCAATCTGGGTCACCAGCACGGCCGCGCGACGGTCGCGACGCGCCGCATTCAAACGCTCCAACAGCAAGCGATCCATCAGCCGACCCTCTCGACATAGACGCGAATGCGCCCGCCGCACGACAGGCCTGCACGCCAGGCGGTCTCGTCAGCCACGCCGAATTCAAGCACGCGTGGCTTGCCATCCGAAATGCAATCAAGCGCCTCGGTGACGACATCGCCCTCAACGCAACCGCCCGAGACGGAGCCCAGAAAATGCCCGTCTTCATCAATGGCAAGATGACTGCCGACCGGACGCGGCGCCGAGCCCCATGTCTCGATCACGGTCGCCAGAGCCACGCCCTTGCCCGATTTGGCCCAGGCTTCCGCCTGACCAAGAATATCGTCATCGCCCGCAAACATTGCCGACCTCCGTCATGTACGGCTGAATATAGCGCTCGCATGGACGAACGCAAAGGGCCCGGCCGCTTTCCCGCTCAGGAGGCCCGTTTGCCCCAAGCGCGCGGGTCGATCTCCATGCGCATGGCCGGGCGCGCCAAAGCTTTTGCCAGATCCTGCAGGCTTGCCAGATGATGAATGGGCCGGAATTCATCGACATGGGCCAGCATGGTGCGAATACCCGCAGCCTTGGGCTCGAAACGATCGTAGCGCAGCAGCGGATTGAGCCAGACGAGACGGCGGCAGGATTTATGCAGCCGCTCCATTTCAAAGCCAAGCTCGCCGACGCCGTCGCGCTCAAGACCGTCTGTGAAAAGCAGAACAATTGCGCCCTGCCCCAGGACGCGGCGCGACCAGATACGATTAAAAGCGTGGATCGAGGCGCCGATGCGCGTGCCGCCAGACCAATCGGCCACAGCACCGGAAACATCGGCCAGAGCCGCATCAATGTCGCGCGCGCGCAAGCATCTGGTGACGCGGGTCAGGCGCGTGCCGAACAGAAATGTCTCAACGCGACGGCGCTCATCGGTGAGGCGATGCAGGAAATGCAGGAAGATACGCGTATAATCGCTCATCGAACCCGATATGTCGCACAGCGCCACAATGGGGGGATGGCGCAATATGCGCTCGCGGCGCGCAAGATGAAAAACATCCCCGCCCCGCGCCATGGCGCTCCGCAATGTCGCGCGCGGATCGATACGTTGACCGTGGAGATCAGGCCGCCAGCGTCGCGTGAGAATTTCATCTTGCGGCAGTCGCAAGCGTGCAATCAGCCTTTTGGCCTCATCCATTTCAGCCGCTGTCATCTGCGCGAAATCCTTGCGCTGAAGGATTTCCTCCGATGACATGGTGAGCCGCGCATCCTGCTCAATCTCAGGCTCGGTCTCTCGCTTGGGCCTGTTGGCTGCGAGTGCTTGCGCCAATCGTGTTGCACCCGGCGCTGGCTTTGCCGATTGCTGCTGCGGCGGCGCCATGGGCGACATAAGCGCAATCAGCTTTTCGATAAAGCCGCGCTTCTTGAAAAACAGATCGAAAGCCTGATCGAAGAGCACGGTCTGCTCATGCCGGCTGACAAAGACAGCATGAAGCGTGATGCGAAAATCCTCGCGCGAGGCAATGCCTGCAACTTCAAGCGCGCGCACGGCATCCAGCGCATGGCCCGGCCCGACAGGCAGGCCAGCGCCGCGCAGGAGGCGCGCGAAATGGACGATATTTTGGGCGAGCTTTTCAGACAAGGCTGGCTTTTGCCTCGTCGATGGCTTTCTGCAATTCGCTGCCCTGCAGCTTCTGGATGTCGTCCTGATATTTCAACAAGACGCCGAGCGTGTCGGACACAATCTCTGCATCGAGCGAAACGGCATCGAGTTCAGCGAGCGCCGATGCCCAATCGAGCGCCTCGGCAACGCCCGGCTGTTTGAACAAGTCCTTCTGGCGCAGGCCCTGCACGAAAGCGACGATTTCGCGGGTCAGATTTTGCGGTGCCTGCGGCACTTTTTTCGTCAGAATAGCCAACTCGCGTTCGGCGGTTGGATAATCGACCCAATGATAGAGGCAACGACGCTTGAGCGCATCATGCACTTCGCGCGTGCGGTTGGAGGTGATGATGACAATCGGTGGATGATCGGCATGTATCGTGCCGAGTTCCGGGATCGTCACCTGAAAGTCGGAGAGGATTTCGAGCAGAAAGGCCTCGAAAGCTTCGTCCGTGCGATCGAGCTCATCGACCAGCAGAACGGGCGGCCCCTCAGTCGTGCTTTCCAGCGCCTGCAGCAGGGGGCGCTTGATGAGATAGCGTTCTGAGAAAACATCATGCTCGATGCGCGCGCGATCCTGCTCGCCGGCGGCTTCCGCAAGGCGGATCGCCATCATCTGGCGCGCATAATCCCATTCATAAACAGCGGAGGAAACGTCGAGCCCTTCATAACATTGCAGGCGGATCAGACGCCGCCCCAGCACGTTTGAGAGAACCTTGGCAATTTCTGTCTTGCCGACGCCCGCCTCGCCCTCGAGAAAAAGCGGGCGGCCCATTTTCATGCTTAGAAAAACGACCGTCGCCAAAGCGCGGTCGGCGACATAATCGCCTTTGGTCAGCAGCGCGAGCGTCTCATCGATGGAATTGGGCAGCGCGGTCACGTGCTTTGTCTCCGTTCGAGCGAAGAGTGTCATTTCACGGATGGGGTGGCAACCGTGGTTCTCTCCCCTCTCCCGCGCTGCGGGATAGGGTGGCACGCGAAGCATGACGGGTGTGGGTGACTGGGCCGTGGCAGGCAAAAAGAAAGGGAGAGCCTGTGATGCTCTCCCTCATCCGTCACGCTTCGCGCGCCACCTTCTCCAGCTTCCGCGGGAGAAGGACGCGCGCCCGATCATTTCGCAGCTTCAACCGCGCGACGCGCCATCACGCCAATCAGATGGGCGCGATAGACGGCATCGGCATGAATGTCCGAATTGAGACCGTCAGGCGATTGCTTGACCCCCTCAACGGCCTTGACCGAAAAATCCTTCGACAAAGCGGCTTCGAAATCCTTCTGGCGGAACACGCCATCCGAACCAGCGCCCGTCACTGCCACGCGCACGCCGCTCGCGAATTTCGCCACGAACACGCCGACAATGGCGTAGCGCGAGGCGGGATTGCGGAACTTCTGATAAGCCGCCTTTTGCGGCACAGGGAAGACGATTTTGGTGATCAGCTCGCCCGGCTGCAAAACCGTCTCGAACAAGCCGTTGAAAAAAGCGTCGGCCGCAATTTCGCGCTTGTCGGTGACAATGGTCGCGCCCAGCGCGAGGCAGGCTGAGGGATAATCTGCTGCCGGATCATTATTGGCGACAGAGCCGCCAATCGTGCCGCGATGGCGCACCATCGGATCGCCGATCATGCCGGCAAGCTCGGCCAGCGCCGGAATCGCCTTGCGCAAAGCTTCATTCGTATGGACATCGGCATGGCGCGTCATGGCGCCAATCGTCACCTTGTCGCCAGAGACCGTCACGCCCGACAGATCGGATGCCAACCCATTCAGATCGACAATGGCCGTGGGCGAAGCGAGGCGCTGTTTCATCGTCGGCAGCAAAGTCATGCCGCCGGCCATGACTTTGGCTTCGGCATCGGCCGCGAGTTTGGCCGCCGCGCCAATCGAATCCGGACGGTGATAGGTGAACGGATACATTTTTCTTCTCCCCAAACGCGGGTGATCCCCGCGCCTCTTATCGAACCATAATAGCGGCAGACGCGGGCGCCCGCCAGATCGTCATTCTGCTGCCGCGCGCGGCGCGGTTTTCTGGATCGCCCGCCAGACCGCAAGCGGCGTGGCCGGCATGGCAATATCCTCATGCCCGATGGCATGGGTGATGGCATTGATGACCGCCGGCGGCGCAGCAATGGCGCCGGCCTCGCCGCAGCCCTTGATGCCAAGCGGGTTGGACGGGCAAGGCGTGGAGCTCATGCCAACTTCATAGGACGGCAGATCGCCCGCGCGCGGCATGGAATAATCCATATAACTCGCCGTTACGAGCTGACCGCTGGCATCATAGACTGCGCCTTCCAAGAGAGCCTGGCCGACGCCCTGGGCAATGCCGCCATGCACCTGCCCCTCGACAATCATCGGATTGATGACATTTCCGAAATCATCCACCGCCGTCCAGCGCTCGATGCGCGTCACGCCGGTCGCTGGATCGATCTCAAGCTCGCAAATATGCACGCCGGCCGGGAAGGTGAAATTGGTCGGATCGTAGAAAGCGCCTTCCTTCAAGCCGGGCTCAAGATCCTGACCGTTGAACTTATGCGCAATATAGGCCTGCAGCGCGACAGAGGCGAAATCGACCTCCTTGTCGGTGCCGCGCACGGTGAATTTGCCGTTCTTGAATTCAATGTCCTCGGCAGAAGCTTCGAGCACATAGCCCGCGACTTTCTTCGCCTTGGCTTCGATCTTGTCGAGCGCTTTGGCAATGGCCGACATGCCGACTGCGCCGGAACGCGAGCCATATGTGCCCATGCCCATCTGCACCTTGTCGGTGTCGCCATGAACAATGGAGACATTTTCAATCGGAATACCCAGACGATCGGAGACAAGCTGGGCAAATGTCGTCTCATGCCCCTGCCCATGCGCATGCGAACCGGTGAGCACTTCAACCGTGCCGACCGGATTGACGCGCACTTCTGCCGATTCCCAAAGACCGACGCCCGCGCCAAGCGATCCGACTGCAGCAGACGGGGCAATGCCGCAAGCCTCGATATAGGCCGAAAAACCGATGCCGCGCAGCATGCCACGGCGCGCCGATTCCGCCTTGCGTGCCGGAAAGCCTTTGTAATCGGCCATTTCCAGCGCTTTCGTCATCGCCGCTTCATAATCGCCCGCGTCATAGCACATGATGACAGGCGTCTGATGCGGGAAGTTTTTCACGAAATTGGCACGCCGGAATTCTGCCGGATCCCAGCCCGTCTCGCGCGCTGCCACTTCGACAAGACGCTCAATCACGAATGTCGCTTCGGGCCGACCGGCTCCGCGATAGGCATCGACGGGAGCCGTATTCGTATAGATGCCGTCCACTTCCGCATAAATGGCGGGAATCTCGTATTGGCCTGACAGCAGCGGCGCATAAAGATAGGTCGGCACGCAGCTCGCAAATGTCGAGAGATAGGCGCCAAGATTGGCCTGCGTATGCACGCGAACGCCGGTGATCTTGCCAGAGGCATCTAGCGCCATTTCAGCATGTGTGACATGGTCGCGCCCATGTGCATCGGCGAGAAAGGCCTCGGTGCGATCTGCCGTCCATTTCACCGGGCGGCCAACTTTCTTTGCAGCCCAGACGCAGACTGTCTCTTCGGCATAGATGAAAATCTTCGAACCGAAACCGCCCCCGACATCGGGCGCTATCACCCGCAATTTATGTTCAGGCGCAATGCCGATGAAGGCCGAGAGAACAAGCCGCGCAACATGGGGATTTTGGCTTGTCGTATAGAGCGTGAAGGCTTCATGGCCCGGATCATATTCACCGACCGCCGCGCGCGGCTCCATCGGATTGGGCACAAGGCGATTATTGACGAGATCGATTTTCGTCACATGCGCCGCTTTGGCAAAAGCAGCATCGGTCGCAGCCTGATCGCCCAGCGACCAATTATAGACCGTATTGTTGGCGGCAACATCGTGGATGGTAGCCGCGCCCGGTTTCACCGCATTTGCCATGGACACGATTGCCGGCAAGACGCGGTAATCGACCTTGATCTTCTCCAAAGCGTCGCGCGCTTGCGCAGCGGTCTCTGCAATGACCACGGCGACATGATCGCCGACATAGCGCACCTTGCCTTGCGCCAGCGCGGGATGCGCGCCCGCCTTCATCGGCGTGCCGTCTTTGGAATGAATCATCCAGCCGCAGATCAGGCCGCCGATCTTGTCGGCCGCGAGATCCTCGCCGGTGAGAATATCGACCACGCCCGGCATGGCTTTGGCTGCAGACAGGTCGATCGACACAATCTCTGCATGGGCATGAGGCGAGCGCAGGAAAGCCGCATGGGCCTGGCCATAGCGGTTCACATCGTCGACATACTGGCCTTTGCCTGTGATGAAACGGAAGTCTTCCTTGCGCTGAACGCGCGCGCCAATGCCGGTCCCACTCATCTGCATCCTCCAGAAAAGGGGCCGGTTAGCAAAGAACTGCCGGCTCTTGGTCTTGATGAAAAAGATAAGACGATTTTATTCGGCAGCCTTGGCTGTCTTGCCCATGGCTTCCGCACCGTAATGAATAGCCTTGACGATATTATGATAGCCCGTGCAGCGGCAGATGTTGCCTTCGAGCTCTTCGCGGATCGTCTGATCGTCAAGATCATGGCCCTTGCGCTGCACCATATCGACCGCCGACATAATCATGCCGGGCGTGCAGAAACCGCATTGCAAACCATGATATTCGCGAAAGGCTGCCTGCATCGGATGCAGCTCAGTGCCTTTGGCGAGACCTTCGATCGTGGTGACATGCGCACCCTCGCAGCCCACGGCCAGCAGCGTGCAGCTCTTCATCGCTTTGCCATCGACATGCACCGTGCAGCAGCCGCATTGCGTCGTGTCGCAGCCGACATGCGTTCCGGTGAGGCGCAAATGTTCGCGCAGAAATTCAACGAGCAATGTGCGCGGATCGATGTCCCGGCTGACAGACTTTCCGTTCACAATCATGGACACAATGGCCATGTGCTGTTCCCTCCATCGGGCCGGTCTCAGGGCCGGCATAACGGCGCCCGCAAAAGCGAGCGCCTTCCATTCTTCATGATTTGATATGACCGGCTGACGACGGTCAAGACGGGCCTCAGCCCGCCTTCACGGCCTCGGCAAAATTGGCGAAGAACTGGTCTGCAGTCTTCTTCGCCACGCCGTCAATGAGACGCGCGCCAAGCTGGGCGATCTTGCCGCCGACATTGGCCTCGACATCATAGGAGAGAATGCAACCGGTCTCGCCTTCTGCGGGAGGCAGCAACTTGACGGTTGCACCGCCCTTGGCAAAACCGGCAACGCCGCCTTCGCCCTGGCCTTGAATGCGATAGCCATTGGGCGGATCGAGATCGGTCAGCTCGACGGAGCCCTTGAACGTCGCACCGACCGGGCCGACCTTGAGCTTCACGACGGCAGAAAAAGCAGTATCGCCGCTCTTGTCGAGCGATTGGCAGCCGGGGATGCAGGCTTTCAAGACCTCGGGATCGTTGAGCTTTGCCCAAACGGTTTCGCGGTCAGCCGGGAGAGCCACTTCTCCCTTCATCGTCATCGCCATGCAACATCCTCCATTTTGCCTGTCGCCCGACGCAGCTACAGCCTTCCGGCCGCCTCCGGTTGCGCTTGGCGCCCCGGAAGGTTATGCGCTTTTTTGCGCCGGGTTCCTGTTAGTTTGTTAAAGCGCGCGCGCGAGAGGGGCAAGGGCATGGGCCAATTGAAGACCGCCACGGGCAATTTTCGCATCGAAATCGAGGGTCCGGAGGGCGCTCCAGCCCTGATGCTGTCCAATTCTCTGGGCACAGACCTGCATATGTGGGACCCGCAAATCCCGGCGCTGGCCCGCAAATTCCGCGTCATCCGCTACGATTCGCGCGGCCATGGCGGCTCGATCGCTGAACCGGGCCCCTATTCCATCGCCATGCTCGGGCAAGATGCCCTGGCCATTATGGATGCGTTCGTCCTGCCCAAAACCCATTGGCTTGGCCTGTCGCTCGGCGGCATGGTCGGGCAATGGCTGCTGGCGCATGCGCCTGAGCGTCTGGGCCGCGTGGTGCTCGCCAACACATCCTCCTACATGCCCGATGCCCGGCCCTGGAATGCCCGCATCCTGCATGTCCAGAACCATGGCATGGCCTCGGTCGCCGGCGCTGTAATCGACCGCTGGTTCACGCCCGAGTTTCAGGGGCGCGATCCCAATGCGGTCGAGCGCATTGCCGCCATGCTGCGCCACACGCCAGCGCAGGGCTATATTGCCGCAGCCGCCGCTGTGCGCGACATGGACCAGCGCGAGACCATCCGCAGCGCCAGCAATCCCACGCTCATCATTGCCGGCACGCGCGATCCTGCTACGCCGCCTTCGCTGTGCAAGAATATTGTTGAGGCTATTCCAGACGCGCAATATGTCGAATTCGATACGGCGCATCTGTCGAATATTGAAGAGCCGGAAGCCTTCACCAGTGCCGTGATGAATTTCTTGTCGGCAAAAGCCGTCAAGCCGGCATCGAAAAAGTCTGCGGCGAAAAAGGCCGCCAAGAAAGCGCCGGCAAAGAAAAAGCGCGCTACAAAAAAGCCGGCAGGCAAGCCCGCCGTGAAGAAAGCAGCCAAGAAGACTGCCAAGAAAGCGGCCAAAAAAGCGGTCAAGAAGGCAGCCAAGAAGACGGTCAGGAAAACCGTCTCCAAAAAGGTCGCGCGCCGTGTGGCGCCGAAAAAGACAGCCCGCAAGGCCGTGAAGAAAGCGAAAAAGAGGAGCGCCCGCTGATGGACGACAAAACCCGCTTCAATCAGGGCATGCAGGTTCGCCGCGAAGTGCTGGGCGACGCCTGGGTCGAAAAATCCGAGAAGAGCAAGACCGAGTTCAACGCCGACTGGATCGACTTTATCGCCCGCACCGCTTGGGGCGATATCTGGTCGCGCCCCGGCCTCGACCGCCGCACACGCTCGGTGATCTGCCTGTCTTCAACGATCTCGACGCGCAATTGGGACGAATTCAAACTCCACATCCGCGCCGCTTTCAACAACGGGCTGACGAAAGACGAGATCAAGGAAATCATCCTGCAATGCGCCATCTACGCGGGCGTGCCGCCAGCCAACCACGGCTTCAAACTGGCGCAGGAAGTTTTCAACGATATGGGCGTGTGAGGCCCCGCCTGCGAGCGCGCGAAAGCAATCCGCAACACCAAGATGGATTGCTTCGTCGCTTGCGCTTCTCGCAATGACGAATCTTATCCCAGCGCCTTGCGCAAAAAATCATTCATTCGCGATTGCCAGCCGGGACCGGTTTCCTTGAAAAGCTCGATGACATCGCGATCGAGACGTAGCGACACAAGTTGCTTTGTCGGCTTTTTCTGTGGCCCGCGCTCGCCCTGGCGACGCTTGAGCTTTTCAAACAATTCGGCCGGCAGCACTTCGGATGCGGGGCGCGCATGCGCAAAATCTTCGCGCGTCCATTCAGGATTGTCGGAGACTTCACTCACGTCTGCGTCACTGTAGGGACGCCGAGGGCTTTTTGCCTTACTCGCCATAAAGCCTCCTCTCAGCCCTGTTGGCTGCTCGCAAGCTGATCACTGAGAGTGCTTCCGCTCCGAGTGGCGAAACAATCACCGCAACAACCAACTCATCGAAGAACGTTCCGATCAATCGAATACGCATGCGTCCGGCGCGGCTTGGTGTGGCCGGAAGCGCCAGCGCGTGAACGAAATCGAAGCCCTCTTCGAGCTCAGCGAAATCCAGCCCGTGCTTGTCGAGATTGGCGAGCCGTTTCGGCTCATCCCAAACGATGATCATGATTTGTAGCTACAAAAAAATAAAAGTCAATGTTTAATTGTAGCTACGCAGGAAGCTGAGGTCCTGTTAAACCATCTCGCCGCGCGCGATCAGGGCTGCTTTGCGGATGGCCTCAATATTGGCCGCATAGGCATTGGGGCCGCCCTTGAAGGCGGCTGAGCCTGCAACCAGAAAATTCGCGCCCGCCTTGGCGCAATCGCCGGCATTGTCGGCCGTCACACCGCCATCGACTTCAATGTCGATCGGGCGGTCGCCGACCATGTCGCGGATGCGGCGCACTTTTTCGAGCACGGGGCGGATGAAGCTCTGGCCGCCGAAGCCGGGATTCACCGTCATGGCGAGGATGAGATCGACATCGTCGATCAAATGTTCCACCGCGCTCTCCGACGTGCCGGGATTAATGGCAACGCCCGCCTTTTTGCCGAGCGCGCGGATCGCCTGCAGCGAGCGATGCACATGCGGCCCCGCTTCCGCATGGACCGTAATGTAATCCGAGCCTGCCTTGGCAAAGGCCTCCAGATAGGCATCGGCGGGGGCAATCATCAGATGCGTGTCGAAAGGCTTGTCCGTGCATTTACGGATGGCCTTGATCACATCCGGCCCGAACGTGATGTTGGGCACGAAATGCCCGTCCATGACGTCGAGATGGACGATATCGCCGCCAGCGCCCATCACGTCGCTGACTTCCTGGCCGAGCTTGGAAAAATCGCTGGCGAGCATGGAGGGCAGGATTTTCAGGGGGCGCATGGCATCGGGCTCCGGTTGATGGCGCGGGGTAGCATCCAGGCGACGTGGAGTCCATGCGGGGCGGGTCCTTCTCGCAATAAACAACCACAGTGCGTATCTTTAAGCCCGCCATGACCCGAAACTTCGACACAATCATCCTTGGCGCCGGCATGGTCGGCGTATCTGCCGCCCTGCACATTCAGGCGCGCGGGCGCTCGGTTGCCATCATCGACCGGCTCGGCAAGGCAGGCGCGGAGACGAGCTATGGCAATGCCGGGCTGATCGAGCGCTCGTCGATTTTCCCCTATATGTTTCCGCGCGAGCCGGCCGCGCTCTTGCGCTATGCGCTCAATCGCTCGCCGGAAGCCCATTACCATTTCTCCGCTTTGCCCGGCCTTGCCGGCTGGCTTTTGCGCTATTGGATGAATTCCTCGCCCGAGGGCGCATTGCGCTCGGCCAAGGCCGCGCTGCCGCTGATCGAGCGCTCCTTGAGCGAACATGAAGCGCTGATGCAGGCCTCAGGCTCCATGCATCTCCTGTCCTATTCCGGCTGGATGAAACTCTGCCGCTCGCAAGCCTCTTTCGACAAAGCGATTGTGGAGGCCAACAAGCTCATTCCCTACGGCCGCGCCTTCGACATTCTCGACCGCGCGGCATTGCAGGAACGCGAGCCCTCGCTGCAAGGTCCGCTCACAGGCGCGGTCCATTTGCGCGATCCCGGCGTGGTGAAAGATCCCGGCGGGCTGGCGGAAAGCTATGCGCAGCTCTTTCTGTCGCGCGGCGGACAGATGATATCGGGCGATGCGCGCGGCCTGAGGCAGGATGGCAATGGCTGGAGCCTGACGGCGCACGACCAAAGGATCAGCGCAAGCAATGTCGTGGTTGCGCTGGGACCATGGTCGGACATTGTCTATGGCCCGCTGGGCTACAAAATTCCCATGGCCGTGAAACGCGGCTATCACATGCATTATGCGCTGCAGCCGGGCGCTGCGTTGAATGTGCCGGTGCTCGATGTGGAGGGCGGCTATGTGCTTGCGCCCATGGTGCGCGGCATAAGGCTGACAACGGGCGCCGAATTTGCCCGCCGCGATGCGCCGCCCACGCCCGTGCAGATCGAGCGCACCGAGCCGATGGCGCGGAAGCTTTTGCCAATGGGTGAGCGGCTCGATGACAAACCGTGGATGGGCGCGCGGCCCTGCCTGCCCGACATGTTGCCGGTCATCGGCCCTGCCCCGCGCCACAAAGGCCTGTGGTTCGATTTCGGCCACCAGCACCATGGTTTCACTCTGGGGCCGGTGAGCGGGCGGCTGATCGCCGATCTCGTGACGGGGGCCGAACCCTTTACGGATCCTGCGCCCTATTCCGTCACGCGCTTTTAGGCAGGCTGCAGGCCGATACGCGCATCGCGCTGGCGCAGCCAGTGGATCAGCGGCAGAGCAAGCAGAACCATCCAGGCCTTGCCGACAATCTGACCGCCCAGATAATCGAGACTGCCAAAAGCCAGCCACAGGAAGACAAAAGAATCGACCACCAGCCCCGCCACGCTCGAGGCAAAGACGGCCGCCACCAGCCCACGACGCTGCAAGGGCGTGTAGACCGCAAAATCAGCCAGTTCCGAGAACAGGAAAGCCGCAGCTGACGCCAGCACCAGCGCGGGCGGCGCGACAAAGGCCGAGAGCAAAGTCCCAGCGGCAATGGCAAGCAAAGCGAATTTCGCGCCGAGCCGGCGCTGCACGAGATCGCGCAACACAAGCGCCAGGCCAATCATCAGCACACCGGAGGGCGCGGTCAGCCCCGGCGCAACGGGAATGAGGCATGGCCCGTTGGGCACACAAAACGTGCCGACATTGCCGATCAGCCAATTGGCGGTCGGGATACAGGCGCCAAAGGCGACAAGGCAAAAAAGGCCTTCGATCTGGCGCTGGCGGTCGAGGGTCATCAGACGTCCTTCCGGGGGATTTCGCGCTACATGCCGGGAATAGGACGGCAGCGCAAGTTTTATACACAGGCGGGCCGAAAGCTCCGTCATTGCGAGCGCAGCGAAGCAATCCAGAGCCGCCCCCGAGGCCCCTGGATTGCTTCGTCGCTTCGCTCCTCGCAATGACGAACGCCTAAGGACTCGCCCCTCCCGCCCCCACGTGCTAGGGCGACCCCACAAATCCCGACGGAGCCAAGCCCATGATCCCCCGCTATTCCCGCCCCGAAATGGTCGCCATCTGGGAACCCCAGACGCGGTTCAGGATCTGGTTCGAGATTGAGGCTCATGCCTGCGACGCTCTCGCCGAGATCGGAACGATCCCGAAGGAAAGCGCCAAGGCGATCTGGGATGGTGCGGGGCATGTCACATTTGACGTTGCGCGCATCGACGAGATCGAGCGTGTCACCAAGCATGATGTGATCGCCTTCCTCACGCATCTCGCCGAATTCATCGGCCCCGAGTCGCGCTTTGTGCATCAGGGCATGACCTCGTCCGACGTGCTCGACACGTGCCTGGCCGTGCAGCTCGCGCGTGCCTCCGACATTTTGCTCGCCGACATTGATGCGCTGCTCGCAGCCATCAAGCGCCGCGCCTTTGAGCACAAGATGACGCCCGTGATTGGCCGCTCGCATGGCATTCACGCCGAGCCCGTCACATTCGGATTGAAGCTGGCGCAGGCTTACGCTGAATTTTCGCGCTGCCGCGAACGCCTCGTCCATGCGCGCGCAGAAATCGCCACCTGCGCCATTTCGGGTGCTGTCGGCACATTCGCCAATATCGATCCGCGCGTCGAAGAACATGTCGCGAAAAAAATGGGCCTGAAGGTCGAACCGGTCTCGACGCAGGTTATTCCTCGCGACCGTCATGCCATGTATTTTGCCACACTTGGCGTGATCGCCTCCTCCATCGAGCGGCTGGCCACCGAAGTGCGCCACATGCAGCGCACCGAAGTGCTGGAAGCGGAGGAATTTTTCTCGGAAGGCCAGAAGGGCTCTTCCGCCATGCCGCACAAGCGCAACCCTGTGCTCACCGAAAATCTCACCGGCCTCGCCCGCCTCGTGCGCGGCATGGCGATCCCCGCCATGGAAAATGTTGCGCTCTGGCATGAACGCGACATTTCGCATTCCTCCGTTGAGCGCATGATCGGCCCTGATGCCACTGTCACGCTCGATTTCGCGCTGGCGCGCCTCACCGGCGTGATCGACAAGCTGATCGTCTATCCAGAAAACATGCAGAAGAATATGGATCGGCTGGGCGGCCTCATCCATTCGCAGCGCGTGCTGCTCGCTCTCACCCAAAAGGGCGTGTCGCGCGAGGATTCTTATAAATTCGTACAGCGCAATGCCATGCCAGTCTGGCGCGGCGAAGGCGATTTCCTGACGCTTTTGAAGAAAGACCCGGAAGTCTCGAAAGCTCTGTCAGACAAGGAGCTCGAGGAGCTCTTCGACCTCGGCTATCACCTGAAACACGTCGACACGATTTTCGCCCGCGTGTTTGGCTGAGAATTGCGCACCAGCGGTGAGGCGCAAGTCTCACCGCAACTCACAAGTCTCACCGCATCTCAATTGACGCCGAGCTTTTTCTGCAGGCTCGATGACGATGTCGTATATTGGAAGAGCAATTTCTTGTCCGGATAGACGTAGCGATGCGCCTTTTGCGCCGCCAATGCGCCTTCATGGAATCCGGAAAGAATGAGTTTCAATTTGCCGGGATAAGTATTGATATCGCCAATGGCGAAAATGCCCGGCACATTGGTCTCGAATTTTTCCGTATCGACGGGAATGAGATTCTCATTGAGGTTGAGCCCCCAATCGGCAATCGGACCCAGTTTCATCGTCAGCCCGAAGAAGGGCAGCATGGCATTGCAGGGCAGATCGAAGTTTGCATTGTCTGAGCCGCGAATGACCGCGGCTGAGAGCATGCCATTCTCGCCCTTAAGCGCGCTGACCTGGCCCAGAACGAAATCCATCTTCTTCTCGGCAACGAGTTCGCGCATGGCGTTGACGGAATGGGGCGCGGCCCGGAAATCATCGCGCCGATGCATGAGAATGACCCGCTCTGCGACCGGCTGCAGATTGAGCGCCCAGTCGAGCGCGGAATCGCCACCGCCCACAATCAGCACACGCCGGCCGCGAAATGTTTCCATCTTGCGAACGGCGTAGAAAACCGATGTGCCTTCATATTGCTCAATACCGGCAAGCGGCGGCTTCTTCGGCTGAAACGATCCACCGCCCGCTGCAATGATCACGATCTTTGCTTCGAACACGAGATCGCTGTCTGTCGTCACCCGAAAGAGCGGGGCCTCGGGCGTGCCCACAGGCTCAAGCGCCGTCACCATTTCGTTGAAATGGAATGTCGGACTGAACGGCTCAATCTGTTTGATCAGATTGTCGACAAGGCCCTGCCCTGTGACGACAGGAAAGCCCGGAATGTCATAGATCGGTTTTTCGGGATAAAGCTCGGCACATTGCCCGCCAGCCATTGGCAGAATGTCGAGAACATGGGCCTTGATGTCGAGAAGGCCCAGTTCAAAGACAGCAAAAAGGCCGACGGGACCAGCACCCACAATCAGCGCATCGGTCTTGATGATCTCGCTCATGCAACATCCCCTTGCGCTCTGCGGCGCATCTTTTTGGCGCAGCACCCCACTTGCTGCGCAAGATCTTTAACCCTGCCGCTCCGGCGTGTGAACGATGAGCCCATCAATCTCGGCCCTGACGCGGATCTGGCAGGACAGGCGCGAGTTCGGCCGCACATCGAAGGCGAAATCGAGCATGTCCTCTTCCATCGATTGCGCCTTGGGCAATTTCTCCACCCAGGCGTCATCAACGTAAACATGGCAGGTGGCGCAGGCGCAGGCTCCGCCGCATTCCGCTTCAATGCCCGGAACGGAAGATTTCAGCGCCGTCTCCATGACGGTCGAGCCTTCCTCGCCTTGGACTTCGCGCGACTGGCCGGCTGAATCGATGAAAATGATCTTGACCATGAAATCGTCCCGAAAGCTTGCCGACTTTGGCGTCGCCGCTTGGTTAAAGCATCAAGGGCGATTTGGCGAGTTCGACTAGCGCCCGAGAAGGTCGGCAATGGCCGCGCGGACAGCGGCAATTTCCCGCAGCAGCTCCGCCAGCGCCTGGGCGCGCCCCTCCGGCGTGCTAGACCCGATATAGGCCTCGCAGGCCTGCGCCAGGGCCATGGCCCCGACGCGCCGGGCGGAGGTGAGCAACATGCGGGCCAGATCCGAGGCAAGGGCGGGGTCGCGATCGGAAATCAGCCCGAAACGGGCCGCCAATTGCCCCGCCTGAGCCCCAAAAAGCGACAAAAGCTCGATCTCCCGCCCTTTATCCCCAGAAGATTGACGCGCGAGGCAAACCAGATCGAGAACCGGCCGAGGCTCCGGGGGCTCCCCTGCCGGACCGGCCGAGGCATCGGCTAGGTCAGCAATAGGTCTCGGTTGGATTTGAGCCATTCAGAAAGTTTCCCGACAGAAAAGGAGGCAGCAAAACGGCCGCCGAACCCAATCCGGGTACCGACGAACATCTTTCGGCCATGATGGTGGCGTGACAAGGTGAAGTGTCCGTTAACGACGTTTTCGAATTGGCTCCGGCCAAGGTTTCAACTGCCGTCGGATTTCGATACATTGACGATTGGTTAACGCGGCGAGGTGCGCCCGAGGCCCTATTTTGGGGAGCTCCTGCGCTGGCGTGACCGCCGGGAAACCCGGCGTTGCGGTTAGTTCAAGAGGCATATGATGGCCATACAACCCAAGGCTCAGGATCCGACTGCGGCGGCGCTGTCTGCGATCGAGGAAGCACTCAACCTTGCACAGGTTGCAGAGGCGACCACTCCCGAGCCAAAGCCCGACGCCTCAAAACAGAAATCCGCGACAAAGGCCGAGCCACGGCCTGAACCGAAATTCGAAATGCCGCCGGAACCGGCGCGCAAGACCGAGCCAGCTCAGCCGCGCAGCAGCGAGGTCGAGGAAAAGGCGCGCTCCTATCGCCGCATGACGGAAGAACCCAAGGTCGAAGCCAAGGCCCCGCCGCAGCCTGCCGCCCTTGCTCCCGCGCCTGCCGCCAATGACGACCGCCGCTCGGTCGGACAGATTCTTCAAGCCTTTCAGGTTCGCTCCAGCCCTGCGCCTTTGGCGCTGGCCGGCTTTGGCTCCGCCCTCTGGCTCGGCCTTGTCGGCTTTTATGCCACCACGCTCGGGCCAATCGCCCTGCAGCAGGTGATCGTTCTGGGTCTGGCCGGTCTCGGCCCGGTCGTTTTCTTCTTTGTCTCGGCCATGATCATGCGCCGCGCGCAGGAAATGCGCCTGACCGCGCAGGCCCTGACCGAAGTCGCCATGCGCCTCGCCGAGCCTGAAACGATGGCGACAGAACAGGTCGTCACGCTTTCGCAGGCCATCCGCCGCGAAGTCGCCTCGATGGGCGATGGCATTGAACGCGCGCTTGCCCGCGCCAGCGAACTGGAAACCGTGGTCCGCGCCGAGGTTTCGACGCTCGAGCGCTCCTATTCGGAAAACGAGCGCCGCATCCGCGCGTTGATTGACGAACTCTCCTCGGAACGCGAGGCGATTGTCGTCAATGCCGACCGCGTACGCCAGGCCATTTCAGGCGCGCATGAAGCTTTGTCGCGCGATCTTGAGACCGCGAGCATCCAGATTGCCGAGCGCGTCGGCGAAGCCGGCTCGCGCGTCAGCGAATTGCTCGGCTCGAAGGGCGAACAGATCAGCCAGACGCTGGGACGCACCGGCGACGAGCTCATCCACCGCATTTCGGTCAATGGTTCCGAGATTGTGAACCGTCTGGCTGAGACCGGCGATGGCGTAACGGCCAAGTTGACCAATGCCACGGACGATATTTCGACGCATATCGGCGCGCGCATTGCCGAAATCGACGATCGTCTCAAGACGACCGGCGAGGCTTTGGTGGCCGATCTCACCGGCCGCGGCAATGATGTCGCCGCACGCATTGAGGAAACCGGCGCGCATATCGCCGACACAATCTCCTCGCGCGGCAACGATCTGGCCGATCGCCTTGCTGAAACAGGCGAGCGGATCGAAAACACGATTACCGTGCATGGCGGCGAACTCGAAACCCGCATCAGCACGACGGGCGACCAGATCACGACGCTCATTTCCGAGCGCGCCAATGCCGTTTATGACCTGTTCCACACATCGGGTCACGAACTCGCCTCGCAACTTGAAAATCACCATCTGCAGCTCTCCGAACATCTTGAGCGCGAAGTGGTGGAACTGACCGGCCGCTTCGCCACCTCGGCAGAAGAAGCCATCACCGCGATCGGCGTCCATGCCGACCGCGTCACCGAACATATTGCCGATCGCCTGCAGGCTTTCGAAGGGACCGTCCTCACCCAGGGCGCCCGCGTCACCGAGGCATTGTCCGAACGCGTCTCCGATTTCGAAACGAGCGTTGTCGCCAATGGCGATCGTATCAGCGGCGAAATGGCCGACCGCCTTGTCGCCTTCGAAAACACTGTTGTCAGCCAGGGCGAGATTCTCGCCGGCCAGATTGCCGAACATGCAGAACGTTTCACCATCGATGTCGCAGCGCGGCTCGAGACGGTAGAAAACGCCATTGCAATTCACGGCGGCGATCTCGCAGACCGCATCGGCCAGCATGCCGAGCGCTTCACGCAGGACGTCGGCACGCAGCTCTCGAACGTCGAGAATATCTTCACGCTCCACGGCGAAGCACTTGCCGTGCGTCTTGAAACGCAGGCCACCGCGACTGCCGAACTGCTCGAAGAGCGCGTCCGCGAATTCGACGAACGCGCCACCAGCAAGGCGCAGACGATTGCCGGCTCGCTTGATGCGCTCATCACCAAGATCGACACCGGCCTCGATTCGCGCGCCAAGTCGCTCAACGAGACCCTCGCCCAGCGCGCGCTCGAAGTGGCGCAAGTGCTCGGCGAAGGCGGACGTCAGGTCACCCGTGCCCTCGATACGAAAGCGTCGGAGATCGATGCCATCCTGCTCGAGCGTTCAACCGCTTTGTCCGAAACGCTGGGTGCCAAAGCATCCGAGATCAACAAGACGCTCGGTGGCCGCGCCACCGAAATCGCCTCGACCCTCGACGAGCGCATCAGCAATTTCGAAGAGCGTGTTGTCGGCCGCCTGAATGTCGTCTCGGAAGAGATCGATCTGCGCGGCCGCCAGGTCGCCGAGAATCTCGGCGCCAAGGCAATCGAAATTTCCATCACTCTGGCCGCACGTCTGGGCGAAATCAGCACGACGCTCGACCAGCGCGGTTCGGAGCTTGCCGGCTCGCTCGACAGCCGCATGATCCAACTCACCGACCGCCTCCAATCTGGCGGCAAAGCGCTCGACCAGATCATCGGCGAACGCTCCGTCGAATTGCAGAACCTCATCGACACGCAAGGGCCGTTGCTGGTGGAAGCGATTTCCGCCCGCGGCAGCGAGATCGCCACCGAAATCGCCAATGTCGGCGAGATCGTCACCAATGCGATCGACAATCGCGCTTCGGCCATCGTCCGCAATATCGGTCACAAGGAGACAGAGCTGACGGATGCGATCGACAGATCCTCCGAAAATCTGCGCACCACGCTCGATGCAGCGTCGCGTTCTTCGGTCCAGAACCTTGTATCGACGAAACAGGTCGTGCAGGGCGAGATCGTCGCCGTGCTCGAGCAATTGCGCGAAACAAGCGGCCTGCTCAAGCAGATCATCGAACATGCCGGGGACAATCTCGGGGACGCCGAGGCCACTCTGGCAACCCGTGTGCAGGACTTCAGCCAGGCGATTGACCAGATCAACATGCAGGTCCATGCGCTCACCGAGACTGCCGTCACGACGCTGGAAAGCGCCGATGCGGTGGCCGGACGCCTCGAACATTCGAACCAATATCTGTCCGGCATTGCCTCGCAGGTGGCTCATACGCAGGAAGATCTCGACCGCACGCTCATCGAACGCCGCAACGCGCTCGAAGAGACCATCCTGGGCATGGGCCAGCGCACGGAAGAATTCGATCAGCTGATGCGCACCTTCTCGGTCGCCATCGACGATGCTTTCCGTCGCGCCGAAGCGCGCGCCCGCGACATTGGTGGCTTCATCACCGATGCGACCAAATCGGCAGCTGGCGTCATCGAAGAGCAATATGACGAGGTCCGCCGCTCGACGTCGCGCGAGCAGGAACTCACCATTTCCGGCCTTCGCTCCGCCTTTGGCGAGGCCAATGCCGAAATGGTCAAGATTTTCGCCGCTGCCCTCGATCGCTTCCGCTCGGCTGCTTCCGAAATCCAGGGTCTCACCACCTCTGTCGGGCGCGAACTCGAAACGACGCGCGAAGAATTGCGTCGCGGTACTGTCGAAGTGCCGCGTGAAACAGCCGAACAGGCTGCCGCCATGCGCCGTGTTGTCGCCGAACAGATCAAGGCGCTCAACGAATTGACGGACATTATCGCCCGCTCGGGCCGCGCTTATGATGTCGCCGAACCGGTTCCCGCACAGACCAAGCGTCGTGTCGAGACTGCGCGCATCACTGAGGCACCGCGCGCAGTAGAGCCGCCGCCCGCACCCCGCGTGACCGACAATGTTCGCATGAACGAGCCCTACCGGCCCGAGCCTGTGCGTGTCGAAGAAGCCCCTCCCCTGCGCCGCCCCATGGCACCCGTGCGCAAGAATGCGCAACCGGCCGCCGACAAGGGCGCTGGCTGGCTCTCCGATCTGCTCGCACGCGCCTCACGCGAGGAAGGCGAGACAACGACGGCAAGCCGCGCCACGGCGGGCTCATCGCTGGATACGATCACACTCGACATTGCCCGCCTCGTCGATCACGAAGCGGCCGTCGATCTGTGGGATCGTTACAACCGCGGCGAGAGCAATGTCTTCACCCGCCGCCTCTATACAGCCCAGGGTCAGCAGACTTTCGAAGACATCCGCCGCCGTTACCGCACCGAGGCCGATTTCCGCGATTCAATTGACCGCTATACGGGCGAATTCGAGCGGCTCCTGTCGGAAGTCAGCCGCGACGATCGCGACGGCATTCTGACCCGCACCTATCTCACCTCGGAGACGGGCAAGGTCTATACGTTGCTTGCGCATGCCGCCGGCCATTTCGACTGAGATTCTCTGGATTGAATGAATGCAAAAGGCGCGGCTCAGGCCGCGCCTTTTTTGTTTCAACACATCCGTTGGCGAGACTCAGAGGCGCGATGAAGCCCAGGCGACGATTTGCCGGAGCACGTCGTTGGAGGCCTCGTTCAGCGCAGCGCTGGCAGCCGCCCCCTCCCCCGCAGATCCCGGCGCGGAAGCAGAGAAAATCTGCGCTGCGACAACCCGACCGGATGGATCGAGAATTTTGACCGAGACTTCGACACGCGCCGCTGCCTCTTCCGTCTGGACCTCGAAGCGGCGGATTTCCCAAGCCAGACTGCGATCGGCGGCTATGCCATCCCCCGGCCGGCTGACGCTGCGCGTGAGCTGGGCATTTTCAAATGTCTGAATGAGACGATTTTGCAAAAGTCGCGGCAGCCGATCGGCCCATTGCGCGCCCTTCACCACAGCAATCGACGTGCCCCCAACCCGCACCACAATCCGGTCGCCGTCGAGCGGAGCAGAGGCAATGGGCTCCTGGACAACCAGAATGGCGCGCATTTGGCGCGCCTTTGCCTGAACCGTCGGAGCAGACAGATCGAATGTCGCAAGGGGTGGAGCTGCGCAGGCCGAGATGAGCATCAGCGAGAGCGCCACGCAGCTTCCCCGCAGAATTTGCAGGCCGCGCCGGCGAACCATCGACGGACCTGGGCGCTCAAGGCTCAAAGCAATCTCCGGACGCTGCTGATTCTATGTGTTCCGCCACAAAACAGCAGCGCGAGGGCGGAGGCAAGCGCGCGCTGGTCCAGCTTTGGGAGAGAACCAGACCATACCGCCATTTTTGAAGGCAGCGCGCCCTTTGCGCCACGCTCTTAGCGGCCGGAATATTCGGGAACGGGAGGCTGCGCCCCGAAGAGCACCTGCTGAGGGTTTTTGCCCAGCGAGCGAACGGCACGATTGATCTCATCGAGCGTGCGGCGGGCATCGACTGCAAGTGTCTCATATTGCTTCAGTCCCGGCCCGGTAAACCGGTTGATGCCGGCCGTCATTTCCTTTGTGCGCACATCCAGATTTTCCGCCATTTTGCGGATGGCCTTGGCCGCCTCGCCCACTTCCGTGAACATGCCAGAAGAGCCTGGCCCACCAAGGAATCCTTCGACCGACTTCATCACACTTTCGATTTTATCGGCGGATGCATTCAGCTTGGCGGTCAGTTCCGCCGTATTTTTCATGATCGCATCGGTATTGCCGCCGTTGCGATCAAGCATTGAGGCGAAGCGGTCGATGGAATCGACCGAATTGGCGACTTTCTTGGGATCGATGGCGCGCGCAATCTGTTCGGCGCTCGAAAGCACACTGTCGAGCTTGGCCGTCTGCTGCCCCAGATCGCGCGCGACTTTGGCGGCATCGGTCAGAAGCGAATCGATATTTTGGCGATTGCGTCCAAGCGACGCCGTGAATTCCTCGGCATTATCGACAATGCTGCGGACTTTGGCAGGATCGACCGCCGTCACAAGACGATCGACATTGCCCGCCAGACCCTCAAGCCGCGTCGCGAGCGGGCGAATCGTGCGTCCAAGATCGGCCACGCCAGCCATAAAATCCTTCAATCCATCGGCATTGCTGGCGAGAGCGTCGGAAAAAATCTGCGCATTTTTCACGGTCTGCGAAATGGCGCCGGCATTATCGCTCACAAGCGCGTCGGCCTTGTTGACCAGACCATCGATCTTGCGCCCCAGATCCTGAAGGGTCTCGACGATGTTCTGGAAGTCGGAGCGCTCGGCACGAATTTCAGCCATCTGATCGCCGATGCCCCGCAGACGCTGCGCATCGGCGGAGCCACCGACAAGGGCCACAGAGGCGACGCCGGTCAAGCCTTGATATTCGAGCCGCGCGCGCGTGTCAGTCTTGACGGGTGTGCGCTTGTCCACTTCGATTGTGGCGAAAACTTCGCTGGGGTCTGGCGCAAGGTCGAGATTGGTGACCTCGCCGACCTTGATACCATTGAACAGAACCTGCGAGCCGCGCTGAAGGCCGGATACGGAATTCGAAAAGACGATGCGATAGGAATCGCGCCCGGCCTGTTTCGTACCGCCGCCCGAAAACCAGAAGATAAAGAGAAATGCCCCGGCGATCACCGCAAGGGTGAAGGCACCGATCATTGCGTAATTGGCTCTCGTCTCCATGGCGTCGCGGTTTCCCGAATCTGTCTCAACAATGGCCAGGGTGCGAATCGCGCCTCAGGCCCCTTTGCGAATAAATTCAACAGTCGCAGCCTTTGATGGCGCTTTCAAGAGTGCTCGCCCGCCCGCTGCGCCGCTTCGCGCCGCCGCCCACGCTCACCATGGAAATAGGAGCGAACCCACGGGTGGGGCGAGCGCAGAATATCCTCCATTGTGCCTTCAGCCACGACTTTGCGATCGGCAAGGGCCGCAACCCGGTCACAGACCGAATAAAGCGAATCCAGGTCATGTGTCACCATGAAGACGGTCAGCCCCAAGGTCTTTTGCAAAGTGGAAATAAGCTGGTCGAACTCGGCTGCGCCGATCGGATCGAGCCCCGATGTGGGCTCGTCAAGAAAAACAATTTCAGGATCGAGCGCGAGCGCGCGCGCCAAAGCCGCACGCTTGATCATGCCGCCAGACAATTGCGAGGGATATTTTTCCGCCGCATCGGGAGGCAGGCCGACCATGCGGATTTTCAGCATGGCGAGTTCATCCATCAAGGATTGCGACAGATTGAGATATTCGCGCATCGGCACCTGAATGTTTTGCAGAACATTCAGGCCCGAGAACAAAGCGCCATGCTGGAAGAGAACGCCCCAGCGCCGTTCCATGGCCCGATATTGCTCGCGCGGAAGCGTCGACAAATCCTCGCCAAACACTTCGATCAATCCGTCGCGCGGGCGCACGAGCCCCAGAATGGCGCGCGTCAAAACCGATTTGCCGGTCCCCGATCCACCGACGAAACCCATGACCTCGCCACGCCGTAAATCAAGATCGAGATTGTCGAGAATGATTTTCTCGCCAAAGCCGACGCATAATCCGCGCACCCGGATGGCGGGAGCCTCAATGTGAGAAGGCCTTGTCATCGCAGGCTCTCGAAATGGCGGAAGAAAGAGATCATGCAGCCCTCAATAACGGATTGCAGCGAAGAACATGGCGAAAACGCCATCGACGACAATCACCATGAAGATGGATTTGACGACAGATGACGTCACCTGACGACCCAAAGATTCCGCCGAGCCTTGCGTCGCAAGCCCTTCCATGGCTGCGATCATGCCGATGACCAGCGCCATGAAAGGCGCCTTGATCATGCCGACAAGGAATGTGTTCATGCCGATGGCGTCCTGCAATCGCGAGAAGAAAACATCGGGACTGATGCCGCCATAGGTCCAGGCCACGAGCAGGCCACCGAAAATAGCCGACATATCGGCCATGAAAGTGAGCAGCGGCAGGCTGATCAAAAGCGCAATGATACGCGGCACGACGAGCACATCGATCGGATCGAGACCCATGACGCGCAAAGCATCGATTTCCTCACGCATTTTCATCGAACCGAGTTCGGCTGTAATGGCCGAGCCGGAGCGTCCCGCCACCATGATCGAGGTGAGCAGCACGGCCAATTCGCGCAAAGTGAGAATGCCGATGAGATCGACGGCAAAGGTCGCCGCGCCGAATTTCTGCAATTGGAAGATCGACTGCTGCGCGACAATGCAGCCGACCAGAAAATTGATCAGCGCGATGATTGGCAGGCCGCGAAAGGCGAAAGTCTCGACATGGGCAACAACCGACGTGCCGCGAAACCGCGCAGGATGGGTGAAAGCGCGAATGATGGAGGCGATGACTTCGCCCAGAAAGGCGACGCCGCTCCACATGCTGCGACCGGCCCCGACCATGGTCTCGCCGACATCGGCCAAAATGCTGACGAAGAGGTTTTGCGGCTTTTGTTTGCTGGTCGTGACGGGGCGGAATTGCGCCTCCTCGAGCAGCAGCGCGAATTCGGGGCGGGCCGCGCCATAGCGCGCGTCAATGCCACTGCGGTTCAGAGCATCGCGGCTCCGGTCGATGAGCCAGGCGCCTGCCGTGTCGATGCGCTCGATGCTGTTGAGATCGAAAATGACGGCGCGCGCGCCCTGGCCCTCGGCCAGCAGCGCCTGTGCGGCTGATTCCAGCGCGGCGGAGGCCTCAATCGTCCACGCGCCCGTCAAGGTGAGCTGCAGCGCTTCTGCCTGCCTTTCGCTCGTGAAAGCGGGTGCGGTTTGCATTCGCTTGAGGGCTCCTTCTGTCGGATGCCCTTGCATATCAGGATTCGCTGGCGCGGGCGCGGGTCAGCCAAAGCCAGCGCGACAATGTGAGCCGCATCGGCTCGGCATCCTCGTCAAGCCAATGGGCGGACGTCAGCCGGCCACTGTCCTTGTCGAAATCCAGCGATTGCGGGCCCGCATCATCGCGAGCCGGGCGCCCGTCGAGAAAATAATGCGCCTGCGTCACGCGCCCGCTGTCAGGGTCATAGAGGAGCGCTGCAGGACCATGGCCCCGGTGCAGGCGGCCATGCGCGTACCAAAGCTCGAAGGCCACAGCGCCATCGCGCATGCGGCGCATCACAATGGCAGGACCGTCCTCGCGATGGGGCACGTCATCCAGCAGCCAGTTTTCGGTATAGACCGGGCCTTCCTCTTCGATCCTGTATTCCAGCATCGGCTGAGGCACGCGGCGCTCTCCCTATTCCATCACGGCCGCTTTGAGAATGCAGACCATTGTGGCATGGGCGGGTTTCTTGCCCGTATTGCGGATGAGATGGGGGCGATCGCAGCGATAGCGCAAAGTATCGCCGGCCTTGGCCATTTCGATCACGCCGGAAATCTCGACCTCAAGCTCGCCGGAAATGACCGAGAGACATTCGACCGAACCGCGCTGATGGGGATCGGATTCGAGCACACCGCCGGGCTCGGCATGAAAATCATACCATTGCAGCCATTCAACGGTCTTGATCCAGCCGATAATGCCGAGCTTGCACTTGCCATCGTCGGAAACGAGCATGGGCGTCTCACCCTTGGTCGATTTCTCGATGAAGGGCTCATCATCGGCCGCCTGCAAAACACGCTCAATGGACACATCGAGCGCCTGAGCCAGGCGCCAGATCGTCGCCAGAGTCGGATTGGTCTCATTGCGCTCGATCTGGCTGATGATCGATTTGGCGACGCCGGATTGTTCGGAGAGTTCGGACAGCGAGAGATTATAGGCCTTGCGCAGGCGCTGGACCGTCTTGCCGAGCTGGCCGGAAAGGGCCACTGCCCCCGCCTCCAATGCCTTGGCCTTGTCGCGCCCCTCGATACCCATCCGTAAAAGCTCCCCTGCACCGTTCCGGATAATAGCCGTTTTCGTTTGGAATAACGAACGAAAATTTTAGCGGCGAGCGGTTTTCCGCTCCGCCTGAATGGCCAGCAACCCACCGAAGACGATAATTCCGGCCCCTGTCATCGCCATGGCGCTGGGCAGATCGCCAAAAATGAGCAACCCCAGAACCAGCGCCCAGAGCATGGAGGTGTAATCGAAACAGGCGATGATCGAGGCATCGGCGAGGCGGTAGGACTGGGTCATGAAGATCTGCCCGAGCCCGCCCAAGAGGCCAATTGCAATCAGCGGCCACCAATCGGCGGCCTGCGGCCAGACCCATGCCTGCCCGATGACAATCTCGCCCATGGGCCATGTCGCCGGCCAGATTTCAGCGGCGAGAATGACGGCAAAACTCGCCAGGGTTGTTGTCGTCTGGAAGTAAAAAACAATCGCGCCCGTATCCTCGCTGCGTGTGAGGCGGCGTGTCTGGATCATGGCGACGGCCACCAGACAAGCACCGCAGACGGCGCAAATGGCACCTATGGCGCGACGTGCATCGACACTGAAGCCTATATTGTCCCAGAGAATGACTATGACGCCGGCAAAACCAATGATCACCGCCGACCAGCGCGCCCGCGTGACTTTTTCGTCCAACAGCAGAGCGGCCAGAACGACCACGAGCAGCGGGCTGGCGTAACCAAGCGCCGTGACATCGGCAAGCGGGAGAAATCCATAGCTTGCAAACATCAAGAACATGCTGCCGACGCCGGCAAAGGAGCGCACAAGATGGCCTGAAAGCCATTTTGTGTAGAGCGCACGCGGAAAATCGCCACGCCACAAGAGCCAGGCAACGAGCACGAAAAGCGCGAAAAACGAGCGGAAGAAGACAAGTTGCGCCACCGGATATTGGCTATACATTTTCACGAGCGCCAGCATGCCTGCAAAAAGCAGGGTCGAGGCGATCTTCATGGCGATTCCGGTGAGCATGGCCGCGCACAATGGAGAGGCCGACGATGCCTGTCAAAGCGCGATCAGGCTGAAAAGAAAATCAATTCTTCTTTGCCGGCCTGGGCGGGCCCTCGCGGGGCGGCAGGGTCTTGATATATTCGGCCATGGCGTCGCGATCTGCTTTCGGCAGAGCGCCGGTGTTTTTCACCACATCGGCCATGGTCGAGCCGACGGAATCGTAATCGGGCGTAAAACCGGTTGCGAGCAATTCGGCAATATCGCCACGCGTCCATGAGCCTATGCCCTTGGGCGTTATATTCGGCACAAAGCCGCGCCCCTCCGGATCGGGTCCACCCGCGTGACGCTGCGATGGGATGATCCCGCCAAAGGCATCGCGCGGCGAATGGCATTCGGCGCAATGACCCAGCGCTTCGACGAGATAGCGCCCACGATTCCAGGCAGCGCTTTTGGAAGTATCTTCCTGCATCGGCGTCTGATCGAGATAAAGCGCCTTCCACAAACCGAGACCGCGACGAATATTGAAAGGAAAGCCAAGATCATGCGCGCGCGCTTTGCCCTCGACAGCCGGCAATGTGCGCAGATAGGCCATCAGATCAGCCATGTCTGCAAGGCTGGCCTTCGTATAGGATGCGTAAGGGAAAGCGGGATAATAATGATCGCCGGCAGGTGAAATGCCGGCCAGCATGGCATTGGCGAGATCGGCCAGACTCCATGCGCCGATCCCGTCGCTTCGATGCATGGAAATATTGGGCGCGATGAAAACGCCGAACGGCGTTTTCATCTCATGCCCGCCGCCCAGCACTTTCCGGTCCTTCTGGCCCGGCGTCATGTGACAGGAGGCGCAGCCGCCTGCATTAAAAACAATCTCGCCGCGCGCCGCATCGCCAGTCTTCTCAAGCGATGCTGCAACATCCATCCCCACAAAGCCCACAGGCCTTGTCAGCCACCAGAACAGGCCAAGGCCCGCGATGCCGAAAAGAAGGAGAAGGGCGAAGAGGCGCTTCATGCCAAGCGGCGCATTTATTTCTTCGCGCGATAATCTTCATGGCACGCGCCACAGGCGCGCAGCACGCCGGGCAATGTCGCCTTCAGGCTTGCCTCATCCTTGATGGAGGCTTGTGCAGCCGTGGCATCCTTGCCGAACTGCGCCCATTTGGCGTCGAAATCAGGCTTTTTCGCATAGACAGCCGGAAGCGCTGCAGTCTCGCCCGATCCTGCGCCCTGGACGAAAAGCGCCGGCGCCTTGGCTGCGACATCCGCATAGGTCTTGAGCGACGCCTGCACGACCTGCAGATCGAAAGCGGTTTCGCCCTTGAGCATGGTGCCGGGCGCACGCGAGGCCTGGGACAGGTTCTTCATGAGCTGCTGGCGCTCGGCAATCGGATTGCTCTGGGCAAAAGCCGCAGTGGCAGAGACGACCAAAACACTGGCGACAAGCATTCGACGGATCATGCGGCTTCTCCTCGGGTTGCGGCCACATATTGGCGGGCGCATTAAGAACATAAGGCGGAACCTTGCTGTGGAAAGCGGCAGGAGGCGGGAAAAATCGCGCCCGGCAGTCCCATCAGCGCTCGATTGGCAGGCCAGCCTGCAGCCAGCCATTCATTGAGTCTTGAAAATGCGTATGAATATCCGCCCTGCCGGCCTCCTGGGCCTGCTGAAGGCCAAGCAATGTCCGCCGCCCGGACTGGCAAGAAAGAACCACGGGGCGATCATTGGGCAGGCTGGAGGGATCGAAAGCCGACAAAGGCATGTTGATGGAGCCCGGAATATGGCCGGCTGAAAATTCATGCGGCTCGCGCACATCGACAAGATAAATCGCGCCCGTCGCCAAGCCCTGCTTCACGTCCTCAAGTTCCATGACTTCCACGCGCATTCCCGACATCTCCGTCTCCGGTTTCGATCTATGTCTTGATGTAGCAAGAATCGGGGTGCCGCGTCACGCTGCTTTCAAAAACAGATCGAGATTGAACACGACCGCACCCACGAGCAGCAAGATCATCGGGTGGACTTTTGGGCGGAAGGTGAGAACTGCCGCGACAAAGGCAGCCAAAGCCCATGACAGCGGGCCGGCATCGGCAAGTTTGAAAATAACCAGCACGCCGGCAAACATCAGTCCGGTGCCGATCGGCGCCAATCCCGTTTCAAATGCATCATGCCAGGCATGCCCGCGATAGCGGTTCCAGACCTTTGCAATGCCCAGGCACATGATGGACGAGGGAATGAACAGCGCGGCCGTAGCCACAAGCGCGCCGGTCCAGCCTGCAACTTTCCAGCCGATCAAAGTGGCGAGCATTGAGCCCGGCCCCGGCGCAACGCGCGCTACGGCGAAAATCTCGACAAATTCGCGCGCCGTGATCCATTCGTGCACATCCACCGCCTCGCGCTGGATGGGGGCAAAAACCGAAGGGCCGCCGCCAATGGCGACCAGCGACATGGGCACGAAAACCGCCATCAGCGCGAGATAGGTGGAGAGATCGCTGTCGTCTTCACGCATCGCGCGGCTCCCTCGGCCAGACGGCAGCGACGCTGAGTGGCCCGATGACAAGAACGACGGGCACCAGCGGCCATTCAAAGACGCCCACAGCAACGAAAGTGGCGATCATCGCCAATGTCGGCGCAACGCGTTTGATAACGCGCTGCGCGCCAACAATGCCAAGCCGCATGTTAAGGCCCACAGCCGCCGCCGCGACGCCATCGACGCAGGCCTGCAGCACCGGATATTGCTGCAAATGCACATAGACCATGGCAACCAGCACGCAGAGCACGGTCGGCCCGGCAAGAAGCGAGAAAAGCGTTGTCGCCGCACCCCAGCCGCCGCGAATGCGATAGCCGACATAAACGCAGAGATTGGTGACATTGGCGCCCGGCAGCACCTGCGCCAGCGCAACACCGGAGAGAAAATCGTCATTATCCATCCAGCCGTATTGATGGACGACCTGACGATGGATCCAGCCCGACAGCCCGCCGCCAAACGACATGACGCCCGTCCAGAAAAACACGCGCCCCAGCTCGAAGAGCGAGGGCGGCGGATTGAGGGGCGCGGGAGAGCTGGGAGGCATCGATTCGGGGCCTTTTGTTCTTCCCTTGAGCATAGAAGAGCGCGCGCCAGACACAAATCAGGAGATGCACCCTCTCCCACCAGCGCGGGAGAGGGGCGCCCTACCCCACCAGCACGATGCGCACGTCGTTGACATTGGTCAGTGTCGGCTTGGTTATGACAAGATCGCCGCTCGCCTCGAATATATCGTAAGAGCGATGCATATCGAGGGCCATGCGCGGATCGAGCCCGGCGGCGCGGGCGCGTGCCAATGTGTCGGGCACAAAAAGCGCGCCTGCATTATTTTCCGATCCGTCGATTCCATCCGTATCGCCGGCAAGTGCGCAAATATCAGTGCCCTCCAGCGCCAAAGCGAGCGACAGCAGGAATTCGCTGTTGCGTCCACCCCGCCCGCCTTTCGCGCCCGTCACGCGCCCCTCGCCGCCCGAGATGATCGCATGACGACCGCCCGTGCGCGCTGCATGGCGCGCAATGCCGGCCATGACGAGGCCAATCTCGCGCGCCTCGCCTTCGATATAATCGCCCAGCACAAGCGGCTCATAACCCGCCGCGCGCGCGACATGGGCCGCCGCTTCAAGCGAGGCAAGGCCACTGCCGACAAGAATGTTTTCGACGCGCGCGAAAAGCGCATCACCTGACTTGGGCGTCTCAACAAGTGCAGGCGCCGCTATATTCAATCGTGCGAGAATGGCGGCGGCCTCTTCGCGCGTCGTCGCATCGGGGACGGTCGGGCCTGAAGCAACCACAGCAAGATCGTCACCCGGCACATCGGAAATCACGAGCGAGACGACGCGCGCCGGATGGCAAGCCGCTGCAAGCTGGCCGCCCTTGATGGATGAGAGATGTTTGCGCACGCAATTCATCTCGGTAATGCCTGCACCGCTTTCCAGAAGCGCGCGATTGACGGCCTGTTTCTGCTCGAATGTCACGCCGGGCGCAGGCATGGTCAGCAAAGCCGAACCGCCACCGGAAATGAGACAGAGCACAAGATCATCAGGCCCGGCCGATTGCGCCAGCGCAAAAATGCGGCGCGCTGCCGCAAGTCCTGCTGCATCGGGCACGGGATGGGACGCTTCCACCACTTCAATGCGCTGGCAGGGCGCGCCATGTCCGTAGCGCGTCACCACAAGGCCTTCCAGAGGCCCCGACCAATTATTCTCAACCGCCAGCGCCATGCTGGCAGCAGCCTTGCCGGCGCCCATGACAATGGTGCGACCCTTGGGTGGCGCAGGCAAATGTTTGCGCACGCAAAGCGCGGGATCGGCTGCAGCAATGGCAGCAGCAAACATGTCCCGCAGGATGGGCGCGCGTCTGTCCATCAGAATTTCGCCGGATGATGCTGGCGCCAATGATGCGCAATATCGAGGCGCGTCGCGCACCAGGCCTCATCGCCAAAACTCTGCACATAATCCATGAAACGCGCCAAAGCCACCGCGCGGCCGGGACGCCCGACAAGTCGGCAGTGCAGACCGACCGACATCATTTTCGGAAAACCGGCGCGACCCTCCTCGAGCAGCACGTCGAAGGAATCTTTCAGATAGGCAAAGAACTGATCGCCCGCATTGAAACCCTGCGGCGTTGCAAAGCGCATGTCATTGGCATCGAGCGTGTAGGGAATGATCAGATGGGCGTCCTTTGGCCCCTTCACCCAATAGGGCAAATCGTCGGCATAGGAATCGGAGGAGTACAGAAAGCCGCCCTCTTCCATCACCAATTCGGCTGTCTGCATGGAGGCGCGACCCGTATACCAGCCAAGCGGGCGCTCGCCTGTCACCTGTGTGTGGATGCGGATCGCCTCGATCAGATGGGCGCGTTCTTCCTCGCGGCTGAAATCCTTGTATTCGATCCATTTGAGCCCGTGGCTGGCAATCTCCCAGCCGGCCTCTTTCATGGCTGCGACCTGCTCGGGCGAACGCTGCAGGGCGGTCGCCACGCCATAGACGGTGGCGGGAATGCCGCGCGCGGCAAACATGCGCCACAGCCGCCAGAAGCCGGCGCGCGCGCCATATTCATAGATCGATTCCATGTTCCAATGGCGCTGGCCGGGCCAGGCGGCCGCGCCGACGATTTCCGACAAGAAGGCTTCGGAGGCTGCATCGCCATGCAGAATATTGTTCTCGCCGCCTTCCTCGTAATTGACGACAAATTGCACGCAAACCTTCGCCCCGCCCGGCCAGCGCGGATCGGGCGGATTGCGTCCATAGCCTTTCATGTCGCGGGGGTAGGCTGTCATCATCATCCTCACTCAATGGCGCGCCCTTCTCCCGGCGGGAGAAGGTGGCCCCGAAGGGGCCGGATGAGGGAATACGCAAGGATAATCCTGCGGGAGCCCCTCATCAGTCGCGCCGCGCGCGACAGCTTCTCCCCATGGGAGAAGCGATCCGCGGAAAGTAACCGGCTTTCGTTCCCGGTCCAATCCCGGACCGAATTGCCCGCATCTCGTGAATAAGCCACACTGCCCCCATGCTCGATCTCGACACACTCGACCTGAAGCGTCTGCGCGCCTTCCAGCTTGTCGCGCGGCAGGGAAGCCTGCGCGTGGCTGCCAACCGGCTGAAACAATCCATTCCCGCCATTTCCGGAAAAATCCGCAAGCTCGAGGAGGATCTCGGCTTCGACCTTTTCGAGCGCCTGCCGAACCGGCTTGTCCTGACCGCCGCCGGCGAACGATTCCTGCGCGAGGTGGAGGCCATATTCGAGCGCGCCGAACAGGCCTTGGGCTCGCTGCAGACGCACACACCCCAAAGACGGCTGGCCATTTCAGTTGGCAGCGACCACGCTTGGTATTTTGCCCCGAAAATCCGCGATTTTCTGGCCCGTTTCCCGGATGTCGCCTTGGGCTTTCGCGTCTATAAATCGGCTGAGGCGCTGGATGCGCTCGATCGCGGCCAGGTGGAAATATGCTTCGGCATTTTTCCAGACCTGCCGAAAACGCTGGAACGGCGCGTCATGGTGTCGAGCACTTTGTCGCTCGCCTATAATCCGCAGGATTTCGGCAATGCGCGCAAGGCGCCGACTTTGGCCGAGATCGCCCGTCATCGTCTGATCGTGCCGCCGCAATCGACTGTCACGCGCAAGCTGGTCGAAAAACATCTGCGCCCGCAGATCGACCGCGCCGCTTCCATCATTGAAGTGCCGACTTGCGAGACCGCGGCGACCTTTGTGGAAATGGGTGTCGGCCCGGCCATCGTACATACGCTGTGCATGGAGCGGATGAAATCGCGCCATGTGCAGGCGATCGACCTCGGGCCGAAATGCGGAACGGTGCATTTCTCGGCCATCCATCGCAAGGGCGCATTGAAAAATCCGCTGCTGCGCGCGCTGATGGATCAGGTCTCGGCAGGTTAAGCACAGGTTTAACTAACCTTCAGGAACAACGAAATTTACGAACCCCTCGCGGCGCGCTAATCTTCCGGCAAAAGTCTGGAGAGGAAACGCCCTGGGACCGGCCGCCGGCAGCTGCAAAGACAGCTGCCGGCGGACTGCGCTCCAGCGCCCCTCTCGCCAGCAAAGCCGGGGAGCGAAATGGGCCAATATCGCGTAACAGTGGACACCGGCGGGACATTCTCGGATTTCGTCTATGTGAATGAGGCGACGGACGAGGTCACGATCGCCAAAATCCCCTCGACGCCTGACGATCCCTCGCGCGCCATCCTCGCCGGCATCGAGCTTTTGCTCGAAAAGGGCGTCAAGCCGGAAGAGATTGCCTATTTCTGCCATGGCACAACGGTCGGCACCAATGCCTTGCTCGAGGGCAAGGGTGTGCGAACGGCCCTGCTCGTCACCAAGGGGTTTCGCGGCATTTATGAAGTGCAGGAGCAATCGCGTCCGCACGGCCATACGATTTTCGACATTATGTACGACCGGCCGCACTTGCTGGTGCCTGCCTCGCTGACAGCAGAAGTGCCCGAGCGCGTCTCCTTCGAAGGCGAAGTGCTGGAGCCGCTCGATGAAAAAGGCCTGCGCGAGGCGCTGCAGGGGCTGAAAAAGCGCGACATCAAATCGGTCGCGGTCTGCCTGCTGTTCTCCTTCCTCTATCCCAAACACGAACAGCGTGTGCGCGAGATCGTGCTGGAAGAAATGCCGGGCGTCGAAGTCTCGCTCTCATCCGAAATCGTGCCGCAGATCCGCGAATATTATCGCCTTTCGACAACGGTGATTAACGCCTATCTGCAGCCCATTCTCGCCCATTACATCGCCAATCTCGAAAAGCGCCTGTCGGGCGCGGGCGTGGCGACACGCCAAAAATATATCATGCAATCGAATGGCGGCATGTCGACCTTTGCGGCAACCGCCAAAAAGGCCGTGGCCACAGTGCTTTCTGGCCCAGCCGGTGGCATTACCGCCTCTGTGCAGGCCTGCCGCACGACGGCTGAGAAAAATCTCATCACTTTCGACATGGGTGGCACGTCTTGCGATGTCGCCCTCATCAAGGATGGCGAGCCCTCCGTCTCGCATCGCGGCAAGATCGATGGGCGCGACATTGCCCTGCCGATGATCGACATCAACACGGTCTCGGCGGGCGGCGGCACGCTGGCGCGCGTCGACAGATTCGGTACGCTGGAAGTCGGGCCTGAAAGCGCCGGCGCTGTGCCGGGCCCGGCCTGTTATGGACGCGGCGGCACGCAGCCAACCATTACCGATTGCAATCTCGTGCTGGGCTATCTCGGCGAGGATAATTTTCTCGGCGGCAAGATGAAGCTCGACCGCAAGGCGGCCATTGCCGCTGTGGAGAGTGTGGCCAAGCCGCTTGGCATGGATACGCTCGATGCTGCCGAAGGCATTGTGCGCATCATCAATGTGAAGATGCAGGAAGCGGTGAAAGCCATTTCCACCATGCGCGGCCACGATCTGCGCGATTTCCATCTCCTTGCCTTTGGCGGTGCAGGCCCGCTGCATGCCGGGCGCATCGCACAGGATCTCGGCATGGCCGGCGTGATCGTGCCTTTGTTTCCGGGCGTCTATTCGGCCATGGGCCTTGTGATGTCGGATGTGAAGCACGATTATGTGCGCTCGCGCATGACCAAACTCGCCGCCATTGACGAGGGCTCCGTCGATGCGCAATTTTCCGATCTCGTCGCCCATGCGCGCGACGAATTGCGCGCTGAGGGTTTTGGCGAGAGCGCAATTGAAATCGAACGCTCGCTCGACATGCGCTATGCAGGCCAAGGCTATGAAATATCCATGCCTCTGCCAGCGTCGCTGGGTGCAGGCGGTCTCAATCGTCTGCGCGCAGAATTTGATGAGGCCCACCGCCAGATGTTTGGACATACGGCGCCCAATGAGCCAGTCGAAATCGTCTCCTATCGTCTGCGCGGCATCGGTCGCGTCACGCCGGTCAAGCTTCCCTCATTCACCCCGCAAGGCTTGAAGACGGAAGACGCCATCCGGGAGCGCCGTGAAATGCGCTTCGACGGCAAGACCATCTCATGCCCTGTCTATCAGCGCGAAAAGCTCGATATTGGAGCGACTTTTGCAGGCCCTGCCGTGATCGACCAGCTCGATTGCACGACGGTCCTCTTCCCCGGCCAGAGTGCGCGCGTGGACAATCATAAAAACATCATCATCACCATGGGAGACGCGTGATGGCAGACGCCGTGACAAAAAATGTCGACGCCGTCGAGCTGGAAATCATCCGCGCGAGTCTCGATGGCATTGTGCAGGAAATGCAGAACTCGCTTTTCCGCACGGGCTTCTCAACCATCATCCGCGAGTCGCAGGATGCCTCCTGCGCGATCATGGGGCCGGATGGCGAAGTGATCGCCCAGCATGTCGTGCTGCCGCTCCATATTGGCGCATTTCCCGCCTGCTGCGCGGCTGTCATCCGCTCATATGACGATATTGAAGAGGGCGATGCTTTTCTCATCAATCATCCTTATGAGGGTGGCTCGCCGCATGCGCCCGATATGGCCGTTATCACGCCCGTTTTCTTCCATGACGAGCTGATCGGCTTTACCGGATCGATCGCGCATAAAAGCGATATTGGCGGGCCTGTGCCCGGCTCCTGCTCCGGCCAGGCGAAGGAGACATTTAACGAAGGCCTGCATCTGCCAGCCGTGCGCTACCAGCGCAAGCTTCAGCGCAGCACCGAAATCGAGCGCATAATCGCCGCCAATAGCCGCACGCCTGAACTTGTGCTGGGCGATATTCGCGGACAATTGGGCTCATCGCGGCTGGGCGAGCAGAGGCTCATCGAGCTCGTGCGAAAATTCAGCCGCGATCGCTCGGTTGCCTGTTTTGCTCGCCTGATCGAACTTGCTGAAAAGCGCATGCGCGCGGCCATTGCCGAATGGAAAGACGGCCGCTACGAAGCCGAGCGTTTTGTCGATGACGATGGCGTGGAGACGGGCAAGCCCGTGCGCATCCATGTCTGCGTCGAGAAAAAAGGCGACCGCATCCATTTCGATTTTTCGAAAAGCGCCGACCAGACAAAAGGCCCGGCAAATATTCGCCCGCCCACGGTCAGAGCCGCCATCGGCTATGTGCTCGTGTCGCTAGTCGATCCCAATACATTCATCAACAGCGGCGTCTTGCGGGCTTTCTCTATCGATGCGCGCGACGGATCGGTGCTGAACCCGCGCTTTCCCGCGCCGGTCAACACTTACAACCCCACTGTCCATGCGCTGGTTGAAGCCCTCTATGGTGCGCTCACCGATATTGTGCCGGGCCTGGCGCGCGCAGATGGTTGCGGCTCACGCTCGATCATTCTGGGCGGCCGCTCGACCTATACGGGCAAGGGCTATGTGCAATATGAAATTCTCGGCGGCGGCGGCGGCGCGCGGGCGAGAAAGGACGGCCAGAGCGGCACATCGGTCAATCAGTCCAATGCCAAAATCGCGCCCATCGAAATCATCGAGAGCGAATTCCCGACGCGCGTTCTGCGCTTCGAACTCATTCCCGATTCCGGCGGTGCGGGAAAATATCGCGGCGGTCTGGGCATCTGCCGCGAATATCTCAATCTCGAAGATGCGCGTTTCTCGATCCGCTCGACCAAACATGTGATCGCACCTGAGGGCGCGGCGGATGGCGGCAAGGGTCGCACCGGCGACATTGTCGTCAATCCCGATACGCCATCGGCCAAGCAATTGCCGACCCGCTATGCCGATTATCCGCTGAAGGGCAGCGACCGGTTCCGGCTTGAAACGCCCGGCGGCGGCGGTTTTGCCAATGGCTATACACGCGATCCCGCACTCGTTCTGCGCGACCTGCGCGAAGGCTATGTGACGCTGCAGGGCGCCCAACGCGATTATGGCGTGGTGGCAAGCCGCGCGGGGGATGATTTCATCATCGACGAGGCAGCGACAAAACAGGCGCGGGCCGCACATCAGGGATAAAAAAGTCGGGCGCAGAGCGCCCGGCCGTGGCAATATGGTTTTAAGCCGAGACGGCGCAGAAAGCGCAACGCATACGGGCGGAAGCGGCTCATTTGGGGAGGAGACGAATATGAAACTTCAGGGACAAGTCGCGGTCGTGACTGGCGCCGGTCGCAATATTGGTGAAGACGTTGCCAAATTGCTCTCGAAAAATGGCGCATCCATCGCTGTCGTCGATCTCGACCGGGCACGCGCCGAAAAGGTGACGGCCGACATTATTGCTGCAGGCGGCAAGGCCAAGGCCTTCATTTGCGACGTGTCGAAAGAAGGCGACATCGAAGCCACAACAAAGGGCGTGGTCGATGCTTTCGGCCGGCTCGACATTCTCGTCAATAATGTCGCCATCTCCGACAACAAGCACATGCTCGACATTACGACCGAGGAATGGAACCGCACGATTGCGATCACCCTCACCGCACCTTTCCTCATGGGCAAGCATGCCGCAAAGGCCATGATTGCAGCAGGAAATGGCGGACGCATCGTCAATGTCTCGTCCACCTCCGGCTATTATGGCCGCGGACGCGCAATCGCCTATACGGCGGCCAAGGGTGGCGTCGTCAATCTCACCCGCTCCATGGCGATCCAGCTTGCTCCGCACAATATCCGCGTCAACAGCGTGGTGCCCAACAAGATCGGCTCGCCCGTCGGGAAGGATGATTTCGATCCGACGCGTCCGGTCAAGAATCTTGTCGGCCGCCCCGGCGTTCCGATCGATCTGGCGCAGGCGATCCTTTTCCTCGTGTCAGACGATTCAAGCTTTATCGTTGGCGCCGATCTGTTCGTCGATGGTGGCTGCTCGACAATGATGCCGGGAAATGAATAGGCTCTGAACTTCATTGCGAGCGCAGCGAAGCAATCCAGAGGCCGTAAATCAGGCTTTTCTGGATTGTTTCGTCTTCGCCTCCAATGACGGAGAAAATGGAGACAGGTGATGTGCACGTCCCTCTTTGACGATCCCGCAGCAGCAGCCGAAACCATTTCCGACCATGCGAGCCCCTCGCAGCCTGCCGATGCGGCGCTGCTCGGCGATCTCGCCATTGCCAATCGTATCTTGTTCAGGCAGGGCGTTGTCGATGGCTTTGGTCATGTCAGTGCGCGCCACGACAAACATCCCGACCGTTTCCTGCTGGCGCGCAATATGGCGCCGGCTCTCGTGACGCCCAGCGACATTGTCACTTTCGATTTCGATGGTCGCGCGCTCGATGCCAATGGACGCGCCGTCTATCTCGAGCGCTTCATCCATGCGGAAATCTATCGCGCGCGCCCCGATGTTATGGCTGTTGTCCATTCGCATTCGGTTGCGGTCGTGCCTTTCTCCATTCTCAAAGGCGTGCCCTTCCGTGCCGTCTGCCATATGGGCGGTTTCATCGGCATATGTGCGCCGATTTTCGAGATCCGCGATCTGGCGGGTGAATCGTCAGATCTGCTCATCCGCAACAGCGCGCTGGGCGCCGGCGTGGCAAAATCGCTTGGCGCGGGCAATGTTGTGCTCATGCGCGGGCATGGCTCGACCGTTGTCGGCGATCGTTTGAAGCAAGCGGTATTCCGCGCCGTCTATACGGAAAATAATGCGCGCCTGCAGGCCGAAGCCATGCGCCTTGGCCCCATCGAACCCCTCACCGAAGGCGAAGCGGAAACAACCGCCCGCGTGATCGACACGCAGGTCGATCGCGCATGGGATTTGTGGAAAATGCAGGCTGAAGGCCAGATCTAGCACGCCAGATCCAGGTCATCCTTCAGCTTGACGCGCCAAACCTCGGAAAGAGTTGCTGCGCATTTTCGCGCTCGACCTGTGCGAAAATATCGGCGAGTTCCGGCATGTCGCGCATATTGGCGATCTGTTCATCGACATATTGGCGGTGGATATAGGGCCAGTCGCTGCCGAACATGATCTGCGATGACGGGGCAACGAGGCGCAGCGAGGCCATGGCCGCGCGCGAGCCTGAAATGGCCGTATCGAAATAGAACTTGCCGATATAGGGCGTCACGCCTTCGGGCACGCGATCTTTAAAATCGGGCGGGCCATTGGGATCCTGCTCTTCCATCAATTTCAGCCGCAGCGAAATATAAGGCAGACAGCCGCCCGCATGGGCGAGGATCCAGCGGATGTTCGGGTATTTCCGCATCTGCTCATAGTAGATGAGATTGGCGGCAATCCGCGTCGTCTCAAACGGATATTCGACAATCGGACCCCACATTTTCAGCGTCAGATCATCGACAAAAGATGCGCGCGCCGGATGGACGAAAACATTGGCGTGGCGACGGTCGAGTTCCGCATAAAAAGCATCTGCCGCAGGATCGCCGATATAGATACCATTCTGGTTGGTCAGCATGATAATGCCGTCGGCCTTGAGGTGATCGAGCGCATAGGCCGCCTGCTTCAGGGCTCCGTCGACATCGGGAAATGGCACGGGGGCGAAGAAACCGAGTTTTGCGGGATGGCGTGAGACGAATTTCGCCATCGCCTCGCCCGTCGTCTCGCAGAGATAACGCGCATTGGCATCATCGCCATGATGGACGCCAGCCACAGAGAGCGGATTCACAACGGCGCCGTCGATGCCGAAATAGCCCATGGTCTCGACCAAAGCGTCAGGATCGCTGTTCTTGCGCAGGGGCCGCGAAGGGTCTGCCGCCCCCGAACGGACAATCGCCTTCTCATATTCGGGCAATACGCAATGATGGTGCACATCGATAAAGCGCAATCCCGCGCCTGGGCCTTGTTCGCCGGCCATTTGCTTTCCCCCTGCCTTGTTGGGGTCGCAGAATGAAGCGGGATGGCGGCTCGCGCAAGCGTGATGCAGCTGATGTCCGCCTTTGCCGGCCCCGCCCCGATTTTTTGCCCCGCAGCCCCCGCCGGGGCGAGCTCACGCTTGGCCTTCGCACAGGCCCGGTCTATGCTGCGGCAAAACAATTCCGGGAGGATTCCATGCGCTCGATTGGGTTGGGCAAGCTTGCTTTCGTGCTTGCCTCATTGAGCGCCGCCGGCGCGCAGGCGCAAAGCGGCGGCGGCGCTGATTTTTATCGCGACAATACGGTCAATCTGATCATCGGCTTTCCGGTCGGCGGCGGTTACGACATTTATGGCCGCCTGGTCTCGCGCCATTATGGGAAATACATTCCCGGCAATCCGAAAGTCGTGCCCCAAAACATGGTTGGCGCAGGCGGCATGAAAGCCTCGAATTTCATGTATAGCGTCGCCCCCAAGGATGGAACGACGCTCGGCATTATTCCCGATACAGCGCCCTCTGAAGAATTGCTCGGCACAGCGGGCGTTGCCTATGTGTCGAAAAATTTCAACTGGATTGGCCGCATCAGCGCCAGCACCAATGTGCAGGTGATCTGGGCCAGTGCGAATGTGCGCAATATTGAAGAAGCACGCGCCAAAGAAACCGTGCAGGGCGGCAGCGGGCCGATGGCGCCTGCCGTCATCTATCCGCGCTTGCTCAATGCGCTGGGTGGAACCAAATTCAAAATGGTGACCGGCTATGGCGGCGCAGCTGAAAGCTGCCTTGCCATGGAAAAAGGCGAGATCGATGGTTGCCTTCTCGCCTGGTCCACTGTGAAGGCCGCCAAGCGCGATTGGCTCGATCAGAAGAAGGCCCATATTGTCGTGCAATGGGGTGCGGAGCGCCATCCCGAATTGCCGGATGTTCCGACCATGGTGGAACTGGGCCGCACGCCGGAAGATCGCGCCATTCTTTCGCTTTATGCATCGGCGACGGAAATCGGCAAATCGATTCTGGCACCTCCCGGCATGCCGGCCGAACGCGTCACAATTTTGCGCCGCGCCTTCGATGCCATGCTGAAAGATCCCGAATATCTTGAAGAGATCCGCCGCTTGAGCCTCGATTTCGATCCGCTGTCGGGCGAAAAAATGCAGCAATATGTCGAGAATCTCAGCAAGACGCCGGCCGCCGTTCTGACGAAGGCGAAAGACGTGCGCGAAGCAAGATAAGAACAAGACAAGAAAAGGAGTTCGCCGTGGCCGAGAAGAAGATTCAAGAAACAACTGCGGCGGAAGCCTATCTGACGCTGATGAAAGATCGCGGCGTCGATTATCTTTTCGCCAATGCGGGAACCGATTTCGCACCCCTGATCGAGGCGATGAGCAAGATCGAGGCGACGGGCGGGCAATCGCCCCATCCCATCACAGTGCCGCATGAGAATGTCGCTGTCGGCATGGCGCTGGGCTATTATCTCATTACAGGGCGCCCACAGCTCGTTATGGTGCATGTGAATGTCGGCACAGCCAATGCCGTCTGCGGCGTCATGAATGCCTGGCGCGGCAATGTGCCGATTCTCTTTTCGGCCGGCCGCACGCCCTATAGCGAAGAAGGTGGATTGCTCGGACAGCGTTCAGGCGAGATTCACTGGCCACAGGAAATGCGCAATCAAGGCTCGATGCTGCGCGAATTCGTCAAATGGGATTATGAATTGCCAAATGTGCAGGTGATTGAGCCTGCCGTGGACCGCGCCATCAATCTGGCCATGAGCGAGCCCAAGGGGCCGATCTATCTCACCCTACCACGCGAAGTTCTGGCCACGCCGATGGAGGAATTTTCTTATTCCTCGCCCTCGCGCCGGGCAACGCCGGCTGCGCCCTGGCCCAATCCTTCGGCCATCGAGCAGGCCGCAGATATGATTGCGCGCGCAGAAAATCCCGTGATCATCACATCGAGCGCGGGTCGTGATCAGGAAGATGTCGCCCGCCTTGCTGCTCTGGCGGAATCGTTTGCTTTGCCGGTCGTGCAGCGCAAGCCGCGCTATATGGCGCTGCCCACCGATCACGAGATGCATCTGGGCTATAATCCGGATGCTTTCATCGACAAATCCGATTGCATCATCGTTCTGGAATGCGATGTGCCGTGGATTCCATCGAAGAAAGCGCCTCGGCCCGATGCGAAAATCATTCACATTGCGGTCGATCCTCTCTTTTCTGCCTATCCGATGCGCTCCTTCCCGAGCGATCTCGGCATTAGCGGCGTGATCTCCGGTACGCTTTCCATGCTGACAGAGGCTTTGCGCCTGCGTGCCAATGCCAATCGCGACAGAATTGAAGCGCGCCGTCATCGTCTCGCCGAGACGCGCGCCAATCAGCGCGCGCGCTGGGCGGAGATGCTTGACAAGGGGCGGACGCAGACGCCGCTGCATCCGGCATGGATTACCCATTGCGTCAATGAAGTGAAGAGCGCCGACACGATCCTGATCAAGGAAAGCCCTCTGACGTGGGAACATCTCGACCTCACGCAGCCTGGCACATTCTTCTCCGCCGGAGCCGCGGGCGGTCTGGGCTGGGGCCTTGGCACGGCGCTCGGCATGAAAATGGCTGCGCGCGAGCGTCACGTGATCTGCACAGTGGGCGATGGCGCCTATATGTTCGGCAATCCCGTGCCGGCACATTATGTGGCGCGGGCAGAAAACCTGCCGATCCTGACGATTGTCTTCAACAATCAGATGTGGGGCGCGGTCAAGCGCAATACGCGCGAAGTCTATCCCACAGGCTATTCGGCAAAATCCAATCGCGAACCCCTTACCTATTTCGATTTCGAACTTGGTTTTGAGAAGGCGGTTGAAACGGCAGGCGGCTATGGCGAGCGCGTGAGCGATCCCGCCGAAATGCCAAAGGCCATGAAGCGCGCCATGGATGCCGTATCAAAAGGCAATCAGGCTTTGCTCAACGTGATCTGCTCAGGCCCGTAACTGAATTGAATCTCGCCCCTGCCGAAGAAATGAAAAAGGAAACGGGCATGCGCCTTGGCATTTGGACCCCCGCCCCGCAAACGATCAGACCCGATCCGGTGACAAAGCCGGCACTCGATGGACTGACGCAATATGGCGGCGGTCCTGACGCCAATTTCGAATATGCGGTGAAATTGCTCAATCGCGCCGAAGAGATTGGTTTCGACATCACACTGATCGCACAGCGCTGGTTCGGCCCCGATCTCGATTCATGGATGTTTGCAGCAGCGCTTGCGCCTGTCGTGCGCAAGATGGAGCTGATGGCAGCCGTTCATCCCGGCATTGCCGATCCGCGCATTATGGCGAAACTGGCTGCCAGTCTGGACCGGATCAGCGGCGGGCGTTTCTGCATCAATATCGTCAATGGAACGCGCCCGCACGAACATAATATGTATGGGCGCTGGATTGAGAGCGACGGCGGGCGTTACCGCCAGATGCAGGAATTCATCCAGGCGATGAAAGGCCTGATGACGCAGGACAAGTTCACATTGGATGGCGAATTCTACACGATGGAAAATGCCGTCATGCCGACCCGTTCCGTGCGTGCGCCCTACCCGCCCTTCTTTGCTGCCAGTCGCGCCGATGAGGGCATGAATGTCGTGGCGCAGGAATGCGACACATGGTTTGTCAATTACGACAAGGATCGCGCCAATTACGAGCAGAGCCTGAAGCGCATCGACCATGAAATGGGACTCATGGAAGACCGCGTCCGTGCGCTCGGCCGCAAGATGAATTACGGCATCAATGCCATTGTCATCATCGGCGAGACAGAAGCAGAAGCCCAAGCCAAAGCCGATGAACATGTGCGCATTGCAACGCAATGCCCTGTCGGCGCATCAGGTGTGGGCGCAAATCTGATCGGTACGCCGAAGACTATCGTCGAGCGAATGAAGCTTTATCAATCGATGGGCATTGACCTCTTCATGCTGCATTTCTGGCCCATGCACGACGGGCTGGAAGAATTTGCAGAAAAGATCGTTCCGGATCTGCGGCGCTAATCCTTCTGCGCGACGCTATGCGCCTTGCGATAGGCATCGGCCATGCCGGTGATGATGGCCCGCGTCAGCCCGTGCTGTTCCTCGCGGGAGAGCCTGTCGAGATTATCGACAAACCATTGGGCCTCAATCGCACCCGATTTGATCAGCCCGTCCATGACAAGACCATTGATGCGCAAAAGCGCCATGATTTCTGGGCTGATCTGTTCCTTGCCGGCCATTTGTTTTCCTTCCGCAGAAAGCATCGCTGAGAGCTTCTTAGCAAAAAGGCAAGGCGATACGAAATCAGCCGCGCTTTCACGGCCTCACCGCCACGCATATGCGGCTGCATATCGATCCCGATGAGAGACGCGAATATGCTTTTGCCCTCCTTCCCCGGCCTGAAGGCCAGGCTCCAGCGCCGCTCCTATCCAGGAACCCTTTGCAGCCAGCCTTGTTGGCGGGTCGGGATCGAGTCTCGATCCGGCTGTTGCAGGAGGTCGCGATGGATAAGGGTCAGGCATTCGGCATGGCGCTCTGGATCTGGTTTTTTGGCGCTGCGCTCGCATGGTCAGTTCTGTCGCTCATCGAGCGCCCGCTGATCAAGACGAAATAAAGCCCGTTAACCTTTTGTTAACCATATGGGCGCCTCATGGTCCACACGCATCGGTCGTGAGTCTTGCCTATGAGCGCTGGCCAGAAAATGAAGCCTGACGGGTCGGATATCGTCAATGAGGTGCAGGCTCTGCGCCTTCTTATTCTTCAGCATGCTGAGGAAATTGCGGCTCTGCGGGCGGAGACAAAGCGGCTGCGCAATGAGGCGGCCAAACATTCTCCGCGCCATCTAACGGCAGAGGAAATGAGCTTTGCCCGCGAGATGGGAACGGGACTGCACAATCAATCGCGCAGGCGCTCCCTCTCCCGCGCCAGTTGAGGCTTAACGCGGCCTGAAGCTGGGATCGGCCATGGCCGCCCAAAGAATGGCAAAAGCCTTCGATTCGACATCCAGCTCTTTTGAAATCTCGGCCAATTGCGGCAGCAATTGCTCAACCGCACTGTCGCGCCAGGCCATGCGGCGATAGATGGACAAAACGCGCTCCGCGCGCTCCTCATCGGAGACAGTTTCAGTCGGGCTCGGCTTTTCGCGCAGGCTCGTCGCGAAGGGAAAAATATAACGCGCGTTCAACTGCCCGCCATTGACGAGATTGCGCAGGAACAAATCGTAAGGCACATCGAACTCGGCCTGTTCGCGCGAAGCCGCCAAAATCTTGCTGACCCCGCGCGGGTGGACGATATAGGCCGTCGCAGAAGAAAAATTGACTCCCTTTGGATCGAGTAAACGCGTGCGTCCCGCGCTCAACAACTGGCGTTGGAGAACAGCCATATCGGCCATGGGCCCGATCTGATTCAGACAGAGATCCAGATAGAGAACATCCCATTCGAAGCCGCGATTGAGATAGGAAATACTATTGTCGATGGTCAGGCAGGAATTGGCGCCCAGCAGAACATCATCCTCGAAAATCGCAAATGGCGCATCGACGGGCGCTTCCGACAGCAAATCGATATGGCTCAGGAAACGCGCTTTCTCTTTAGGGTCGAGCGCACCGGAGATGCGTCGCCTTTGTGTCTCGCGCGCCCCCAGCGCCAGAATGCGCTCAAGCGCCCATGTGCTGGGCGCCAGACGCGCGAAATCCGCTTTCACCAGCGGCCAGAGTTCGGCGCTATGTTCGAAACTGATGCAATAGCAATTCATCGCACAACCCTGCCTGCTCGAAGCAACGGGGCTGCTATGCGCCAAGAGGCGCGGCAAACAGGTGAAAGCGCGTCGAAACAGGATCCGGTCAGGCGGAGCATCGGCAATCCATCGAATAACGACTCAAAAAATCGATCAAGCAATATCCGGATTCTTGGCCTGTCGCATGGTCGCTTGCAGGCGGCAAAGCCGCACAAGACGCCCCGAAAAACCGCCAAGAAGACTGAAATATAGAAATTTATAAATATAAATCATGATTTTGCCGATGCTCTAGATCGGCTCAGCTGCCAGACAGTCAGAATGGGCGACGTTGGGATGTCCACAGGGGCCTTTGGCCTTCACCCCATGGCAGACCGGCTTAAGCAGATGCGCGAGGCTCGCGGTGTCGGTAGCCCTCAGCCGAACCAGGCCAGAGTCACTGCGGCAAGCAGGAGGTAGCGAGCGATTTTTGAAATGCTCACAAGCAGGAGAAAACGCCACAAGGGCTCGCGCATGATACCGGCGATCACCGTCAGCGGATCGCCGACAATGGGTGCGAAACTGGCAAGCAGGGACCAATAGCCCCAGCGCGCATAAAGCGCGCGCGCGCGCTCAAGCATTTTGCCCGAAGCGGGAAACCAAGATCGGTCGCGAAACCTCTCAACCTGCAAACCGATGAGCCAATTCACTACGGAGCCCAAAATATTGCCAAGGCTCGCCACTGTGAGAAGAAGAATCGTATCCTGCTTCCCGGCCAAAAGCAGAGCCACGAGTGCTGCCTCCGACTGGGCCGGAAAAACAGTGGCAGCAAGAAAAGCCGCCAAAAACATGCCGCCATAGGCCGCCAGATCGATCATGCGGGCCGACCGCTTTCATGCCCTGTCATTTCCGCCATCCACCAGACTGCCCGCCTCAGGCGCGACATTGAGCACGGAACCTTTCCGCTGCGGCAGGCTTCTCATTAACATGCCGGGCCCCCTGATACATGCGAACCATAAAAAGAAAAAGCAGCTGCTGCAGGACTATGATCTCGTCTTGATTGCCGCAAACAATCTCATTGCAGCGCTGGAGCGGACAAAACCGCAGGCCGAACATTATTATGGCCTCCTCGGGGCCTCGGTCCTGCTGGAAGAGGCGATGCTCGTTCACGCGGAACAATTAAAGCAAATGATGAAGATCAAGCATCAGGTCGAGAATGTCATCGAGGCGGTTCAGGATCAGAATATCGATTGATTGAAAAAGCCTCCGCACTGTCGCGCTTGAGATACTTAAACACAATTAGAATCAGATATTTGATTGCCAATTAAGCCACCCGGCCCGATCTCATTTACGTCACGGACATGGAGACGTAGGATCGACCGGGTAAAGCTCTTGGCCGGGGGCGCGCCAAATGGACCAGATAGCCGTGCAGTCGGGCCTTTTCATCTGCAAGCTCTCCGCCGATCTGGATGCTGCCAGCCTGATCGGCGGTGCCTGCAAAGAGCCGCTGCAATATGGCTATATCGGACTGGCTTTCGTCTTTTTAGCCGTCATATCGATTATCGGCGGGGCGACGTCGAGAAGGTCGTCCTGAAAAAATACGATTTCATGCGCATCGCCTCATGGGCCGGGGGGCTTTTGTTACATCGAGCCCTCAAGCCCGAGCGATTTCACCACGCCACCCCAGCGCTCGCGTTCCGAGACGATATATTTGTTGACGCTCTCGCGCGAATTGGGAGCAACAGGAATGAGCCCAATCTCACGCACGCGCCGCTGAAAATCGACATTGCCGGCAATGCGGCTCATTTCCGCATGCAGTCGCTCGACGATGGGCGTGGGCGTTGCGGCAGGCGCAAATAAAGTGTGCCAGGAGACGGCTTCAAAATCCTTCATGCCCGTCGCCTCAGCCATGGTCGGCACACCGGCAAGCTGCGCATTCGGCTCGATGGAGGAGACAGCCAGAGCCTTGATCTGATTGTCCCTGACAAGCGCGATGACAGCGCCCGTTTCCGAAACAGAGGAATTGATGTGATTGCCGATCAGATCGGTCGGGATCTGATTGGAATTGCGATAGGGCACATGATCGAGCGGAACGCTGTAATGGCGCTTGAGCAATTCCATCGTCAGATGCTGAATCGTGCCCGCGCCAGAGGTCGCATAATTCATCGGCTTGTCGCCGCTCGCTTTGGCTCTGGCAAAAAATTCCGGCAGCGAATTAACGCCCAGCGACGGCGCTGCAATCAGCAGGAAAGGCGATTTCGCATAGAGCGAGATCGGCACAAAATCCTTGGCTGGATCGTAATTGATTTTCTTGTAGAGCGTCTGATTGACCGCCATGGCAGGAGCCGAAGAGACGAGCAATGTATGTCCATCCGGTTCGGCTTTCGACACATTGGCTGCAGCCAGCATCAGGGCCACGCCCGGCTGGTTCTCAACGATGACAGGCCGACCCAAGGCCTTCTGCAATTCATCGGCATAAATACGGGTGATGGAATCCATACCCGTACCGGCAGCAAGAGGCACGACAATGGTGATATTCTTCGACGGATATTGCTGTGCTGCGGCGGCCGTTGCGCCACATGCAATCAATGAGGCTGCCGCCAGCAATCGCGGCCATTTCAGCTGCAACATCGACATCGTTTCCCCCTCGTCTTGATGATTCTACGGCAGAGCCGACGATCATCTGAGGAAGAGCCTAACACACATGCCACCCGACTCTGCAAACGCCACCCGCCGGGGTAAATATCATTTATTTTCAGTATTTTAGAAGAATGGCCGACAATCGGCGCACAGATGATTGATGGATGCTGACCTCAGCTGCCGATGCCCCTCAGGCCCAAGCGGTCACCGCGCAGCGCGCGGAACGAAACATTCATGGCCCAGATTGACGGCATGGATGCAGGGAAGCGGAGAAACCATCTGCTGAAAAGGTGGCTCGCCCAAATAAGAGATACTGGCCTGCGGATTGAAATCGAATCCCTCGCTGGCCATGCACCAGATGATGACCGTCCGGATTCTTCCTGTCCTTACATCAGCAGGCGCATTCACTGCTGCCTTTGTGATTTCATACATGCATTTCGCGAAAATCTGCTCTTTGGGCTTGCCTTGTTGCGCATGGACCGGCGTAGCGAGAGCCGCCAAACCAAGAGCAAGGAGATATTTTTTCATTTTTGGATGCTCCCTTTCGCGCCATGAAGATAGAGCGAAAATGAAAGACGCGTCCAGTCAGGCACATCAGACGCCCCATTTGTCCCACAGCGATCACTATGCCGCGAGCACCCCGTTGCAGGGTTTGCAATGCGGCAGCGAGCGATTAGGCCTTTCTCTAAATGGATTTCCGGCCCCGCAGAAGGCGTGACGGCCGAGCGATACAGGGAGAAAGAAATGAAACCCAGGATAAAAAAACTGTTCGCAGCATGTTTGACCGGCGGCCTTCTCGCATGGTCAGGCGCAGCTCATGCGCAACAGACCATGCGTATCACCATCGGCCATCCGCCGGGCGGCTCTTACGATCTTTATGCGCGCATCGCGTCGGAATATTTGCGCAATTATCTGCCGGGCAATCCCAACATCATTGTCGAACACAAGCCCGGCGGCGGCGGCATTGCGGCAACGGCTTTCTTCTACGCACAATCGCCGAAAGACGGTTCGGTAATCGCGCTTTTCCCGGAGACCATCGCCCATACGCAGATTCTTGAGCCTGCTGTTGGCCGGTGGAAAGTTCAGGAAATGTCCTATATCGGCTCGTTTGCGCCGGTGAATACAGCCTTTGTCTTCCGCAAAGGCGCAGCCGCCAAAACGCCCGCCGACATGCGCAAGACGAAAACTGTCGCCGGTTGCACGGGGCGTAATTCGCAAAGCTATCAATATCCCGCCATGCTCAAAGTGCTCGCCGGCTATCAGTTTGAGATTATCTGCGGCTACAAGGGCTCGGCTGATTCCGTTCTTGCCATGGAGCGCGGCGAGGTCGATTTCGTCTCGTCGGCGTGGAATTCCTGGCGCGCAACGCATATGTCGGTGATCGAAGCGGGCGAATTCATTCCGCTCATCCAGGGTGGCCTGCGTCGCAACAAGGAAATGGCCAATGTGCCGCTGATGCAGGAAATCGTCGACGATCCGCAAGCGAAAAAGGTCATCGAATTTGCATCTGCCGGCGCTGCTATCGGCCGCGCGCTGATCGCACCTCCCGGTATTGCACCAGACAGATTGGCCGCACTGCGCAGCGCTTTCGACAAAATGGTCGCCGACCCGGCATTCCTTGCGGATGCCGAAAGGCGCAAGCTCGAGATCGAGCCCCTGCCCGGCGTCGAAGTGCAAAGAATCGCGCTCGATATTCTCAACGCGCCGCAAGACATTATCGACCGTGCCACGGATGCTATGAAGTAAGACGCATCCTTTTCAATCAACCGGCGCGATATCTGACGAGGGTATCGCGCCTTTTTTGTGCCCTTCGCTCAACGCGTCGATGCCGGCCGCATGATCTGCCGCGCCCGCTCGATTGAGGGTCGCGGAAGCGAATGCAATCTTGCGATCAAGGTTTCGATTTCAGCAAAACCGACCGGGTTGATTTCCAATCCCGCCATGCTTGCTGCACGCAAAAGATCGGGATCCTCAATCGCTGCGCGGAATGCGCTGCGTAAAGCAGCAAGTCTTTGCGCCTGAATCCCCGGCGGTGCGGCCAAAGCCTTGCCGAATTCCCACGGACCAAAAGCCAGCAGCAGCATGTCGCGCATGGCTTCATCCTTGGCAAATTCAGAGAGAAGCGGAAGCAGATCTCCGACTTCGCGATGCGGTTTAAGCCCTGTCTGCAGCAGAAGCTTGAATTTTCCTGCCGCAAGATCGCTGCGCGGGCCAGGCCCGATGGAGGAGATCAGCAGGCCGCAAAAACCATCCACCTCGCCGCGCTCGGCCGGATGGCGAATATCCATCAAATAAGGATAGCCAAGGACGAGATGAAATTGCGCGCCCAGCACGGCCTCGACCACGCGGGTTTCCTGTGCACCTGTGGCCAGCGGTCCGGTCGCGCCGACAAAGACGCGTCTTTGACGAAGATCGTCGATGCTCTGGATCTGCGGATTCCAGAAAGCGCAGGTCGTTGTTTCGCGATTCATGCTGCCGATCCAGCCCAAGGCGCGCGGATCGTAATGCGCACCGATGGGATCGAACAAAGGCTCGATGACATTTTGCGGCGCCGGCATGAGCAGAGTGAGCCCGTCAGCAGGGGCATTTTTCACCACTTCCATTGTCGCGCGCAGACCGCCCGCACCGGGTAGATTCTGCACAATGACCGACGGGTGGCCCGGCAAATGACGGCCGAAATAAAGCGCCAGCAATCGGGCATAAAGATCGAAGCCGTTTCCGGGGCCGGCCACCAAAGTGCCAACGCGGCGCGGGCCGACGCGCGGATCGGAATCGGAACTCCCGCCCGCCGCATAACCGACCACGATGCGCAATGTACGGCCCTTGAAGAAAGCCGCTTCCTGCTCTGGGGCAGATCGCGCAGATCCAAAAGCGGAGCAGACCAGAATGAAAGCGAGGCAAAAACGAAACATGCCTGCTCTATAGCGGAGTGTCAGAAATCTGGGGCTCACATTCGCGACAAAAACAGAAAGCACCCTATTTGGGATTGAGAATGTCGCGCACACGCTGAATGACAGGCGCCGGCGCATTGACAATATCATTGACGATGGCCTTGACTTCCTCGCCCGTTGCCGCATTGATATCAAATCCCAGCTTGTCGGCCTCGGCCAAAAATTCCTTGCTGGCGATTGCTGCATTAAAGGCCTGGCGCAGGGCCGCCACCCTGTCGGAAGGAATGTCGGCAGAGGCAGCGATTGAGCGCGCCATGGCAGTTTCGGCTGCAATCAGGCGCATGGCCTGTTTGTCAATTTCGGTTTCCGCGAGATCGCTCAACAGCGGCACGTTTTTCAGATCCGGATGAGGCTTGAGCGCAATCTGCACGAGGTGAATGATCTTGCCTTCAGCAACCCAACTCGGACGCGTAGACCCCCAAGCGGCCAGCGAATTGGAGCCTCGCCCATCCACTTCCCCACGTTCCATGGCAATATTGACATCATTACCGCCGGGATAGCCGGTCACAATCTTGAACCGCGTACGCCCCACGACATTGGCGGCGAAAGGGTAGTAATAACTGCCGGAGCCGACGCCGGTTGCGCCCACAGTCACTTCACGCTGGCGGGCATCCTCGATAGAAGACACACCGCGCCCCGCCCAGACACTGATCACATTCGGTGAATTGGTCGTATTTCCAATCCAGTTGAATTGACGGGCATCAAATTCGACTCCCGGCGTACCGAGCGCCTGAATGAGCGGAGTGTTCTGCGACGCCATGAGCAAGGATGTGCCATCGCGTGGCGCCACTCTGGCTAGCCAATTTGTTGCAGCAACGCCGCCGGCGCCCGGCATATTGCGGGCAATCATGGTCGGCGCGCCGGGAATCAAACGATCCATATGGCGCGCAACCAAACGGGCACGCAGGTCATAATCGCCGCCAGCCGAAAATCCAATAACGATGGTGATCGACTTGCCGCGATAAAAATCCTCAACCGGATTGGCCTGTGCCGCATTGGCGCTGACAAGACCTAGAACAAGAGCCATGGAAGACAAGCGCATGCCACCCCCCTTGCTGCCGGACCGTGGCCCGTACTTTTGCCGACAGGATAGCAGAGCCGGACCCGCTGGCCTATGGGAGAAAAACTCTCGGGCGCCCTCACAGGAGAGAAAACGCGCCTGCCCAACAAAAATGTGAAAATGCCACCAGACAAAGGGCGGCACGTAGCTTGATTAGCGGAGCCGATATTGGCAGCATGCGCGCCAATACAGAGGGCGCCGAACGGGCGCCGCCAAAACGTGTCTGGAGGAGACAAAATGAAGAGTTCCATCCGCGCCATCCTTTGCGCGACCGCGCTCGGTGGCTTTTGCGGCACGGCGGCAGCCGATCCGGTTGCCGATTTCTATCGCGGCAAATCCCTGTCGATGGTGATCTCCTCTTCAGCCGGCGGCGGCTATGATGCGCTTTCGCGCTCGATTGCCCGCCATATTGCCAAACATATTCCTGGCCAGCCCAGCGTCGTGCCGCGCAACATGCCCGGCGCAGGCGGCATCGTCGCCAATAAATTCCTTTACACGAGCGCACCGCGCGACGGCACGGTGATGGGCGGCCTGCAGAATAATGCGCCGCTGGAGCCGCTCTTCGGCACGAAAGAGGCCGATTACGATCCAACCAAAATGAACTGGCTCGGCACGCCCTCGATTGAAGTCGGCCTTCTCTTTGTCTGGCACACATCGCCCTTCAAGACATTGGAAGACGTGAAAATCCGCGAGATGACGGCCGGTGCCTCGGGCGTCAATTCCGGCCCGGCTTTCTATTCGCGTCTGATGAATGAAGTTTTGGGAACGAAGATCAAAGTCATTCCCGGATATCCCGGCCAGAATGAAGCCTATCTCGCTATCGAACGCGGCGAGATCGACACTTATGGCCTGACCATGTGGTCCTCGCTGACGTCGGTGAAGAAGCAATGGCTCACCGACAATAAGGTCCGCGTGCTGCTGCAATATGGCCCCGAGAAAGAACCCGATCTGAAAGATACGCCCTTCGCAGACGATCTTCTCAAGAATGAAGAAGACAAGATCCTCTTCCGCGCCGCCTATGGGCCGCTGACATTGGGCCGTCCCTTCGTTCTGCCACAGGATGTTCCTGCCGACCGTGTCGCCGCCGTGCGCAAGGCCTTTATGGAAATGATCAAAGATCCGGAATTCCGCGCCGAGGCTGAAAAGCAGGGATTGCTGATCGACTCGCCGCGTTCGGGCGAACAGCTGCAGGCAGAAATCAACCGCCTCTATTCCACGCCGCCCCATGTGATCGAGCGGCTGCGTCGCATCTATCACGCGCGATAAAATACAAAGCCGCGTCCCTCACGGGACGCGGTTTCATTCATCGGCATATTATTCCGCCGGCTGATGCACGGCAGAGATTTGATCCGCATAGGCCGCCCGCGACCTGTCGCGCGCCAACAGAAGATAGGCTGTTGGCACGACAAACAGGGTCAGCAAAGTGCCGAAGGACATGCCGCTGTGTCTTAGCCCCCTAAAGTTGAGCCACTATTATGGTTCCATAGGGAGGGTATGGGATGGCTCGGAAGCGATATTCGGATGAGGATTGTCTGCGGATTTTACGGCAGGTTGAGCTTGATTTGGCTGGCGGTGCGGACGTTGCCAAGGCTTGCCGGACGGCTGGGATCAGTGACGCAACCTATTATATCTGGCGCAAGAAGTTTGGCGGGATGGCCAAGGGGCAGCTGGCAGAACTCAAGGCGCTTGAGAAGGAGAACCAGCGGCTCA
>Ga0315905_10000096_pt1 | contig 89983 bp, 69 predicted proteins | sample LakEriMetagenome_5_FD_203522 | JGI IMG/M metagenome (GOLD analysis project Ga0315905, IMG submission 203522) | Freshwater fungal communities from buoy surface, Lake Erie, Ohio, United States - Buoy 4 MA121 | ecosystem: Environmental > Aquatic > Freshwater > Lake | place: USA: Lake Erie, Ohio...
CCGGTCCCGGCGGTCGCCAGCTAACGCGTCAACCGTGTTGCCGTCACCCCGGCCAAGGGGATTTGGGTAAAAGGCCCCCGGATATTCCAACTCCGGATCTCACCACCCCAGGCAGCAGATCAACCCCGGAGAAAGCTCGGGTGGAATTTGGCCTGAAACTGGTACTGAAGGCCAATGACTACTCAACCCAGATTGACCTGCGAAGATAAGGTTTTTAATCTAAAGCAATCATGGGAATGTTGAGGCGAATATTTGTTCTTCTCCTGCTGGTGGCAACCATTGCACCCAGGCATTCATGTTGCTTCCTCCAAAGTGCTTTTTCGCAAAACTCGCAAAAAACCCTCTGTTGCTGCTGCAACCCGAACCTAGAGGACGGGGCTGAAAAGAATTCCAAAAGCCCCACCGAGGGCCCTTGCTGCAAACCTGTTGATTTCTTTCTGAACGGGTGTGGTAATAACCTCCCAGTTCCAAACCCACATTTGCCCGGTTTTTGGATCCCGGCGGACGCCCTAAGTCGTGCCGGAGTTTCCGTGACTGTTGTGCCTGAACCAGCGGGTCGCTCACTCGACTTCCGCCGCGCCGCTCAGGCTCCATCACGCATTTTCCTTTCCCGCTGGGCTTGCTAAGCCCGTCCTTTTAAAAACCCGCCCGATCTGAAAACGGGCCGTGCATTTTCTCTAGCACCCTTCCCTAGCTGCAAAGCCCGGGAAAAACATCGTTTTATTTGACTGAATACCCAAACGACCCGCGCCTGCAGGTCTTGTCCATCCACAAGGGAAATCAGCATGAAATCGCAAGTAATATCGGCACACCATCGGGCCCTGCTACTGGCATGCGTTGCCTCGGCCCTTCTTTCCGGGCTCAACGGCTGCGGTACGAGTCCTTCAGGGAAACCAACCTCCAAAACCCAGTCCACCTCAAGCGCCCAATCAGATGAAATGGCTACAAAAGGCAAAAACTCGCTAGGTGGGGCTGAAAAACTGACCAGCGAAGATCATGGCCACAAGCCTGGGGCTCATGGAGGTCTGCTGGTTTCCATCGGGGCGGACAACTATCACGCCGAGGCCGTCTTCCAGAAAGGCGGCACCCTAAAGTTGTTCATTTTGGGCAAGGATGAGTCGCGTATTCAGGAAGTGGAAGAACAGCGCCTCACCGCCTTCGCTCGACCGGTTGGCAACTCCGAGGCATTGGAATTTTTCCTGGATCCAAAGCCACAGTCTGGTGACACGCCCGGCAAAACTTCCGTATTTGAAGGAAAACTGCCGGAGGGTATGGCGGGAAAGGCCCTGGAGGTCACCGTGCAGGCGATCCGGGTTGCCGGGGAACGGTTTCGACTGTCCTTTAGCTCGGCCGAGGAAAAGCATCCGGAATCATCCGGTGGCATGCCAGCCTCGCTCGATCCGGATGCAGAAAAGAAACTGTTCCTCAGCCCGGGCGGCGCATACACCCGGGAAGATATCACTGCCAACGGCAACCGGGTCGCCTCCGAGAAATTCAAAGGTATCCGGGCCAATCACGATGCCAAGCCCAAGGCTGGCGACCGGATCTGCCCGGTATCGTTGACCAAGGCCAATCCCGCATTCACCTGGACCATCGGTGGAAAGCAGTACCAGTTCTGCTGCCCACCTTGCGTGGAGGAATTCGTTCAGATGGCGAAAGACAAGCCTGCTGACCTGAAAGGGCCGGAAACCTATGTCGCCAAATGATTGGTCGAGCGCGAATCGAAGCCGATTTTGGCTGGGTGTTGCCCTGCTGCTGGCCGCATCCGGGGCGATTTTTGTCGCGGCCCATGAAGGCCACGCACCTTTGCCCACCAAGGGGGCAACGATCGATTTGGCCAAAGGGAAGATCACCCTGGTTTCCGACTCGCGGGACGCCTTGGGTGTGTCGGTTGTCGAAGTCGCCAAAAAACCACCACCGGAATCGATCCTGGCCTACTGCTCCCTGGTTTCACCTTGGGACGCGCATGCCTTCGCGGATTCCCTGCTGGCTGGAAGGGTGACAAAACTAAACGCCAGACCGGGTCAGCGGGTGACCAAGGGGCAAGTATTGGCCGAAGTGAGAGGCCCGGAAACCGAATCCATCTCACTGGATTGGCGAACCGCCATGACAACATTGGAGATGGCCAGGCGGGTGGTGGCCATCCTGTCCGAGGCGGGAGGGGCCATACCCGAAACAGAGGTGCTAAGCGCCCGCAACCGGGTGAATATCGCGATCAACTCGGTTGAATTGGCGCGGGCAAAATGGTTGGCGTTGGGATTGCCGCAGGAGTCCCTCAAGTCGCAAGCCGAGGCACCTGGAATCCCCATTCGCAGCCCATTGTCCGGCACGGTGATTCACGCGGATCTGAATCCTGGAAAAGTGGTCGACCCGGGAGACCACCTGTTCGAAATTGTCGATACCAGCAGGGTTTGGGCCCGGGTGGGAATTCTGGAACGGGACACGCCAAGGGTTAGCCCGGGGCTGAAGGTGGAACTGGGGTTCAACGCGTTGCCGGGTGAAACATTCACCGGCACTATTTCAGCCATTTCCCAGTCGATCGACCGCGAATCCCAATTGGGCGAGGCTTGGGTCGAACTCCGAAACCAGGAAGGCGCCCCTCCCAAGTTGCTTCCTGGCATGAAAGGCCAGGCCCGCGTTATTTTGCCGCCCAGAAAGGGTTCGATCTCGGTGCCCTCGCGCAGCCTGATCAACAACGGGGTGGACCGTTTCGTGCTGGTCGAGGAGGCCGGCACCGCCGCCATTTCCGAGTACAAGGCCAAAAGTGTTGTGGTGCTTCGCGAATCCCAGGGTATCGCCGAGGTCGAATCAGTCGGCCTGTTCCCGGGGGACAGGATCGTGGCGCGCGGGGCCCATGAACTGGGGGCCCTGCTTGCACCCGATCGATTGAAAATAACGCCGGAAACCGCCAAAACCATCGGCCTGACCATGGCGAAGGTGGAATGGAAAACCGTGGGGGAAACCCTTGAGCTAAACGGGGAGGTGGATCACCCGCCCAACCAGAAGGGCGCCGCTTCCCTCAGCCTGGCTGGCATCCTCACATCCGTCCATGTCGGGCCGGGTCAACCTGTGGAGGAAGGCAAATTGCTTGCGCAGGCTTTCAGCCTTGAATTGATCAGCCTGCAACTCGACATCTTGAGGGAACATGCGGCCGCCCAATTGGCCAGCACCCAACTGGATCAATTGCGGATGGCCGGCGACGCCAGCTCCAGGCGGAAACTTGCCGAGGCGGAGGCAGCCTTCTCGAACGCCAAGGAAACCAGGGAAACCCTGCGGAGAAAAATGCTCCTGCTGGGGTTCAGCACGGAACAGTTGGAAGGTCTGCTTTCCCGCCGGGAACTGATTCCAAGCCTGGCGGTGAGGGCACCCTCGGCGGGTGTTGTGATGGGTTTCCGTTCCACTATTGGCCGAATGGTCAAGGCGAACGAGACATTGTTTGAGATCCACGATTATTCAACCCCACAGATCAGGCTGATCGTTTCCGAGGGCGAAGTGGCGAAAGTACGCCCGGGCCAAAAAGCCCGGGCTCGACTGGTCAGTCTGCCTGACACGGTTCTGCAAGGGACTGTCAGCCGCAGCCGAGACGCCTTGGAAAGTACCGGCGGTTCGCTATCCGCATGGATCGAAATGCAAGGAACGGTCCCTTCCAACCTTCCCCAAGGCGCCATGGCGCGTGTGACCCTGGAACTTGGGGGGGGCCAACGGGTTTTGGCTGTGCCCAGGGCGTCCGTCCTGAGGGAGGGCGGAAGCCATTTCGTGTTCTTGCAGAAAGGCTCCATCTTCCAGCGACAAATGGTGCGACTCGGACCCGTGGATGACCTTTGCGCGGGGATCACCGATGGCCTTGAGGAGGGGGATATGGTCGCAGCCACAGGTGTCGAGGAATTGAACACCGCCTGGCTTTCTGTCCGTTGAGGTATCCACCAGGTTTATAAGGATCCAGTGACGCGTCAAAAATCGACCCGGGGCCCCCGATGCTGGACAGACTTATTGGTTTTTCGGTGGAAAACCGCTGGTTGGTGGTCTTGGGCGCATTGGCGCTGGCCGCCTATGGGGCTTCGCGCCTGGAACGATTGCCGGTGGATGTTTTCCCCGATCTGAACCGCCCCACAGTCACCGTGATGACCGAGGCGCCAGGCCTCGCCCCTGAGGAAGTGGAAACCCTGGTCACCCGTCCACTGGAGTTTCTGCTCAACGGGGCCACCGATATCCGGCGTGTGCGCTCCTCCTCCGGTGTGGGCCTGTCCGTGATCTGGGCCGAGTTTGACTGGGGCAGTGACATCCTGAAAGACCGCCAGATTGTCGCGGAGAGGCTGCAAGTCGCCAGGGCCAGATTGCCCGAAAGGGTCAACCCGGTGATGGCGCCGGTCTCCTCCATCATGGGCGAGGTGATGATCCTTGGCCTGAGGCCATCGGGCATCGAAGCCGGACCAGAAAGCGCGATGGCCCTCAGAACCCTGGCGGAATTCACCGTCCGAAACCGCCTACTGGCGGTGGACGGTGTGGCGCAGGTGACGGTGTTGGGGGGACTTCTCAGGCAGTACCAGATCATCACCTCGCCGGACCGGCTTGCCGCCTGGAACATCAGTCTGAGCCAGTTGCTGGAAGCGGGTGGCAACGCCAATGTGCTGACGGGTGGCGGGCTACTCGAACGCGAGGACGAGGAGCGCCTCATTCGGATCCGGGGCCAGAGCCTCACCCCCGGGGAAATCGGCGAAACTCCCGTTCTGTGGCGCGACGGCCGGCCTGTTCGGATTCGTGATGTGGCCACGGTCCGCATGGGCGGGCCGGTGAGGCGCGGGGACGGCGGGGTGCTGGTGCGGGCGGCTGATGGCACCGAAAAGGTCAGTGGCGGCGAGGCGGTGATCCTGGCCATCCAGAAACAACCTGGTGTCGGCACCCTGGAATTGACAGCCCGGATGGATCAAGCCCTCGACGAGTTGGAACGCGAACTCGCGGGCAAGGCCTCCCTGGAACGCCGCGTGTTTCGTCAGGCAGATTTCATCTCCCGGGCCGTTGACAATGTGGTGGAAGCGATCCGGGATGGGGCCTTGTGGGTCTCGCTGATACTGCTTTTGTTTCTTGGAAACCTGCGCACCAGCCTGATCACCCTGACCGCGATTCCTTTGTCCGTGCTTGCGACGGTGCTGGTTTTCTCATGGACGGGTTCCACCATCAACACCATGACGCTTGGCGGCATTGCCGTGGCGGTGGGCGAATTGGTCGACGATGCCATCGTGGATATCGAGAACATCTTCCGCCGGCTGCGGGAGAATGCCGGTGCCCCAACTCCTTTGCCCGCCCTGGAGGTGATCCGTTTGGCCTCCAGCGAGGTGCGGGGCACCATCGTGTACGCGACCGCGGTCGTTTGCCTGGTGACGATGCCTTTCTTTTTTCTGGCCGGGCTGGAGGGGAGGATGTTCGCCCCGTTGGCGCTGGCCTATGTGACCTCGCTCGGCGCATCCCTCCTGGTATCGCTGACGGTCACACCGGCGCTGGCGGCGATCCTGCTGCCTGGCGCCGGCTTCCTGCGCAAACCCAAGGAACCAATCACGGTTCGGCTGCTGAAATGGCTCGATGAAGGCCTGGTGCGATGGTCCCTGCGGCACCCGGTGGCCATCCTGGTGATTGTCGCCGTTCTGGCGGTCGGCTCGAAGTTGCTCATTTTTGCGATGGGATCGGAATTCATGCCCGCCTTCAGCGAGGGGACAATCACCATCTCCCTGCAAACGCGGCCTGGAACGAGCCTCACCGAGAGCGTGCGCGTCGCCCGGCGTGCGGAGGAACTGATCCTCGGTGTCCCGGAGGTGATCGCCGTTTCCAGAAGGACCGGCAGGGCGGAGCAGGACGAGCATGCCGAGGGGGTGAATTCCTCGGAACTGGATGTTTTGGTCAAGCCCCACCGCTCCAAGGTTCCAGGGCTGTGGGCGGGTGTATGCCGGGCGGTGCCCGGCCTGTCCGGAATGGGGTATTGGCAGGAGGGCAGACCGCTTCAGGAGGTGATGGTCGATGTGCGTGAAAAAATCACCCGGCTACCCGGGGTGTTGGTGAACATAGGCCAACCGATCAGCCATCGGCTGGACCATGTGATGACGGGGGTGCGCTCCCAAATCGCGGTGAAGGTATTCGGCGAGGACTTGCGGCAGATGGCCGAGGCCGCCGAGGACATGGCGGCACGCCTGCGCTCCATCCCCGGGGTCGCCGACTTGCAGGTGGAACCGCAGGAAAACATCCGTCAATTGAGGCTGGAGGTCGATCGGTCAGCCGCGGCCGCCTACGGTCTTGCCCCTGGCCAGTTGGCGGACCTGCTTGAGGCGGCCTACCAGGGCAAGGTGGTTTCCACCGTCCTGGATGGTGACAAGTTTTTCGACATGGTCGTTTGGTACGACGAGGCTTCACGCTCTTCCCCGGAGGTGATCGGCCAGACCATTCTCGACACCCCCTCGGGCCGTAAGGTCGCCCTCGCCCAGGTGGTGCGGGTCATCGATGCCCGCGGCCCCAACACCATCAACAGGGAGGGTGGGCAGAGGAGAATAGTCGTCGCCTGCAATGTCGAGGGTCGAGACCTGGGTGGCGTGGTGGGGGATATCGAGCGAATTGTCTCCAATTCCCGTCGCGAATGGATTAGCGCCGGTCAACCGCTCCGCGTGGAACTAGGTGGCCAATTCGAGGCCCGCAGGCGGGCCGACACGCTGCTCTTCTGGAGTTTCTGGCTGGTGCTGGCGGCAGTTTTTCTGCTGCTTGGGCGCTGCCTTGGGTCATGGGTTGCCTCGGCGATGGTGTTGCTGATCAATATTCCACTGGCGGCGCTGGGTTCTGTGGCCGCCTTGATGTGGATCAACAGGCCCGATCCGGCCTTGCTGCAGTCGGCCCCCTGGTGGCGTTGGCCCGAGGTCTGGGCTTCGGCCACCACGCTTTCGGTGGCGCACTGGGTGGGTTTCATCACGCTTGTGGGTATTGTCACCCGCAACGGCATCATGATGATTTCCCATTACATCCACCTCGCGCGGGTGGAAGGCCGGCCCTTCGATGACGAGTTGATTGTCCGGGGAACCCTGGAAAGACTGACACCCGTGCTGATGACAGCCCTCACGGCGGTTATCGGCTTGGTACCCTTGGCGCTTGGCTCCGGGGAACCGGGCAAGGAGATCCTGCAACCGCTAGCCATCGTGGTGATCGGCGGTTTGATGGACTCGACCCTTTTGGACCAAATCGTCACACCCGCCGCGTTCAAGCTCTTCGGGCGAAAGGTTTTGGACCAACAGCCTACCCGATCTTCCTGAAAAGAATCAAAACCCGCATTTCCAAGGCAAAGTTGGCGCCCCACCAAAAAAGCCCCGGGCTTCCCCGGGGCTTGCGCACCACTCCAAACTTTCCTGGCAAGTACCCCCGGCGGGAATCGAACCCACAACCTGCGGAGTAGAAATCCGCTGCTCTATCCAGTTGAGCTACAGGGGCCAGAAATCCCATACTAAACAGGCCGGACAACCCAGCCAAGAAGGACTCTCAGGGCGGCAGGCAGAACTGGATCAACTTGACCAGCGCCACATTCGAAACCAATACCGCCACAATCCCGCTGACCACACCGCTGGTCGCAGCGCGGCCCACCCCCTCCGTCCCCTCCCCCGCATGGATCCCATGGTGGCAGGCGAGGATCGCCACCAGCCACCCGAACACCACCGTCTTGGATAACGAAGGAATCAAGTCCCTCATCCGCACCACTCGCCAGGCTTCCTCCCAAAACCGGGTGGAAGTCAGACCTCCAGACAGGGATTCCATCAGATCCGCTGAAACCAGCGCCGCCAGGGCGATCACCCCGGTCAAAAGGGGCAATGCCACCATCAGGGCGACCATGCGCGGAGCCACCAGCACCCGCGACGGCTCCCTGCCTAGCGCACCCAGCGCATCCAGCTGTTCACTGACCCGCATTGCCGCCAATTCGGCGGCCAAACTGGCACCTGACCTGCCAGCGGCCATCAACCCGGCCGAAAGTGGCGCCAATTCAACCACCACCGCAAGGGCCAGACCTTGCGGAAGGTACATGGCCGCACCGGGACCGGCAACCCGCACCAAAGTCTCGCGCACATGGATCCAGACGACGATGCCAATGGCCGACCCCGCCACGAGCGCCAGCGGCATCGCCTTGATCAACGCCGATTCAATCGGCCCGGCCAGCCAGCCTGTTTCACGGAAGACCCCGGGGATCGCCAGGGTGGCGCGCCAAGCCATACAGCCCACCTGCCGGGCCACGGTCTTCACGCCTTCAAGATTCAGGAAAGCCAGGTCGGGTTTCATGGCATGGCGGCGAACGGTTTCCGGCAACACCAGGTCCAATGGCGGTCGGAACTGGCACAAACAGTCTCACCAGTCGCACCCACCACCCCAACCAATTGCCGAACCTCCGCCACAGTCAAGGCGGCATTCAAGCTCTCGGCAAAAAGGCGTCGAGCCGTCGGCGATTCACCCTTGGCGTGGTTATCAACCAAACGCGCCAATTCGGCCGGGTTATCTGGCCGGAATAAATCACGGAAAAAAGCCCATCCCCCAGGTGCAAGCACCCGCCAGGCTTCACGAAATGCCAAAACCGGTTCGGGAAGATGGTGAATCAGGCTGTTCGAAACCACCAAAGGGAAGGCATTCGCTGAGTGGGGCAAACGCTGGGCCCGCGCTTGCACCCATCCAAGCCTTCGAACCTGTGCTGCCCCGGCGACGTTCCTCGCGATGGCCAACATCGAGCGGGCGGCATCCAGCGCAACCACGGTGTTATTTGAAAATGTTTCGCGCAACAGGATGGGAATCAACCCGTTCCCTGCACCCAAATCCAGAATGGGCCCGCTCCAATCACCAGGCCCGACCGCTTGTCTCAGGTCATTCACAAAGATCGCGTTCACGCGATCATGGTTCATAGCGTGATAGGCGGCGGCCTCGGAGGGATCATCCATCACCTCCGGCTCTAGAACCCGGTCTAGCACGCCTTTATTTCCGAATGCTGCCGGAAGGTCGGAGATCCAATTGGAAGGTAACCGAACCGTTGGCGACGGGCTTTTTCACCCCGGAATTGATCCAGCAAAAGATGCCGGAAGGCGACATCTTGTGCCCCCCGGGCATCCCAGTAAGTCAATACATGGGAGGTAACCGGGGAAAGATTGGCAACCCTGTCAAGCCAGACTATTCCGGCATCATGGCCAAGATGGCTGGTATTGGGGTGATGCCAAGCGATTTGGGTTGCCAAGCATCCTTGGGGGGGCAATTTACAAAAGCAACCACTGATCAGCAAAGGACTTGCAGATTCAAGCAGGCGGATCACCTGGTCCACGGCACTATCCACCGCCCCTGGAAACCAGCGATGGCTCAGTTCGTCCATCACGGATTGTGGGGGGGGTAACACCAACATTGCCGGTTCTCCGGTTTGTGCGGTTGATTCTACCTGCGAGGTAGCAAAAACGGAATACCAGCGTGGGAGAAAATTACCGGTTTTGCCACAAGCTATTACGGGCCAAGGAGAAGAATTTTTCAGCCGCCAAAAAAGGATCAAATCAAAATATCATTTAATATTTATTATTATAAAATAATATCATAATCCTAATAAAAAAACCCGCCGAGGGTGCGTGCCTCGGCGGGTCGGAACATGAGTGAAGAGAGTGATCTTATGCCCCTGAATGCCTCATGGGGTCAAGCCGTGTTGTGTATTTTTTTCCCACGGATTGGAAAGTTTTCATCCCTTCTTTACAAATTCGGGTGAAAAAGGTTTGGAAAACGCCTTGGGGCCTAGAGCCTTTTGCAGGATGGTGCATCCAGCCTTAGGACGCTTCCCAGCCTCTCCTCAAATCCCCCAACCGGCCTTCGCTTCCTCTTTTCTTGATCCAAACCTTAAAGTACCATGGACTTGTGATCAGGCCTGTTCTGTGGCTTGTTCTTTTGGCGTTCATGCGGTTGGTGATCGGCAACCATGGGCCATTGGTTCGCCTGATCTGATGCGCCTGGACATTTCCAATTTCACTTGAAGGAGGGGGGTATCATTCGTCCACCATTTGATCGCAGCGCGCCTGCACCGCAGGACCGCGGACACCGAGTCAACGAGCAGATTCGCATCAGCCCCATTCGCCTGATCGGCGCGGAAGGCGAACCCATCGGCGTGGTTCCCACTTCCCAGGCCATGGACATGGCCCGCGAGGCCGGCCTTGATCTGGTCGAGGTCGCCCCCAATGAGCGCCCGCCAGTGTGCAAAATTCTGGATTACGGCAAGTTCCGGTACGAGCAGTCGCGCAAGGCGAACCGCTCCAAGGTCCACCAGCAGAAACTGAAGGAAGTCCGCGTACGCCCGAAGACAGGCGACCACGATGTCGAGGTCAAGGTCAACGCCGCGCGCAAGTTCCTTGAAAACAAGGACAAAGTCCTCATTTTGGTCCAGTTCCGCGGCCGCGAGATGCAGCACCTGCAAGAGGGCAAAAAGGTCCTCGACATGGTGTTGGAAAGACTCGCCGATGTGGCCAAGGTCGAGCGCGGTGCCAGCATGGAAGGCAAACGCATGTCCGCCATGCTTGCCCCCAAGTGATCTCGCCAATCTGGATCAGCCGATGATCAACACCCCGCCGGGTTCCTCGACCCGCGGGGCCAAGGCTCCCGGCCCCTGTCGGGCCGGCAACCAGAGACTTGAATCAACAGTTCCCTCCCCCAGGTTGATATTTCAAGGAGCGCCGCCATGGCAAAGCCTAAGCCCCAACGCCGCCAGTTCCTCGCCACCTCCACAGCCGCCACGGCAATGGCACTTCCGGCGGCCAGCTACAACAAGGTCCTAGGCGCCAACGAACGAATGGGCGTTGCCTTCATCGGCGTGGGAGGCCGATGCCAGGCTCACCTGAGCGTGGTGAAGGATCTTGCCGCCTCACGCAAGGATGTGGCCCCGGTGGCTGTCTGCGATGTGTGGGACGGCCACGCCGGCAAATACACCCGCATGAACGGCGGGATGAAGGAGGAGAAGGTCTACAATCAGGGCCTGTATCCCTCCGCGAAGGTTGTGGGCTTGAATCCGGACGATAAACGGCATGTCACCAAGGATTATCGGCGGATCCTGGAACTGCCCGAGGTGGATGTGGTCTGCATCGCCACCCCGGACCACTGGCACGCCAAGATCAGCATCGACGCGGCCGATGCCGGCAAGCATGTCTACTGCGAGAAGCCGATGGTGCGCACCATCAACGAGGCGCACGCGGTGGTGGACACCATGCAGAAAAAGAATCGCGTCATGACCGTGGGCGTCCAGTCCATGGCCGACCCGGTTTGGCGGATGGCCAACCAGGCGATCCGGTCGGGACTGATCGGCCACGTCGCCCAGGGGCAGACAAGCTACTACCGCAACTCCCTCGAGGGCCAGTGGCGCTATTACCGGCTCTACCGCCAGATGAATCCCAAGACCATCGACTGGAACATGTTCCTGGGCAAGGATTTCAACATTTTCCCGGGCGTACCCCTCGGCCCCGATGTTCCGTTCGACCGCGCCACATTCGCCCAATGGCGCTGCTACTGGCCCTTCGGCGGCGGCATGTTCACCGACCTGTTCGTCCACCAGACCACCCACATGCTGGAGGCCATGGGCATCCGTTACCCCGGCCGGGTGGTGGGCGCGGGCGGTCTCTACCTGGAATACGATGGCCGCGATGTGCCCGATGTGGCCACCATCGTCGCCGACTACAACGAGGGCTGCCAGTTGAGCATCAGCGCAACGATGATCAGTTCCTACCCCATCGAGGAAGTCATCCGCGGCCGTCTGGGCACCATCAAGTTTGTCAAGAACGGCTATCAGGTGATTCGCGACGATCCCGACAAGCGCGCCGGCATCCCCGCCCGCCTGGAACAATCCATCCCAGGCGACCTGATCGAGTCCAAGACCGGCTTCGTGGACAAGAACGACGACACCAAGGCGCTGTGGAGCAATTTCCTCGACTGCGTCAAAAAAGGCGACCGCAACACTTGGAGCAACCCCGAACTGGGCGCCGCGGCCTTCACCACGGTGGCCCTGGGCGTTCAAAGCTACCGGACCGGAAAGGTCATGTTCTGGGATCCCGAACTACGCAAGCCGGTCGAGGCGGACAGCTCCTGGGCTGCCAAGCTGGAAAAACGCAGCAAGGAAAGAGGCAAACCCAACCAGATCCAGGGCTGGGCCGGCGGCGACAGGGGCAGTGTCGTTGTCCCCAATGATTACATGAAACTCGCCGGGCCCTGGAACGAGGGCAAGGATCCCGCCCCGGAGGGTGTCGGCGAATAAACCGGCTACCCACACGCATTTTTGGAAAGCCCGGCGGGTTGCCTAAACCAGCCGGGCTTTTCCGTTTTTGCCGGGTTGGCCAACCCTGACGATTCGCCGAAAAATGGTCCAGCACCGCGTCCAATCACACTGCTTGAACAGGATTGGCTTGAGGGAAGGGGATGCTACCTCCCGATTGAAATGCCGTGGGGCCACGAACTCCACACTGGACCTGCACCTTGAGCGGCAACCCGAAAAGAAACCCGACGCTCCAACGCCTTGCCCTCCTTGTGGCGACGGCGTTGAGCGTTTTCACGCTAGGGTGCAGCCTCACTGAAAAATTGTCCCTGAAACCCGCTTCCCCCAAATCCCCCACCGGCGCCGGCCTGGATTCAAAATCACTGGTGGACCTGGGCGCACTTTCCCAATCCAGCAACAAGGCGGGTTTGGATCTGGCCGCGATGATGGACGAGGCGGAGGAACTGCGGGCAAAAAAAATCGCCTGCGCCAAGGGGCCCAAGCGGAGCATGCTGGTACTCTCCGGAGGCGGCAGTTACGGGGCCTTCCAATCGGGTGTCCTGCGGGGTTGGGGCGAAACGGGTGGCAGGCCCGAATTCGATGTGATCACCGGGGTGAGCACCGGAGCGCTGGTCGCCGCCATCACCTTCCCCGGTCCGGACATGGATTCGATCGGCGAAATGATTTTCACCTCGGTTTCCAACCGCGACATCTTCAAGAAAAAGAACATAGTGGTCGGCCTGACCCAAGGTTATGTGGCTGACACAAAACCGCTGCGCGAGATGATCGACGCGATGGTGACGGACGAATACCTCGACCGGGTTGCGGGCCAACACACCCTTGGCCGCCGCCTCTATGTCGGCACCACCAATCTGGAGACGCGCCGACAAGTGATCTGGGACATGGGCAACATCGCCCTGAAGCACCGGACCGACGGCAGTTCCAAGAAACTTTTCCGCGACATCCTGCAAGCCTCCGCCGCCATCCCGGGCATGTTCCCCCCTGTCTCGATACCCATCGAGGTGGGTGGCAAGGTCTACGAGGAAAAGCATGTGGACGGGGGCGTGACGGCAGGAGTCTTCCTGCGACCGTTCGCGCTGAATCCGGGTGGTGCGCGGGAGAGCCTGGCGGGTTCCGACATCTACATCCTTGTTGCAGGCAAGTTGTACGCAGACCCCGGCCCAGTGGGAAAAGACCTCATGTCGCTGGGCAGCAGCACGGTTGCCGCCCTGCTATCGGGGCAAGTTCGCGACGAACTGGCGGAGATCTACGCTGTCAGCGCGTTCCAAGGCATCCATTTCCATCTGGGGGCCGTGCCTGAAAACTATCCCATCACCATGAAATCCTCCGAATTCGACAAAAAGCAGATGCGGGAACTGTTCCAGGAGGGGCGCCGCCTCGGCCAGACCGGAATGCTTTGGCGCAAGACCCCGCCTGGCGCCTCCCCGGGTGAGCAACCCGAGGTGCGGGGAGGCAATCACCTCTATCAGATGCCCGACAAGTCCCGGGTTCCCGAATGGGTCAAGTGACCCGCCAAGCCCATCACACGGGTGACCGCCCAGAAAAACCATGGTAATCTGGGGCATCCCTGTGGGCCCCCTCCGGCATGGCATCCCTCTTACAATCCACCCTGTTTCTACTCGGATCCGTTTGGACCCTTCCCAACACCGTCCTCGGATTGACCGCCTGGCTACTGTTGTTTCCACTGGGGGCCCGCTGTCGCCTGGTGCGTGGTGTGTTCGAGATTGAAGGCCGGCCCATCAGACTGCTTCTTAAATCCTGCTTCGGCGGCGCCATGGGTGTCACCTTCGGGCAAACGGTCCTGTCTTGGAGCGAAGCCACCCACAGGGTGGCCCGCGACCATGAGCGGATTCATGTGCGGCAGTACCTGGTTTGGGGGCCGTTGTTCCTGCCCGCCTATGGTCTGGCTTCCTTGTGGGTTTGGCTTCGCGGTGGCAACCCTTATTACGACAACCCGTTCGAGCGACAGGCCTACGCGGTCGCCTGCATCCTTCCCCTGAGCGAATCGGAAGAAGACAACCCATGACCCACGCGACATTACTTGCGATGCTTTTCCTGGCCGGCCAAACCGTTCATCAGGAGTTGTCCCCTGGCGACAATCGACCCAATGTGGTGGTCGTGATCACCGATGACCAGGGGTACGGTGATATCGGGGCCCATGGCAACCCCCTGCTGAAAACCCCGCACCTGGACAACTTACACGCGCAAAGCGCGCGATTCACTAATTTCCTCGTTTCCCCGACCTGCTCGCCAACCCGGGCGGCCCTGCTCACCGGCAGGCATGAGTTCAAAAGCGGCGTGACCCACACCATTCTCGAGCGCGAGCGCCTGGCGCTTTCCGCCTCCACCTTGCCACAGGCGATGCGCGAGGGCGGCTACACCACCGGAATCTTTGGCAAGTGGCACCTCGGTGATGAAGACGATTATCTCCCTGGCAAGAGGGGATTCGACAAGGTTTGCATCCATGGGGCCGGGGGGATCGGCCAAACCTACGCGGGCAGTTGCGGTGACGCGCCGGGAAACAAATACACCAATCCGGCCTTGTGGTGTGACGGCGCCTTCGTGAAGGAAACCGGCTATTGCACAGACATATTCTTCCGCCGGGCTATGAACTGGATGGCGGAGGTGGATGGCAAGAAGCCGTTCTTTTGCTGGATCGCCACCAATGCCCCTCATGCCCCCTTGCAGGTTCGCCCCGAGGATGAGGCCCGTTACGCCGGGAAGGTTACCGCCGAGCAGGCGAAATTCTTCGGCATGGTGGCCAATATCGATGACAACATCGGCCGACTCATGGCTTTTTTGCATGCCCGAAATCTGCGTGAAAACACTCTGGTCCTTTTCCTCACCGACAATGGTGGCACCGCGGGTGTGCCGGTATTCAACGACGGCATGCGCGGTGCCAAGGGCACCGTCTGGCGAGGCGGAACCCGCGGTTGTTCTTTCTGGAGCCTGCCCGGGCGGATCCCTCCCGGGGATATCGACACCCTTGCGGCCCATCTGGATGTTGCTCCAACCCTGTTGGATTACACCCAGGTCCCAGTTCCGAAAGCCCTTGCCTTGCAAATAGAGGGACGCAGCCTAAAGCCCCTCATTCAGGACAAAAAGGCACCATGGGAACCCCGTATGCTCGTCAGTCACCTGGGCCGCTGGCCGGCGGGAAAAGCCGATGCATACGCCCGGCGAGTCACCGCGATCCAGGATGGCAGGTGGAAACTGATCCAACCGCTGGCCGACAAGGATGGACCCTGGAAACTGTTTGACCTGGCCAAGGACCCGGGGGAAAAAACAGACCTGGCAACCAGCCAACCCGACCTCGTGAAAGCCATGGCCGATCAGCATGACGCCTGGTGGCGGTCGGTCCGGCCCGGTTTGGTGAATGAAAACAAAACCGGGCCAGCCATCAATCCCTTCAAGGAGCGGTACTGGGCGCAGTTTCCCGCTGAAAAGCCACCATCAACGCGTTGACCAACGCACCCGGCACGGCACCATCCCCCGGCGGATGCAAATTCGGGCCCGGTTCACCAGATTTCAGGCCGGATGCGGCCAACACCCAGACGGACTGGGTGGGAGGGCTGGTGCCCGGTTTGATCCACTCTTCCAGCAGTGGCAGGATTTCGCCCTGATGCGGCAGTTCCCCTGGGGGGATTGTCCTCCAGTGGTCAAAAGCCCCGGCGACATGGTGATTCACCGCTGCCGCGTTGCCGGATCTTGCTTTTACAAGGGCCGCCGCCAAACGGATCAGCCCCTGTAACCAGGATCTTGCGGATCCGGTACGCACCCGCCAAATCCTCTCCCACACTTCGTGGGCCTCCCATGGAAAACCAAGGAGCAACAGATCCCACCCGTGCCAATACGCGACCGTTTGCCAATCCAATCCGGCGCATGGGGGCAGTTCGATCGTGGCTGGAGTCGGCTCGCCTTGCGAGAAACTCCGGCCTGGCAGGGGAACTGTCGGAAGGATCCGGGGATTTTCCATCCGGTTCATTTCACACGGACAAAAACCAGGGTGAGGTCATCCCGCAGTCCCCTGCCCCCCGCGTGGTGACGCAAGGAACGCACCACCTTGTCCATCGCCTTCTCCCCTGCGGGATCGGCCAAGGCCAGCGCGTGGTCGAGACCTGAGAGACCGAATGGCTTGCCATCCGGGCTTTCCAAATCAGTCACACCATCGGTGTAAAGAACAAGCAAATCCCCCTGCCCCAAGGCCACCTGGGATTCGTTGTACCGCTCATGGCGATCCAACCCGAGCGGCAAGCCATCGGCCATGTCCAGCACGCGCCGCCGCCATCCATCAGGCCCCTGCAGCAGCAATCGGGGCGGGGGATGCCCCGCGAGGGCGAACCTCAGGGTGCGGGTCACCGGCTGGTACACCCCGTAAAACGCCGTGACGAAGGTGTCCAGCGCCGAGTTGCACCGGTCGGTCAGGTGGCGGTTCAGGTACGAGAGAAAAGCCCCGGGAGCCCGTTCCTCCGGGGGACACACATGAGCCAAGGTATGCACAATCGCCATCAATGAGGTGGCAGAAGCGCCGCTCCCCGAGACATCCGCCACCAGAATGCCCAGTGTGCCGTCTGGATGGGTGAAGAAATCGTGGTAATCACCTCCCGCGCGCCGGGCGGTCTGGTGGTGCCTTTCCAGCACGAGAGAGGGAACCACGGGCACCTTGGCAGGCAACATCGAGGCCTGCACCTTCTCCATGCGCCTTAGCTCGAAATCCAGCTCCTGGACAGATTGTTCCAGCTGCCGCGCTAAAATCAGATTATGGCTGGCCCGGCCGTACAGATTGCCTGTCAAAACCAGGTCCGGCAGCTTCTCCGGGTCGAACCCGTTCGCGGATTTGCTGAGCAGGGCAACCAGCACCAAAGCCCGCCCCTGGTCATACATCGGGATCGCCGCCAGGGATCGGAAACCCTGCAGGTGCTCATACGCCGGATCACCCGGTTCCACCCGCAACTCTTCCAGGATGCGGGGTTCGTTGCCGTAAAGCAGGTCGCCCAAAATTCCGCCCGTCACCACGGGCAGCTTTTCACGCTGCAACCAAGGGTCGATCTCTTCCTTCCACCGGCTGGAGCGCGTCACGCGGTAATGGGGGCTGGGTAGATCCCGCCGGCTCACCGCCACCAACCCATCATTGGGCAGAAGTTGCCGAAGGTGACGCAAGTACACCTTGGCCATGTTCTGCGGATCAGTCTGCCGGCTGAGCTCCCGCATGGTCTCGGTGACCAGCGCCAAACGCTCGCGCAGGGGCAACAAATGCAGGGTGCCGGGAATCGGCCCCCCGGACGGCAGGCTCGACGGATTCGGGTCCTGGGCTCCGGGTGGCGGGAAGGCCATGAACGATCCTACGCAGGGCCAGGCTGATAAATCGCCCGAAATATCGGGGAACATCCATCCCCCGCGCCAGGCCACAGCGGGCCCGGCTTCTGCCTATTGTTGTAGGAATTTACACGGGTGCGACGATGGGGCTAGACGGGGCACCGTAAAGCCAACAAAAGGTCGGCTTTACGGCTCAGCCCCTTCGGGGGTCGGCCGCGGGACGGGCCCCGAGGGGATTCCGCCTCCACCGGCGGCAGCACGAGGGGCACAGGTCGAAAACAGCGTGGTGGCCGGCGGGTTCCACGGGAGCCGGCTCATCCGGGGGCAAACCACGCAACAACCGGGTCACGGCGCCCAGGTTGTCACGGGTGAAATCATCCTCCACCAACCCGCGGTCCCGGTTGGCCAACCGAACCTCCACCCGCATCTCGTAACGCGATTCTTCCCGTTCCATCTGGCGGCCACACAGGTCGCATTGGCAGTTCAACATGAGGAAGATTCCAGGCCCGTGAAAAATCATGGTCTCGGCGTGAGCAAGCGCGCCCCGACCCTCTATCATCTAGTGCAACGGATATCGGGGTTTGATGTCAAGCAAAAAGCGGCCCGTCCGGATCGAATTCAGCCCGCGCCGCGAACCTCCCGGAGTCATTCAGACAAAAAGGGTGGCAAAAGAAATATTAATGCTCGAACACCCGTGATTCGCTCGAAAGGACAGGAATGCCGCCACCCATCCGGGACACCGTCTCCAAATACCTGGGGTTGATCCGCTTCAGCCATACCCTGTTCGCGCTGCCCTTCGCGCTGTCCGCCGCCACCATCGCCTGGGGCCGGCACGGTTTTTCATGGGTGAATCTGGGGGGAATCCTCGCCTGCATGGTCACGGCGCGCAGCGCCGCCATGGCCTTCAACCGCCTGGCCGACAGAGACATCGATGCCCAAAATCCCCGCACCGCGGGAAGGCACATCCCGGCGGGGCTGCTGTCCGTGCGCGCGGTCTCCTTGTTCTTCTGGATTTCCTGCGCACTTTTCGTCGCTAGCTCGGCTGTCTTTCTTCTGGAATCGAACCCTGTTCCTTTGATTTTCTCCATACCCCTGCTGGTATTCCTGTGCGGCTACAGCCTTGCCAAAAGGTTCACCTCACTGGCCCATTTCTGGCTTGGACTGGCCCTGGGCCTGGCACCGTTGGGGGCATGGATCGCGATCCGCGGCTGGGCCACTTTGGGCGAACTGCCGGTCCCCTGCTTCCTGGGCTTGGCGGTCATGTTCTGGGTGGCAGGTTTCGATATCCTTTACGCCACCCAGGATGCCGATTTCGACAAAAAGGCCGGCCTGCACAGCGTTCCGGCACGACTGGGGGTCCGGGGCGCCCTGCGGTTGGCCCGGCTTTGCCACGCCATCATGCTGGCATGGCTGGTCCCGATTCATTGGCTGGCAGGAGATCTTTTGGGAATCCCCTATCTGGTGGCGCTGGGGGGAGTGGCCGCCTTGCTGGCCATAGAGCATGCCCTGGTGCGTGAGGATGACCTCACGCGGATGAACGCTGCTTTTTTCACCATGAATGCCATCGTCGGCATCGGGCTATGGCTGGTCATTCTGGAAGAGGTGCTCCGCCATACCGGGTGGTTGGCGGTTGGCTGACTACTTCTTTCCCAGGGACCGTATCCAGTCGCTGATCAACCGCACTCCCTCCTCATCGGGAAGGTGGCTGGACAAGGGTGGCATCTGCCCGGTGCCGCGGGTGGATATGCGTTTCAGCAGCACCGAACGCTCGGGGCTCCCTGGGGCCACCAGACGGGCATCAGGCAAGTCAAAGGTGGTATGAATCGGCTTCTCATCAAGCAGCCTCATCTGATCCAGCGGGGTGGAGAATTCCAGATTGATCCGGGCGTTGCCGCCACCCGCCTCCTGATGACAGGCGGAGCAGTTGCTGTGCAGCCAACTGCGGGCCCTCAGGTCCAGGTCCGCCGAAGTATCACGCGGGCTCACAAGGGCCGGGTAATTCGCCGGTGGCAATAACCGCCCTTGGTCCGACAAGGAACGCTGGCCAGCCTGCGGCACCAAGGCTTTTTCCCAATCTGCCAAGGCCTGGTCTTTCAATCCCTGCGCGACCCCCTGGGCCCGGGCTTCAGCCAATGCGGTCTGACGATAGTCGGCCTCCGGGCTGACCAATCCCAAGGCGCCCAGAATCTGAATTTGACCTGCCTTGCCGCCGCTGTAATCCGCCATCAAATTCGTCTGGACGGTGCAAAGCCCCAAGGTGAAGTTTGCGGCCCGCGTGTGGCACACCATGCATTCCGCCCGGCTGGGGAATCTCCATTTCTGAAGACGGGCCTTTCCATCCGGCCCGGTATGAATCACTTCCCGCTCCGCGCCGTCAGATCCCACCAGGGTGGCCGTTTCACCGGAATCGTCCCAACGGTAGCTGTAGCCGGCCCATTCATTCTGCTGTTTCACCATCAGCCGCGATTCGATCCAGCGCTTCCGCTCTGGATTTCCCGAGTCCGGCACCGTGGCGAAACTTTTGAGGATCACCGTCCCATCGGGAAAATTCCAACCGCCCTTCCCCGTCATGGTCGCGGGACTGGACGGCAACCCATCCTTGCCGGCGGGCAGGGCGATGAATCGCTCTTTCAATAATCCGTCCGACCAAAACGGCGCATTCACCTGGTAAGGCACCACCCCGGCGGCCACCCGGTGACCGGAAACTGACGAAAACAACCCGGTGTCATTGAGTTCCAAAGGAAACGGCTTCGTCGGGCTTTCTGTGGGTCGCTTCTCCAGGGTGTGAATCCCCCCCTTCCCATTGTGGTCGCACAAGATCAGGTCACCCCGGCTGTTGAACCCGAAGGCGGTGATCTGGAAGGGCGTATCCACCAACTCGCGGTTCCACACCACCCTGCTGCCATCGTGCCTCACTGCCCAGATGCGGCCGGTGGAATAATCGCCATACACATAGGCCCCGGCAAGCTCTGGCAAGGTCGCCCCGCCTGGCGGGATCACCACCCCGCCCGTCAGCGATCGAAACTGCGCGTGATGATGCTCCACCGTGGGGGGGGAGATGGGAGTGGGACCGGCCACCCGCTTTTCATGGAAGGGCGCGCTGCCTTCCTTCACGCTCCAGCCGTAATTCGCCCCGGGCTTCACCAGATAGGCCTGCTCGTACATGTCCTGGCCATTGTTGCCCACCCAAATCTGACCGGTGGATGGGTCTGAGCATATCCTCCATGGGTTGCGCAATCCGTAGGCATAGGTCTCCGGAGCGAAGCGTTTGTCGGCATAAAAAGGATTGTCCGGGGGAACCGAGTAACCCTTGCCATCGGCTGCCCCATCCACATCCAAACGAAGCACTTTGGCCCGCACGGTATCCGTGCGCTGTCCCATCACATCGTTGTCCGAATCGGCGGTGCCATCCCCGGTGGTCACCAACAGCTTGCCATCGGGGGCGAAGCAGAGGGCTGCCCCGTTGTGACCATCCGACTCCCACTCGATCACCACCTGACCGGGCCCTGGCTCCAATTCGAGCGGAATAACCCGGGCGACAGTGTGCCGCGTGATGCGGGATGCCTTGCCCTTCCGCTTCCCACCTTCCAAGGGACCATTCCACCCGAGGTACACAAAGGGGCGCTTGGGGAACTGGGGATGGAACGCAAGGTCGTAAGCGGTTCCTCCCTTGGGGGTTTCCCAGATTTTCCGCCCCTCAACAGGTGCTTTTGAATCCGGCTGGTCCGGAATCACTGACATCACCGTGGGCCCGTAGGGCGCATCCTGGTGGATCACCAGCAATTGGGCGTTGGCCCCGGGTCCTCCGGGCACCGGTTTGGCCATGATGGGAAACGGCGGGCTGTAACCCGGGTACAGGCGTTTGGGTCGATAAGGCGAGGGGGGCTCCGGCGACCCCACAAGTGCCGAGGTATCCAGTGCCTTGCGCTCAATACCTGTCAACCTGCCGACATCCGGGCCGACAAATTTGATGGGGGGGTAATCCTCCGTCTGGTGCAAAAACGCCTCGATCTTCTTCGTGGTGATGTTTGCGATGCAGGAGGCAGTCACTTTCCCGTCACTGCCACGGTCCATCCGGGCGATATTCAATTGCCACACTTCCCCGGGATTCGGTCGGCCACCGCAGCGGAGCATATCCTGCCAAGGAATCTTGGCCTCAAGGGTGTAACCAGATCCTTGTTGCACCACTGCGCAACACCTGGCCGCGAAACCCCGCATGCCGATTTTCTTTTCCTCTTCTTTCTCTTCCAGGCGGGCCTTGGAATTGGGGAAAAACCGGGCGTATGTTTGCCCCTGCGGTGTGAAGATCCATTGGAAATAACCGGGCTTGTCTGCTGCTGGCTTGAGGTACAGCTCCACCGCGTCCCCCAACCAGGGGCGTTCCCTGTCGGGGCTGGCAACCAGTTCCTTGTCCACCACCTCGGCCAGCAGAAAAAGACTCTCCGCATCCCAAACCATCCGGCAGGTCACACTTTCCCGTGGGTTTCCCCTTTCCCCCAGCCAGGCTTGCCCCAGGTGCCCCATCGGCGTCGCCTTTTTCCAGACGGGTTCGTCCGCCTTCCCATCCACGGTGACCGGCTCGAAGGTATGCAGGCACTCGCGTTTGACAGCCGCCCCGCCACCTTCTGCCCATGCCCGGGAAAAGTCCGCGCACAAGGCCAGCCCGGCAACCAACGCCAAACACTCGCACCATTTGGGCCGCATCATGGCAAAACTCCGCAGTGTAACCCTGGCCTCAGCCCGTCGGACTATCTCGAAATCTTAACCTTTTTCAGAATTCTCCTCCATTTTTAGGTCTGGCATGCCGTTTCCGCTGGATTTTGCCGTGGCCGTTTCCTAAACCGTTGTTTTGCCTGTTTATTGGGACGCCTCGATGCCCTTGATGCCGGAAAAACCGCTTGCAGCCTCGGCCTGGATGCTGGCGGGAAGCCTGGTCTTCAGCTTCATGGGTTTTTTCACCACCTTGCTGGGGGATCAGGTTTCCTGGCAGGTGGTCGCCCTGGCCCGCAGCGGTCTGGCTTTTTTCTTCGCGTTGATTCTGGCGCTGGCCGCCAAGGCAAAACTGGTCCTGCACGATTCTTGGTTCCTCTGGCAGCGCAGCATCGCCGGATCCATCAGCCTGGTTTGCACCTTTCACGCGCTGACCAACTTGCCCTTGGCCGAGGTGCTGATGGTCACAAACACCTATCCTGTGTGGCTGGCACTGATTTCTTGGCCCATGATCGGTGAAAGGCCCGGATGGCAGGTGTGGCTATCGGCCCTGCTGGGTGTGACCGGGGTGGCCCTTGTCAAACAACCCTGGTCCGGGGAAGGCTGGTCGCTCGATTGGTTGCCCCTGCTGACCAGCTTCATTGCCGCGTGGGCCACCGCTTTCGCCATGATCGGCCTCAACCAGTTGAAACATCTCGATACCCGCTCCGTGGTGGTTCACTTCTCGGGGGTCGCCTGCGTTTTCAGTTCCATCGCCCTGCTGTTCCTGCCGGTCGAATATCAGGCAGGAAACGCGCTGGAGGGGCATGCGCCTTGGCTCCTGCTGGGGGTGGGTCTCACCGCCACCGCAGGCCAAATCTGCCTGACCAAGGCCTTCACCGGGGGCCGGGCTGCGGTGGTTTCGGTGGTCGGCCTGTCGCAGGTGCTCTTTGGGGCCCTTATCGAGGGAATCTGGTCCGGTCGCTGGCTCAACGCCACAGGCTGGGCCGGGTTGGGGTTGGTCACCTTCAGCACCGGCTGGATCCTCGTGCGGCAAGGCACCAATAAACCGCAAACCATTGCCGCCAATAGCCTTCCAAACCCAATCCAGGATTAAGAAATCGAAAGGGCCAAACGGGTTGCCTCCGCCGGGTGTCCTTGCCTATACGCCACACTCTCCAAGTGGCGAGAGGAGCCCTGTTTCCATGGTCGAGGAAGGCGTCGCGGAAGTTTCGGTCAAGCTTGCGGACGGGTTGTTTCATTGGCAAACCCTGCTCCCGCTGATTATTTTCATCGCGGAAATGCTGGTGGTCACACTGGCGACCATACGCATCATCTTTGTTGCTCGCGGCAAGCGCATGTTGGCGGCCGTTCTCGGTTTCTTTGAGATCTCCATCTGGCTGTTCGCCATCGGCCATGTGATGAGCAACCTCTCCAACCCCTGGTGCACCATCGCCTTCGCGGCCGGGTTCACTCTGGGCAACTACCTTGGCATCACGCTCGAGGGCAAGTTGGCCATCGGCACCCTGGGCGTCAGCATTTTCGCCCGGGGTGACGCCGAGCCCTTGCTGAAAATGTTGCGTGAACACGGCTTCGGCGCCACCCGCGTGCAGGCCGAGGGTTCCACCGGCCCGGTCCAGGTGGTGACCACCATCATCCCGCGGCGGGAACGCGCCAGGGTGGAACGGCTGATCGCACGGGTAGCCCCGGGCCAGTTCTTCGTGGTGGACGAGGTGCAGGATACCGTCCGCGGCATTTTCCCCGCCGCGGGGTTCAGGCATCACCGCGGTTACAGCCACCCGGAACACGCGGCGTCCGAAAAACATAAGGTCGTCGCTTGACCTTTATTTTTCGGTAAAATCTCTCCAGCCTTCGGGCCGGCGTCCCAAGCGCCGGCCCTCGCTTTTTGGCAAGCTTTTTCTGGGAGAAAGACTCACATGGGCAAGATCGCGGTGATTTACGATTCGCTTTCCGGCAACACCCAGAAAATGGCCGAACTGGTGGGCGAGGGTGCCCGCCGGGTGGATGGGATGGAGGTGCGAATGATCAGCATCTCCGAGACCGACGCCGCAGAGGTGGCCCGCCTGGCGGACGGCATCGCCCTGGGCAGCCCCTGCAACCTGGGGGTGATGAGTTGGCGCATGAAGCGCTTTTGGGACGAGCAGATGGAACCATTCTGGATGAGCCTCGACGGCAAGATTGGTTGTGCCTTCAGCTCTGCCGGGGCATGGGGCGGCGGCGCCGAGATCACCTGCCAGGCTCTTAACACCGTGCTGATGAATTTCGGGTTCCTCACCTTCGGCCTGACCGACTATGTCAGCAAGACCGCCAGCGCGCACTACGGTGCCATCGCGGTCCGCGAGGCGCGCGACGAGGAAATCAAGGAATCCTGCCGCAAGCTGGGTGAACGCCTGGCTGAATGGGTCGGCGCCTTCATCGACCGCCGGCCCGACCTGCACCCCCTGATTCGCGAACCGGGGCGCAAACGGCCCGGCGCCTGAGCCTCATACTTTCGCGGGTCGCGCCAGCCGGCCGGCCCGCAAAAATCCCCCCTGGATCACCGCCTCAAAATTGGCCCGGTTTTCCAGCAGCGACACATCCGCCAGCACATCACCCCGCACCACCAGCAGGTCGGCCAACTTGCCAGGCTGGACGGTGCCAATCTCCTGCTGCCAGCCCAGAATCTCCGCGCCGGTGCGCGTCGCGGCGATCAGCGCCTCGGCCGGCGTGAAACCCACTTCCCGCACGAAAAAGGTGATCTCTTTGGCGTAGTCTCCGTGCGGATTCCATGCGAACCCGTAATCACCGCCAAGGGCAACAGGCCCACCGGCGCGCAGGTAGCGCAATGCGCTGGCCTTTCCCGCGTCCAGGGTTTCCTGGTGGCCGTCAATCACCCGCTGCGACATACCGAACTCAGGTCCCCTCTCGATGCTTGCCTTCTCGAAATAAAGGGCAGGAACCATGGGAACCCGGCGCGCCAGCATCAACTCGATCGCCTCGTCATCGAGGAAAGTCCCGTGCTCCACGGCGTCGTAACCCGCCCGCACCGCGTTTTTGATCCCTTCCGTCGCCCGACAATGGCCCGTCACCTTCAGCCCGTGGTTGTGCGCAGCCCGAACGACCGCCGCCATCTCCTCGGCAGTCATGCACAAGGTGTGGTGATCATTGGTGTCGGGTGCGGCCGCGTCGCCTGTGGGGTAGGTTTTCACCCATTCCACACCGTCCTTCACCAGTTTCCGCACCGCGGCCCTCGCCTCGTCGGGCCCGTTGACCAGCAACACCAACCCTTCCATGCCGATTTTGCGAAAATCGGGGTTCCAGTCCATCAGGCCACCGGCCCCGCAGATTTCCCGGCCGCTGGCCGCAAGCCGGGGCCCCTGGCACACACCCTCGGTGATGCCCTTCTTCAGCCAGACATCGATGTTGAACAGGCTGCCGCCGGACCGGGCCGAGGTGTACCCGCATTCCAACGCCAGCCGCGCGTTGGAGGCCGCAAGCAGGGTGACATACTCCACCGGGTACTTGATGTCCAAATCTTCGAGCGCCGCCACATTGAAATAGGTCGGGTGGAAATGGGCTTCCACCAAACCCGGCATTACGGTGCACCCGGCGGCCTCAATACGACAGACATCCGGCGGGATATCCATGGCCGGTGCCTTCGCGCCCGCATGGACGATCCGGCCATCCCGAACCACCACCGTGGCGCGCTGAGTGGGTGCGGCACCGGTGGAGTCGAACAAGGTTCCATTCTCGATCACCAGCCAACCGGGGGCGGTCTGCATCTGCATGGGAAAGGATCCAGCACATAGGGTGGATTGGGGTGGATGGCCTGAAGGTAAACCGCATCCCTCAAGCGGTCAAACCGCGGCCCGGACGATTCATCTCCCAAAAAACAACAAGGGGCCCATCGGGGCCCCTTGTCGAACGGTTGGCGGCGGTAGTCCGCCGGCAATTACTTCTGCGCTGCGATCGCCGCGGCCTTCGAGGTTTCGCAGCAAGGCTTCTGGGCCTTCACAGCGGTTTTCTGCTGGCAGCACGAAGCGTCGCCACAGCAGGCCGGGGTACCGCAGCACTCGCCGCTCGCGCAGCAAGCTGAATCGGCGGCGCAGCAGGCACCGTTGCCGCAGCAGGCCTTGGACTTTGCGGAAACCTTGGTGCCAACCTTGGCCTGGCAGCATTCGGAAGCTTCGGCCGCGTCGCAGCAGGTGGGTGTCCCGCAGCACTCGCCGGTCGCGCAGCAAGGGGCATCGGGGGCGCAGCAGGCACCATTGCCGCAACAAGCATCCGCCTTTGCGGAAACCTGCATTCCCTCGCAGCACGACGGCTGCGCCGGGCAACTGGCGACCTTGGCCCCGCAGCAACCCGGTTGGTCACCGACATTTTGAAGGTGGTTGAAAGCGATGGTGCCACCGGCAACCGCCAATAACAATCCGGCTAAGGCGAGCAAATTCTTCAGGTTCATGACAAAACTCCTATCCAAAAAGGGACTATGAAATCACTGTAGTCTGAAAAAGCATGTCAGGGTTGTCGGGCCGGCGCGAATTCTCAACCAATCAAAGGATAGAGGCGCCAGGCCAAAACCGAACGGGTGCCAATTAACAGTTCCACTGGCAAAAAACGACCTGAACCGGCTTGGGAAGCCGGCATGGCGGATGACAGGTTAACCAATTCCCCGCCACCGAGCGGTCAGCTCCACGGCAGAAAACCAAGGGTGGAATCCAAAATTCCACAGTCGATTGGGCGAACCGGCAGGATTCGTGTTGGGTTTGCGTGAAAATCTGGTCGAGGTGCTTGCAGCATGGTCCCTCCCCCTCAGGCCGCACCGGGCTGGATTCACCAGACTGGGGATCGTTGCAACAACAGCAGGCTGTTTCACTTTCCAGCGAGCCGAAAGCAGCATTCAAGGCGCAACAGGCATGGCGGGGAATCGCCACACCTAGCACCAGGGCAATCAACAGAAGTCGCGCCAAAGCTCTCATACAAAAACCTTATCGACCGTTTTACCTGAAAGTCAATCAAATAATTAAAGTGTAATCATTGAATATCTTGAAAACCATGAAAAACCCAAGTCGGCCACCGTGGATATCCATTGCCTATCTTGCCTGGGGCATCTGCCTGGCTGTTTGGACAGTCGGACTGCTCCGACCTGAACCGATCGCTGTGCGTGATGCTGTTGTGCCCAATGCCTGGGCCTACTGGGTCTCCAAAATCATGCATGTACTGGGTTATGCGGCACTGGTGAGTTGGCCGGCTTTTCGATGGCGGGCCCATTGGTTCTGGATCGGTTTGGGAGGGGTGGCCCACGGGGCGGCCACCGAGGCGCTACAACCCTTTTTTGGCCGCAACGGCACGCTGACCGATGTGGGCTGGGATGTTCTGGGACTGTTGCTGGGCCTGATACCCACTTTCTGGGCAATTAGGCAAAAAAAGGCAAGACAGCAAAAATAGATCAAGGGCTTGATCCTTGAATTGGGGGTTGGGTATTCCGGGAACTTCCTCCCGGAGTTTTCCAGATGATCCCCTGTTCATTCCTGATTGCGACCCTGCTGTCGCATGCCGAGCTGCGTCATCCGGAGGACGCCTGCTTGCGAGCCATCGCCCATACGGGCCAGGCGGTCTGGGCCGCCGGGGATGAGGGAACGCTGATCGTCAGCCGTGATGCTGGCAAATCCTGGGACAAAATTCCGCTGGGTGTGACAGGCAGCCTTCGGCACATCCATTTCCAGGATGATCGCCGGGGTTGGCTGGTGGGCCGGGAGGAAACCCCTTCAGGCCCCACCGGCCTGCTATTTTTCACTCGGGATGGCGGTAAAACATGGAGCCGCGCCTTGGCAGGGATGCTACCCCCGCTCCATGGGATACTTTTTGACCCCTCACCCGGATCCGAATGGGGATGCTTGTGGGGTGAGTCGTCCCCGCTTCAGCCCACCGGCCTTTTCCAAACCCGCGACGGTGGCAAAAGCTGGCAACCCGTCGCTGGATCGGGAATCCTCGCATCCGGCGGTTGGAAAACAGCGCGCTGGGAACCGGTTTCACCGGAAAACCCGGAAGCCCCCGAGCGTGGAAACAAAGCCACCGGTCCAACAGGAAAACTCACCCTGGTGGGCCTGGATGGCGGCTTGGGTGAATTCCTCAACGGGGTCCTGCGACGGGTGGATCTGGACCTCCGGTCCGGCACCGCCGGCGTGATGGCCCTGGCCGGGTCGAGCGCCTTCGGCAGCCACGGCTTGCACCTTGTCCATGCCAAAAAAGGGTGGCAAATGGGCAAAATTCCCCTGGGCCCCGAAGCAGCTCGACAATGCCGGTGGAACGCCGCCGCCGAAGCCAGTGGACGCCTCCTGGTGGTGGGTTTCCCGGGTAGCATTCTAATGTCGGGTTCCTCCCCCTCCGACCTGTCATTGGTCCACACCGGGCAAAGGCTCCCTCTGCACGGGGTCTGCCTGAATGACTCGGGGATCGCCTACTGCGCCGGCGAATTGGGTCGGGTGCTCCGCTCCGCTGACTTTGGCGCCACATGGGAGGTGTGCCGGGGATCGGGAAATGAACTGGCGGCTGCTCTCTACACCGCCGGCGAGGGCGGCCATTCCTGGTGCACATTGGCCCACTTGGGTGCGGTGGATGGCTGGCGAGTTTCGAGCACCCGGTTGCTGGCACCGGAAACCGGCGGGCACCCCGCCCATGAACGGTATCTCCAGGCGATCCGCCAGTCGGGTGCCGCCTGGGTGGAAAGTTGGGCCGATCCACCACCGCCCGAACTCGACCGTCTGGGGGATGTCGATTCCATCCATGACGAAATTTCCAAAAACATGCCTGACATGCAGGCGCGGCTCGTTCAGGACCTGCGGGTTCGGCGCCCGCGGCTGGTACTGGTCCCCGGCAATCGCGGGGGCGGCAAGGCCGGCCTGGAGCAAGCCGCGAGCCGCTGGGTGGTGGAGGCGGTTCGCCTGGCTGCGGACCCCAAAGCATACCCCGAGCAGTTGCGGGAACTCGGACTGAAGCCCTGGACTGTTTCCCGGGTGGTGGCGCGGGTGGCCCCGCGCCCGGATGCGTCCGCCCGCGTCGATACCCAGGAACTGCTCGACATCCTCGAAGATAGCCTGGAAGACTGGACCGCTCAGGCCCGTTGGATCGCTCAACCGGGTTCGGCTTGGGAATCCGGTGAACCCGTCGAATGCTGGAACCAGATTGTCCCCGCGGGGGCCGCCGGCCGGAAAATCCCGCATTTGATGGACGGACTCGAGGCCGACAGCCAGGGGTTGCATCGCCCTCAAACCGTGACCGAAAACCCCGACGCCGACCTGATCAAGGCCCTTCGCCTCCGCAACCAGGTGCGCTCGTTGGCCCTGGCCCCGGCCAGTCCCCTCAACGATCCGCAAAAGCTGGAGGCCGCCCTCCTGCCCGCCCTGGAAAAACTGCCCGACCACCAGGCGGCCGCCCTGCTGGCTAGGCTGGCGGCTAATCATTCCCGACAGGGTGCCTGGATGCAGGCCCGCGAGTTGCACCGCCTCCTCGTCAACCGGTATCCCACCAGCCCGTTGGTGCCCGCATCCTGCCGCTGGCTTATCGCCTTCGGCTCCAGCGGCGAGGCGCGTCGTCGTTTCGAACTGTCCCAGCGGGTGGAACGGGGCATCGTGCAGGTGGGCCAGGCTGTCGCCTTCAACGGCAAACAGATTGACCCGACAAAAACTCCCAGACCCGACACCGAATTCGCCAACCGGTTCGAGCGCGAAACCTCGATCCTGAACGACAGGACGCAAAGCCGCCAATGGCTCGAGGAATGCGTCACGCTGGCAGGCGTGCTGTCCGCCCACGGCACCCAGGTCGCGGAGGATCCGGTGGTCCAGTTCGCTGTGCAGTCCGCCAAGCGACAATTGGGCCGTGTGGCGGAAACAAGGGATTTCAACAAGACGCTGCTGGGTCCCAACGGCGCCGAGGCCCCCGCCCGCCCGGCCGGCGAAATGGAGGGCGAGGCGCGCGCCTATCACCGTCGCCTCGCCAACGCGCTACCACCGGAGAGCCCCTGGCGGACAGCCGCCGCGCTGGAAATGTGGCTGGCCGAGCGCGCCGGCGAATGCCCCCGGCCGCTGCTGGCCTGCAAGAAGGCGCCCGGGCGCCCGCTCCTGGACGGCAAGCTTGAGGATCCCGTCTGGCAGGGAGCCTTTCGTTCGCTGCGCGGCGGCAAGGCCGAGGAGCAGGCCCAGTTCGCCATCAGCTACGATTCGGAGTTCTTGTATCTGGCCGCGATCTGCCCATCCCCGGGCGCTTCACCCGTTGAACCCCTGGCCACGCGCACGCGGGACTGCGCCTCGCCACGCCGGGACCGGATCACCTGGTACCTGGACATCGACCGCGACTACTCCACCGGCTATCGGTTGACCGTGGACCAGGCCGGTGGCGTTTCAGACACATGCTGGATGGACCAGGGGTGGGATCCCCGCTGGTTCGTCAAGGTTTCGCAAGGCGAGGGAAACTGGGCCGTTGAAGCCGCGGTGCCATTGGCACTGATCTGCTCATCACCCCCCACCCCCAACCAGGCCTGGCTGCTCCAATGCACGCGGGCCAGACCGGGGAAACAGGCGCAGGCTTGGGCGGGAACGCCCGACCCGCCGGAGATCGCACCCTGTCCCGAGAATCAGGGGGCTCTGTTGTTCCTTGCTGAAAACCCAACCCGGGAAAGGCCTTAGGTGGTCCAACCGCCGGTTTCTCCCCGATTTTCCGATTGCGGAACCTTCTCGGCACAGCCCGCAGGACCCGGCGGGTCCAGCATCATTTTGTTCTGAAGCCACCTTTAGCGCCTTCCCGGTCCTTGATAAACCGTTCTCCGCTCCTGTAGCATCAAGGGCACATCTTGACGGCTCGGCCCGGCAACGGGGCCGCAAAGCCCAAGCGAGGTTGTCTGGGAGCACGAATTCATCATGCGAGCGGGCACACCACGCTTTTTGCGGCGACTGCTGCTGTGCGGCTGGTCTGTTGGGATGGTCCTGAGGGTATCGGGGGGGGCCAGCGGCCAGGATGCTGCTGCCCCTTCTGCCCGTCCCCCAAAGCCCGCACCCGCGAATAATCTAACTTCCGAAGAAACTTTTCAGGCCCTGATCGAAGACCTGGGTTCCTCCCAGTTTGCCCGGCGCGAGTCCGCCGCGGATGCGCTTCGCCTCGGCGGCCAGTCCGCACTGAAGGCGCTCCGGCGCGCGCAAAATCATCCGGATGCGGAGGTCCGCCGGCGGGCCGCCGAATTGCAGGGGCCCTTGGAGGCCTCCCTGCGCCTCGCCCCCAAACGGGTGAGCCTCGAACGCAAGTCCCGCACCCTCCGCGCCACGCTGGAAGAGATTTCCAAATCCACCGGCTACACCGTGGAGGCCTGGAACAATCTCGAACAGCAGGTCGATTTCGGCTGCGACAACATCACCTTGCTCGAGGCGGTGGACCAGTTGGGCCGGTTGACCGGGACCGTGCTGCAGCAAGGCTATGGCGATGACCGCATCCGTTTGGGAGCGGGCAACTGCCCCCCGCTGGTTGCCTACGATGGCCCCTTCCGCCTGGTGGCCACATCTTTGCAGCAGTACCGAAACATCGATCTGGCCAACGCCAATCCTGGCAGCCCTGGCGCTTCCGTCTCGGGCCCCGGCCGCACCGAAACCCTTACTTTGGGCATGGCCATTTTCAGCGAGCCCCGCCTTCCCCTTCTGGGGGTGAACGAGCCGCGCCTCACCGAGGCGTGGACCGAGGACGGCCAATCGCTGCTGCCCCCCGCCAACGATGCCGCCAACACCAGCCGACGCCATGTCAGCCGCTACGGCAACGGCTACCGTTCGCAGACACAAATGGCCAATGTGGTGCTCCGCCGTCCCTCAGGGTCCAGCGGCTCCATCAAGACCATCTCCGGTGTGGTTTCCTGCCTGGTGCTGGTCGATCAAAAGCAGATTCCCATCACCACCGAACTGGCTAAGAGCAAGGGAAAATCGGTCGACATCGCCTCCACCAGCTTCACCATCGACGAGGTGACAGGCGTGGGAGACGCGCCGGGCAAGCCGATCACCGTCAAACTGTCGGTCCGCGAGAAAAATAACGACAACCCTGGCGACTACACCTGGATGAACTCGCTGTACCAGCGTCTCGAACTCACCGACGCCGAAGGAAACAAATTCCAGAACCAGGGGTCCAACTGGGGCACCAGCGGCCCCAATTTCGCCACCATCACCTTCACATTCGGACCGCCAATCCCGCAGCAAAATGCGGCCAGGGCGAAGGTGAATATCCGCGGCTTGGTGCTCCCGGGCATTCCAGCGCCGGCGGCCAAACCCGCGCCCGCGGCCAAACCCGCCGGCCCCCCCACCAAACTGCTCTACACCACTTGGGAAACCATGGACCACCAGGTGCCGTTCACCTTCAAGGATCTGCCGCTACCCTGAGCCTCGCGCCAGTCGTCCTGATGGATAAAAAACGGAACCGGGGGCCCGAACAGCAGGCCCCCGGTTCCGTTTTTCAGGGCCCACAGGACGGGCCCATCCGGCCAAAGCAGCCATCGTCAGGGCAACCTTCCCGAGTGACAACCAGCCGTTTCATCACCGTCCATCCACCGCCCACGAAACACTTTCCCCCGCGCCTTCCGCAAGGGAATGCGCGGGGGATCCGAAAGCCCCGATCAGTTTTGCGCCGGCGGTTATTTCCTCACCTTTTCCGGAACCGGCATCATGCTCAGCTCGCAGGCGAATTGGTCAAAGGCTGATTCCCCATCGGGGATTTCCAGGTGAATATGCTGTTCCTCCAGGATCAGTCGGTGACCGGGGTCGCGACGAATCTGGTGTTCCTCCAGCACTTCCATGAAAGGTGTCAGGTTGTACGCGTATACGATCAAAGCCTTGTGGTCGTCGAAATGAACCTCTGTCATCGGTTGGCCATGGCTGGCGCACACCACCAGGCCCGTGGCCCCGTCATCCACCAACAGATCCTCAGCCCCGTACAAATGACTGAGCAGAACGGGCAGTTCCACGCCCTCGCGCAGCATCTCCCTTGAGTTTTCCCCGCCCGCATGGCGCTGCAGGTAAACATCCACCGTGTCGGTGAAGGCACCCAACAGGTCGGTGAACACCTCGAACAGGCGTTCTGCCGAAACGGTTGCCGCCAGCATGGGCACTTTGCGCCCGCCATCCTTGAACACCCCGTGGCGGTAGCCCTCCCGGGGCACCACGGTCGATTGGGGTCCGGGACGGATTCCGCTGGGCAAACGAAACGCCTGCGCGTCGCCGCTATCAACAACCATGTGCACCTGCCGTTTTTCTCGCTGCCCCGGGGACCGACGGTCACCGGGCCAGCCGCGCTTGCGGGATGTGAAGCAATGGGGTGCCCATTGCCCACAACACTCTATGCCTTGCGCGGGACCGGAGAAAAGCACCCGCCTGCATAAATTCCTGCTTTTTCAGGGCCCTGCTCACCGCTTGGTGGGCGCATACCTAGAAGACTCTGCGCAACTTTTTTGCCTTATCCACCTTCTTTGACCGGACTACTTTCCCTACCGGCAATTTTTATCCAATTTCACAAAAAAACATCCTATTTTCTCAAGTCGGCAGATTTTACTACCAAGTTGTTTCAACCCGCCTTCCGATCCAGAGGGAGCGATACGGCCTTCCAGCTTTTTTCCCGCCTGCCGGGCCGTTTTTCCCTGCGAGCCCTGCTCCATGCGTACCCAACGCCCAAGGGTTTTCACCCGCCAACCGCTTCTTTCCATGCTGGGGTGGCTGCCGGCTTTCCTGCTCCTTCCGGTGCTGTTGACCGCGGCGGACCTGCCTTCCCCCTCCGGCAAGCTCATCGAGGAAGCCTGGTATCTGGTGGAGCTGGATCAGGCCCCCATCGGTTCCTGGCGAATGACCGTCCGCGAGGCCTCCGAATCGGGCAAGGATTCACCGCCCGGCAAAACGCTGGTGACCCAAGAACTGGAACTGGTCCTCCAGCGTTACGGCAGCACCGTCCGGCTGCGCCAGGAAGTGAGCAATGTGGAAGACGCCCAGGGGCGGGTTGAATCCCTCGTTCTGAAGCAGGGCCAAAACGGCAAAACCCTGGTCCATATCCAGGGACAAAGAGATCCCGAGGACCCCGACCAGATGAACTTCCGGGACGCTGCCGGCAAAAGCCTGTCCCCGCAAACCTGGTCCGACTCGGTGCTGGGGCTGCTGGCCCGCGAGCGGTTGCCGGCCAAACGCTCCATGGAACCGGGAGACACCTGCCGGGTGCTGGGCCATGAACCCCTCATCAATCAAGTGGTCGGTCTGACTGCCACCATGCACCCCCCCGAACGGGTAACCGTGGGTGGCCAACCGTTGGATTTGGTGCGGGTGGACTGGAAACCCAAGCTGATGCGGGAAGCCGCGGTGGAACTGGGTTCCTCCTCGTGGTGGCTCGATGCCGACCGAAAGGTCATCAGGCGAAAGGTTCAATTGGACGGATTGGGGGCTGTAGTTCTATCCAAAAGCACTCCGGAGGCGGTGCGCCTGGCCCTGCGCGACGCCAAAGGCAAAGATCTGGGAGAGGCCAGCCTCATTCCATTGGACCGCCCCGTCCCCAATATCCGCCAGGCCCGGCGCGTGATCTACCGCCTGCGTCCCAAGGGTGACGGCAACCTCTTTGACCTGGCTGGCCCCAACCCGGTGGCGGAGGATACCCGCCAGCAGGCCCGACTGATGCCCGACGGCAGTATTGAACTGGCGGTCCTGGTCGGCAAGCGCCCTGAGCGTGTGGTGGGCGCCCAGGATGCCCCCCGCGAGTTCTACGGCACCAGCAAATTCATCGACACCGACCACCCCAAGGTCCGTCAGGTGGCCGCGATGGCCGGCGGCTTGGATGGCGACTGCTGGACGGCGGCCACCCGCCTCGAGAAATTCGTCCAGCGCAACCTCAAGCCCGATGCGGGTGCCCCCATGTCCTGCGTCTCTGAATTTCTCGCCACCTGGCGAGGCGATTGCCGCCATGCCGCCCTCACGCTGGCCGCCCTGTGCCGCGCCTCAAACATGCCGGCGCGCACGGCGTTCGGCCTTCTTTACGTGCAGAAATCAGGCCCCGGTGGCAACAAGCCGTACCTGGGATTCCACGCCTGGACCGAGGTCTGGATCGATGGGCAGTGGGTTGGGTTGGATGGCACGATGGGCCAGGGAAAAATCACCGCCGGCCACCTGAAGATCTGCGATCACTCCTGGGACAAGGTTGACAACCTCTCCCCATTGGCTCCCGTGCAGAAGCTTATCGGCAAACTGACCGGCGAGGTGGTGCGGGTGGATGTAGGGGATTGAGGTCTGGGCCCTGGGGAGGTCACCGCGAATGAACACCGCAATCTTGCTGTCGGAACGTTCTGGTAATTGGCTCTACCTGACCGGACCGGAAGCCTTGGCCCGTGCCGTGCCTGAAATGATGGTGGACAGCCAGGGGGTGGAACTTTGGCTGGACTACGAAGACGGCTCGGGCAATTGGCCTGTGGCCGCGGTTCGTTTTCCCGCTGGCTGGCAACCGGGTCTGTGCTGGTCCTGGGCGATCCGCAACCTCGAACACGCCACACGCGAAAACCTGGTGACCCATTCCGCCCCGGGGGAAACCATGGACCTTCAGACCGTTCGATCCTTCGAATGGCTTCAGTTGGGCGGCGAGGGATCCGCGCTGGTGGCCCATCGGGGGTCGATCAGCGAACTGGTGGTGCTTAGGTGGTCCCGTCCGGGCAAGATTTCAGGTGCCGGAAATGGAAAACGGCCTGGCACCCATGGCCAGGCCGCGTGAGCGGATCTCAGTGACAGGTCTCACCGGCTCCGGTTCGCAAACAACCTAATGTTTAATTGGTTGGGCCCCTCACACGGGCCATGTTTCTCGTATTACCAGCGGCAGCAGGCGTAGAACATGCCGTTGGCACCCTGCGCCACGCCCACTTCACGGGGCGACCCGCCAAAACGGGGCTTGCAGCAGGAATTGATGGCAGCCTGGGGGGACGCCCCCATTCCCACGCCCTCGAACGCATAGGAACCACCGAAGTGGCCGACGCGCTGCGAGCTGGCCAGATAGTTGGCCACGCTCTGGGCGGAAGAAGTGTCCACATAACCGCCACCACCACCGGTGTTCCCGACGCCACGGCGAACCAGACCGAAAGGACCAGCGCTGGCCTCCATGGCGAAAGCGGCGGCGACAATCAGGGTGCAAATCTTCTTGAACATCGGATCATCCTTTCCAAAAACCAACGGCGCGGCCGAAACAGCCAAGAGTCAGACATGCACCGCGCCGTATTCCAGCTTGCGCCGGAATAACCGTTAAATTCGATACCACCGTCAAGGACGGCATCTCTTCTGCCGACCTCATTATCGATAGAGCCTACCCAGCCTCTCGACAACCGGTGTTGGGCCCCGGGCCGTGATTTGAGTGGAAAACCGATTTCCCACTTGACCCAGACTACCCATATTTGAGACAAAGGAGCCTTGCAGCTGAACTTTAAAAGTGCAATATTCCGCCCGGAAAACCCGGCCAGCATGCTCGTTAAGTCTTTACTTTATAAAGACTTGTGAAAATATTAATTTTCGGGCCAAGGGGCCGAAAACCCCTTCAAAACCAACTTAAGCAAAATTTGGAAAATTTGGGAAATCTAAGAAGTCTAAGCCGTCATATTTGATACATGGGAACATCCACTTCCTGCGCCCGGGCCAGCACATCGGCCAGGCTGGTTTTCTCGATATACTCCCTCTCCAATCTGGCCACATCCCTCCAAATCTCACAGAGGGCCCGAGCCAGCGAACTGCCCTCCTGCCCACCCTCGGGCGAACGGTGCGGGGCCGGTCTGCCATCTATGGCATCCACAATCTCCGCCAAACTGATCTGCTCCGGGGACCTAGCCAGACGGTACCCCCCCTGGGCCCCCCGGGTGCTCTCCACCAAGCCCACCGTTTTCAGGGCCAACAGGATCTGGACCAAAAATCTCTCGGGTATGCCCTGGGTTCTGGCGATTTGGCGAATCCGGACAGGCCCCGGTTGCTCCCTGCTGGCGGCGAGCTCCATCAGGGCGATGCACGCGTATTCAGCTTTGGCGGAAAGTCGCATGGCGCCAGTTTCCCGGAATGACTGTCAATGCGTCAGATACCGCTGCCGTCGGAATGCTCCACCACATGCAGGCCGCATTCCTTCTTCACCTTGCCCCGCCACCGGCCAGAACGCTCATCCTCACCCTCGGCGACCGCCGTGGTGCATGGTTGGCAGCCAATGCTCGGATAACCATGGTCATGCAGGCTGTTGTAGGGGATTTCCTGGTCCACAACCGCCTTCCAGACTGCGGATTTATCCCAATTCAACAAGGGATTCACCTTCACCAGCCTGAATTTGGCGTCCCACTGCACCACCCTGGCCTGGCCTCGGTCGGCGGTCTGGTCCTTACGGATGGAACTGATCCAGGCGCTGTACCCCGCAAGGGCCCGCCGCAGCGGCAGCACCTTGCGGTCATGGCAGCATTGGTCGGGCCGCACGCCATGCAATGGGCCGCCATGCAGGCGCTCGTACTCCTCCACAGTGGTGTCCGGACGGACATATTCCACTTCCAGCCCGTATTTTTTCAGCAGTTTTTCACGGACTTCGAGTGTTTCGGCAAACTGGTATCCGGTGTCCAGGTTGAACACACGGATGTTCGGGGCAACCTTTGCCAAAACATGGATGATCAGGCAACCTTCCACGCCAAAGGCGGTCGCCATGGTCAACTTGGCGCCAAACCTCGCAGCGGCCCAGGACAGGATTTCTTCCGGGCCGGCTTGGGCCAAATCTTCCGCAACTTGCGCGATCTCGGCGGCCAACTCGGGGTCGGGGCCGGAGGATTGCGGCGATTCAGGCTGTCCAACCTGCTTCAGTTCCACCGCCAACCCACCTGAAATACCCGCTCATTGTTAAAAGTGTCGGTGGAATCATAACAAGGTTGATCAGGGAATGAAAGATTGCGGCCATTTCCGCTAAAATCAGTCCAATGCTTCCAGAGCGACCTGATTCATCGCCCCGATCAATCGGGCATGGTGGTACCAGGCCAATCCGTCAATGGTGGCCAGTTTCCGGGCGGTCACCCCGTCCACCAAGGGTCCTTTCTCCACCATCAGGTTCAGGAGTTTCAGCTCCCGCCCAGCCTCCAGCCAAACGGGGCGGACACCCCTTGCGATGGCCCAACCCGCACCCAGTGCCCATCCGCCCCAAGTGCTAACCCCGCAGACGATCAATCGTTGAGTCTTCACCCGGCAGGCGATTGCTCCCCCATTGGGGATGCGGTTGGCCACCAGGTCCCAGCCGGCCAAACCCATGCCGATCTCGTTGCCCCCATCGCCAATCCCGACCGTGACCCAAGCCGGATCTGGCGATTCAAACAACCCGTGCGCGGGAAAATTCCAAGGGGAAAGGTCCAAACCCCGCATGGAAAACGCCTTGCCCTGCCGCGCCTCTGGGCATTGCTGTTCAAATAGGCGGGTGTCAGCCTGGGGTTGGGCGACCCGGAAGGTTTCCAGCGTGTGGGTGGCTCCAGCCCGCTCAATGGAAATTAAATGCGTGAAATCCCCTTGCCATCGCTTTAACGCCTCAGACTGTTTGTCAGGCTCACGTGGCAGGGAGCTGATATCGATGACCGGAATATCCCGTTGCAATCCACGGCTGGCCAAACCCAAACGCAGGGCGGAGAGGGCGGTGCCATCCGCTGCCAAAACCGCCTGAAAACCAAGTCTCACCGCGGTTTCGGCCAAAAAAAGAGCCCCGGGGGGACCATCGGTCTCACTGGTCCCGGGCGGGTCCGCCGAGGCGATGGGAAATCCGGTGAGGATCAGCAACCGGGGAGAGGCGTGGGTCGCCAATGCATTGGTCGCATAGAGGAAATCCTGGGACCTGATGGAGAAAAGGCTGGGCTGGCCCTGGGCCAGTCCCCTTCCGGCTGAATCCACCTGGATCAGCGCGTTCAGTTGATCCAATGCCTTGTCCGCGCTGGTTGGCTTCATCTTTCCTGCCAGGGATCACCCAGTTGATTCAAGGCCTGCCCCAACCAGGCCGTTGTGCCAAGTCGCTCCGGCCATTCCGGATCAGGCGGGCAAACAATGCTCACCCATTCTTCCCGCGTGGGATGCCCAAATCCCAAACCCCAGGCATGCAGACCAATCCCCAGCCGGCTCTTGGCTAGGGGGGTTGCGCCGTAACGCTCATCCAGCAACAGGGGGCACCCCCGCCAGGCGAATTGCGCCCGGATTTGATGGGTCCGGCCGGTGCTGGGCCGCACCACCGCCAGCCCCTTCCCATCACCACGGGCCACGACCTGAAACGACAAACGGGCCTCCTTGGCCCCTGGTGAACCTGGGGTGGCGCGTTCCGCATGGCGTACCCCTTTACCCTCCGCGGCGCCCTCGGCCCGCATCCAGTCCAACATCTCACCCGAATCCGCCAACCGTTTGCCCGTTTCCTCAAAGCAGGCGAGATACACCTTGCGGGTGGACTTGTCCTGAAACTGCTCGGATAGTCGGGCCGCCGCTTTGCTGGTCCTCGCAAACAACACCACGCCGCTGGTGGGCCGGTCCAACCGATGCACCACACCCAGATAGACATTGCCAGGTTTATGATAGACTTCTTTCAAATAATCTTTGGCCATTTCAGCCAAAGTCATCTCGCCAGGTTCCGCCGGGGGTGCGGTGGCTAACCCGGCCGGCTTGTTAACAGCCAACAGATGGTTGTCTTCCAGCAAGATTGGCGGCAGGTTTCGGCCCATTCCGGCATCATATCCACTGTTTGACGCTAATCTCCCGCCCAACACAACTTATTGGGGTGAAACAACCTGCGGTCTTGGAAAACCTCCCCGCCCGCCGTGTCGCTCATTAGTATTTGGCCCCGCCGTCCCCTACAATGACGGGATGACAGACACCAATCAGGGCGGTAAATCCAGCCGCAATCCCCGGGTTACTTTTTTCGGCGCCGCTCGCATGGTGACCGGCAGCATGCACCTTCTGGAAGTGGGCGACCGCCGCATCCTTCTGGATTGCGGCAGCATCGCCACCGGCAGGATGGAGGATGCCAAACCGCCCGAGCCGTTCCCGTTCGATCCCACCTCCCTCGACGCGGTGATCCTCACCCACTCCCACCACGATCACTGCGGCCGCTTGGCCACCCTGGTGCGTGATGGATTCGACGGCCCCATCTACACCCATTCCACCAACGTGGAACTGCTGGAGGTTCTCCTGCGTGATTCCGCCAGGGTGCAGGAACGCGAAGCCTCCATGGCCCGCCACCGGGGCGGCCGGCATGTCGAACCCCGCTTCGACACCGCCGACGCCGAACTGACCATCGACCTGTGCGAGCCACTCGGCTATGGCGAAAAGCTCAACCTTGGTGACGACATGGAGCTGTGTCTGCGCGATGCGGGGCACATCCTCGGCTCGGCCATGGCCACCATCTCCTGGCGCCGCAACGGCCGCGACCGCTCCCTCACCTACACCGGCGACCTCGGCCGTAGCGGGGTCGATTTCCATCCCCCACCCGCCTCCCTGCCCGCCAGCGATTACCTGATCTGCGAGAGCACCTACGGCGGTGAACTTCACGACAGCGTCGAAACCATGGCCCAAAAGACGGCCTTGGCCATCCGTCGGGCCGTGCGCGAGGGCGGCAAGATCCTCATCCCCGCGTTCAGTCTGGGCCGCACCCAGATGGTGGTGCACTTCCTGCAGACTTGGATGAGCGAGGGTATTGTCCCCGGGTTGGACATCCATGTGGACAGCCCCCTAGGCCACAAGTTCGCCAAAGTCTATGACAGGCATCCCGAGGGTTTCTCGGTCCCGCTACGCATTTTCGACGACATCGACTGGCTGGAAAACCGGGATGACGCGATGGACGCCTCGCTCAGCCCGGGGTCACGCATCATCATCGCCTCGGGTGGCATGCTCGAGGGTGGCCGCATCCTGCAGCACCTCAAGCACCATGTGGACGACCCGCGCTGCACCCTGCTGCTGGTCAGCTTCCAGGCGCCGGGCACACTCGGGGAAAAGGCGCTTCAGGAAAACGACAGCATCCATTTTGGCGGCAAGCGCTGGAACAAGTGGCTGTCCGTCGAGCAGGTCCGCGGTTTTTCCGGACACGCCGACCACAACGATTTCCTGCGCGCCGTCGAACCACTCGAGGGGAAGACCTCCCGGGTGATGCTGGTCCATGGCGACCTCGAGCGGGCCGAAAAGCTCGCCAACGCCTTCGAGACCCGCAATCTGGGCAGGATCAACCTGCCCGAACTGGGACAAACCATCGAACTCGACTGATTCCCCCTCCGCATCCGCGACACCCGAGACAGGAGCCGTTCCCGATGATCTCCAACCGGTTCATGCTGGCGCTGCTTTCCATCGTTTTGTGCGCCGCGGTCACCTCCGCCCAGGATGGCACCCCCAAGCCGGGTGAATGGTCCCCGCTGTTCAACGGCAAGGACCTCACCGGCTGGACTCCCAAAATCCGCACCTTCGCGTTGGGCGACAACTACAAGAACACCTTCCGCGTGGAGGAGGGCCTGCTGAAGGTCCGCTACGACGGATACGACAAGTTCGACACCCGGTTCGGGCATCTCTTCTACAAGCAGCCCTTCAGCCACTACACACTGCGAATCGAGTACCGGTTCGTGGGAGACCAGGCGAAGGGCGGTCCCGGGTGGGCCACCCGCAACAGCGGCGTCATGATCCACGGACAGGACCCGGCCACTATTGAAAAGGACCAGGAATTCCCAGTCAGCATCGAGGTCCAGTTCCTCGGCGGTGACGGCAAAAACCCACGCACAACGGGCAACCTCTGCACCCCGGGAACCCACGTGGTGATGAAGGACAAGCTGGTCAAGACTCACTGCATCAACTCCAACTCCGACACCATCCACGGCGACCAATGGGTCACGGCTGAGATCGTGGTCAAGGGATCCAAGGTCATCGAGCACAAGATCAACGGAAAGACGGTCATCACCTACCAGAAGCCGCAATACGATCCGGGCGACAAAACCGCCAAACCTCTGATCAAGGATCCGGAAAAGCTGCTGATCGAGGGCGGCACCATCAGCCTTCAGTCCGAAAGCCACCCGATCGATTTCCGCAAGGTGGAAATCATGGTTCACCCCAAGCCCTGACAAGCGGCCCCCTACCACCATGTGGCAACCACCCTCCAGACGGCGCCTGTGGCTGATGCGCCATGGCGCCGTCGATTATTTCGCCAGGCCGAACGCCGACTTTTCCTCCCCGGAATTGTCCCCCCGCGGTGTGGAACAGGCCAAGGCTGCGGGCAGGCTGCTTACCCCCATGCATATGGATCGAATCGTCAACAGCGGTTTGCCACGCACCCGCCACACCGCCAGCTTGGCGCTTCCGGGACACTCACCGGTGGAAGACCCGCGTTGGCGGGAGATCGAACCCGGCAAACTGGCACACCCCGCCCCCGGTGCGGCTCCCGACGGGGACGCCCTGCGGGCGGTTCTGGGAACCTTGGGCCCGGGCCTGACGGATTCTTCCCGGTTTCTGGGCGGTGAAACCTTCGGCTCGGCCCGAGCCCGGGTGGTGGCTGCCCTCACCGACCTGCTGGCTGACACTGCCTGGAACCAATGTCTGGTGGTTGCCCACAGCGTCAGCATCCGCCTGGCCCTGCTCCATCTGCTGGATGCGCCGCTCGATTCTTTGTGCCGCCTGGAACAGGATACCGGCTGCCTGAACCTGGTGGAGGTGGACGCTGCGGGCCTGCCATTGGTCCGGCTGGTCAATTTCACGCCCCCATCCCCCTCCAAGGATCAATACCCGCACAGCTCCCTGGAGGAGCTGATTCTCCAGTTTCTCCAGGGGTATGCCAATTGAACCTAGGGCATAGAGGCCGATCAAGGATTTTTTGAATCTGGTCGAGGAAGATTTTCGCCCGTGGGCAGGGCGGGTATTTCCAATTCAACCCGGCTGGCGCCATCCAGGGCCTCCAATGGCGGCTCCCCAATTGCCATGTATAGCTCAAACTGGGCCTTGTTGAACCCAATCACCTCGTCAAGATAATTGTTTCTGGCCCGGTTAATTTCCTGAATGGCTAGCAAAGGCTCCAGGGCATCGTAGGTTTCCCTGGGACCGAGCATTCCAAACGACGAGGCGAGCAATTTGCGATACAACTCTTCTACTTGAATCACGGCCTTTTGCGCGGCCTCAAGCGTGTCGAAACGGGCGGCCGCCAACCGGGCGGCCTCGGTGACCTCCGCCGTCACGACGGCCTGTGTCTGGACAACCTCCGACATCGATGCATCCAATTGCGCTCGCCGTTCGCGAATTTGGGCAGCGTTGCCGAACCCGAAATTGCGGAGTTCCCAATTCATTTGCAACAGCAGGTCATCCCGGGACGACGTGTCACCGATAAAACTGTTCCTGCCTCCGCCAAAAACGCCCCCCGCGTAGTCAAGGTTCAACCTCGGGATAAGAGGCTCCTTTTGGGCCAATCGCAGGCTTTCATTGGCAGCTCCGGCCATAAAACGAGAAGACGCCAGTTCGGGCCGGTTGGCGACCGCCGTCTCCACCAGGTCCTCTATGGGTCGATCGGCGGGAATCAAAACCAGCGGATAAATCCCCATTTCAGAAGGCACCAGAAACGTTTCAGGCGGCAACAGGAGCACCTGAGCCAAACGCGCCGCAGCCGCTCCCGCCCGCCCTTCCAGGCGAATCCGCTCCTGCCGGCGAAGATACAATTCTGTAAGAGCCCGGTTCACATCTCCCTTGGTCTTGGATAGACCGGCTTTGTCGGCCACTTTGGCCCGCTCAAGCATTTGCCCCACGCGATCAAGGATTTCGGAGTTGATCGCCAGCCGACCGTGTACAGAAAGCAGATCAAAATAACTATCGGCGGCGCTCAGTTGGGTACGATTGCGGACAGCGCGTGCGTTTTCCCGGGAAGCATTCAACTGCTGCAACCGGACGAGAGGAAGGTAAATCGCCTCAGCGGTGTCGATGTTCAGTCTTGGCCCGCCCAAGGCAAAGGCGTTCGAGCGAGAAACTTGGAACACATCTCCCCGCCTATTCTGGTCAACCCCGTCATGCCGGAAATAACCAGGACCAAAATTCAGGGTGGGAACGAAAAGCAGGTCTGCCAGGTCTTTGCGCGCCTGAGCCGCACCCATCCTGGCTTGTGCAATGCGTATCAGGGGACTATTGGCGTCTGCCAATTGGATGGCGGTTGACAGGTCGATTGGGTACTCGTTCACAACCTCGGTTGCATGGTTCTCCACCGGCCTGGCTTCCCGAGCAGCGTAGGCCGGACGTTTCCTTTCATCTTCGGGACGGGGTGCAGGCAACCCTTCCTGCGCCATGGCGGCAACCTGGGCGAATAAAGCCCCAAGCCCAACCACCGCCATCCTTGCCAGGCGTATTGTCATGGCTTCACCTCTGCGGGAACAACCCGCGCCCCGTCCTGCAACTCAGCCTGCCGGTTGAGAACAACAAGGTCGTTCGGTGTCAGGTGCCGGGTGATTCCAGGCTTGGAAAGGTTGATGGGTATTTGCGCCACAGCCACTTTGCCGTCGTCCAATTGAACCACCGCCGGATACAAACGGGCAAAACCGCCCTCCACCAGGACCAGATGAGGTTTTCCTCCCTTGCTAATAAGAGCACCGCTTGGAATCACAGCTGCGGAGCCGAGGTTTTCAAGTTCAATCTTCATGGACCCTGTCATTCCAAGCACCAACCTGGAGGCCAGTTCCTTGTTGACCCGCAAACTCCCAGGCCAGTTTGTCCCAGCAGTTTCCGGCCGTAGATCCAGATCTACCTCCACCAGAACCGCCCGGTCCGTTGAATCAACCATCGGGGCGTAACGGCTGATCGGGGCACTTAGGACAAAACCGGGCAGTTGGTCGAAGGTGATTTCTGCCTTGGTTTTCGATGAAAGCCCGACCAGGATGCTGTCCGGGAATCGGGCCACCACCTTGGACCTTTTGTCAGATGCCACCACAAGCATCGCTGTTTTGGAAACCCCGGAGGGTGTGAACGAAAAGTCCCCGGGGTCGACGGACCTGGCCACGACTATTCCATCGAAAGGTGCGGTCAGTTTGGATAGTCCCAACTGGGCCTGAGCCTTTTCCATTTCCCGGATGGCGACGGAAACCGCAATTTTTTTCTGTTCAACCTCCGCCATGGCGGCGACGATTTCAGCTTTTTTCTCAGTCAGTGCGCCATTCGCCTGCCCGCTCGCGGCCATGGCCAATTCCACGGCCGCCGCGGCCGCCTCGAATTCCTTGGTTTGTTCGTCGACAAGGTCGGCGGTGACCGTGTCATCCTTGGCCAGAGTCTGGAAGCGATCCAACCTTTTTTTTCGGAACTCCCGTGTGGCGATGGCCTGGGTGATGGAGGCTTTCGCCTGGTCCACCTTGGCCTTGGCGGCTTCAAGGCCGGCTTCCTTCGAGCTCAAAAGCGCCTGTGCTGTCACCACCTCGTTTTTCTTCAGGTTGACCTGTTCTTCTTTGGACTTTAGGTCGGCCACAAGATCAGGCACTTCCAGGACCAGCAGCACTTCCCCCGCGTGGATCGGATCGCCGATGTTTTTCTCGACGGACCGGACGGTTCCCGAAAGCCTGGAACTCAGCTCCGCCTTGAAAAATGGTTGCAGGACGCACAATTGCCTGGCGTTGATCGTTGTGGCCCCCCTTTCCCTGGGCCGTATCACCTGGACCGTCTTGCCACCAATCTGGCCCCTTGGAGTATCTTTTTCCAGATTAGCGGATTCATCGCGGAGGCTGGGCTTGCGCATCGCAAAAAAAACAAGGAGCGCTAAGCAGGCCAGGGAAAAAATCCCCAAGGTGGCGAAGTAAAGGGTCTTTCTGCTCATCGGATGGCCACCTCTCCCTTGCCTGGAACGACCATCGCATAAAGCACCGGCACCACGAAAAGTGAGAGTGCGGTCGCCATGATCAGGCCACCAATCACAGCCCGTGCCAGCGGAACTAGCGCTTCTCCCCCGGGACTCAAACCAAGGGCCAAAGGCGTCAGGTCCAGGGTGGTGGCAAGGAAGGTCATGAGTATGGCCCGCAATCTCAAGGACCCGGCCTTGGTGGCCGCCTCCCGCCCATTCATGCCGGATTCCCTCAACTGGTTGGCCCCGTCCACGATCAGAATTCCCTGGGAAACCACAATTCCGGTCAGAAAAATAACTCCCATCGCGGATTGGATGTTAACGGGGGTACCGGTGAGGTAAAGGGTCGCCAACACGCCGGCTGATCCCGGCACGATTCCTGCAAGGATGACCCACGGTGTGACAAAGCTTTTCAAAAGAGGAACCATCAGCAAAAAAACCAACATAATCGCCATGAAGAAACCGATCCCCAGGCTTTGAAAGGTTTCCACCATACGGCCGTATTCACCCTTGAAATCAACACTGGCGCCTTTGGGCAGCTTCAATTCCTCGATCAAGGGGGTTATTTCCGCGGCTACCGAGCCCAAATCACGTCCCTCCACATTCACCAGAATCGATGTCTTGCGGGCCATCTGAGCGTGCTGGATCTCCACGGGCATCTGAGAGGTTCCCAGTTCGACGAGGGAACTTAGCAGGACCGGCCTACCCGGCGTGCTACCGCTGGCCGGAATATTCAAGAGTTCCTCAAGATTTGCGTCTGGATTTTGCGGGTACTGGACTGCCACGAAATATTGGTTTCCAGATTTCGCGTCGATCCAGAAATTGCGCTGCAACGAGGCGCTGGAGTTCATGGCGGCCACCACCTGCTGGGCCACGTCCCGAGGAGTTAGCCCCGCCTCCGCCGCCTTCTGTTTGCGGATCCCAATTTTGAGAACGGGAAGATCGTCACGCTGTTGCACCCGCACATCCACAGCACCCGGAATGGTTCTTATTTTCCCCTCCAGCCCGCGGGCTGTTTCCAGGCTCTCGGCCGCGGAGCCTCCCAGGATGGCGATCTCGATGGGAGAGGTGGCCCCTTGGTTGAGGGCGGCCGAGATCACACCACCGGTGTTCACGCCGATGCGCAGGTCCGCCATGGCCGGATCGGCTTTCAGCGCCTCGCGAATCCTCGAAGCAAGCTTTGCCGTGGTGTCCGAACGCTTCTCGTTCAACTGCACGCGAACCACACTGTCCATCTGGCCACTGTTCTCGGTGTAAGCCGCGGACCAATCGGTGGTGAGGCCGATTTCGCTGACGATCAGGCGGATGTCCGAAGACGGGATCGTTCTCCGGATCAGTTCTTCAAATGCCTCGATGCGCTGCTCGGTCGCATCCAGCCTGGAATCGGAGGGAGCTTGGACTGAAATGGAAATCTGGCCAGAATCGGCCCCAGGAAAAAACTCCCTGCCGATACCTGGCAAAAGGGACAGACTGGACAGGCTCAGTACCAGAACCCCGGCAAGCACTGCCCAGCGCCAGCGAAAGGCGGCTCCCAACGCGATCCCGTACATGTCTGTCAGCTTGTCCAGGAACCCCTCGACCACATGGTGCGTCCTGCCCAGCAGACCCTTAGGTCCCGCACCATGTCCCCCGGCAGGCTTCATCCAGCGACTGGCCAGCATCGGCACCAGGGTCCAACAAAACAGGAGGGAACCGGTAAGGGCGAGAGCCACACTGATTGCGAGTGGCCGGTACAGGAAACCGCCCACACCCGGCGTCAAAGCCACCGGGGCAAGAACCACTATCAATGCAAGTGTTGCAACCAAAACTGGAAGCATCAGGTCCGATACGCCCGCGGTCGCTGCATCGCGCGGGCTCTTGCCCAACCCCAGGTGCCTTTGGGTGTTCTCCAGCACCACGATGGCGTTGTCGATCAACGGCCCGATCGCCAGGAACAGCCCACCCAATGTCATCGCGTTAATGGTGTTCCCGGTCACCTGAAGCCCGAGAATGGTGAAAAGCACCGCCAGGGGTAGAACCAGCAGCGCGATCCCCGTCATGCTCAGGCTTCCCAAAAAAAGCACGATCAGCACTGCGATCAGAATCGCCCCGAGAAATCCCTCCTCAATCAGGCTCACGATGGACTTGCGTATGCCCTCCGACTGGTCCATCACCCATTCAAGGTTCGTCCCTTCCGGCATCGCTGCCTCAATTTCGGGCAGCGCCTTTTTTAGCGCGTTGGCCACACCCAGGCTGCTGGTACCTCCCTGGCGGTAAATCGGCACATAGACTTGCTGTTCCCCGTCCACCCGCACCCGGGATGTCTGGATGAACGAGGTGTCCTCGGCATGGGCCAGGTCACCCAGTGATACAACCTGCCCCCCGGGAATCCGGAGGGGCAAATCATTCAGGTCGCTGACATTGTCCACCATGGAATCAATTTGAAGCGCCAACTGGCGGTTGCCAAAGTAGGCGTTCCCGGGGGATGTCACCAGGTTCCCATCCTGCAGTCCCTTCGCCACATCGGTGGGCGCCAGATTTCTGGCAAGCATCCGGTCACGGTCCAGATACACCATGATGGTGCGGTCCTTCCCGCCCACCACCACCGGCGACACCACACCCGGTATGCCGCCAAGTCTGTTGCGCAGGGTGATGCGCGCCAGATCCTTGATCTGCGCCTCATCCATCCCCTGGTTGCGAACCACCAGCAAACCCAGTGGCACCGTGGCTGTCGGGTCGAACGGCAAAACCACCGGAGGTAGCGTGTTGGGGGGCAGGGTTGGCAATGCGCCAAGCGCCAATGAATTGGCAAGGGTCAGGGCCGTGTTGGGATTGGTACCATCCCGGAAGGTGGCTCGGATGACACTCACACCGGTGAGTGAACGGGATTCCAGTTGGCTCACTCCGGGTGCCTGGTTCACCCACCGCTCCAACCGGTTGGTGATGGTCCTTTCGACCGACGAGGAGGGCATTCCTTGGAAGTAGGTGAGAACCTGTACCGCCGGGGTATTGAATGCCGGCAGAATGTCCACCGGAATAGTTAAAAGTGCCACCACTCCCAAGACACAGGTCAACAGGGCGAGCACAAATACCGCATAGAAATTGTCGACGGCGAATTTGATCATGGCCATGAGCAACTTACTGTTAGAACAATGAAATTCTTTGGAGGCATCTCTATTGTTCGTATTATTCTGCCGCCCTTCGCCAATTTATTTTCCAACAAGTAGTTTTGGGAAAAATAGAAAAGACAGAGAATAAGGCGCATCGCCCAGATAAACTTTCCTAAACACACTAAAATTCTTAGCTAATTCCTTGACAGTCACTTGGCTTTTAAGTTAACGGAGATTCGGAATGCTTTCCTAGAATCGGTGTCACTTAATTGCCTTGGGGTGACTTGGTGCGAACCGGCGTTTGGCTCTTGTTGATGCTTGCAGTGTGGCCCCTGCCCCTGATTTCAGCGCCAGTTCAGGCTCGTTTCTTCGAAAAAACCGATGAGGCAAATACTTCCAAGCCTGAAGAGAGTGGTGCCCAAGGGGAAGAAAACTCCTCGCCATTAAGCAAATCAGATAAAAATTCAACTGCCACTGGGAGTATTTCCCCGGACGACGCGCCTTTACCGACAAATCACCTTTCCTTTCTGGTCTGGCAGGAACCGGCCCTGGATGCCGGACCAGGCGGAACCGAGGATGCCGTCGAATACGGCATGGCTCGGTTGCTGCCGACTATTGCCGGCGCCAAATCCGGCGGCCCCAAGGTCACCTTCGGCGGTGTTTTTCAGGTGGACGCTGGCTGGTTCAACCAGAGTACCGCCAGCCAGGTGGCAGTGGGGGATGTCCAGGATGCCGCGGGAATCAGGCGCGCGCGCCTGACCGCCTTCGGTTCCGTTGCCGAAAATGTCGATTTCCGAATGCAATTCGATTTCGGATTTCCGGGCCGGCCCACCTTTACAGACAATTTTTTGGATTTCACCAAGGTCCCGCTCCTGGGCACGGTGCGGGCCGGCATCTTCAAGCAACCGATGGGGTTGGAGGAACTAACCAGTTTCCGGTTCCTCACCTTCATGGAGCGGGCACCCAACTTCCTGCTCCAGCCTTTTCGCCGGGTGGGCATCGGATTCTTCAACGCCTCGGAAGACAGGCGCGCCACCTGGTTTGTCTCGGCATACCGCTCGGGCAATGACCAGTTCGCCAACGACATCAGCGACTCGGGTGGTTACGCCGGCATGGGCCGTTTCACCTTCCTGCCCTTCATCAACGAATTCGACGACCACTTTCTGCACATCGGCGGATCTGTGGGATATTCCGGAGCAAACAACGGCAATATCCGTTACGGTTTGTTCGGGGGCAACGCCCCCGAGTGGGGCATGTTCGTCGGGACCGTTGGCACGCCCGAATTCGAGAACTCCACGCCATCCTTCGTCAACACCGGCAGGATTCCCGCCTACGGCGCCATCTTGTCCAACACCGAGCTGGCATATGTCCTTGGCCCGTTTTCACTGCAGGGCGAGGTGACCACCAGCCAGGTGGAGCGGGTCGACAATCCAACCGCCTTCTTTTACGCCTATTACGCGCAGGCCTCGTTCTTCATCACCGGGGAGCACCGACCCTACAACCGCAACCTGGGCTACTTCGACCGCGTCATGCCTCACACCACCATGGGCTCGGGAAAACCCCTGGGTGGCGCCTGGGAGGTCGCCCTGCGACTCTCCCACATCACTCTCTCCAACGCCGGCGTGGAGGGCGGCGACCTCACCGACGGGACTTTTGGAATCAACTGGTACGCCAACCCCTACACGATCATGAAATTCAACTTCATTCACTCGTTCCTGGACAACAAGGGCAATGGCAAAGGCGGAATCTACGACCCCAGCAACGCCAATGTCTTCGCCATCCGGGCCCAGGTGGATTTCTGAATCCGATCCAAAACCCCTGAGAAACCCCGCTCATTCAATTTCCACAACGGTTCCGTCGGGCTTGATGTCAATCTCGCGCACCTTGCCGTTCTTGGCCTTGCCGCGCACCTCGTAAACTCCATTGCCCAGTTGCCAGGCGGTCTCGAAGGTCATGCCGGGCAATTTCTCCTTGGCCACGGCCATCACATTTTCGGGCACATCCTTCAGTTCAAGCGTTTTCTTTTTCAGAATCGCCTCACCGCACCCTATCACCGAAAGGGTCCCGAGCAATGCCACCACGAGCATTTCCCAACGCATCAATAATCTCCCGATGCGACGATCTCGCCACCGGAGCGGGTGGAAAGTGCCTTGTAAACCGGGTAGCTGGTCCCCCCGGCCAAACCTGAAACATGCCCGTCAGCGAACAGGTAATTGCCCGCCCCCGCATGGCGCGAGGTGAAGTGATTGATCTCTTCGGGATATGCGGGCCCCCGAAAAGTCTCCCCGGTATGGCCCAGCACAAAATTCGATGAGGGAAGAATTTGCAGGGGCAAAGGAGAATTGGGAGTCGGACAGTGGTTTGCCCCCGTCACCGCCCCCACCCAGGTGGACTCGGCATGGCGAAAAGACCGTTCACCCACCAACAGCGTGCAATGGGACCCGTCGGTGATATCCGCCAAACGAACGGCGGAACCTCGGTAAAAAACGCCTTCCCCGTCCACTCCCGGCTCACCGATCCCAAAATTACCCACATAGTTGGCGGGCGCAAGCCTGCAAATGGTGGTGGCCAGTTGCCCCCCGGCAGACCGTTGGCCCACCGGAAAAGGCTGGGCCTGCGCTCCATCCGAGGGACAAAGTTAGCTCTTGATCACAACCTCCCGGGCCACCTGGTGGACCGGGGTTTCAATCACCTGTTTCAGGTCCAGTTGCCTGAACAGGTTGTCCTGTTCCATGCTGGGCAGGATCATCGCGGCCCATGCCCACCCCGGACCGGTGTCGTTTCCGTTGCCATCAAAACCGGAAAGGTATCCGGCCGGAAATTGCCCGGCCGTGTTGTGGTGGTTGTGCAGCGCCAAACCGATCTGCTTCAGGTTGTTGGAGCACTGGGCCCGCGAGGCTGTTTCCCGCACTTTTTGCACGGCGGGGACAAGCAAACCAACCAAAACGGCGATGATCGCGATGACCACCAACAATTCAATGAGGGTGAAACCAAACCGAAGTCGACTGGATTGGATCAAGGGCACACCGCGAAGTAGTTACCTTTTGGGAAATACATCAAAAGCCTAACCCCCGCGCACCCGAATTTCCCGGCCCTGGGTCCATTCCCTACCAAAAAGCATCCTTCAGGCCACAATCTTCATAAACGCAAACACCCCGGCCAAATAGCCAGGGTGAGGCTTCCAATCATCAAAATAAGACTACTTTGTCCGCTTACGATCTTTGCGGCGCTTGCGATCCAGGAAACCCTTGCGCTTCAGCGCCTTCGGGGTGGGATGATTCAGGGCCTTCCGGCGGCGCTTGCGGGCGGTGCGAAGTTTGCGAGCCAACATGGGTCCAACTCCAGATTCCGAAACCAAAACCCAAGCATACACCCGATTTCCACTTAGGTCAGCACCTCTTTCACCACACGGGCTGGTTCCACTCCCGTCAATTTCAGGTCCAACCCCTGGGTTTTGACCGTGAATCGTTCGTGGTCGATCCCCAGCAGGTGCAATGCCGTGGCGTGGATGTCATGCACGCTCACCTTGTCCACGGCCGCCGAATAGCCGAATTCATCGGTTTGGCCGAAGGAAAACCCGGGTTTAACCCCACCGCCGGCCAGCCACATGGTGAAACCAGCCAAATGGTGGTCCCGCCCGTTCCCCTGCGCCATCGGTGTCCGCCCGAATTCCGATCCAAAAATCACCAGGGTGTCCTCCAGCATTCCACGGCGCTTCAGGTCGGTCAGCAGCGCCGACGCCCCCCGGTCCACCTCGGCGGCCGTCCCGGCGATATGTTCCTTGATGGCGCCGTGGTGATCCCAGTCACGGTTGTACAGCTGGATAAATCGCACCCCCCGCTCCGCCAGGCGCCGCGCCAGCAGGCAGTTGGCCCCGAAGGTGCCATCCCCGCCCTTGGTCCCGTACAGGTCCAGGGTTTCCTTGGTCTCGTCCCGCAGGTCCATCAGGCCCGGCACACTGGCCTGCATGCGGAAGGCCATCTCGTACTGGCTGATCCGCGTGGCGATTTCCGGATCATCCACCCGGGTTTGGTGCAGCCGGTTCAAGGCCTGGGCCGCGTCCACAACCCCCCGCTGACCGGCGTTATCCACCCCTGGAGGGTTGCGCACATACAAGACCGGGTCGCCGGTTCCCCGCAACTCCACACCCTGCACACGCCCGGGCAGGCACCCGGAATGCCACTGCCGCGCGGCGATGGGCTGTTTCTGCCCGTACCGACCGGTGGAGACCAGCACGATGAAGCCTGGCAGGTCCTGGGTCTCCGCCCCCAGCCCGTACAGCACCCAGCTCCCCATGGCCGGCCGGCCGGCGATCATGGTGCCGGTGTTCATGAAGGTGTGGGCCGGGTCGTGGTTGATCGCGTCGGTGGACAGCGAACGGATAAGGCAGATCTGGTCCGCGCACTTCTCACCGAGCAGAGGAAAAACGGTCGATATCTTCTGTCCGGATTGACCGTACTCCTTGAAGGGATGCTGCGGGGCGAACACCTTCAGCGCCGAGCCCTGCAACTGCGCGATCTGCTTCCCCTTGGTCACCGACTCGGGCATCGGCTGGCCGTCCAGCTTCACCAGGGTCGGCTTGTGGTCGAAAGTGTCCAAGTGGCTCATGCCGCCCGCCATGTAGAGCCAGATCACCCGCTTCACCCGGGGAGTGTGGTGCAGGGCCCCCAGCGCGCCTGGCGTGCCGCCACCCCCGGCCGCCCGCAGGCCGACCCCGTCGCGGGCCAGCAGATTACCAAGCGCCATCGACCCGAGGCTCAGGCCGCCCCGCCGCAGAAAGCTCCTGCGTCCAACCTGGTTTGGCAACATCGTCCATCCTCCCATTCGACCCGGATGCCCCGGGGCCGCGGCTTCCGTCATTCCCGAGTGATGGTCTCGTGCAGATTCAGCAGCACGCGGGAGCATGCCACCCAGGCGGCCTGCTCGGGCTCGCTGATGCCACCAGCCTTGGGCACCACCCCCACCGACAACACCTTCCCCGCCTCGGCGGGTTGGGCCGTGTAATACTTACGCTGGGAGGCCAGCAATTCCTCCAGGGGCTGAAGCTCGGCGGGTTCAGCCTTCCGTTGCAGCACCAGCCGGAAAAGGTGCTGGATACGCCCCGCGTCCGATTTTTCGGGGCTACCCTCCAGCGTTCGGTTTGCCAAAGCCCTGGCCGCCTCCACCTGGATCGGGTCATTCAACAGCACCAACGACTGCAGCGGTGTGTTGGATCTGGCCCGGTCCGCCACGCACTCCTCGCGCGACGGCGCGTCGAACGCCTGCATGGCCGGATGCAGATACTGCCGCTGCCAGTGGGTGTAAAGCGACCTGCGGTGCAGGTCCTTCCCGCTGGATGCCTGCCATTCACGCGTGGGGAAATTCAGGTAAGCCCAAAATCCGGCGGGTTGGTACGGATAAACACTGGCCCCGCCGACCTTTTCCACCAACAGGCCGGACACTTCCAAGGATGTGTCCCGGACCATTTCGGCGTCCACCCGCCAGCGTGACTGGCGGGCCAGCAAACGGTTGTCCGGATCAGCCTGCCGGCTTTCCGGGTGGGATGATTGCCGCTTGTAGGCGTTGGAGGTGACCATGTGCCTTATCAACGCCCGCATGTCCCAACCATTGCCGACGAAACGGGCGGCCAGCATGTCGAGCAATTCCGGATGGGTGGGCCATTCTCCCTGGCTCCCAAGGTCCTCAAGCTTGCGGCTGAGCCCGTAACCGAAAAACAGTTTCCACAAGCGGTTCACCGTGGTCCGGGGTGTGAGCGGGTTGGCCGGGCTCACCAGCCAGCGTGCCAGGTCCAATCGATCCGCCTTCTGCCCCCGCGCTGAAAGGGGAGGCAACAGTGCGGGGGTGCCCGGTGTGACCGCCTCGCCCGATTCATCCATCCAGTTGCCCCGGCGCAGAACCCGCACCATCCGCGGGGGAACGGTTTCCGTCACCAGCGTGGTGGGTAAGGAGGCCTTCAGCTTGTCGCGCGCGGCACGCGCCTCCAGCAGTTCCTTGAACGCCGGGTGATCGCCTTGTGCGTTCTGCAGCAGGTATTGTTCCACCTTCTCATTCTCAGCCGCGTCACGCTTTTCCTTGCGCAGCAGGGCATCCAACTCAACCGGCAAAGGCCTGGCGACTTTGGCGGTCTGCTCCTCACCTTCTCCAACTGCCAAAAGCCGGTAAGAACCCAGCGTGTGACCGGGATTGGGGTGATCCTGTCGCAGGGTGATTTCCAGCACAGCGCCGCGGGGCAGGGTTTCCGCAAGCGTGAACTCGGCGGCGTTGGCCTTTCCGGCCTCGGGCAAAATGGCCCAGCCCCAATCCTTGCCTTTGGCATCCCCGTCGATGGTGCTGGCGATCGTCCATTTCCCGTAAGGATTTTTCTCGCCATGCGAGGCTTGCTCATGGGTGGCCTTGGCCAAAACCAGTTTCACCGGACGCTTGTCACCCTTTCCATCCACCACACGCGCTTCAACCTCGGTCAGCACAAAATTGCCGTTGCCGGCCCTTCCCGGACCTTTTTGCGGAAGCCCGTTCGCTGGCAGCACCTCCAGGCGCAAGGTTCGCATGGGCGCATCCAGGGCTTTGATCAGCACCACATGGGTGTCGGTCGGCGGACTTTTACCCGAAGCCAACACAATCCCCGGCCCCTTCAACTCCAGCTTGGCCCCGCCGGTGGAGGTGGCCCTTTCAATGGCCAGGGGTTTCACCTTCCCGACTGAGCGCTCCAGTTCCTCGCGCAATGCGGGCAATTTTGCCCTGGCTCCGCTCTCCAATGTCCGGATTTTTCCCTCCAGCCGGGCAAGTTCGACACGCTGGTTTTCATCGGGCACCGCCATTTTCGGGCCCCAGTTATCGCCGGAATACAGCCCCACCTCGCGGATGTCGGCAAAAAACGCCTCCATCCGGTAAAAATCTCGCGTGGTGAACGGGTCGTACTTGTGGTCGTGGCATTCGGCGCAACCCAGCGTCACTCCCAGCCACACGCCACTCACATTGCGAACCCGTTCCGCGATGTACTTGGCCAGGTATTCCTTGGGTTGCACGCCGCCCTCGGCACTCATCATGCCCAGACGGTTGTAGCCCGAGGCAACCTTTTGCCGCTCGGTGGGGTTGGGAAGCAAATCCCCCGCCATCTGTTCCACCGTGAATTGATCGAATGGCATGTTGGCGGCGAACGCCTCGATGACCCATTGCCGGAAGGGGTGCACACTCACCGGTTGGTCCCCGTGGTAGCCCACGCTGTCCGCGTAGCGCACCAGATCCAACCACCACATGGCCATCCGCTCGGCATGCCGGGGCGACGCCAAAAGCCGGTCCACCTGCCGTTCGTAGGCGCCGGGGGCGTTGTCCGCCAGAAACGCGTCCATCTCGGCCGGAGTGGGTGGCAATCCGGTGAGGTCGAAACTCAGCCTGCGGAGCAGCACGCGCTTGTCGGCGATCGGCGCCGGAGCCATTCCCGCACCAAGCAGCTTCTGGCTGATCACCCAGTCGATGTCATTGCCGGTGGCACGCTCCGGCTTTCCCTCGGGAGGCCGGACAGGCTCGAACGACCAATGCCCCTCGAACTTTGCCCCCTGGGATATCCACTTCTCTATCAGCCGGATATCTCTTTCTGAAAGCGTCTTGCCGCTCTTGGGCGGCGGCATCTTGCGTGACGCGTCCGACTCCCGCAGGCGCATCGCCAGCTCGCTCATTTCCGCCTTGCCGGGAACCACCGTGCCCGCCTCTCCCGGCTTGCCCAGTAACCCTTCCCGGGTGTCCAGCCGCAGGTCGGCTTTGCGCTGTGCGGAATCCGGCCCGTGGCAGAAAAAGCAGTTGTCCGACAGAAGCGGACGGATGTCCCGGTTGAAGCGCACGGTCGCCGGCAGGTCGTCCGCCGGGGGCAGGGCGTACACGCCCAGTGTCATCGCCAAGGTCAGAAGCTTCATCATTCGTCACCTCCGCCGGGCGGTGCGGGTCGCACCACCTCCAGCAATTCAATCGCCGGCATCCCGTCGCAGTGCAACAGGGCCAGCCTGCCGTACATTCTTGTTCCATCGGGGTATTCAGGGCCAAGGCCGAATCGTTCCCGATCCAACGGCCTGATAGGGTGGCTCAAAAGCGCCGTCCGTTCCACCCGCCGCATCACACCCTGCTCTATCAGCAATCGCCCCAGCGGGGTTTTCTCCTCCAGGATCAACTCCCGCACCCGGGGCGTCAAAAGATTTAGATGTATGCGCACGATCCCGAAAAGCACCGTCTTGCCGCTCCGTTCCCCCTTGAGCAGCAGCTTTCGACAATACAGTTCGCCCTCGCGTTTGCTGGCAAGGGCCACCAAGGCCACCCGCTCCCGGTGGTGGGCCTCCAGTGTCACCGTCATGTGGTGGTGGTGGGCAAGCAGAGTGAGCGCCGGCTCGGGCAATGCCTCTGGGCCAAGCCAGGTTTCCCCCAGCGGTGGTTCACCGGGGAATTGTGCCAGCAGGCTGGCAAGTTCCACACGGTCGCTTTTTTCCGGGCCCATCGGCGGCCTCAGGTCTGGAAGGCAACTGAAAAAGTTGCCTGTGGGAGGGAATCAAAGGTCAGCCAACCGGTTGCGGCATGGCCAAAACGGGCAGGGTGATCAGGGAACTTTCCGGGGCCGGTTCGTCCGGGGCGGCCGCCGGTTGCAACACCGAATCGACCAGATAGTACATCAGTTCCCGCAGCGGCTGCGGTTCGGCCTCGTCGGCGATGGCCTCGGCTTTGGCGCGGAACTTTTCCAGAAGCTTTTCCGCCCGCTCGAAGACCCGTGCCTGCGTGTATAGCGTCCGCACGCGCTCCACCACCGACCCCGAGGCGTTACCCCTGCGGATCAGCTTCAGCAACTCCCGGCCCTTCTCGGCAGGCAGGCTTTCCAGGGCCAACGCCAGCAGCACGGTGGGACGGGCCGCCAGCACATCCTGCCCTGCCACCAGCTTGTTGTCATCGTCCGGAGTGAAGTCATTCAGGTCGTTGATGATCTGGAACGCGATGCCCAGGTTCTTGCTGAACTCTGCGATCGACTTGTCCAGCTTCGCCGCCTGTTCGGGATCGCCCCCCAGGCGCACCCCGGCGTACAGCGCCGCCTCGAAGGCGGGTGATGTTTTCAGCGCGTAGATGCGCAGGGCGTCCAGCGCGGAAAGCGACTGGTCCTCCGCCTGGCGCCACAGCAGCTCGGCGCCCTGCCCCTCGGCCAGCTTCACATGGGCATCCGAAAAACGGGCCAGCAGGTCGGCTGCGGCTTCCGGGCCGTGCGAGGCGGCGTCCCGGGCCAGCAACCGGTAGCCCCAGCCCACCAGGTAGTCACCGATGTTGATGGCCGGCCCGGTGCCAATACGCTTGTGCAGGGTTTCCTGCCCGTACCGGTAGGCGTCATCGTCCTCGATGTCATCGTGGATCAGCGACGCCTTGTGGAAGGCTTCGATGGCCAGCGCCGCCCGCTTCACCGGGTCAGGGAAAACAGGGGCTTCCGAGGCCCGGGTGGCCTCGCCACCCCGCATGGCGTCATAGGCGGCCAGCGTGATGAAGGGCCGCGACCGCTTGCCGCCCCGCTCCATCCATTCGTAAGCCAAATCCTCGTTGCGGCCCAGAGTCCCTGCGCCCTTGCGGGTGCGCCCGGCCAGGCGGGTCAATTCCGGTTCCTCGCACAGGGCGTGGGCCGACCGCAACAGGTGCACATAGGTTCTTGGCTTCACCGCGGGGGCGGGCGTTTGGAGCTGGATCATCTCCATCACCCAATCGTCATCCACCGAGGTGCTCTTGCAGTTGCTCGACAACAGGGGCGTGGCGATGCACGGTATGCCGGCCAGCAGGATCTTGTCGATGGCCCGTTCCAGCACGTTCAGGCAGGCCACACCCACGATGGCGTCCACATGCCCCGAAACGATGATTTTCAGAACGATGGGCGTACCTTCACTCACCAGAACCTTGTAGCCCAGGTCCTCGGCCTTGCCCTTGAAATCAGCCACCGAGCACGCGCCGCACTTGCGGCAATCCAGACCGAACTCGTCGTAATCGGCCGGACACCCCTCGGCATGTTTCAGGCAATGGGGCAACAGCAGCAACCGGCGGTTGAATGGCACCGCTTGCACTTGCTCCCGCCAGAACTCGTTGGCGATCATCACCGCCGTGAAACCGGTGTGCTCCAGCCCCAGGTCCAAGCGCTTGAGGATGGCCTCGGCCATCACCTTCAACTCGTCCTTGGTGAAGGTCTGGGATCGGTCGAGGGTGGCGACAAATTCCTTGGCCACCTCGCGGATCCGCTCACGGTCTGCCCGGATTTGGGGCACCACCTTGATCTGGGCGGTTTTGGCTCGGGCGGATCCGGATGATGCCGACGGGGCCAAACCGTTGGCGAGGTGCGGCTTGCTGGCAAAGCTGGACACTGGTTCACCTCGGGCGGGAGGGCTCGTAAAACTTCATGGTAATCACTCCACCCAGGTCTGGTCACCCGGGGGATGATAAACCGGCGCGCGCAAAGCTCGCCCCAATGCGGAGATGCTGAAGATTATCGGGTAAAGCTTCTCGAAATACCAGAGCCTGGCGAAATAAAACCCGATCGGTGCTGCGTCCCGGTGCCGGCCTTCCCGAATTGCCCGGCAGAGCCAACCCAACCCCTCCCGGATCCGCTCCACCGCACCGGTCCGGTGCGGGGCCACCAGATCCATCAGGGCCGTCAAAGCAAGGGCGGTTTCCTCCACCTGGCCCACCACCCCGCGGTCACCCCCCCAGCTGCCATCCGGATTCTGCGATTCCAACAGATATCGCACCCCTTTGCGGGCCTCCTGCAGGTCGCTCAAGCCCAGGTCCCGGTAGGCCAAAAGAACCCGGGCTGTCCCGAAAACCGGGTTGGCGTCGCCAGGGGCGTCCTGGTGGCCAAACCACAAAGGCAGCCAGGATCCGTCCTCCCGTTGCTGGCGGGCCAGGTACTCCAGGCCCCCCTCCACCAGCAAACGGATTTCCAGCCGCACCATTGCCAATCCATGGGCCTCGGGATCGTTTCGGTAGGGTGCCACGGCGCGGATTGCATGGGCCGTCAAATCGGTCCCGCTGCGGTCAAAAGGCAATTTCCCCCAACCACGACAAAAGGTGGGCACCCCGCCATCCCGGTTTTGCAGCCCACCCAGCCAGCCGACGCCCCTGGCCAGCCAATCCCACGCGCCCTTTTCCCGTGGTCGCGCGGCACCCAGCGCCCGAAGTGCGATCAGGGCACCGGGCGTGTCATCCGCGTCAGGCACACCACCCGGCAAGGGGCTCCAGGCCCAGCCACCCGGCTCGGCACCCGTGAAGGGATGGCGCACCCGGTGCTGCTGGTTCAACAGGTAAGCCGCCACCTTCTCCCTGTTTGCAAGCAAATCCAGCCGGTCGGCATCTTCCAAGGCCTTCACGGCCAGGTTGGTCACCCAGGTGGCCAGGTGGGTGTCGATGGGCCAACTGCCATCCTCACGGGCGCTGGCCCGCAAAAACCCCAGTCCCTTGCCCACCACCGGGTGCGACCTTTCCCCGGCACCCGCCAGGCTGAGGGCCACAAAGGCGGTCAGCGGAGTCGCCTCCAGAAATCCGCCGTTTTCTGGCTGAAGCCTGCCCAGCACCCGCAAAGCGGGCCCCGCCGCCAGCGAGCGCACACCGGACCAGGGGTTGATCGATGGCCGGTTCCGGTGGATACAGATCCCCATGCTGATCAGGGCGGGCAACGCGTAGCTCACAACCGGCAAACTGGCAAAGCGGTACCACGATTGCGGGAGCACCGCCAGTTCGTGGGGCAGCCTGGGCACCTCGTCCCAACCCACCAGTCCCGCCAGCGCGCAGGTGGTCAGGATGGGCACCGAGAAGGTCCGGTCTGTGCCGTAAAAATCACGAACCGCCCCGGCCCATTTCGCGGCGGTGTCACCCGCCCGGCGATTCACCCACTCCTCGCATCGCCGGTAGGGGGCCTGGTATTTTTCCGCGGTGCGGGTCAACCGCCACGCGCACAGGCACAGGATGCTGGTGGACAGGTTGGATTTGCTACGGATTGTGTCGCCGAAACCGCCATCTTCGTTCTGGTTGGCCGCAAGCCAATCCAGGCCGGCCGCGACCAGGTTCCAGTCCGCGGCTCCGGATTCGCTCCCGGCCTGCCCGGCATGGGCCAGGGCGCTCACGGCCACCGCCGTCGAAAGCGCGCTGGAACAAAGCTCCCCCTCCCAGTGGCCACGAGGATCCCGAGCAGCCATCAGGTCGGCCAGCACCTGCTCCAGCGCCTCGGTCAGTTGCCGTTCCACGCGTCACCCCGAACAAGAAAAAGCCCCGGAAGCGAAGCTCCCGGGGCCTTGATTTTAGCGGTTTCCCGCCGGCTCGATCAGGGCAGGAACGGCTTGGCGAACACATTCACCATCTCGTTGATGGTGGCCGCCGGCAGAGAAATGGCGGCCGAGGCGTGACCCGCTTCCAGGCTGATGGAGGCGCCGAAGAAAACGCTCTTGGCGTTCTTCACGTTCCCAAGGCCTTCCGGAATCGGCAGGGCCCCGCCGGCCACATCCTTCAGCACATTCACGATGAGGGCGCCGTACTTCACGGGATCGACCAGGGCCACCAGCGTCGCGTCATTCGGCAGTGACGAGGCGATCACCTTGAAACCGTCGGTGGAACCGACGCTCCCGTTGCCCGCCGTCGCCTTGGCCAGCAAATCCGCGGCCTTGGCCTGGTCGGGGGCGGTGATCTGGTACAGCTTTCCGTTCCCACCACCAACCCAAATGGTGATCTTCTCACCCAGGAGCTGCTTCATGGCCTTCACCATGCCGGCCTTCATCTCGTCGGGCAGACCTTCCTGATTGCCCAAGGCCTCGATGTCGATTTCCATCTCGATCTTCGAGAACTTCATGCCGCCAAGCGTGGCGCCGTCTGCGGTCACCTTGGGTTTGCCTTTGATCGGGGTCTTCCCAACCGGGCTGCTCAGGCTGCCTTGCACAGCTTCGATGGCCGCCTTGGCGGCGCCGGGCGCGTCCTCAACCTCGCGAACATCCACGCCCATCAGCGGAATGCCAACCGCGGAAGCGGCCGAACCGTTCCCACCAGCGGCGATTCCGGCCTCCAGGGCTTTGCCGCCATCCGGGGCCACCTTTTTCAGGAACGGAAGGGCAGCCTTCATCAACGCGCCGTTATTGGTGGAACCCATGTACATCATTTGGCCGGCTGGCAGGGTGGCCAGCACCTTGTTGGCGGTCGGCTTCAGGCTTTCAAGCGCCTTGGAGGTGGGCGATCCACCCTTCAGGGCGTTATCCAGACCCAGGACAATGCTCTCGGGCCTGAACTCGATGGTTCCCAACACGCCCTGGCTGTCTTCCAGCGCCTGGAAGGCGGGCCCCACCAATTCCTTGACGATGGCGAACTGCTCGCGTTGCTCCTTGGGAAGCTGCTCCTCGGCTTGCTTGAGGCCTTCCTCGACCTGCTTTTTGCCTTCCTTGATCCGGTCGGCGTAGTCCTTGGCCAGCCGATCAAGGCCCACATGGAAACCGATGTCTGAGCCGAGAAGCTTCGAGGCCTGGGCCGTGTCCAGCTTCACGCCTTCCGTGGCAGAGACCGACTTCTTCAGGGTGTCGCGGTCGTTGGAAACCACCGCGAATCCCTTGTGGTTGGCCACATAAAGGGTCTTGCCACCATCCACCTCATAGGCGGTGATGTCCCCCTCCTTCTTGGCGCCCTTCCGTTCGTCTTCCTTGAACGCGCCCTCGATGAAGGCGTTGAAGTTTTCAGCCTTCAGGAAAGCCACCGCCTTAGGGTCACCGTCCTGGCCCGGCTTGGGAAGCTCGGGAATGGTGATGAAGATCGGGCCATTCTTGGCCAGCCCGCTAAACGGCTTGCGGCCGTCGATACCGTCCTCGAAAGCCTGCTCGATAAAGGTCTTGGCAATGGCGGCCTGGTCAGGCACAGCCTTTTCCAGATAGGCCAGCAACCGATCCTTGGTGCCGACCAGACCCTTCAGATGGACAACCACCGCGGTCCCGGCGGGCACCACGGCCAAGTCGTTCCCGGAATCACCCGGAGCGACCGCCCAAACCGGAAGGGCAAAGGCTCCAGTGGCCAGCGAAAGGGCCAAAAACCCGCGCCGCAGGCATTTGCTGGCCCTGTTCTTCGCGGCGCTAAGGGTGGTGGAAAGTCGCTTCACTGCTTGGACTCCATGAGGCTGAAAAGGCTCTGCGGCCGAAATGATGCTGAAATAGGGTCCATCCCTGTGCCTTAAGACTGGACCAAAAAGCGGCGTTCAACGCCAGCACAATCGGCACAATCGACCCATCCAGTTCTACCAGTATAGGGCCACCACGGATTCAAGGCCCCTGAAAACAAGCGAAAATACATCACTTGCAGCACGGATCGAAAATTAGTGAGCCCAAGCAAGCGGCCGCAATCCTGGCTCGATATGAAGCAGCACTTGGCCATCTTGAAATAGCCGAACCACCCCAGTGGACTGGCTCACGGTAATGGCCACCGCCTTCGTCGCCTTGCTGACCGCCGCCGCGGCCGCGTGACGGGTGCCCAGACCCATCGACAGCGTGAAATCCTCATCCGGCACCATCAGCCGCATGCATCCGGCCATGGCGATTCCTTCCTTGCTGATGAGGATCGCCCCCTCCAGTCGGGCCAAGTCCTTCACCTGCTCGCGAACCGCCGCCAATTTCACATCCCTTTCCCCCTCGGGGTACCCGCGGAAGGGGTTGAAATTCATGGGCCGGGCCATTTCCATCACATTCCGGGTGTCACCCACCACGAACAGCGTCCCGGTTGGGAAATATTCCCGGCCTTCCCGGCCGATTTCGGTGGCCAGTTCCACCACGGCACGCAGCGTGGGCAGCGGAACCCGCGTCTCCAGACCCCGCAGTTCCCGCGCCGTCAATCGCTCCAGATGCTGTCCCAGCAACACCAGATGCAGGGTGTCCAGTTGCGGCATGTCACCGTCGGGGTCCGGGAAATTGCGGCACAGCACCAAAACCCGGGCCCCCTGGCTGACCCATTCGTGTCGCACCGCCTCCAGAAGGGCAATGCTCAATCTCTCCCGGATGCTCACCCCGGCGGTGGCGCTCTCCAGCACCCGCACCTCGGGAAACTTGTCTCGCAGCACCTGGCGCTCGTTGTGGGATGCCACCGCCGCAAGGAGCGGCACACCCTTGAGCAATCCCCGCACCTCGGGCCAATCCAGCGGGGTGTCAGCCATTACCAGGACAGCATCGGCCCCCAGGGAGCCAACCAGTTCCCTGGCCCCTGCCACCAGTGCCGCCGCTGTTGGCGTTAATTCCATCCAGAATATCCCCGTTGCCACACCAGGCGTGCTCGTCAAAATGTTGCCTCATCGTAGCCGACCCCTCCGGCCAATGCGAACGGCACTCCCTGCATTTTTTGGCGCTCCCCAAACGCCTGAAAACAGATCGGGCCCAGGCGGGTTTCCTTCCGGGATGAAACCCGCCGCGCCGGTGCGCTAAAATGGCGGCATTGCTGAACGGTTGGCCGGGGGCTTGAGAACGAGATGGCAGAACGGGTGCTGGTGGCCATGAGCGGCGGGGTGGACAGTTCCGCCACGGCCCTGCTGTTGCGCCGCCAGGGTTACGATCTGGTGGGCCTTTTCATGCGGACGGGTGACCACGGCTCGGCCGTGGAGGCCGCCCCGTCCCGCAAGAAAGGCTGCTGCAGCGCGCTCGATGCCGGCGATGCCCGCCGCGTGGCCGACCTGCTGGACATGCCTTTCCACGCGCTGGACTTCGAGGAGGATTTCGGCCGGATCGTCGACCGGTTCGTCGACGAATACCGGGCGGGCCGCACACCCAATCCCTGCGTGGCCTGCAACAACTGGCTCAAGTTCGGGCGGCTCGCCGAGATGGCCGACCGGCTGGATTGCCGCTGGATCGCCACCGGCCACTACGCGCAGATCCTGCGGCCGGATGGCCAGGGCCCCGCCCAGTTGCACCGCGGCCTCGACCCGGCCAAGGACCAATCCTATGTCCTCCACGGCATCAAACCCGCCGTTTTGGAAAGGGTCCTGTTCCCGGTCGGGGGACTGCCCAAGTCTGAGGTCCGCGAGATCGCCCAGGAGGCGGGCCTGCCGGTGTTCGCCAAGCCAGATAGTGTCGAGATCTGCTTTGTCCCCGATCAGGACCATGTGGGCCTGGTCCGCCGGCTCCGGCCCGGCCAGTCGATTCCCGGCGATATCGTCGATACCCAAGGCAACCGCCTGGGCAGCCATGATGGACTGGAACGCTTCACCATCGGCCAGCGCAAGGGCCTGGGTCTGGGGGGCGGCACGCCCCGCTTTGTGCTGCAACTGGTTCCGGAGCAGGGAACCGTGGTGGTGGGCGGTCGCGACGAGCGCCCGACGGTGTCCCTCCTCTCCGTCGATTTTTCCTGGCTAGCCCCCGCCCCGGATTCGTCCGAGCCGCTGCTGGCCCAATGCCGCTACCGTCAGGAACCCCTGCCGGCCCGAGCAGATCTGACAGACAATGGTTCCGTCCGTGTGACCTTCCATGATCCCCAAGGCGGTATCAGCCCCGGCCAGTCGGTGGTCTTGTACCGGGGATCCCGTGTTTTGGGTGGTGGAACGATCGAAAAGACCGAACTCGGCAAATAATCCCTGATCCTGATCCTCAAACAGCTTTTTCCCGCAGCCGCTCCTTGATGATCCTCAACTCCACAGCCTCAGGCATCGCCTTGTAGAACGGGTCCAGGGGATAACAGCCCGAAACCAGCCCGTTCCTCGGGGCCGTGGTGCAGTCACTCAGGGTCCGGCAGATCCTTTTGCGGTCGATCGGCCCGGCCTTTTCCAGGTCACGGATCAGGTTCGGGTAGCTCAGCACCATCCTCCCCAGGCCGACCATGTCCGCCAGCCCATCCCGCACCACAGCCTGCGCGACCGGGCCCAACCAGTCCTGCAGGTAAGAGTAGGCTGATCCCACCCAGACCATCCCCGGGACCTGATTTTTCAAAAATCCCGTCGCCTGAATCTGCCGTGCCACCCCGGCCAACGGCTCCTCCGGGGGGAGATAACCATCCGAGGGAGGCTGGGCAGCCGGCCGCTGCAGGTGCGGGTTGTAATAGGGGCTGGCGGCGGTGGTGCATACCAGCCGCACGCCGGCGCGCTGGGCCAGCCGCAGAAACTCCGCCGGTTCAGCCAAATCAAATCCCGCCCCCGTGCCGTCTCCCCCAAAGGCGTGCGGATAAGGGCCGGGCCACGGCTCGGGCACACCCGCGCCCCCGGGCCCCTTGGTGTAGGGCAGCGAGTCGAAAATACTCAACCGCAAGCCAAGGGCCAAACCGGGAGCCCTGGCCCGCAGCCCTTCTGCGATCTCGGTGAGGAACCGGGCCCGGTTTTCCAGCGGGCCGCCAAAACGCCCGGGCCGATCCACCGCGCCCAGCAGCTCATGGCCCAGATAACCGTGGCAGTGCTTGATATCCACAAAATCAAATCCGCACCGGGCCGCCAGCACCCCCGCCTCGATGAACTGGTCGATCAAACGCGCGAAATCATCGTCTGTCATCAGGTGGTGTGGCAGGCCACCCCCGCTGCGACGGTCGAGGATGGGATGGTGGTAGGCGATCCACGGTTCCATCTTGCCGCCCGGATTGGGGCGCGACCATCTGCCTGAATGCGTCAATTGCAGGCCGACCACCGGGGGCGATCCTTCCCCCATCGCCTCCCGGTGCGCCGAAAGCAGTTCCTGCCTCAGCACCTCCAACTCCCGGGCGGTGCGGTCGTTCAATACCAACTGGTTCGGGTTGGCCCTGCCGTCGTGGCGGACAGCCACCGCCTCGCCCCCCCAGATCAGCCCCGCACCGCTGGCACCGAAATGCCTCCAGCGCCGGCGGGTCAAATCGGTGGGCAAACCCTCCGGGGTGCCGTCCCAGCCCTCCATGGGCAATATCGCCCACCGGTTGGGGGACTCGCCGGCCGCGGTCGCCAAGGGAGCATCCATGGGGCCGCCCGGCAAATACGCGTCGTCCACCGGCAGATCAATGCCCCGCTGCCGGCAATGTTCCCTGAGGGTTCCGGCCTCCCGCACCGATGCCAGCTTCAGAAAATCCCGTCCGGGGGCCTGGTCAGTGTCCACCATGAGGGTTCAACTCTCCCCGCAACTCTGGATCATCCCTTCCAGCCGTTCAAGAATAGGGCGCATCAGGTCGAGGTCGGTCTCGGGCCGCTTCGGGCAATCGGGATGGGTGCTCGGATGACGGATCAGGCCCCGAAGGTGCAGGAACTGCGCCGCCGAGTGCTTGTACGCGGGCACCGGATCACGGAAGGTCAAAAAACCCAGGTACTGTAGCCAGTCATTCACATGGAAAAAATGGGGGTTCCGCTCACGCCACAGCCGGTCCCGCAAGGCGAACGCCTCCGGATGAAACGCGCTCAGCCCCAGCAGGTAATCGCTGCCGTACATCACCATGTCGATCGCCAGGTCGTTACCCGTCAGCACCAGGAAATCCGGGCGGTAACAGTCCCGCAATGCCAGCCGGTCCCACTCGCGCATGCGGTCCAGCGAGGAATGTTTGGCCCCTAGGCATTGGGGTATGTCCAACAGTTCCCGGTACACATCGAGGCTGTAGATCTGCCCGGCGGAGGAAAACTGTTTGCCCAGTTCAAATCCGATGAAGCCCCGGGGGCAGTTGCTTGCCAGATCCCGGTAGGCTTTCACCAGTTCAGGCCCCCCCAGGGCTGTCAGCCCGTGCGACTGCATCAGCACCGGTATGCCACCCGCCTGATCGATGGCGGCGATTTCTTTGCGGTAAGCCTCGGGTTGGAATCCATCCCCGGGCCGGTCGGGCACGCAGGCCCCCGCCACGAACTTGCGTCCCTTCGCCAAAGTTCCGCCGATCCTCAACGCTTCCAGGCGCTGGTTGTGGCTCAATAGCGGGCCATATCCGGTGTCCATGTTCAGCGCCGGCACAAGGCCGGCACGGAAGGTGCGGTCAACCAAAACCTCCAGCCCTTCCCAATCCGGCTTGCCGGACGGGTCAAACGGAAGAAGCACTGCCGACATGCCCACGATGGCCCGCCCCGGCCTCATGGGAGGCATGCCACCGGCCTCCCAATGGTTTTTTTCAGGATTCATGGGAAACCACGCGTCCAAAAGTTAGAATCGGGATAAGGATCGATCCTTTCCGGCCCGGACTGAATCATACCAGCCCGGTCCCGCCCGCCTCCGGAGATTGCCCGCATGATGTCCCTCGCCGCCCTGGCTTTCGTGGCTTTGGGTTTTCAAACCTTCGCCAGCCAGAATCCTGCTCCAACGGGCGAGGATCCGGCCCTGAAAGAGGTGCGTGAACTACAGGCCCGCATCGAGAAGGTTCGGGGCCTGAAGTTCAAGGAACCGGTGCGAATTGAGCGCATAAGCCGCCCAGGCGGAGAGGACCCCGGCAAACAGGGCTACTACGATCCGGCCGCCAAGCGTCTGGTGCTATTCAGTGATGTCAAAGGCAGCTACCAAAAAGGCGTGCTCATTCACGAATTGGTCCATGCGCTGCAGGACCAGCATTTCAACCTGCAAAAACTCGGGGCCAAGCTACACCAGGCCGATGAGAACAACGACGAGGCCCTCGCCCTGTCGGCGCTCATCGAGGGCGACGCTTCCCTGGCCATGGTGGAAGTGCTGCAGGATGAGCAACCAGCCGCCGGCAAAATGCTGGAGGGCAAGCTGGAGACCGCCCGTAATTTGCGAAATGCCTTCCTCTACGGCCAGGGGGGCAGGTTCGTCCAGTCGCTGAAGGCCAAGGGTAGCTGGAAATCGGTCGACATGACTTATTTCAACCCACCCACCTCCACCCGGGCCATCCTCGATCCAGGTACCCGCAAGGCCTCCATCAACCTTGGAGCCGGCAAGGTGAGGGGGGCCTTCGGGCTGATGGAAACCCTGCTGGCCTGCCCCCAAACCCGCGAGAAAGCCGTCGCCCTCGCCAAAGCTTGGCGTGGCGACCGGCTCGAGGAAAAAAGCTGCTGCACCGTCTGGACCCTGATGCTCGACACTCCCGACGCCGCGGCCGAGGTGGCCACCGCGCTGGAGCAATCCTGGTCCCACCGCCATCCGGATTGGAAAAAAGCGGCGGCCAAGGGCCTGGTTGCCTCCTGGGAGGTACCCGGCAAGGGAGGGGCCGGAATTGCCCGTCACGGCCAAACCGTACTGGCGTTTGAGGATTTCAAATCCACCGACACCGCCCCATGGGCATCCCGCCTCCAACTGCCACCCAAAATGAAGCTGGTGGCGGGAGCGAAGCCAGACCCGATCACCACGGGTGCTTTTCTCGACGCGCTGCTGGCGGCCGACTTCGTCTGCGTCGGCGAGCGGCACGACAGCCTGCCCGAGCACCGCGCCCAGCTCTGGCTGCTACAACTGCTGCATGCCGCCGATCCCAAGACCGGCTTGGGCATGGAGGCTTTCCACCGCCCCTTCCAAAAGCCGCTCGACGACCACAGCGAAAGCCTCATCGACGAGCCGGCCATGCTGGCCCAAACCGAATACGCAAGCCGCTGGGGCTACGCTTGGGAACTCGACGGCCCACTCATGCGTTTCTGCCGGCAGAACCGCCTTCCTGTGGCCGGACTCAACATTCCCCGCGAACTCACCCGCAGGCTCAGCGCCGAGGGCTTTGACAAACTCAGCGCCAAAGAAAAGGAAGACCTCGGGCCGATGGATTTCCAGGTGCCCGAACACCGAGCCCACTGGCTGGAACGCCTGGCCGCCATGCACGGCAACGGCACAGCCTCGCAAGATCGCAAGGAGAAAAGCTATCAGGTGATGGCGGCATGGGATCACGGAATGGCGGCATCCGCGGCCCAATTCAAGAAGGAGCGCGGCCTCAATCGGCTGGTGGTAATCGCCGGCAGTGGCCATGTGGAGCGCCGATTTGGCATTCCCAACCGGGTGGAAAAGCTGTCCGGGGGCAAGGCCGTCGCTGTTCGCGTCATCCAGGCCGGTGAGCCCCTGGAGGAAAAAGGCCAGCCACTGGCTGACCTGACCATCATCCTGGAATAATCCGGCTCCCCCCCGCTGGGTGGCCGGGCAAAGCCACCCCGAAAATTGATCGTTTCTTCACGAAAACCACACAATGATTTGTTAAACAACAAACGCCGGTTCACCGGGGAAATCGGTTCCCCCCCGGCGATGCCCAGGTGCCACTCTCATGCCTGCCGGTTCATACACGCCCTTCACGGCCATCATGCAGGAGCGTTCGCGCACCGGGCGTGGCCCCGATGGCGTGGACCGCGGCGTGAAGTTTGAGGTCCGTGGCTGGAACTTCTGGTACGGCTCAAAGCAGGCTCTCTTCAACATCGACTTGCAGATACCCGAACGCAGCGTCATGGCGCTGATCGGGCCCTCGGGTTGCGGCAAGAGCACCTTTCTCTGCAGCCTCAACCGAATGAACGACTTCGTGGACAACTCGCGCCACGAGGGCATGATCGCGCTCGACGGCCACGACATCTACGCCCGTGATTTCGACTTGGTATCGCTGCGTCGACGGGTGGGCATGGTGTTCCAGAAATCCAACCCCTTTCTCAAGAGCATCTTCGAGAATGTGATCTTCGGGCAGCGGGTCGCCGGGCAGAATGACCGCCGAATCCTCGAGGAGATCTGCGAGCATTGCCTGAAGCGCGCCGCCCTGTGGAACGAGGTGAAGGACCGGCTGGAGGATTCAGCCATGACGCTCTCCGGCGGGCAGGCCCAGCGTTTGTGCATCGCCCGGGCCTTGGCCACCAACCCCGAGGTGCTCCTGTTGGACGAACCGGCCAGCGCCCTCGATCCGGCATCCACCGCGCGAATCGAGGACCTCATCTTCGAGCTGAAGGAAAACTACACCATCGTCATCGTCACCCACAACATGCAGCAGGCCGCCCGTGTGTCGGACCAGACCGCGTTCTTCTTCGAGGGCCGGCTGATCGAGTACGGCCCCACCCAGCAACTCTACACCAGGCCCGCCATGCGCCAGACCGAGGATTACATCACGGGCCGGTTCGGCTGACCGCTCCCGCGTCAACTCGTTGGAACCATCCATGTCCATCCACCTGCAACGCGACCTGGACAACCTGCAGCGTCTGATCCTGTCCCTGGGCGGCTTGGTGGAGGCGGCCATCTTCAAGGCCATTCGCGCGCTGCGTGAGCGCCATGTCGGATTGGCCCAGGAGGTGGTGGAGGGCGATTCCCGGATCGACGCCGACGAGAACGCCATCACCGAGGAATGCCTCAAGATCCTCGCCTTGCACCAGCCCGTGGCGGGCGACCTGCGCCGTATCGCCACCGCCATGATGGCCGTGGTCGACCTGGAGCGGATGGGTGATCTGGCCGAGGAGATCGCCGAACGCGCCGTTCACATGTCCAGACTCAATTGCGCACCCTTTCCCGATGGCATCGAGACCATGACCGACCTGGCGTTGACCATGGTGCGCCAGTCGCTCAACGCCTTCGTCAACGGCGATTCAGACCTGGCCCGCCGGGTAATCCGCATGGACGACGCCGTGGACGACTACAACAACAAGCTGATCTCCGAGATCACCAAGACCATGCGCTCCTCGCCCGACCTGATCGAGTGCGCCCTCTCCCAGTTCTCGGTGGTGCGCCATGTCGAGCGCATCGCCGACCATGCCACCAACATCGCCGAGGATGTCTGCTACCAGGTGGAGGGCCAGCTCATCCGCCACCAACCCCGCTGAGTCGATTCGTTCAACGGTCGGACTAGCACCGAGGAACCACGCCATGGCCCCATCCGGCAAAATGGAAGATCCAGAAAAAAACCCGCGCGAACGCGTCCTCATTATCGAGGACGAGGTCGCCCTGGCCGAGGGCCTCGCCTACAACCTGCGCCGGGAAGGGTTCGAGGTGGCCCAGGCCACCGACGGCAAGACGGGTCTGGACATGGCCAAGGCCAACCCGCCCGATGTGGTCCTGCTCGACATGATGCTTCCCGGCATCCCGGGGGTGGATATCCTCCGCGAGCTCCGCGCTAACGAGAAAACCAAAAAGGTGCTGGTCATCATCCTCTCCGCCAAAAGCGAGGAATCCGATCAGGTGGTCGGGTTTTCCATGGGGGCGGATGACTATGTCACCAAACCGTTCAGCGTCAAGGTCCTGCTCGAGCGCATCAAGGCCCTCAAGCGTCGCAAGGCCGAGGGCGAACCCGTCGCCATGACCGAGCGTCCGCTCCATGCGGGTCCTATCCGCATCGACCAGGTTCGCCACAAGGCGTTTCTGAACGGGCGCGAACTCGACCTCACCCCGACTGAATTCCGGCTGTTGCAATGCCTGGCGGCACAGCCCGGCAGGGCGTTCACCCGCCGCCACCTGATGGAAGCCTCCATCGGCGACGGTGCCGTGGTTCTGGAACGCACCATCGATGTCCACATCAAGACACTGCGCCGCAAACTCGAGGACGACTCGCTGGTGGAAACCGTCCGTGGTGTCGGTTACCGTTTCCGGGAATGATTGGCGTGAACCTGCCCCCGCCTTTGACTGCTAGTCGCTAGGCGGGGACTCTGTCCCGGAAAAAACGAAGTGACCGGTTTTTCGACTCATGCCCGGACCTTTTTCCGCCAAATCCCCGGCACAACTTGACGAACTGCCCCGTTGGCCTCTATTTTTGATCTATCTGCTCCAGGCGGCCCTGTCGTCTAGTGGCCTAGGACACAGCCCTTTCAAGGCTGCGACACGGGTTCGAATCCCGTCAGGGTCAATCCCCACCACGCCTGGTTCAGGTACAACTTTCTCGCTTCTATTGCTTCAATAATCCAAAATCGCCTTCAATTTCCTATTTTTTTAGCCTGCAATCTTTATCTGCAGGCTTTATTTTTCATTTTCTCATTGTTTTCAAACCGCTTATCGGGAAAGAATAAGATATCCCGGTTCCCAGACACCGGGTCCCGCCCAAACCACCCGCATCCCTTCGATGCGGGGCAGGCTCCCGATTCGGAGTCTCTGCCATGCCCGACTCTGATGCGTCTCTGACTTCCTCGGTTTCCTGGAATGGACTGTCAGAGGAGTTGCTGAAATCACTGGCCCCCACTGAGGGCTGGGAACCTGCCGGGTCCCAAACCACGGCAGCCGGCAGCGCCCGCTTGTTGAAGGCCACCGGTCCAGCCGTTGGCGAACCGATTCGCGCCATCCTGTTGCCCGAGGCCGGATGGATCCACTCCGTTCCACCGGGACGGGAAAGCCTTGCCAATCTGATCGCCTGCCGGTCCCAGGAAGCTGCTCCCCCGGAGGTGGTTCCCTTCCTGAATGCGTCGCCGGAAGGCGAAACACCCTGGGCGACCGGAACGCTTCAACCGGGAATTTGGCTGGGAGATCAGACCTCCCGCAACGGCAGGGCTCCTATCCCCCAGGCAATCCAGATCATCCGACTGGCCGCGAACACCCTGGGATTCCTCCACCAGTCCAAATGCCTGGCCGGCCCGATTGTCCCCGCGGAGGTGTGGGCCCCGCTCGACGGCAAATCCGCGCAGTTCCCCTGGGCCGGCTTCATCGGGGCCCGTCTGGCCGCCTGCGGGCCGGGCCACGAATTTTCAACTAATTTAACTCCCTTTTATCCACCCGAGGTCCTCGACGGGGGTGCCTGGGACATCTCGGCAGACCTCTACGCGCTGGGTTGCCTCGCCTACTGGCTGCTCACCGGCGAAATGCCTTACCAGGCGGCCACTGCCCCCGAATTGCGCGATCAGCAGCGCGCCCGAAAACCGCGAACACCCCCGGAATTGCGCATGGGCGTGCCACCGGTTCTCTCCGAACTGGTCATGCGGCTCATCTCCACCGAGGCCCACGAACGGCCGCTCAAGGCTCAACCGGTGGCCGACCGTCTGGCGGTCCTCGGAACCAACGCGGGCCCCTCCGTGACCGCGGGTGATGGCTACGGCGTCAGGACCGACCAGCGAAACGCAACTCCACTCCCGCGCCCCGTGGCGACCGCCATCGATTCCGAGATCAAAAAGCTCCAGCAGGAGGCCGAGGCGGCGGCGGCCAACCCGGAGCTCTGGTTGAAGCTGGCCCAGGCCCAGTTCAAGGCGGGCAGGGCGGGAGACTGCCTGGTTGCGGCCGAAAAGGCCCTGAAATTGAATCCCCGTATGGGTGCGGCGGCCCTCCTCCGCGTGGACGCCCTACTCGCCAAGGGCCAGGTGAAGCAGGCAATCCGTGACCTGCAACCAATTGCCAAGGCCTTGCCAGGCGCTCCGCAGGTGCTGCTGCGCCTGGCCAAGGCGCGCGCGGCCGATGGGGATCACGCGCGGGCGGTCACCGATTGCGATGGCGCCCTGAAAGCCGATGAAAAAAACATCGAGGCCTTGACCCTCCGCGCCAAGTCAAACCAGGCGCTGGGCAACAACGCCCGCGCCCTGGACGATCTCGACAAGGCCATCGGTTTTGCCGAAAAAGGAAAGCCGGGCGGATTCGCCCGCCTCCTCGCCCTGCGGGCCGAAGTGCACCTCCACCTGAACCGGCATGAGGAGGCCAAGGCTGACATTGATCAGGCTCTGGCCACCGATCCCGATAGCGTATCCGCCCGGCAGGTCCGGGTTCATTACCTGCTCGCCGTGGGCAAACCGGCAGATGCCGAAAAGGATTGTGACCACCTGGTCCGCCATGCCGGACGCATGGCATGGCCCTGGCTTTTGCGCGCCCGCCAGCGGCAAATGGCGGGTGAGTACCATCTGGCCCTGGAGGATTTCGATGAGGCCATGGGCATCGAGGCCACACCTTCCACCATGGCCCAGACCGCCCTGCTTCTGGCAGCCGCCCCGGAGAAATCGGTGCGGGACAGTGCCCGGGCCCTAGAATTGGGCAGGAAGGCTGCGGAGGAAACCGGTTGGGAAGAGCCAACCATCCTCGAGGCTGTCGCGGCCGCCTACGCCGCCTGCGGCCAGGGCGAAACCGCGGCCGGCTGGGTGATAAAGGCCATCACCAGGGCCAAGCCGGAAGACAAGGATCGCCTGCAGGAAACGCTGAAGCTCTACAAGGCCGGCAAACCCTACCGGCTGGGCAAATCCTAGACGACCGGATCACGGCACCGCCAGCCACTGCACGGCGTCTGCCGTGACATGCCCCTCGGTCCCCTCGTTCGCCACGATCACCCGGCTAACACCCGCCGGGAAATCCCAGGTGCCAAGCGACACGAAGGGTTTGCCCATGGCGGGCACCCGGGTCTGGTCAACGGGCACGGTCACCGTCTTGCCTCCATATTCCACCGTCACCGGCACCCGGCGGCTTCGGTTCGCGTTCGGGGAATAGGCCAGTCGGACCTCATACCGGCCACCCTTGGGGATTTCCGCCTCGAAAATCAGCCGCCCCTTCCCCTTGCCCGTGTTGCCATCATGCCGGTAACCGCTCCCAATATAACCGGGCACCGAAGAACTGGTGGCCCAGTTCCCCTCCGCCAAAGCCTGCTCATCATCCCGGACGATTCCTGGCAATTTGGCGATCTCAATGGGTGCTATTACACCCCGCGCCGCTCCCGGCCTCCTGGGCCGCCGTTCAAATTCCAGCACCTGCCCGTCCCGCAGCAAACGCTCCCGCAATCGGGCGTAGGGCACATCCGCCACTTTCAAGTTGCCATCAATCGCCAGCGCCGCCGCCGTCCCGGCCGATTGCCCCAGGACGAAAAACACCGGCTCCATGCGGATCGACCCGAAGGCGATATGCGTGCTGCCTATGCAGACCGGCACCAGCAAGTTGTCCACTGTTCCTGCCCTGGGAACCAGGGCCCGGTAGCTCACCGGATACGGCCCGCCCGGGCTCTCCTGCACATCCCCCTCGTTTTGCACATTCCCCCGCGCGTCCACATACCGGGCGCAGTTGTGGGAATCCATGTTGTAGCTGCCCATACCCACCGGGTCGGGCACCGGGTCCAGACCCAGGCAATGCCGCTCGGTCTGGATCAGCTCGGCCTCCAGCCGCCTCCCCTCGCGCACATAAATCTGCCAGGGCCAGTTTCCGTGGCCGACGAATTCATCCCGCGCCAATCCCCATTGGGCGCAATGATCACGCACAGCCTGCGGCACCCGGGGGTGATTGGCCAAGGACCACATGAGGCCCTGCTGGTATTCGAGGTGCCTTTGGACGATGGCGGCGCGCCCGGCGTAGCCCGCCTGGGCGTAACCGCGGTTGCCCCCGATGAAATCCGTGCTGAAAGCCCCGTTGTTGTTGGTGTCCGTCTTGCCGTTGGGCATGGGTAGCGGATGCATCGGGATCCTCAGGTCCCCGGCCTCGAAATTCCGGAACAGCAACTCGTAGTCGCCCTCCCGGTAATTCGCCGGCTTGGCCCACGGGGTCAGGTTGTCCGGGTTGCGGGTCATGCACATGCGGAAGCAGTAGGCCTGCAGCCGCGAATCCCCCTCGCCCTCGGCGGGTAGCTCCGCCTCGATTCCCGCCAACAACCCGCTCGAGGGATCACCCGCGATCCGGTAGCCGTTGACAGGTTTCAGGAACCGGTGGTTGTGGGTGTTGCGGGCCCTTTGCACACCGTTGAGCGTCTCGTTGTGCTGGCGGTTCGATTCCCTGCCAACCCGGTGGGGCACCCCCGCGCGGGCGAGCAGATCACCCTCGTAACTGGCGTCAACAAACTGCTGGCCAAGGATCACTTTTCCGGACACCAGGCGGATTGACCGGATCCGCCTGCCCTCCAGACCCACCGCGTCCACTCCCTCGGAAAGGGCGTCCCCCTTCGCAAGTTCGACACCGGCCTCCTTGAGCCAGTCCTCCAAAACCTTTTCAGCCACCTTGGGCTCAAAGGTCCATTGCGCGTCCTCGCTGGGTCCATTCCGCCAGGCGGGAGACTTGTCGCGTGATTCCAGGTTCCAGGCCCGGGGGTTCTCGTAATGCTGACGCAACCGCCGGTAAAACTCCCGGGCGATTCCACCGATCACCCGTTTCTCCCCCGAGTCCGTCGCACCCAGCCCCGAGGTGGTCATCCCACCCACATGGGCTGTGGGTTCCACCAGAATCGCGGTCTTGCCCATGCGCCTGGCCTGGATGGCGCAGGCAATGCCTCCGGGCGTCCCGCCGTACACGATCACATCGTGACCATCAGCCCCGGGAATCCCCGTCAGGGCCATCGCGAGAAGCGGTACGAGCATGGGGCACCCGGCCTAGGGCCACTCAGGGGGCGGATCCGTCCTGCTGGTCAATCTGTTCGGCCAGCTTCAGCGCCCGCAACAGGCCGCGCGCCTTGTTCAGCGTCTCCTGCCATTCGTTTTCCGGGATGCTGTCCGCCACCACCCCGGCCCCGGCCTGCAGGTGGGCGGCTCCCTTGCGCAACACCAGTGTACGCAGGGCAATGCAAGTATCCATGTTGCCCGAGAAATCCACATAACCCACGGCGCCACCGTAGGGCCCGCGGCGCACCGGTTCCAGTTCGTCGATGATCTCCATCGCCCGCACCTTGGGCGCCCCAGAAAGCGTCCCCGCCGGCAGACAGGCCCGCAGCGCGTCCAGCGCGCTCATGCCCGGACGCAGTTTGCCCGTCACGGTGCTGCACAGGTGCATCACATGGCTGTACCGTTCCACGGTGAGCACATCCTTCAGCCGCACGCTGCCGAATTCGCTCACCAGACCCACGTCATTCCGCCCCAGGTCCACCAGCATGATGTGCTCGGCCCGCTCCTTGGGATCGGCCAGCAATTCCGTCGCGAGCGCCTCGTCCTCGGCGCTGTCTTTTCCCCGCCGCCGGGTCCCGGCCAGGGGGCGGATGGTCAGCTCTCCGTCCTCAAGCCTGGTCATGATCTCCGGGGAACTGCCCACCAGGCTCAGATCCCCCTCGCGCAGCAGGAACAAAAACGGGCTGGGATTCACCACCCGCAGCGCCCGGTAGATGGTGAAAGGCGAGGAATCCGTCTTTGCCTCCAGCCGCTGGCTCAGGACCACCTGGAAGATGTCGCCGGCAAGGATGTACTCCTTCGCCTTGGCGACGGCCTCATGGAATTTTTCCCGGGTGAAGGTGGAATGGTAATCACCGGTCACCTCACCCAGCGGCGCCAGGTCCACCACCGGAAGCGTCGCCCCGTCGCGGATCCGCCCCACCAGGCTATCCACTTGCCGGCAGGCTTTCTCATACTGCTCACGCGGATCACCCTCCGCGCGGGCATGGGCCACCACCAGCACGGTCTTGTTGATTTGGTCGAAGACCACCATGCGGTCGTACAGCGCGAACGCCAAGTCGGGTAGATCCCGGTCATCCGGCGGCGCGTCGGGCAGATGCTCCACCCACCGCACGGTGTCATACCCCGCGTGGCCCACCGCCCCGCCCAGAAAGCGCGGCATGCCGGGAAGGTGCGGGGCCTTGTGTTTCTCGATCAATGCCTCCAGGGCGCGCAGCGGATCCGCGACCGTCTGGTGCTCCTCGCGTCCGTCGGCGTGCGTGATGGTGACGGAGTTTCCCTTGGCGACAAAACGGCAAAAGGGGTCGGCCCCCAGGAAGCTGTAACGGCCCGGCTTTTCCCCACCCACCACGCTTTCAAACAGGAAGGACCAACGCGCGTCCCCCAGCCGATGGAAAGCCAGCACCGGCGTGAGGCTGTCGGAACTCACCTGGCGGTAGACCGGAACCAGTCCGATTCCCGGTTGTCGGGACAGCGATTGGAATGTGGCAAAGTCCGGATAATACCTGTGCATGACTTGGCGGCGACTCCGGAAAACCAGGCGGCCTAACCGGCCTTCCGGCCACCCGGAATGTTGGCCGAAACCCCGCTGCCCCGTGTGATTCAGGCTAACGAATGGCGGGCGGTTTTGAAATGTGTGATGGTGATTTCCAGCCGGCCTCCCGGCCGTCAAAAAGAGAGGGCGGCCATTCAGCCGCCCCCTGCCAACTGATCCAGGGCACCTGCCCCTGATCAGGACTTGGCTTTGTCCTTGGCGGCTTCGGCCGCCTTGTCCTTGGCCTTGTCTTTTGCTGCGTCCTTGGCCGCGTCTTTAGGCGCGTCCTTGGCATCCTTGTTTTTGGCTTTGCCCTTTTTGGCCTTCGCGTCCTTGGCGGGTTCCTTGGGCATGTCCTTGGGTTCGGGCAGCGGCACAAACTCCACGCCCACATTCACATCGCAGCCCTTCAACTGTTCCTGCAACTTCTTGGCACCCTCCTTGGTGACCTTGGTCTGCCAGAGGTACAGGTTTTTCAGCTTTTTCAGTTCCGCCAGTTGGGCCAGGCCCTGATCCGTCACCGCGGTCTCGTACAGGTTCAGGTACTCCAGATCCTTCATGCCCTTGAGATGCACCAGGGCGGCGTCGGTGATCTTGGTTTTTTCCAGGTGCAGTCGCGTCAGCCCGTTCAGGGGTGCCAACTGCCCGGCGATCTCGTCGTTGACCGGTTGGGATCGCAGGTTCAGTGCCACCAGCGATTTCCCCAGATCCTTCAGCGGGCTCAGGGTGGCGGCGCCGAACTTGTCCACCGGTTGCAGGAAGCTCACCTCCAGCCGGGGATCATTCTGGGCCACCTCCAAAACCAGGGCCCCCGTCGCGCGCAAGGCGTCCATCGCCTTCTGCTCGGCGGGATCCCGCTTCGCCTTTTCCTGGCCGATAACGGCCAACGAGGTCAAACCGGCCAAAAACAGAAACACCAAAAACGGACGCGCCATTCGTCTCACTCCAGATCGGCCAAGGTTTTCTCGGGAAAATCCGGGGGCCTTTTGGAATCTGCGGGCCCCCGGGTCAACCGCCGGGGGTCAGGACAATTCCTGACGCACCCGCTCGAGCAGTTTCACGGTGGCCTTGATGCCCTCGGGTTCCGAAAGGCTGCCCCCTTCCCACTCCACGCTCACCCAACCCTTGTAGCCGGCCTTCTTGACCAGTTCGAGCATCCGCTTGTAATCGGTGTGCTTCTCGTTGCCATTCGCGTCGAAGTCGTGCGATTTGGCGCTCACGCCCTTGGCGGATGGCATCAACTCCTCGACACCCTTGTAACGGTCGTAAGTTTTGCCATTGCCAAGGTTGAAATTGCCGAAGTCCGGCAGGGTGCCGCAACGGGCGTGGTTCACCTTCTTGATCACCGCCGCCAGCCACGCGCCGTTGCTGGAAAGCCCGCCGTGGTTCTCCACGATCACATTGATGCCCTGGCTGTCACCATATTCGGTCAACGCGGCAAGCCCCTCGGCGGCCCGCTCGAGTTGCTCCTCGTAGGTGCCCGAAGAGGCGGCGTTCACGCGGATCGAATGGCAGCCCAGGAACTTCGCCGCGTTCACCCACTTGTGGTGGTTTTTCACGGCCTGTTTCCGCTTCTCCGGGTTGGCGTCACCCAGATTGCCCTCACCGTCGCACATGATGAGGATGTTCTCCACCCCCATATCCTTGCTCTGCTTCAGCAACTCGTTGCCGGTGGCCTCGTCCTCGGCTTTTCCCTTGTAGAACTGGTTCACATATTCCACGCCCGAAAGACCGAAATCCTTCTTGGCGATGCTCGGGAAATTGACGGGGTCGAGGGTCTTTCCGAAGAAGGCCTTGTGCAGCGACCATTGCGCCAGACCGATCTTGAACCAAGGCTCCGCCGCCAGGGTCGAGGCAGGCAGCCGGCCGGCGGCCAAACCACCCATCAAAGCCGCCCCCGCAACCTGCAAGAAGGAACGCCTATCCGCTGCCTGGTTCAACATGATTTCAAAACTCCTGACAAACACCGCCGGGAAAGGCTCATTCCGTCCATTTGTCCCGGTCCGGTCGTGAATGCGATGGTAGCAAACCGGTTCCACCAAGCAAGCAACCCGCCCACGCTGCGAAAATTTGGCAAGCTCCGCGCGAATCAGGTTTACCGGGCCTGAAGTCGGCCGGATTGATAAGGCAAAATTGACTTGAACATTTGTACACTAAAGGGTAAATACTTCTGTGCCGGGTCGGGAACCAACAGGGTGATGCTGTTGCCCAAACCCGGATCACCCCTTCACCGGAAAATCAACCATGCAACCAATCGCCCCGGCAGACCATCGGCCCATTCAGGCCCCCCAATCAAACTCCGGGGAACCTCCCATGACCAAGTGTCCGATCTGCACCCACCACTTGGTTCCACGAGGCAAAATGTGGACCTGCAGCCGCTGCCAATTTGAAATTTGCCTGGGTTGCTCAGAATCTTGGGCTTTGGAATAACCGACCGTCAAAAAAGGGCCCGAAAAAGTGAGTTTGAGGCAACTTTTTTAGTCCTTTTGTTAAAATGGGAAAATTGGGAACCTAAAATAAGCACCAAAGCCCAAAATGTTACCGCTAATTAATAAAAAAGACCATAAGTCGACAGAGCTCTCCTCTTTTTTCTTGAACCATTTCAAGCCTAGAATCGTATGGAACTGAGAGCGAGTGTGAAAGTTTGACGGTTGGTGAAACTGGCCGGCCCGGGAAAAGGCCAATGCTGCCAGGAATGGTCGCGGTGAATCAGGGAAGAACAGCGTTCATTCATAGGAGATCCGAGCCATGTTGGTACTCAGCAGAAAAGTCGGCGAGAAAATCCTCGTGGGCAACAACATTGTCCTCACCGTCGTGGAGGTGAACGGTAACCGGGTTCGGCTCGGAATCGAAGCTCCGCGGGATATGGCGGTGGTTCGGGGCGAACTGGTTGGCAAAGGCCGCGATCTGGATGCGGAAATGCCAAAACCCAAAACCGCACTTTCCGAAACCGGCCTCGACAACGAGATGCCCGAAGGCAGTCACTTTGATTTGGTCCTTAACTAACCCTCCCGCCAGCTTCCTCCGGCCGGCAACGCCCAAGTCGGCCATGGAAGAATCCCCCGGTGCCTTCACCGGGGGATTCTTTTTTGCCCCTCGCCCTCATCCGCCTTGGAAATGCGCCTGATGCGCGCGTGGACTGCCCGGGAACCCGGGAGGTCCAGAGCAGGGGGACGCCCCCCGCTCCGCCCGGGCAGCCCCGCCCGAACCATCACATTCCCCACCGGGGATGGCCGGGAATGAATTGGCAAATCCTGTACCCCGACCGCAAAAATTCAAAACCGCTGGATTTTTGCGGAAAAGGCTTGTGACAGCATTTCCATTTGCCCGCCGGATGACATTCTATGCCCATTAATTGGGCACCCGAACGGGTCAGACCCCGAATGCTTGGGAAGGCCCAAGGCCTCAACGAAAAAACCCGGTGGAGGGACTCGTCCCTCCACCGGGTTCCAGATTCCGCCCACGCCTTGCCCGGCGCCTTACCCTATAGCCGATTGCTGTATTTCTTCACGCGCCTTCCGAAGACGGGTTGAGACGGGGGCTTGGGCGCCTCCGGCCCCTTTTCGGGTCCGGAGGGCTTGGGCTTCACCGTTTCAAATCCTTCCACTTCCCGCTTCTCGAGGATCTGGTTGATGAACATCTCCACCTTGGTCAGGCGGTCACCCTGGTCAGGCGACACGAAGGCGATGGCGATGCCATTCGCGCCGATACGCCCGGTCCTGCCGATCCGGTGGACATACGCCTCGGGATCCTCGGGGATGTCATAATTCACCACATGGGAGATGTCTTTGACATCAATTCCGCGGCCCACCACATCCGTGGCCACCAGGTGCTTGATCCGCCCGAGGCGGAAAGCCTCCATCACGCGGTCCCGCATCCCCTGGGGCAGGTCCCCGTGGATCATCGCCACCGCTGGAACCTCCGTTCGCAGCGCGCCGTACAGGTTCTCGGCCCACCGCTTCCGCTCCACGAAGATGATGCTTTGCGACGGCTTCTCGTCCTTCAGGATCCGCGTCAGCAAGGGCAGTTTGCGGTCCTCATCCACCGAGACATAGCTCTGGCGGATTTTCTTGACGGTGGGCTGTTCCGTCGCGATACGCACCTGCTTCGGGTCGCGCTGGTAACGCTGGGTGAGCCGCAGCACATCCTCGGGTAGGGTGGCGGAAAGCAGCAGGGTCTGCCGGTCCTGCGGGCATCGTTTCAGGATCCGTTCGATGTCGGGACGAAAGCCGATGTCCAGCATCCGGTCCGCCTCGTCCAGCACCACATATTGGGGTCCGCGGGGAACGAAGGTGCCCCGCTTCAGGTGATCGATCACTCGCCCGGGTGTGCCCACGATCAGGGGCACCTTCCTCTCCAGCGCCCGGACCTGAGGCCCCATGCTCTGGCCGCCGCACACCACAACGCTTTCGGGTCCGCCCTCGGGCAGGATTTTCCTGGCCTCCTCCACAACCTGGGCGGCCAATTCCCGGGTTGGCACCAGGATCAGCGCCTGGGCGTACTTGGAATCATCCCCTCGGCTCCAAGCGTTGAGGAAAGGCAATAAGAAAGAAGCGGTTTTGCCGGTCCCGGTCTGCGCCTGACCGATCACATCATGCCCTGACAGGGCAAGTGGAATGACACCCGCCTGGATCGGGGTGGGCTTTGTGTAGCCAGCCCGGTCCAGGCTGGCCAAGGTTTCTGGCCGAAGCCCCAATTCCAGGAATGTCGTGCCGGCTGCCCCCTGCCCTTTGCCAGCCGTCTCCTCGGCTTTGTCCTGCATCTCCATGCTCTTAATGGGTATCCCGTGTGATTTGGTTTGGCTTGTTTATCCGGCGCTTCCCGGATTCGGACCGCGACAACCTCCGCTAAAGATGTGAGGCTAGATCAAGCAGTCAAATTCTATCCTAAATCATTCCTCCAACCCTGTCCATATGGTATCCCGGTTTGCTTCCTGGTCACTATCCAAGAAGAATACCTTCCAGGGGAAAATCCCCCGCCACCCCACAGGAAGCCTGGAATGAGACTCGACGACTTCAAGGAGGGATCCGAACTCGGCGTGCTCATCGTGGGTGCCGATGCGCCCGGCCTGTTTGCGGCGGCCTACCTGGCGCATCTGGGTGTGGGCTCCGTGGTGATCGATCCTGAATACCAGCCTGCCATTTTTTCCCATGCCACCGTGCTGCAGGCCCGTTCACTGGAAATCCTCCGCCTCATTGGCCTCGATCAGCAGGTCATAAGTCAGGGCCGCATGCTCGGCGAATTGGAAATACTGCACCAAACCAAGTCCTTGGCCCACCTGCAATTCTCAGCCCTCCCATCCCCCTACCCGTTTGTTCTTTCCATTCCCCAGGCCTCCGTGGAGGAAGTCCTCCAAAATCACCTCGACAATCAAGGGACCCCCGTGTTGCGCGGGGTCCGCCTCACCAGTCTGACTCAGCAGGAAGGGAGCCCCGGCGTGCGCGTGGGGCTCTCCTTGCCCGGCGGAAAGGTGGTCAACATCCAAGCCCGCCAAGTGATCGGTTGCGACGGGTCGTCAAGCAAGGTTCGCATGCTGGCCGGAATCCCATTCCCTGGAACCGAAATACCCCTGCGACTGGCTAGCCTGGATGTGGCCATCGATGGGGGCAGAGGATTCATCCCCCCAGACCGCCAACAACTGCACCTCCATGAAGACGGCTGGCTGCTGGTCAACCCGTTGCCCTGCCCGGGAATGTTCCGCCTGGTCCTGGAGCGCGCGGCTCCGGCATCAGGTCACGATTCCACCCGCCCTGTTGCCTCCAGAAAGCCATTCCCTTTGTGCCCGGTGGAAGAACTGGAACAGTTGGTCCAAAAACGGACCGGCAGTCCGGCCCTGCGTTTCACTTCCATCCCGGTCGGCCGTGAAATAGTCTGCCATTCCCGGATCACGCCCTCTTTTCGCAAGGGCCATGTTTTCCTCGCGGGGGATGCAGCCCATATCCACACACCATTGGCCGGCATGGGGATGAACCTGGCCCTGGTGGACATGGCCAATCTGGCTTGGAAACTGGCCCTGGTCGAAAAGGGCCACGCCTGGCCGAAAATCCTCGACAGCTACCACGCCGAGCGTCACCCCGTGGTTCGTGACCTGGCGAAACGGCTTGTGGATCTCGAATCCTTCAGCCCTTCCCTCAAGGGACTGGCCCGTTCCCTGTGTGACGGACTCCAGAGGTTTCTACCCAACCTGCAGGCCATTGAGGAGCAGGGCGCCCTCCAGTTCAGCCGACTCCATGTCGACTACCGGGAAAGCCCCCTGGTGCGTGAAAGTCAGGAATCCTTGCTCGAGGCCATGTTCAGCCAAGGCCCGGGCGGCGTGGGCCTGAAAGCATGGCGAGCCTTCCGCAAGGGTCTCCATGCCGGGGAAAGGATTCCTACCCTTCCGTGGCCCGGCGACTCCCCATCCGGACGAACCCTTCTCGACCTATTGGTGGATGGAAAACACCACGCCTTGGTCTTCGCCGGCCCCCGCGCGGATCAATCAACCCTGGAAAATGCCGCCCAGTTGGCCCGAGCCATCCAGACCCGTGGCCCGGGTATCGGTCAGGTGGTGCCCCATCTGGTGGTGAATGACCAAGCCCCTGAATTACCCAGGGCACTGACTGAGGGCCTGGATTTGGTCCGGGATAAAAATCTCCACCTCACCACAGACCTGGGGTTCCAATCCTCCGGGATTTGCGTCATCCGCCCGGATGGCCACCTGGGTTTCCATGGCCAGCCCGCCGAGTTCGACTCCCTGCAGGAATGGCTTGCGAGCATCTTCACCCAGTAATCCCATCGGATAACCGCCATGCAATCCAAAGCCAGGGATATACTCGTCCGCGATTTCAATTCTCCCGATGGGGAAGGCGCCCAAGCCTTGGGCCCCTATCAACTGCGGCCCCTGATCCTGCGTGAGGAACAGGGTGCCACCACCGCCTGGCGTGTCCGCATCGATCCGGGCGCCAAAACGCCGGCCAGTTACCACGCCCGCTCCGAGGAACTCTACCTGGTCACCGCAGGCGATGGCACAGCGTGGCTCAACGGCCGAGAAATTCCGCTGAAAACCGGCACATTCCTGCGCCTCCCGCCGGGCACCACCCACGCTTTTCTGGCTGGCCCGCGCGGCCTGGAAATGCTCGATATCCACGCCCCAGGCTGCTGGCCCGACCACGACACCTTCTTCCTGGGCCCCCGCGACTGATTCCTCAACCGGCGACCGCTGTCCCGGCCCGGTTATCTGCACGCCTTGTGTGGGTGGTGGGTGTGGTTACGATGGGGCAGGGTGATGCAACCTGACGGGGGTCTGAAACCTGATGGATTCCGGGTGGCCTGGCGGGGGAAACCAATCCCCGGATGATTTTGATTACTCCAGTGGCGTTCCAACCCGCCGCATCCTTTCCCCGGAATCAGAGAATCCGGAGGGCGCCCCCTCCTCCGTGCCCCACTTCCCCGCCGAGGAAGCCATGGTGGCGGTCCGCCTGGCTGTCCCCGGGGCGTTCCTTGTCTTCGCTGGTATTTTCAACCTGCTCGTTTCCGGTGTCCTGCTGTTCGCGGGTATCGCCCTGGCCCAGGAAAATCCCGACGAAATGCTGACCCGCATGCGGCAGGACAATCCCCGTCAGGCCGAAGCCCTCGAGGCGCAACTCGCGCAAGCCAACATGACTTGGGAAAAGGCCATTTCCGTCTACCGCGTCGGCTTTATCGTCGCCGGCGGGTTGGGTATCGTCACCGGCCTGCTTGGCATCTGGGGTGGCCGATCCATGGCGCGCCGGGCCAACCATTCCATGGCGCTTGCCGGGGCTCTGGCCACCGCCATCCCCTGCATCACCCCCATGGGCTGCCTGATGCTCGGTCCCATCTTCGGCTTTTGGGCCCTCATTGTCCTGATGCGGGAGGATTCATGGCGGGCGTTTGGTCGCTGATCCTCGCCAGCCTCTGCCTGGCTGCCCCCTTCCAATCTGCTGATCCACCGCTCCGCTGGGGATGCGATCAGGAGGGCGGTGCCCCCTACTGCTTTCTGGATGGCAAACTCGAGCGCGTCGGGTTCGAGGTCGATATCGTCCGCGAACTGGAAAAGAAGCTTGGCCGCAAGATCCAGTTCACCCAATACGGCTTCGAGAGCCTCATCCCCGGCCTGCTGAAGGGCGATTTCGATTTCGCCATGAACGGCCTGGAAGTGCTGCCCGACCGCCGGCAGGCAATCCGCTTCACCCGCCCCTATTACCTGTACCGCCAGCAACTCACCGTGAGGAAAGGCGAATCCCGCTTCACGCGCTACCAGGAACTGGCCGGAAACACCGACAGGCTGGTGGGCACCATGGACGGCACAGCCGCCGAGGCACTCCTCATCCGGGACGGGGTGACCCACGCCAGCTATTCCACCCCCACCGAGGCCTACCGCGATCTCGAATTGGGCCGACTCGACGCGGTGCTCCTCGATCTCCCCATGGCCCGCCAATACGCGGCCGATAACCCAGCTTTCGCCTTCCTGGGCGATCCCTTCGCCCCGGGCCGCTACGCCATCGCCGTGCCCCCGGATGAGAATGCCCTGGCCGACTCCATCGACCGCGCCCTCAACGACATGATCGGCGACGGCACCCTGAAAACCATCCTTACCCGGTGGAAAATATGGGACGATTTCAACGCCCAATACCTTGCAACCGCCACCAGTGCCGCCGATTGGGAATTCGAGGACAAGGACTCCGGCTACGGCTGGACCATAGCCCGTTACCTGCCCCTGTTGCTCGAGGGGGCCCGCGTGACATTGCTGCTCACCCTCGCCAGCTTCGCCCTAGCCCTCTGCATCGGCCTGGGGGTCGCCACCGCCCGTCTCTACGGCCCAAAGCCAATCCAAATCCTGGCTGTCGGCTACATCGAGTTTTTCCGGGGGGTCCCGCTGCTCCTGCTGCTCTTTTTCCTCTATTTCGGGTTGCCCTCGGTTCTGGCGGGCATGGGCCTGCCGGGAATCGGCGAATTCATCACCCCATTCGCCGCCGCCTGGCTAGGCCTGGGCCTCACCTACGGGGCCTACGAGGCGGAAATCCAGCGGGCCGCCATCCAATCGGTTCCCCCGGGGCAGTGGGAGGCCGCAGCCGCCCTGGGTATGCCCAAGGGCCTGACCTTCCGCCGCATCATCCTGCCCCAGGCGGTCCGCATCGCCCTGCCCCCCACCACCGGCGACCTGGTCGCCTTGTTCAAGGACACCTCGGTGGCCAGCGCCATCACGCTCCTCGAACTCAACAAGCAGTACCAGATCCTCGCCAAATCCAGCCTCAAATTTGTTGAAATCGGCCTCATCACCGCCATTCTCTACCTGGCCCTCTCCGTGCCGTTGGGCATCGCCTCGCGTGCCCTCGAAAAGAAGCTGGGGGCAACCCATGGCAAATGACTGCGCGCAAACTCCGCCCGGGGGCTTGGCCATCCGCATCCAACAACTGGTCAAGCGCCACGGGGATCGCGAGATCCTCCGAGGCATCCAACTCGACATCCAGTCCGGTCACACCGTCGCGCTCATCGGCCCATCCGGCGGAGGCAAAACCACGCTCCTCCGTTGCCTGAACGGGCTGGAACCCTTCGATGGCGGCTCGGTCGCCGTCGGGGAAAACACCCTCCATTCCGGCGACCGACGCCCGCTTGAAATCGCCCGCATCCGCCAGACCGTCGGCATGATCTTCCAGGATTTCCAACTCTTCCCGCATCTCTCGGTGCTGGAAAATGTCACGGCCGCCCCCATTTGGGTTCAGGGGGAAAACCCGCAGGCAGCGCGTGAACGGGCCCTCCAGCTTCTCGAGCGGGTCAAGCTGGCCGATTTTTCAAACCACCGGCCCTCCCAGCTCTCCGGTGGCCAGAAACAGCGGGTGGCCATCGCCCGGGCCTTGGCCCTCAGGCCCCGCGGCCTCCTGTGTGACGAGATCACCAGCGCCCTCGATCCGGAAACCAAGCACGAGGTCCTCGGGGTCTTGGAAGACCTCAAACGCGACGGCCTCACCGTGGTGATGGTCACCCACGAAATCGGCTTCGCCCGCCGGGCGGCCGACCGTGTGGTGCTGCTGGCTGACGGAACGGTCGCCGAAGAGGGAACAGCCGGCGATGTGATTGACTCCCCCAAAACCGAGCGCGCCTCACGGTTCCTCGCCAGGGTTCTCGGTTGACATAAAGCCTTCCCCCGGTGATCCTTGGCCGTTCTGCCTGGCAGTTTCTCCCGTCCCAAATGGCCACTTTTTGAAAGAAACGGATGACGGCAAAAAACATTCCTCCCCTGCGCGGCGTCATCCTGGCCGGCGGCAAGGGCACCCGCCTGGGTGATCTCACCAAAGTCACCAACAAGCACCTGCTCCCCGTGGGCCCCTACCCCATGGTCTACCACCCGCTGAAAAAGATGGTGGGCGCGGGCATCCGCGATATCCTGCTGGTCAGCGGCACCGAGCATATGGGCGACTTTGTGGAGTTGTTCGGCTCCGGCAAGGATTACGATTGCCGCCTCACCTACCGGGTTCAGGATGAGGCCGGGGGAATCGCCCAGGCTCTGGGCCTGGCGGAGCTTTTCAGCCAAAACGCCCGCAGCCTGGTCATCCTGGGCGACAACATTTTCGACGACGCCCTGTCCGATTTCGCCAGCCAGGCCGCCGCGCACCCCAACGACGCTCAGGTCATGCTGAAGGAAGTGGCCGACCCGCAGCGCTACGGCGTGGCGGAACTAAAAGACGGCGTGGTGGTCAACATCGAGGAGAAACCCAAAGATCCCAAAAGCAATCTGGCGGTGGCCGGTATTTACCTCTACCCGCCCGATGTCTTCGAGGTGGTGCGTACCCTCAAGCCTTCAGGCCGCGGCGAACTCGAAATCACAGATGTGAACAATCACTACCTGCGCCAGGGCAGACTGCGAAGCCACACTCTCAAGGGCTACTGGACCGATGCGGGAACACTCCCTTCCCTGCATGTGGCCAATGAACTGGTCCGCCAGAAAATGCCACAGTTCTAGGAAAAAAGGCCATTAATCGATCACACAAGGCGAAAAGCCGGGGTTTTTGCCCCGGCTTTTCGCCTTTAAAACGACACCAGAAGAAAGTCTGGCAACCAAAAGTATGCAAACGAAAAGACCCCCGCAGGAATCTGCGGGGGTCGGATGTAGGGGGGTGGAAGGAGCCGTTCGAATGTGATGGACATAATGATTGTCCAGGTGTGAGACCCGGACG